>OBAR01000325.1_pt1 | contig 63452 bp, 50 predicted proteins | sample 1517911 | NCBI WGS metagenome assembly OBAR01 (sample SAMN04571709, study PRJEB22368) | human gut metagenome | biome: human gut; material: stool | host: Homo sapiens | place: Luxembourg | collected 2012-10-26
TGCTGATATGTTTTACTAATGCTTCAAAGTCCATAATTGCAAAGGTAAGTCTTTTATGGTTAAAACTTTAATTCCGGCAGGCTGTTTATCGCTTCCTCTTTCAATTTATCCACCGCACGGGTGTATTTCTCCGTATGTTTCAGTCCGCTATGCCCGAGCAGGCTGGCAACCGTCTTGATGTTCGCCCCATTGTTGAGGATATTCACGGCGAATGAGTGACGAGCGCAATGCCAGCTTATGTGCTTATCTATCCCGGCTCTTTTCACCCAACGCTTGACGGATTTGCAGCAACTTTCATACGAAGGCAGGTTGAAGATGAGAGCGTCTTTGTTACCGTCTGCCGGCGGTTCTCCCACAAGCGAAAGAAGCCCGTCATTGAGCGGAATAACCACACCGCTACTGGCGGAATGACCTTTGGTCTTGTTCTGCTCAAATTTTAGCAGCTTGTTGGCGTAGTCGATATTCTTATAGGTAAGGTCTTTCACATCACAGAAGCGCAAGCCACAATACAGGCAAAAGATAAACGCACGCCTTACGTTGGGGTTCTCGTTGTCATAATGGCACGCAATCAACCGCTGGATTTCTTCCGGCGAAAGCACATCCTTGCGTAGTATCTGGCTATCCGCCTTGCAGGTAACGCCTTTGCAGGGGTCTTTCAGCATCACATCGTGGTCAATCGCATAGTGGATAACCTTCTTGAAACGCTGGAAGATGCTTTTAGCCCCTTCGCCCACGCTCCGGGATTGCAGATAAGCTACGAACTGTTCCATCATGTCCTTCGTGATAAGTTCCGGCTTGATGCCGAACTCGTGCATCGGGTAATGCTCCTTCAAAAAGTCCTTGAAACGGCTTAGGGCGATTTGCACCATCCGAATGTCTTTCTTGGTATAGTCATTGATATAGGCTTGAAAATAATCCAAGAAATTCACGTTCCGGTCTTTTTTCAGGCGATAGCCCAACATGCTTTCCTTGAACTCCTGTTCACGCTCGGCACGTATCCTTACGGCAAGTTCCAATGTTTCCTTGTTTTGCTGGCGTTCCGCAGAAGTACGGGGCTTTTCTATCAGATACAAACTGAGGTTTTCTTTTCGCCTGTGATGCTTGACGGCGAACTTCGGCTTTCCCAGCATCTTACCGCTTTCATAATACACCTGATTACCGTTTTCATCCAACACGGGCTTTTCCTCTCTACCCAAATAATACTCCAGATATAGGCTGATTCTGCCGTCCGACAGTTTATTTTGCTCCAATTTTGGGTTTTCTTTCGTTTTATTTTCTAACTTTGCCATTGTTTAGAGGTTTTATCCCGATTTAGGTACCATAACCGGGTGATTACGCTAAATAATTGATTTTCTTTTGTTTTCCGATATTGCAAAGGTACAAAAGAAAATGGAATTTCAAAGTGTACTAAAAGTGTACTGAATAACAGAAAATGGGCAAAATATGGCAAAAATGGAGAAAATAAGAAAGATGCAAATAGCTGATAATAAGGAAAATAAATTCTTTTATTTTCCTATGATTTCTATGCTTTGTACCGGAGCGTTGTACATGCCCTTCAGGTTGAACGTATAGGTGTAGATATACCCGGCTTTCCACTCGTGCTTTGCCGGAATCTCGTAGCTGCACCGGTGACCGTCCACATCAAAGCTCACCGTATAACCGTAGCAGGAGACTGTCGGGAACACGACCGCCTCGTTCATCACCGGTGAAGCGTCGTTGAGGATGTAGTTTCCACCTGCCGGGATACTCCCCGTGTTCCCTTCCTGGACCACGCTGCCGTCTGTGGCATCGAGCCGTCCCCGGGTCCTTATGCCCGAGATGGTGACGTTCTCCACCTTTCCCTGTCCCATGTATTCGTCCTTCATGACCTTGATACGCACAAGACTCAGGGCGTGCTTCATCGTGAGTGCCGCCGTGGGCACCTGCTTCGTCACCCTTGCCGTCCCGTACAGGCAATCCTCCTGCCGGGTAAGGTCCACGGGAATCTCCCGGTAATCCGTAACCGATGCGCTGTAAGGGAAGTACGCCGTGACGTTCATGTCGCCCTTGACCGGTGCGTTGCCGCCCGCCTTCCATTCGTTTCCGTCATAGGCAAAGCTGACGTTCGAGCTGACGGCACCTCCGCCGTTGTCCGTGGTGAACACGCCCATCGTATGTCCGACCTGGAACGCTTCCACAATGGCCCTTGTCTTCATCGCGTCAAGAGTAGGTCTGACAGTGAGCATGATGTCCTTCGCCTCCGCAGGCTTTTCGTTCGGTGTCACTACCGGCGGTTCGTTTATCACCGGTTCCTCATTGGAACATGCCAGGAACATCCCCAGGCATACCACACAACTGATGTATTTAAATGTCTCCATAACTTGAAATGGCTGGTTGTGCTGTAAAGATACAAGCTATTATGGATTTTTACACCCTCTCGGGAGCATCTTTTTGCAAGACTGACTCCAACCGTCTCCATTCATCTTCAAAATTCGGGGTGAACACTCCCCGTCCCAAGTTGGTACGTATTTCGTCGGCGGTCCAGAAACGTCCGCCATCCAATTCTTCACTCGGACGGATTTCTCCCTCATACACCGTACGAAAGCTGTAGACCAATTCGCGTTCGCGTGTGGACTCAAACACGTAGCGGTAGAGTTGCTCGGGCACAAATTCCGTGATACCCAGTTCTTCACGTGCTTCACGCCGCAAGGCACGGTCGACATTTTCTCCCAGGTCGACATGACCTCCGACGGACGTATCCCAGCGTCCCGGCTGGATGTCTTTCCAGAGCGGACGCTTCTGCAAATAGAGCTCTCCCCGACTGTTCATCACATGCAGATGGACAACCGGATGAAGCTTCATGCTTCCATTGTGGCACTCACCGCGTGTGGCGGCATCGAGGATGTTCCCTTCCTCGTCGACAACGGGAAAGAGTTCTTCGTTATTATCATGTGGTGTAATCATAGCAACGGACAATTTTGTCTGCAAAGGTAAAGATTTGACCGTAATCTGAAGCTATTTTTAAGAGGCAACATATATCACGGAGTAATTACAGGAATAAAGAAAAGTAAACAGCACGAATCCATCCGCCACCCAACTCCCCCATCCTGTCAAACAGAAAGCATATTCAGGCATTTGCCTGACACTATTTCGGGAATCACCTCTTTTCGCTAACTCATACTTTTCAAAATCGGCGCAAACTGGAGAGGAAATGCTAAAACAAATTAACGTTCGCCTCAAGTTAAGCCTTCGTTTTTAGAAAACTATACATTTCGTTTTCGAAAAACAGACAAAACGTGCCCGGAAAAATATTGTTTCGCGAGCCAAACAATATTGTTTGACGCGTCAAACACATTAGTTTCATGCCTCAAACACTATTGTTTCATGCCCGGAAGTCAAATCTTTGGAAAACGAAAGTAAGAAATTGTGAGTTTCGTTCTCTAGAAGAAGGGCGCTGTCAACAAATCGGAAGGTAGCATCCTGCACCAGCATATCAGATATCAGGCGTCAAAAAGGCAACTCCGTACGTCCTCCAAGATGCATACGAACGTCATCAAACGGGGATCGGTATCAATGTGAATTTGGTAAATCGCCTGAGAATGCCACAGAATCCACCAATCCGTATTTTGGTGCGAGGGAAGGTACTGTGGAGCGGTTCATTTGACATTTTGACAAATTGGCCCTATCTTCGTCCGTCAGTTTTTCAAACACTAGAAACAATGAAGGCAGATATTGAATCATTCAGACAAGCCGTATACGCCATCGTAGCGTCCATACCATCAGGAAAAGTAATGAGTTACGGACAGATAGCCTGGCTGGCAGGAATGCCCCGACATGCCCGGCTCGTGGGACGCATACTGGGCGAAGTCCCGGCATCGCTCAACCTGCCCTGTCATCGTGTGGTCAACAGTCAGGGACGAACGGCTCCGCACTGGCACGAACAGGCCGACAGGCTGCACGCGGAAGGGGTCCTCTTCCGCCCGAACGGATGTGTCGACCTGAAACGGTGCGGGTGGGACCTGAACACCGAGGTTGGCGACCCCGACTGAAACACCTGCAACATGACACGGGAAGCGCGGGTTCGTTGTGATTTTATAAGGAAATTCCATCCATTTATCGTACCTTTGCCCATCAAACGTAAACGCATGTGTGATTATGAAAATTAGATTACTACTATGGGGGCTTCTACTCTTCTTTGTCTTTGACACTTCGCAAGCCCAACGGTTGAATCCCCGGCAACGATACAACCGGAACTATTTTAAGAATGTGGTAAAAGCCTATTCGGACTATCTGGATAAAAAGACGGCACAATACTGGCTGCCGGACTCCACCGGACGGGTTTACCAGCCAAACGTCGAAATCAATCCCATCTATTATCGTCTGTTTACCCCGGTCACCGTCTATCATTCGACGGTGTTGCGCGCCATGAACGGACAGCTCACCGACTCACTGGTGGTGGACAGCACTGAAGAGACGCAGGAAGACGCATTGCTTCCCGTCCGCATGGCACGCATCGAGCAGGATGAAGACATCACACACGCCATGGACAAGGCGTTGGTCTACACCTACCTGAATCACCCGACGCTGGTCCGCCAGACGGAAGACAAAGTGAGGTCCCAGCGCGTGTTCAAGGAAGGTATCATGCCGGACAGCCCACGCCGTCAGCGGATGACCGACCTGATCAAGGAGCCGAACTGGAACGACCCGGGGGTCAACCAGGACCTGGTCATCCGAAAGCCGAACTTCTGGAAACATTCGGCAAGCGCCTCCCTGCAATTCACACAGAACTACATATCGAGCAACTGGTACAAAGGTGGTGAGAGCAACAACACGATGCTCTCGGGACTGGACATCAGCCTGAACTATGATGACAAGCAACGCATCCAGTTTGACAACCGCCTGGAGTGGAAACTGGGCTTTACCACCTCACGCTCCGACACCGTACACAAATACAAGACCAATACCGACCTGATCCGTCTGACCTCCAAATTCGGCATCAAGGCATTCTCCTCCTGGTACTACACCGTACAGACGGAACTCTCCACCCAGCTCTTCGGCAACTACAAAACCAACAGCCACGAAGTGAACTCCAGCTTCCTGGCTCCGGGCTATCTGAAGGTGGACCTCGGTATGGACTTCAAGAAAAACCTGAAGAACCTGACATTCTCAGCTGTCATATCCCCTCTGTCCTACAAACTGACGTATGTGGGTGATGATGATGTCGACGAGACCAAGTTCGGAGTCGAAGAGGGCAAACGTTCCAAGAACGACCTGGGTTCGAACCTGCAAATCAACTCCAAATGGACCATCCTCTCCAACATCACCTGGGAGACGCGTCTCTCCTACTTCACCACCTACGAACGTGCGGAAGCCGAATGGGAGAACACCTTCAACTTCCAGCTGAACCGCTACCTGTCGACCAAGCTGTTCGTACATGCACGCTTCGATGACGGGGTGGAACGGGATGAGGATAACGACAGCTTCTTCCAGTTGAGCGAGCTGCTCAGCTTCGGCTTGAGTTATAGTTTTTAAACCTCATATACAATGTTGACATTAGACAATATTTACAGAGCATCTTATGTATTGAAAGAAGTAATTCGCCGTACCGACCTCATCAAGGCTCCCTCCATCAATCCGGGGAGTGAAATCTACCTGAAGCCTGAGAACCTGCAGGTGACAGGCTCGTTCAAGGTACGCGGTGCCTACTACAAAATCTCACAACTGACCGACGAAGAAAAGGCAAAGGGCGTCATCGCATGCTCGGCTGGCAACCATGCACAAGGAGTCGCACTGGCTGCCACGCACAGCGGCATCAAGTCGCTCATCTGTCTCCCCGAAGGAGCTCCCATCAGCAAGGTGGAAGCCACCCGGCACCTGGGTGCAGACATCTGCCTGGTAAAGGGTGTCTACGACGATGCTTACCAACGTGCCATGCAACTGCGCGACGAAATGGGTTACACCTTCGTACATCCTTTTGACGATGAACTTGTCATCGCCGGACAAGGCACCATCGGTCTGGAACTGCTCGAACAATTGCCTGATGTCGACAATGTGATTGTTCCTATTGGCGGCGGTGGCCTGATCAGTGGAGTCGCCTATGCCATCAAGAGCCTCAACCCCTCGGTGAAAGTGTATGGCGTACAGGCCAGCGGTGCACCGAGCATGGTGCAGAGCTTCGAGAAGCACCACATCGAGTGCCTGCCGTCCGTCTCGACCATTGCGGACGGAATCGCCGTGAAGGAGCCGGGCGAACATACCTTTGACCTGTGTGAAAAGTATGTCGACGGCATCGTCACCGTCAGTGAAGACGAAATCTGTGCAGCCATCCTGGCACTGATGGAACAGCAGAAGCTCATCGCCGAAGGAGCCGGAGCGGTATCGGTTGCGGCAGCCATGTTCAACAAAGTTCCCGTCGAAGGGAAAAAGACCATTTGCCTGGTGAGCGGCGGAAACATCGACGTGACCATCCTGAGCCGGGTCATCAACCGTGGTCTGACAAAGAGCGGCAGGAACTGCGTCCTGACACTGGAACTGATCGACAAGCCGGGACAGCTCATGCGCGTGGCACAGGTCATCGCCCAGCATGGAGCCAACATCCTGTCGTCGCACCATGAACGCAACGGGGAGAATGCCAACGTCAACGCCTGCACCCTCCGTGTCGTCATGGAAACACGCAACGCCGAGCACGTGGAGGAAATCCGCAAAGCCCTGCTGGCTGACGGCTTCCGCATCCTCGACTGACGGAAACCGAAAAAGCGGTGCAACACGACCGCCCCAACACCTGCAAACAAAAAAACTCAAAAACCCAACAATATGGCAGACGATAAAAAAATCATTTTCTCGATGGTAGGCGTAAGCAAAGCCTTCCAGCAGAACAAACAGGTTTTAAAGAACATCTACCTATCCTTCTTCTACGGAGCCAAAATCGGCATCATCGGTCTGAACGGTTCCGGAAAGTCCACGTTGCTCAAAATCATTGCCGGACTGGACAAGAGCTACCAGGGCGAAGTGGTCTTCTCACCGGGCTACAGCGTGGGCTACCTGCCCCAGGAACCGCAGCTGGACAACACGAAGACCGTGAAGGAAGTGGTCATGGAGGGAGTGCAGCCCATCGTGGACGTACTCACGGAGTATGAAGAAATCAACAACAAGTTCGGCTTGCCGGAGTACTACGAGAACCCGGAAAAGATGGACGCGCTCTTTGCCCGTCAGGCAGAACTGCAGGACAAGATTGATGCCACCGACGCCTGGAACCTCGACAGCAAGCTGGAGCGTGCCATGGATGCCCTGCGCTGTCCGCCTGAAGACCAGCCGGTCGCCAACCTCTCAGGAGGAGAGCGTCGCCGTGTCGCCCTGTGCCGTCTGCTGTTGCAGAAGCCTGACATCCTCCTGCTGGACGAGCCGACCAACCACCTCGATGCCGAATCCATCGACTGGCTGGAACAGCACCTGCAGCAATACGAGGGAACCGTCATCGCCGTGACACACGACCGCTACTTCCTCGACGACGTGGCAGGCTGGATACTGGAGCTTGACCGTGGCGAAGGCATCCCCTGGAAGGGTAACTACTCCAGCTGGCTGGAACAGAAGACACGACGCATGGAGCTGGAGGAAAAGACTGCCAGCAAACGCCGCAAGACGCTGGAACGCGAGTTGGAATGGGTACGCATGGCACCCAAGGCACGTCAGGCGAAGGGAAAAGCCCGTCTGAACTCCTACGACAAGCTCCTCAATGAGGACCAGAAGGAGAAGGAAGAGAAGCTCGAAATCTTCATCCCCAACGGTCCGCGTCTGGGAAACAAGGTCATCGAAGCCCACGGCGTGCGCAAGGCTTATGGCGACAAGCTGCTGTTCGACAACCTGGAGTTCAGCCTTCCGCCTAACGGCATCGTCGGCGTGATTGGTCCGAACGGAGCCGGAAAGACTACCCTCTTCCGCCTCATCATGGGACTGGAAACCCCTGACGCGGGAACGTTCGAAGTGGGAGAAACCGTCAAGCTCGCCTACGTGGACCAGCAACACAAGGACATCGACCCCAACAAGAGCGTCTACCAGGTCATCAGCGGAGGCAACGAACTGATACGCATGGGCAACCGTGACGTGAATGCACGTGCCTACCTGTCGCGCTTCAACTTCTCCGGTGCAGACCAGGAAAAGCTCTGCGGCGTGCTGTCAGGTGGCGAGCGGAACCGACTCCACCTTGCCATGGCGCTGAAGGAAGAGGGCAACGTGCTCCTGCTCGACGAGCCGACCAATGACATTGACGTGAACACCCTGCGTGCCCTGGAAGAAGGTCTGGAGGAGTTTGCCGGATGTGCGGTAGTCATCAGCCACGACCGCTGGTTCCTCGACCGTATCTGTACACACATCCTGGCATTTGAGGGCGACTCCAAAGTATTCTACTTCGAAGGCTCCTATTCCGAATACGAAGAGAACAAGATGAAACGTCTCGGCAAGGAAGAGCCGAAGCGCATCCGTTACCGCAAACTGATGGAAGACTGATGGAAGAAAAGATAACCAAGGAATTTATTGACGGACTTCTGCAATGGGGACAGGAGCGGCTCGACAAGGGAGACTACCCGAAGGAGACGGTACGGGTCAATGTCTCACACAGCATCCCCGATTGCCGCGTCTACATCGATGCCATGGTGCATACGCTGGCATTGCATTGGGAGAACCCGCTGTTCCGCCCCATGGTGGAGGAGTTCGACGAGTTCCGGCATTTGCTGACGGACCATCCGGCTGCTTCCTGACCCGTCATACGGCAGAGTAGCCGGAGGGTCCGCAACGGAAGCAGCACTTATTGCTCCGACAAGTACGGATTCATGCCGGTACATGTACGGCTTAGACCGACCAAAGTATAATACTTAGGGGGTCTAAGTATTATACTTTGCCTGCCTAAGTATAATACTTTGCCTCATCTATCCGTCACTTGGACGGAATACATGTACGGGATAGTCCGGGCAATACTCCCGGTACTGCATCTGACGAAGGTGTGTCAACAGGAACCTCATGTTCCCGCTGACGCACCTTCTTGCTTTGGCAGGACATACCGCAGCACGACGTAGCCCAGCACGCCGGCCAGTACGGTACCGACCAACACGCCAAGCTTTGCCTGGTTGAGCAGGACCTCGTCGGTCTCCCCGAAGGACAAGTTGGCAATGAAAAGCGAGACGGTGAATCCGATACCGCCCAACAGCGACACACCTGCCACATTCTGCCAGTTCATCCCTTGCGGCAGAGCCGTCACACGGCTGCGTACGGCCAGCCAGGTGAACAGGTAGATGCCGACGGACTTGCCCAGCACCAGACCGATGACGATGGCATAGGTCACCGGACCTGCAACGGCTCCTTCCGCCCCCGACAGGGTGATTCCGGCATTGGCAAAGGCAAAGAGCGGCATGATGAGGTAGTTGACCATGCCGTGCATGCGGTCTTCCATGAACTGGAGGGGAGAGATGACCCGGTCGGAAGCCGACTCGATGCTCTTCAGGATATCAATCTGATTGGGAGTGAGCAGGATGCTGCTCTTGTCGAAATGGGGGAACTCGGCTACGTTCTCACGGATGCGCGCGATGTACTTCTTCACATTCAGGCACGGTATGGAGGGGATGGTGAAGGCGACCAGTACGCCGGCAATCGTCGCATGTACACCTGACTGCAGGAACAGGTACCACACCACAATGCCCGCCCAACAGTAGAACGTCCGCGACATGACCCGCATCCGATTGGCAACCGCCAGCAACAGCAACACTCCCAGTGCACCCAGCAGATAAGCCACATCGAGATGAGAGGTATAGCCGAAAGCAATCACCAGGATGCCGCCAATGTCGTCAACTACCGCAAAGGCAGTCAGGAAGATTTTCAGGCTGAGCGGGACACGCTTTCCGAAAAGGCTGAGCACTCCCAGCGAGAAAGCGATGTCCGTTGCCATGGGGATGGCCAGACCGTCGGCTGCCGGTGTACCCGCCGTCAGGGCAAAATAGAGCAGCACGGGAATCAGCATACCACCCACAGCGGCAATGATGGGCAACAGAGCCTGGCGAAGGCTGGAGAGCTCACCCACCAGCACCTCGCGCTTGATTTCCAGTCCGACGGAGAAAAAGAAGACCGCCATCAGGGCGTCATTGATGAACGCCATCAACGTGAGCGGCTCTCCGTGATGGCTGAACAGGTTGAAACTGCCTACCTGCAACGAGACAGGGTGACTCCAGAAGGCGTGATAGGCATCCGCCCAGGGAGAGTTGGCAACTACCATGGCAAGCACGGCAACAATCATCAGCACCATACCACCGTTGACGCGGTGTTTCAGGAAACTCAGGAATGAGTAATCGAAAGTTTTCATAATCGGATTGTTCATGTTCATTGTCGTATTTGTTTTTTCAGGTCAGACGTTCAGCGGGGAAGACGGGCAGCTGCCGGAAAGGGTTGCTGCCTCACTTCATGAATACCAGATAGACTGCCATCACCAGACAGAGGAAAGCCGCCGCATGATTCCAATGCAACGCTTCTCCCTTGAAGAAGACCGTCGTAAAGACCGTGAAGATAATGAGGGTGATGACCTCCTGGATTACCTTCAGCTGCAGCAGGGAGAAAGGTCCCCCGTTGCCCACATAGCCGATGCGGTTCGCCGGAATCTGACACGAATATTCCGCCAAAGCAATAAACCAGGAGAAAAGAATGACGCCGTAGAGCGGCCAGTTGGAAATGACCTTCATTTCCTGAAGTTTCAAATGTCCATACCAAGCGAAGGTCATGAAGATGTTTGAAACAATCAACAGTAGGATCGTGTAAACGCCTGTCATATCAGTTAATCTATTTTAGAGGGTAAAAGTTCTTCTTGTACATTGGTCATGCTGCCCCACAGGCTGTAACGGGCTTCAGGATTCAGCTCCTCCAGCCGACGAAGGACGTCCTTCATCTGCGCCCGGTTGGAGGCGGTTTCATAGGGACAGTTCTTCACCTGTTTCCGGTAGCCCCGCAAGGCTGCCAGTTCCTCCAGATCGGCTTCGTGCACCAGACAGAGCGGACGAATGAGGGTCATGTCGAACTTGTGCATCACCAGCTTGGGCGGCATGCTGCTGAATGCGCCCTGGAAGGTGATGTTCATCAGCAGAGTCTGAAGGATGTCGTCCATGTGATGCCCCAGGGCAATCTTGTTGCATCCGTGCTCCTTGGCTACGGTAAAGAGTGCCTTGCGCCGGTTCCACGAACAAAGGAAGCAGGGAGACTTGCGCGTGTCGGTCGAGGGGTCAAACGAAGTCTCATAATGGACAAAGGGAACTCCCAACCCTTCACTGTACGCCTTCAGATAATCCAGGTCAGCGCGGTAGGCAATGTTCGTCATACCGACATGAACCGCCATGAGCGAGAAACGCGGCTTGTGGATGCGCGAGCGCAACGCCAGCAGTTCAAGCAGCACCATGGAGTCTTTTCCTCCCGACAGTCCCACAAGAATCTTGTCATCATCTTCAATCAATCCATACTTCACCACGCCCTTGGCAAAACGCTGGTTGATGCGGCGTAGGAGTTTGTCTTCAGTTGTCAGTAGTGCCATAAAGAGTATTCATCGTCTGAGCCAGTCACGGCTCTCTTTAAAAATGGGCAGCAAAATTACAGCATTTCAGAGAAATCTTCGTACTTTTGGGCTGACTTTATAACAAATGATTCATACAAACACCGACTTCTTATGAACAAGAGATATGTCCTGTTGCTTGCCGCCTTCCTAGGCATTACCCTGATGCAAGCCCAAACACTCAGTCAGGCACGTGAACTTTTCAACCAAGGAAAATATGCAGAAGCCCTCCCGGCGTTCCAACGTCTGGTGAAGCAGAGCCCCTCAAACGCCAACTATAATTATTGGTACGGAGCCTGCTGTGTAGAGACTGGCGCCGATTCCCTTGCTACCCCCTACCTGGAGAAGGCTGCCAAGCGGAAGGTGCTGGATGCCTACCCCTACCTGACCCGGGCACAGATGGCGCAATACCTTTATGATGAGGCTGTGGAAACCTGCGAAGACTACATCGAGCTGCTCACAGCCAAAAAGAAAGAGACCACCGATGCCGAGACCGCACTGGCACGTGCCCGCATGGCTTCCCTGATGCTGCGAGGGACCGAGCGCGTCTGTGTCATCGACAGCTTTGTGGTGGACAGGGACAATTTCCTTTCTGCCTATAATATAGGTAAGGAATGTGGCTCAGTGGTCCTGGCAGACGGAAACATCTTCTACCAGAACGAATTAGGACAAAAGCGCTACTGGGCACTGCCCAAAGGCAAACACATCGGGCTTTTCACCAGTGACAAGCTGCTCGATGAATGGACTGCCCCCAAAGCGGTTGAAGGATTGAGTGAGGACGGCGACAACAGCTATCCTTATCTGTTGGGCGACGGCACCACCCTTTACTATGCCAACAACGGCAGCGAATCCCTGGGAGGCTATGATATCTTCGTGACGCGTTTCAACACCGAGACCGGCAAGTTCCTCAAAGCCGAGAACCTGGGCATGCCTTACAACTCGCCTGCCAACGACTACATGATGGTCATCGACGAATTCAACAACCTCGGCTGGTTTGCTTCCGACCGCTATCAGCCCGAAGGGAAGGTGTGCATCTATGTCTTCGTGCCCAACGCCTCCCGTGAGACCTTCGATTACGAGAATGACGGAGAAGAGCTGATTGTCCGCCGCGCAAAGCTGAGCAGCATCCGCGACACCTGGACGGACGAGGATGTGGTACGCCAGGCACGTCAGCGACTTGCCATGCTGGTCCATGACCGGCCGACGCAGACCGAACGCCCCGACTTCACGTTCCTCATCGATGACCGGACGGTTTACCACAAGCTAGCTGACTTCCGTTCACGTGAAGCCCAGACGCTCTTCCGCCAGTGGCAGCAGATGCAAAAGGACTACCTGACCCTCTCCCAACAGCTCGACGGACTGCGTACCCGGTATGCATCTTCGCCCGAAGCAAGCCGGCAGACCCTGGCTCCGCAAATCCTCGACCTGGAGAAGCGCAAGGAGCAAATGAGCAGCGAGCTGGACGAATTGGAGGTAAAAGCACGCAATACTGAAAAAAATCAGCTCGACCGATAGGATATATTCCCGAAGAGCCTTACCTTTGGAAAAACTAACCAATCAGGGAGAATCATCATGGAACTAGTCATCATTGCCGTCCTGCTTGTCGTCGGACTCATTCTTTTGGTTGCCGAGGTCTACCTCTTTCCCGGCATCAGCCTGGCAGGAATCTGCTCCACCGCATGCCTCATCTTTGCCAATGTCTATGCCTATCTTCATTTGGGCGGCATGGCCTGTCTCGTCACCTTCCTCATCACCCTCGTCAGCTGTGGAGGAATCCTGCTGTGGGTCTTCCGCTCCAAGGCACTCGAACGGGCAGCCCTGAAGGAAGACATCGACTCGACCGTGCACAACACGGCTGTCGACTCCATCCGGCCGGGAGACAAAGGCATCGCCATCACCCGTCTGGCACTCATCGGCAATGCTGAAATCAACGGACACATCGTGGAGGTGAAGTCGCTCGACGGCTTCATCGACGAGAAGACACCCATCGTGGTACAACGGGTGGTAGAGAGTACCGTATGGGTCCTGCCCGCCAAAGAGTGACTGCCTCCCCTATTCCATCACGAACCATTAACCTTTAATATTTATGACCATGTATCTGACTTTAGCGCTCATTGTCGGGATTATCATCTTCCTGGCAATCGTGTTGCACTACATCCCTTTCCTGCTTTGGCTGTCAGCCAAGGCTTCGGGTGTGCACATCTCTCTCGTACAACTCTTCCTGATGCGTATCCGGAATGTTCCGCCATCGGTAATCGTACAGGCACTCATCGAGGCTCATAAGGCCGGACTCCAGTTCATCACCCGCGACGGACTCGAAGCCCACTATCTGGCTGGCGGTCATGTCGCCAAGGTGGTCCATGCCCTGGTGTCAGCAGCTAAAGCCAATATCGAACTGTCCTTTCAGATGGCTACTGCCATCGACCTGGCAGGACGCGATGTCTTCGAAGCCGTACAGATGTCTGTCAACCCGAAGGTCATCGATACACCGCCCGTGACGGCTGTTGCCAAAGACGGCATCCAGCTGATTGCAAAAGCACGCGTGACGGTCCGTGCCAATATCCGCCAACTGGTGGGTGGTGCCGGCGAAGACACCGTCCTGGCACGTGTCGGCGAAGGTATCGTCTCCTCCATCGGCTCGTCAGAGAACCACAAGTCGGTGCTGGAGAATCCCGACTCCATCTCGAAGCTTGTCCTCCGCAAGGGACTGGATGCAGGCACCGCCTTCGAAATCCTGTCCATCGATATTGCCGACATTGACATCGGCCGGAACATCGGTGCCGCCCTGCAAATAGACCAAGCCAATGCCGACAAGAACATCGCACAGGCAAAAGCCGAGGAACGCCGCGCCATGGCTGTGGCTACCGAACAGGAAATGAAAGCAAAAGCGGAAGAGGCACGTGCCATGGTTATCCAAGCCGAAGCGGAAGTGCCCAAGGCAATGGCAGAAGCTTTCCGAAACGGCAACCTGGGCATCATGGACTACTACCGGATGAAGAACATCGAAGCCGACACCCGGATGCGCGACAACATTGCCCATCCGCAGAACAACGGACAGACTTCACTGGATAAATAACGTAATGACAGACTCCGCCATGGCTACTTATTTCCCTCCTTCCGAACTGATCATCAATCCCGACGGTTCCATCTTCCACCTCCACGTGCGTCCCGAGCAGCTCGCAGACCGTGTCATCCTTGTGGGTGACCCGGGACGTGTGCCCCTCGTGGCATCTCACTTTGAAACACGCGAATGTGACATCCAGAGCCGCGAGTTCCACACCATTACCGGAACGCGGAAGGGCAAACGCATCACGGTCGTATCGACCGGCATCGGTTGTGACAACATCGACATCGTGCTCAACGAGCTGGATGCCCTTGCCAACATCGACTTCGGGACCCGCCGGGAGAACCCCGTCCTGCGCTCCCTTCAGCTGGTCCGCATCGGGACGTGTGGCGGGCTGCAGCCGGATACCCCCTTGGGCTCCTTCGTCTGTTCGGAAATCTCCATCGGCTTCGACGGACTGCTGAACTTCTACGGGGGACGTGACGCCGTGTGCGACCTCGGACTGGAGCAGGCTTTCCTGACCCACATGGAGTGGAGCGGTTCGACAGGCATTTCCCATCCGTATGCCATCCATGCCGACCGTGAACTGGTCGAACGCATTGCCGGAGAAGACATGATACGCGGCATCACCATCTCGGCACCCGGTTTCTTCGGTCCGCAAGGGCGTGAACTTCGCATTCCGCTTGCCGACCCGCAACAGAACGCCAAGATTGAATCATTCAGTTACGACGGACGTCGCATCACCAACTTCGAAATGGAAAGTTCTGCCGTAGCCGGACTGAGCCGTCTGTTGGGGCACCATGCTACCACGGTCTGCATGGTCATTGCCAACCGACGTGCCAAGGAAGCCAATGCCAACTACAAGAACAGCATTGACACACTCATTGAAACAGTGCTTGAACGCCTGTAACGGCTCCAGGTTCCCTGCCTGTCAGCGAATCTGCCATTCCCCAACAAACATAATTCAGTATGTCCCGTCCCTTACGCACAATCTGTCTCCTCTTGCTTGCCGTCCTGCCATTCCGGCTGACGGCACAAGAGGAGCTTGCGCGTACCCTGCATGAACAGGAGGAAGTGCTGGCACACGACCCGGACAACACGGAGGCGCTGCGTCGGTTGATGTTTCTCCATCTCGACCGGGCGGACTACCGCAAAGCCATCGAGTACGGACAACGGCTGTTGGACATCGGATACGAAAGAAAAGACTACCACCAGGCTGTCCTCTATGCCCACACTGGACTGGGACAGGCATACACCATGCTGGGTGACTCGATTGCTTACGGGCACTTGGGACAGGCACGTTCCAACGCACTGACGGCACAGAATGACTCGGCGCTCTGCTCGGTCTACAACGGACTCGGACTCTATGCGCTCAACATCGACAAGGACTACTATTCCGCCCTGCACTACTACTTTCTCGGACTGGAAGCTGCCAAACGCTGCCACTACGAACGGTTACACACCATCCTGCTCGCCAACATTTCCGCCGTGTACTTCCTGAAACGGGATACGGCAGGACTCGCCTACTCGCTCGAAGCCTACGAACGGGGACACCGCCTCTCGTCTCCTTACCTTATATATATAGGTGCCCTGACGACCGCCTATATGTATTACCTGAACGGTGAATATGACCGGGCACTCCCCTACATCAAGGAAGCGGAGTTCCTCATGCAGCAGAACGACTTCTACGACCAGGGCAATGTCCATGCACTCTATGGCATGATTCTGACGGCACAAGGAAACACGGCAGAGGCCATCACGCTGTTCCGACGGGGATTAGACCTGAAGGAGAAGAACCAGACTTCCACCCACGTGATGCTGCTGCACGGCTATGCACGGGCACTGCAGCAGGAAGGTAAGACTGACAAGGCCATCCGCCTGCTGGAGGAGGCACTCTCCCTGACCGACCGGGAAAACAATGCCGTCTACCGGGACGAAGTCATCGATGCCTTGTCGGACTGTTATGCCGCCCAAGGCGATTATGCCCGGGCACTCGACTGGCTGCGTCGGCTGAACAACGAGAACGATACCCTGTACAATACCGATAAAGAGAAAATCATCAGCGAGCTGCGCCTGAAGTATGATTCCGAAAGACAGGAGAATGAAATCAAGCAGGGGAAGCTGGCACTGCTCCGGAAAGAGAAGCATGAACAGTTGCTCATCGCCGTCCTCACGGTCATCGGAGTTGCGACCGTACTTTTGTGGCAACTTTACCGGCGCAAGAACCGGCTGTACCAAAGCATCGTCCGTCAGAACCAGGAGGCCTTGCGACGTGAACAGCAACTGTCCGACCACATCCGGGTCCTGCAGAACGAGAAATACACCGCGTCCTCACTCACGGGAGAAAAGAAGCTCACGCTCTTCCAGCGGCTGGAAGAACTGATGCGCGAACAAGCCATCTACAAAGACAACCAGCTCACCAAGGACAAGGCTGCCGAACTGCTGGATACCAACCGCACCTATCTGTCACAAGCCATCAACGAACAGACCGGACTGAACTTCACCCAATACATCAACCAGTACCGGGTGAATGAAGCCGTCCGTCTGCTGAGCGACCCCTCGAACACGACAACACTCAAAGCCATCGCTGCCGAAGTAGGCTTCAGCTCCATGTCCACCTTCTACAAACTGTTCCAGAACAGCGTGGGGATGCCTCCCAAACAATACCGCGACACGGTAATGGAGCTGAAGGAAAAGGACAACTGACACAGAGAGGGGCATCCGATACCGGAAATCTTTTCCATATACGGCAATTGCCGGAGGTGTATGCGGAAATATTAGGGGAAATCTATTCTTTTTCATTCTTTTGCGATACTGAATAGCATGAGAAAGAAGAATGAATATAAACCTCTAAACAAATGCCATTATGGAAAAAGACACACCTATCCCCTGCCGGCTGTTCCTGATGCTGGCCGTGCTTTTCGCACTTTGGGCAGGTCCTTCCTGCGCACAATCTTACCAACGTACCATTCACGGAATTGTCGTGGACGAGCATGAACAACCGCTCCCTGCCGCTCACGTGAAAGAGGTACCCACCACTCCGGGAGCATCCGTTGCCGGTGTCATCACCGACGTACAAGGACATTTCACCCTCACACTGCCTGCCTCCGCCAAAGCCATCGAGGTTTCCTTCCTGGGTTATGAAATCCAGCAGGTGGCACTGACCGACGCTACTGACTACGAGATAGCACTCGTCCCTTCCAGCGAACTGCTGGATGAAGTCGTCGTCACAGGCTACCAGACCATCTCCAAGGAACGGGCGACAGGTGCTTTTTCCAAGATTGACGCGAAGAAACTGGAGACGCAACGCCTCAACGATGTCGGTTCCATGCTCGACGGACGCATCGCCGGATACAGTGACGGCAAAATCCGTGGCGTGACCTCCATGAACGGCTTGACTACCCCGCTGTATGTCATCGACGGCTTCCCGGTGGAGAAGACCACCAACGACGGCTACGGCAACTGGGTGGAGAGCGTGCCGGACATCAATGTGGAGGACATCGAGAGCATCACCGTGCTGAAGGATGCGGCTGCCACCTCCATTTACGGTGCACGCGCTGCCAACGGCGTCGTGGTCATCACAACCAAACGGGCGAAGAAGGACCAGCTGAACGTCTCCTTCTCGGCAACTCTCACCGTACAGCCTTATGAGTATTATACAGGACACCTGGCAGATGCCGCCACCATGATTGGGATTGAATCGGAATGGGCCCTCCAAAACCCGAATCTTCAGGGAACCGATGCCGACGTCATGGAGTACGCACAAAACGCCTTGGACAACATGACCTACCAGTCACAAGGTATCCGCAACTACCTGAAGTATTTCGCAGGGAAACAGTCACTGGACGATACCATGGCTGCCCTGGAGGCTCTTGCCGCACAAGGCTACCGCTACTACCGCGACATGGAGAAGTACGGCAAACGCAACCCGCTCACCCAGCAATATAACCTGAGCATCGGCAAGGGCAGCGAACGCAACACGTTCAACGCCTCCATCTCCTACCGCGACAACCGGCTGGAGGACAAGTATTCGGCGAACCGTACCATCGGCATCAATCTCCAGAACTCCACCCGGCTCACCGACTGGCTGACCTTCGACGTCGGCACTTACCTGAACTATGGGACGGGGAACACGCAGAGCTTCGACCTCCTCTCGCCCAACTACACCTTCATGCCCTATGACGCCCTGATGGACGACGGAGGAACTCCGCACACCAACATCGAGGCTGACCGTTACAGCACCAGTCAGCTGAACACGCTGAAGAACTACGGACTCTACAACCTGGACATCACCCCGCTCGACGAAATCGGGATGAACCTGAAGAAGAACCGCGACTTCAGCAACCGTACGTTTGCACGCCTGAGCTTCCGGATTACCGACTGGCTGAAGTACACGGCTTCGTTCCAATATGAATATGCCGAACTGAAGAACAAGCAGCTGCGCAGCAAGGATTCCTACGAAGTGCGCAACCGTGTGAACACATTCGCTTCCGCAGGCACCGACGGTACGGTATTCAACCTTCCCTACGGCAACATCTACTTCACCGAAGCCAACACGACGCATGCCTACAACTTCCGTCAGCAACTCGACTTCCAGAAGACCTTTGCAGGCAAGCACGACGTGACCGCCATATTCGGAACGGAAACCCGAGAGAACAAGATGGACTATGCCAGCCAGACGCTCTACAACTATGACCCCGCCCTGCTGACTTATACGCTGATTGATGCCAACCGGCTGAGCACCACCAGCGGCGTATGGGGATGGGCAAGCTTCACCCAGAACGACAATGCCTACATCCGTCAGCTGGTGAACCGCTACGTGTCCATCTACGGCAACGCCGCCTATACCTACGACGGACGCTACACCCTCACGGGAAGTATCCGTTGGGACAAGACCAACCTCTTTGCCACCGGCTCGAAATACCAGCGCCGTCCCATCTGGTCCACGGGTGTCAGCTGGAACCTCGACAAGGAAAGCTGGTTCAATGCCAAGGGAGTGAACATGCTGAAGCTCCGTATGAGCTACGGTATCGGAGGTAACATCGCCAAGAACTCCGCTCCTTACATGACTGCCTACTATGGCAACAACAACAATGTGGGCGGCATCCAGGGAACCATCCAGAGCCGCCCGAACCCCAGCCTGCGTTGGGAAAAGACCACGACCTTCAACCTCGGCGTCGACTTCGCCCTGCTGGACAACCGGCTCAACGGCTCGATTGAATACTACAACAAGAAAGGCTCCGACCTCCTTGCCAACACCATGGGCGTACCCACGGAGGGATGGGGATACAGCACCTACACCATCAACAACGGCAAGATGACCAACCAGGGTTTCGAACTGACGCTCTCGGGCGACATCATCCGCACCAATGACTGGAACTGGAACGTGTCAGGCGTGCTGGGCTACAACAAGAACGAAGTGACCTACGTCAACGTGGAAGCTCCGGTAGCCTACCTGGTCATCGACTACCCGACTGCCTATCCGCGCATCGGCAATCCCTACAATGCCATTTACGGCTACCAGTGGGCAGGACTGAGCGCGACCGGTACACCGCAGGTCTATGACGCCGAAGGCAACCTCTTCACGGACATGGCTCCGACGGAAATCGAGGACCTCATTTACCTGGGAACGACCGTACCGACTTACACCGGCTCCATCAATACCAACCTGCGCTGGAAGAACTGGGAACTTGCCGCACAGTTTGCCTTCGAGGGCGGCCACAAGATGCGCAACACCAACCTCGCCTACATCTCTTCGGGCATGGCTCCCGTAAGCGCCTCCATTGCCGACCGCTGGATGGCACCGGGCGACGAGGCTCATACCGACGTACCGCGATACATCTCCTCCGAGAGTCCGGACTACAACTACGAGTACTACAACATGTATGCCCGTGCCTCGGTCAACGTCATCAGCGCTGCCAACTGGCGCATGAAGAACCTCTCGCTGACCTACCGCATCCCCGCCGACTTCTGCCGGAGCCTCTCCCTGCAGAGTGCACGCATCATGCTGGGCATGGAGAACGTGTTCACCGCAGCCAGGAGCCGAGACGCCAAGTACCTGCTGGGCGGCTACGTGAAACCCAACTACCTCTGTGGCATCTACCTGAATTTCTAACCCAACAACGAAGACCATCATGAAGAAACTGACATACCTATTCGCCCTCGCCGGACTGCTCGGCATGAGCTCCTGCAACGACTACCTGGACATCGTGCCCAAGGGCAACAAGATTCCCACCACGCTGGCTGACTATGAGGCATTGTTGCGCAATGAATACACCATCTCACAGACGCCCGTCACCAATGCGCTCTACCTGCTCAACGACCAGTACATGACCAAATCCAGTCTGGGCAGCCCGACCCTGAACACCGCCAACTACCTGTGGGACGAGAATGCCGACCGCATCACCCTCAACAACTCGGATGAAGGAACGTACTATTACCTCTATGGCGGCATCTCCTCCTGCAACCTCATCGTCGAGAATGCTCCCACGGCAACCGAGTCCACCGAAGAGGAACGCAACGAAGTGATTGCCTATGCCAAGGTCATCCGTGCCTACAACTACTTCGTCCTGGCAAACTACTATGCGGACACCTATGAAACGTCTACGGCAGCCGAGAAGCTGAGTGTCCCCCTCATCACCAGCGCGAACATCAGTGCTCCCTACCGTCAGGTGAGCATTGCCGAAATCTATGACTTCATCCTCAAGGACATACAGGAAGCCATCGACGGCGGCCTTCCGGCAAAATCTCAGACGGTGCTCCATCCGAACCTCGGTGCGGCATACGCCCTGCTGGCACGTGTCTACCTCCAGATGGGAAACTACTCCGAAGCCCTGCGCCATGCCGACCTCGCCTTGGGACAGAACGATGCCCTCTATGACTGGAACGCCTTCTACAATGCCCACCAGGCAACCATCGAAAAAGCGGACGACTACACCAACCTGCCCTCCCCGATGGGCTTCGATTACGTAGAGACCTACTACTTCCGCCACGGTATCCGTACCGGCATAGGCAATGAATCCAACATCCCCATAGAACGAGGCGAACGTTTCGAAGCTGGCGATGCACGCTTCCTCTCACGCTGGAAACGCTACACCACCGGTGACGACACCTACTACCGCAGCGTCATTAGCGGCTATTTCAACCACGCCGGACTGACTACTGCCGAGGTCTACCTCATCAAGGCGGAATGCCAAGCACGGCTTGCCTCGGGCAACGACTTCACCGAAGCCATGAACACCCTCAATACCGTCCGGAAGACCCGCATCCGTCCCGACGTGTATCAGCCCGCCCAAGCCTCGACACTCGCCGAAGCCATTGACCTCATCCGCCGGACCAAAGACAACGAGCTGATTTTCTCCATCGTTCCTTTTGCCGACGCACGCCGTTTCAACAGCGAAGGCACCTACGCCCGTACGCTGACCAAGACCTACGAAGGAAAAACGCTGACCCTTGCTCCCGACTCCCACTTGTGGACCATGCCTTTCCCGGCAGGTGCCCTCAACAACCCGGGCAACGGCAGCATCCAACAAAATGTAAACAAATAAACCCTTACCACCATGATGAAAAAAGAAACCATTCTCCTTGCAGCTGCCGCCTTGCTTGCCGCAGCCTGTTCCTCCACTCCGTCCACTGACGGATATACCTTGACGGGACACATCGAAGGCCTGCCCGACAGCACCCACGTGCAACTCATCCCCGTGAGCCATTACAACGAGAAACCACTGGCGGACACCGTCATCGTCAACGGAGAATTCACCTTCACGGGCAAGATGGACGAACCGCGTGCCGTCCTCCTGCTGGTGAAAGACGCCTACGGTTCCCGTCGGCTGATGTTGGAAAACACCGCCATCGAAGTGAGCGGCACCGTTACGGCAACCGACAACAACGGCACCCCGAGCTATGACCTCGACCGTCTGTCGGTCAGCGGCTCTCCCCTCAGTACCCGTTATGACTCGCTGATGTCCGTACGCGAACAGATGGATGCCCTCTTCAAAGCGAAAGCCACGCTCTATAAAGACTCCACGATGGAGGCCCGTGCAGCAGCCGACCACAAGCTCTTCGCTACCGTCGACTCCACCTTCCACGCGGCAGTCCTGAGCCAGAAGGATTCCTACTGGGGTCCGCTGTTGATGATCTCGCTCACCAGCTACCTCGACAAAGGACAGCAGGCATGGTATGACGAGCTGTCCGACGCCGCCAAGGCATCCTACTACGGACAGAAGGTGAAAGAAGAGCTCTATCCTGCCGGGGAGGTCGGTTCTGCCGTTGCCGAGTTCACCGTCAAGGACAACGATGGCAAAGAGGTGACCCTCGCCTCCCTGCGCGAAGGCAAGAAGTACGTCCTCATCGACTTCTGGGCTTCGTGGTGCAACCCCTGCCGCAAGGAAATCCCCAACTTGAAGAACCTCTACAAGCTCTACGGCGACAAAGGCTTCCAGATTGTGAGCATTTCTATCGACAAGAAGAAGGCTGAATGGGAGAAGGCACTCGAAGAAGAGCAACTGCCCTGGCCCAACTTCCTCGACGAAACAGGCGTAGCAGACCTCTACAAGGTACGGTTCGTCCCCACGATGTACCTCATCGACGCTCAAGGTACGCTGGTAGGTGAGAATCTCCGCGGACAAGCGCTTGCCGACAAGCTGAAAGAGCTGTTCCAGTAACATACCAACCGGTCATCAGACTTTGAGCAGTCCAATAACCCGGTTCGGATTGAATCCCGGTTCCATCACCGGGGGTTGTTTGAACACCAAGGCACAGAAGTGCAGAGGAGAAATCCGAAGCTCTTTTGTGCCTTTCCCATTCGTCCCGGCGCCCTCCAGACAGACACCGGCATTCCGGTCTTCCCTCCTCACCCGGTCGTCCCCTGCCCGTTTCCACGTTTTTCCCCTCTTCCCACAGGTTTCCCTTCCGACACGGCACGATTCCAAAAACAATTCCCTATCTTTGCCGCCAGCTTAATTGACAGAACCAAATACACGTAACACAACCATTATGGAAAATAGAAAAGGTCTTATCATGGCACTCATCGGAGTGCTGATTGTCGGTCTTGCCATTGTCTCCTTCCTGCTGTTCCGCAGCCATTCCGCCAATCAGGAGATGCAGCAGCTCTTCGAAGTGGAGAAGGAAGAGATGGAGAACGAATACTCCAACTTCGCCAACCAGTATGACGAACTCCAAATCAAAATCAACAACGACTCCCTCTACCAGAAGCTGGAACAGGAGAAGCTCAAGACACAGCGTCTGCTGGAAGAGCTGCGCCAGGTGAAGTCCAGCAATGCCGCTGAAATCATGCGTCTGCGCAAAGAGCTGAAGACCGTACGTGCCGTCATGCGCACCTACATCATCCAGATCGACTCGCTCAACCGCATCAACCAGCAGCTGACGTCGGAAAACCAGAGCGTGAAGAAGAAGTACAACGAGGCGACCCAGCAAATCAGCAGCCTCTCGGAGGAGAAGAAGACCCTCAATGAGAAGGTGACTCTTGCCTCCCAGCTTGACGCCACCCACATCACCGTGACACCGACCAACAAACGGGGCAAGAAGACAGACCGCATCAAACGCATCACCCGACTCGACATCAGCTTCACCGTCGTGAAGAACATTACCGCCGAAACGGGACAGCGCACCCTCTATGTCCGCATCACCAAGCCGAACCAGGAAGTGCTGACCAAGAGTGCTGCCAACACCTTCCCCTATGAGAACCGCAACATCGCCTACTCCATCAAGAAGTACATCGAATACACGGGTGAAGAACAGAACGTGACCGTGTACTGGAATGTCGAAGAGTTCCTCCAGGCAGGTACCTACCGGGTGGACATCTTCGCCGACGGCAACCTCATCGGTTCGCAAACATTTGACTTGGATTGACGGGGCGTTTCCCCGATACCCTCCCCCTCCTGTCTTACCGACGGGAATGATACGTACGAGGCACGAAGACACGACACGGAACTCCATCCGGACGGCAGTTCCCTTTCGTGTCTTCGTGCCTTGCTCGTTTACTCCCCACATGGAAAGGAAGATACCAACAGGTGAATAACCCTTTTTAACTTCGGTAACGTTATAAATTCCTAAAGGAGTATGGTTATTCAATCAATGCAGAGTTACTTTGCACACATCGTTGCATACGCAATTATTGCCGTGCAAAGAAAACCTCAACCACCTAAATTCAGGATAAGAAATATGAAGAAACTAATCGGCATCCTTCTGCTGTGTTCCGTTTGCAGTGCGGCACACAGTCAGACTGTCCTCAGCCTGGACAGTTGCCGGGCAATGGCTCTGCGCAACAACAAAGAGCTGCGCATTGCACGAGAAAAGACAAAGTCCGCACACTACGAACGCAAGGCGGCATTCACCAACTACCTGCCCAAGCTGTCTGCCACAGGCGCCTACCTGCACAACAACAAGGAGCTCTCCCTCTTGAGCGACGACCAGAAGACAACCCTCACCAACATGGGGACCGGTCTGGCGACTGCCGTCCCCGCCCTGCAGGCTCTGGGTGTGGACCAACTGCTCAACTCTCTGGGCAGCACAGTTGTCAACGGACTGCGCACTGACACACGCAATGTCTATGCCGGCGCCGTCACCCTGACGCAGCCTCTCTTCATGGGAGGCAAGATACGCGCCTACAACCAGATTACGCGCTACGCCGAACAGCTCTCACGTGCCCAGGAGAATGCCGGCACGCAGGACATCATCCTCAGCACCGACGAAGCCTACTGGCAGGTGGTCTCACTCGCCAACAAGAAACGGCTTGCCGAAAGCTTCCTGGCACTGGTGAAGCAACTCGACAGCGACGTCGACAAGATGATACGCGAAGGGGTAGCCACCAAGGCGGACGGACTGTCCGTCAAGGTCAAAGTCAACGAAGCCGAAATGACTCTCACCAAGGTCAACGACGGACTGAGCCTCGCCAAGATGTTGCTTTGCCAGCTCTGCGGCATCGACGACCTGCACACCCCCATACAGCTGGCTGATGAGACATTGGAGAACCTGCCGTTGCCGACTTCCAGCACCGAAGCGGACGTGGAGATGGCATTCAACAACCGTCCGGAACTCATCAGTCTCGAACTTGCCCACAAGATTTACCGGCAGAAGGTGAACGTGGCACGCGCGGAGTTCCTGCCCAGCGTGGCACTGACGGGCAACTACCTCATCACCAACCCGTCGGTGTTCAACAGCTTCGAGAAGAAGTTCCGCGGCATGTGGAACGTCGGTGTCCTCGTCAGTGTACCCATCTTCCACTGGGGAGAAGGAGTCTACAAGGTGAAGTCTGCCAAGGCACAGGCCGAAGCCGTCCGCTACCAGCTCGACGAAGCCAAAGAGAAAATCGAGTTGCAGGTGAACCAGTGTGCCTTCAAAATCGACGAGGCGCTCCGCAAGCTACAGATGACGGAAAAGAACATGGAGAAAGCCGACGAGAACCTGCGTTATGCCAACCTGGGCTTCAAGGAAGGCGTCATCCCGACCAGCAACGTGCTGGAAGCACAGACAGCCTGGCTCTCCGCCCAATCGGAGAAAATCGACGCACAAATCGACGTGAAGCTCACCGATGTCTACCTGAAGAAGGCGCTCGGCAAGCTCGGTCAGTAAATCCTCCCCAAGAATCAACAAGAACGTATAACATCAAAACCATTTTATAAAAGCCTACAACTATGCTTACAGAGAAACAACAGAACAAGAATATCATATTGGCACTCATCACCCTGGTGCTCGTCATCGGAGTGGTAGCCCTGGTGGGATACCTCACGTTGGGAAGGACCCCGGAAATCATCCAGGGACAGGCTGAAGCCGACGAATACCGTGTATCGAGCAAAGTGCCGGGACGCATCCTGGAGCTCCGCGTCAAGGAAGGTCAGAAGGTGCACAAGGGCGACACCCTTGCCATCCTCGAAGCTCCCGACGTAGCAGCCAAACTGGCTCAGGCTGAAGCAGCCGAAGCTGCCGCACAGGCACAGCATGAGAAGGCGGAACGCGGCACACGCGCCGAGCAGCTGCAAGCCGCCTACGAGATGTGGCAGAAGGCGAAGGCTGGACTGGAGATTGCCGAGAAATCCTACAACCGCGTGAACCGCCTCTTCGAAGAGGGCGTGATGTCGGCACAGAAGCGCGACGAGGCTTACGCCAACTACAATGCCATGATAGCCACGGAAAAGGCGGCACGTGCCCAGTATGACATGGCGCGCAACGGCGCACAACGGGAAGACAAGGCGATGGCGGCTGCCATGGTCGACCGTGCCAAGGGTGCCGTGGCTGAAGTAAACTCCTACATCAACGAGACCGTGCTGATTGCACAGGCTGACGGCGAAGTGACCGAGATATTCCCCAAGGTGGGCGAACTCGTGGGGACGGGCGCTCCCATCATGAATGTCACCCTCCTGGATGCCGTATGGGCCACGTTCAACGTCCGCGAGGACCTGCTGAAGGACTTCCAGATCGGACAGGAAATCACGGCATACGTCCCCGCCCTCGACCAGGAAGTGCACCTCAAGGTGTACTACATGAAGGACCTGGGCAGCTATGCGGCATGGAAGGCTACCAAGACGACCGGCCAATTTGACATGAAGACGTTCGAGGTGCGTGCCGAGCCGGCACACCCGCTACCCGGCCTGCGTCCCGGCATGAGCATCATAGTCAAAGGAATCGAGTAAGACAATCCGGCTTCCGCAAGTTCAGGCGGAATGCCAGCAAGAAACAACCAGAATCATGCGAATCCTCCTTCTTCGAATAGAGAGGCTCACCCTGCGGGAGCTCAAGCGGATGACAGCCCGTCCGCTATACCTCTTCTGCATGGTCATCGCCCCCCTGTTCTGTTACCTGTTTTTCACCACCCTGATGGGTAGCGGACTGCCGACCGGACTGCCGGTGGGCGTGGTCGACATGGACAACACCTCGACCACCCGTACCATCGTGCGCAACCTGGACGCCTTCCAGCAGACTGCCATCACCGCCCATTACAAGGACGTGACCGAAGCCCGCCAGGCGATGCAGCGCGGCGACATCTACGCATTCTACTACATCCCCGAAGGCACGACTGAAAAAGCCATCTCGGGCCGTCAGCCCCGCGTGTCGTTCTACACCAACGGCTCCTATCTCATTGCCGGCTCGTTGCTCTACAAGGACCTGCTCACCATGACCGAGCTTGCCAATGCGTCCGTGGGACAACAGACGCTGCTGGCAAAAGGCGCCACCGAACGGCAGGCGCTGGCGTTCCTGCAACCCATCCTCATCGACACCCATCCGCTCCACAACCCGTGGCTGAACTATTCCGTCTACCTGTGCAACACCTTGCTGCCCGGCGTGCTGATGCTGCTCATCTTCATGGTGACAGTCTACTCCATCGGCTCGGAAGTGAAGGAAGGGACGGCACACGAATGGATGCGGCTGGGGCACAACAACCTCAACCTCGCCTTGGCGGGCAAGCTGTTTCCGCAGACCATCATCTTCTTCATCATGGCAGCGGGCTACAACGTCTACCTCTACGGCGTGCTCCACTTCCCGTGCAACAGCGGCATCTTCCCCATGTTGCTTGCCTCGCTGTTGCTGGTGCTTGCCTCGCAGTCGTTCGGCATCTTCCTCTACGGCTTGTTGCCGACCCTGCGTTTCGCCCTGAGTGCCGCCTCGCTGTGGGGCGTCATCTCCTTCTCTATCTCGGGCTTCAGCTTCCCGGTGATGGCGATGCACCCGACCCTGCAGGCACTGAGCAACCTGTTCCCCCTGCGCCACTACTTCCTCATCTATGTGGACCAGGCGCTCAACGGCTACCCGATGAGCTATGCATGGGTGTCCTACCTCGCCCTGCTCGTGTTCGTGCTGCTGCCTCTGTTCATCCTGAAGCGGCTCCACAACGCCATCCTCTATTACCGCTACATACCCTAAACGAAAAGACATCATGAAACAAAATAACCTACGTACCGTGTTCAAAGAAGGCTTCCTCGACATCTTCTATGTGTGGGGGATGGAGATGCGCAGCGTCCTCAAGGACGCCGGCGTGCTGATATTCTTCGTCCTCGTCCCCCTCGCCTACCCGCTGGTCTATGCCTTCATCTACACCAATGAGACTGTACGCGAGGTGCCCGTTGTGGCTGTCGATGCATCCCACTCCTCGCGCAGCCGCGAGTTTCTCCGTCGGGTGGACGGCACTGCCGATGTGCATATCGTGGGCTATGCCGCCAACCTGGAAGAAGCGAAGCGCATCATGCGTGAGAAAGGTGCATACGGCAGCATCTACATCCCCGAGGAGTTCAACGACAACCTGATGCGGGGCGAACAGGCATACGTCAGCATCTTCTGCGACATGAGCGGACTGCTCTACTACAAGGCGTTGCTGAGCTCGTGCACCGAGGTGTCGCTCGACATGAACAAGGACATCCAGGTGCAGCGGCTGGGCAACACGACCGCCCGTCAGGACGAAGTCAGCACGCAGCCCATCGAATACACGTACGTCACCCTGTTCAATCCCCAGAACGGTTTTGCCTCCTTCCTCATCCCCGCCGTGCTGATGCTCATCATCCAGCAGACCCTGCTGCTGGGCGTCGGCCTGTCGGTCGGCACCCAACGGGAGGGAAACCGCTTCCGCGAGCTTGTCCCCATCAACCGCCACTACCACGGCACGTTGCGCATCGTGCTGGGCAAGGCGCTGGTCTACCTGATGATTTACCTGCTGGTCGATGTCTACATCGTCTGTGTCGTGCCGAAGCTGTTCAGCCTCGTGCAGATACCCGACGTCGGCACACTGACTGCCTTCATGCTGCCCTACACCCTGGCGTGCATCTTCTTTGCCATGACGGCTTCCATCCTCATCCGCAACCGCGAGACGTGCATGCTCATCTATGTGTTTACCTCCGTCCCGTTGCTCTTCATCAGCGGAATCTCGTGGCCGGGTGCATCCATCCCGGCATTCTGGAAGGTATTCTCCTGGATATTCCCCTCGACCTTCGGCATCAACGGCTTTGTCCACATCAACAGCATGGGGGCTACCCTGGGAGAAGTGGCTGCCGAGTATCGTGCCCTCTGGATACAGACGGGCGTATACTTCCTCACGACCTGCCTGGTCTACCGGTACCAGATTATCCGCAGCCGCAAGCTGTTGTTGAAGGAACGGGAGAAACAGCTGATGAACCAACTGGCAACGGACAATTGATTACTTGCGGTTGCGGTAGTCAGTGGGCGACATGCCGCAATGCTTTCTGAAGTAACGTCCGAAGGTGGACTGGTCGGTGAAGTTCATCGCATCGGCAATCTCCTTGATGCTCATGGACGTCGTGCTGAGGTAATGCTGTGCACGGACGATGGAGGCGGTCTCTATCCACTGGATGGCGGTGCGTCCGGTCTTTGCCTTTACGACTGACGAGAAGTAGTTGGGTGACAGATGCTGCTCGGTGGCATAGAAAGTCACCTTGCGTTCCCGGGTACAATGTTGCATCAGGGAATGGAAGAACCGGTTGAAGATGTTGTCCTCACGGCTCTGGGGAATCTCCTCCACCGGCGACCCTTCGAAATAAATCTCCAGCGCCTCCAGAAACAAAGCCTGCAAAAGGGTCCGGATCAGCAGACGGCGCATTGCCGCACCTTGTCCGGACTCCGTCTGCACGGACAACCGGGAACGGTCAAGCATCAGCTCCACCAGCTGCTCCATGCGCCCATACTGTGCTGAAGTGATGCGGATGCACGGATGGCCGCGCAACAGCATCACGTCCTGCAAAGGCATGTCAGGCAGTGTCGTGTAGAGCCGGTCCAGCTCCGTCAACAACAGGAATCCGTCGAAGTCATCGCTGTGGCGCACAATCCGTGTAGAGGTATAAGGGACATGAAAACACAGGAAACAGCCGTTCACCGGGTAGACACGGTCATTGACCAGGATGTCTGCCTGCCCTCGTCGGCAAAGGAAGAAACCAATCTCATTCTGTGCCGTCAAGCCATACGTGGCGTTCACTTCCGCCAGGTCCAATATACGAAACAATGACTTTTCCATCTGCATGCAGTTTGCCCGCAAAGATAAGGAAATATCCAAACTCCATAAAAGGACCATCCCTTTATAATAAGCCTAGCTGAAATAATCCGACAGACAGGAATCTCAACATACATTTCGCACCAAGCAGAGAAGGAAAAGGAAGCATCTGTCGGCTTTTTTCGTTGAAATTGCACAATTCTTCCCCTGTATTGCACTTCCGTCGATGAACGGGCTACCCTATCTTTGCCGATTCAAAAACGAGACTCAAATGTACAGGATAGGATTAGATGTAGGTTCTACCACCATCAAGACAATCGTGCTCGATGAGAGCGGCCGGATTGTTTATTCACGCTACGAACGTCACCACGCCAAAATACAGGAAAAGTTACTCGCCTTGCTGTCGGACATCCGTACCCGGCTGGGCGATGCCGAGGTCACGCTCCGCCTGACAGGCTCTGTCGGGATGGGTATTGCCGAACGGTGCAGCCTCCCCTTCGTACAGGAGGTGGTCGCAGCGACCAACTACATCGCCCGCAACCATCGGGAAGTGTCTACACTGATTGACATCGGCGGTGAAGATGCCAAGGTCGTCTTCCTCCACGAGGGCGAAGCCACCGACCTGCGCATGAACGGCAACTGTGCCGGAGGTACGGGAGCTTTCATCGACCAGATGGCTATCCTGCTGAACGTGACTCCCGACGAGCTGGGGACCTTGGCGCTGAACGCCACACACATCTATCCCATCGCGTCGCGTTGTGGCGTATTCAGCAAGACAGACATCCAGAACCTCATTGCCAAGAACGCCTGCAAGGAGGACATCGCCGCCTCCATCTTCCACGCCGTTGCCGTGCAGGTCATCGTGACCCTGGCACACGGATGCGACATCACAGCGCCGCTGTTGTTCTGCGGAGGTCCGCTCACCTTCCTGCCTGCCCTGCGCAAAGCGTTCACCGACTACCTGCAACTGTCGCCCGACGAGGTAGTGCTGCCTGAAGACAGCCATCTGATACCCGCCTGGGGCTCTGCCTTGTCGGAGGAAGACAGCCAGCCGGTCCGCCTTTCCAGCCTGAGCGACTCCATCAACCGGCATTTGTCCGTCACCTACCAGCCTGCCGAAAGCCTGGAACCCATCTTCAGCGATGACGACGACTACCACCGGTGGAAAGAACGCATCTCGCAAAGCCCCATCCGGGAAGGCAGCCTCCGACCCGGCGTTGAAGAAGTGACGCTGGGCATCGACTCCGGCTCGACCACAACGAAGATTGTCGTCCTCAACCGCCGGAACGAGCTGCTGTATACCTACTACCACGGCAACGACGGCAATCCGATAGCGACCGTGGAGAAAGGACTCCGCCTGTTCCGCGAACGGTGCGAAGAGGCGGGCACGCAAATCCGCATCACCGGCAGCTGCTCCACCGGTTATGGAGAAGACCTCATCAAGGCTGCCTTCCGCCTCAACGGAGGCATCATCGAAACCATAGCCCACTACATGGCAGCCCGTCATGTGACGAAGGATGTGTCCTTCATCCTCGACATCGGCGGACAGGACATGAAGGCAATGTTCGTATCGGGAGGGGTCATCAACCGCATTGAAATCAATGAAGCCTGCTCATCGGGATGCGGCTCGTTCATCGAGACGTTTGCCAAGTCACTGGGTCTCCCGGTGCAGGACTTTGCAGCCGAAGCCTGTCGTGCCACCCGCCCCTACGACCTGGGCACCCGCTGCACGGTGTTCATGAACTCCAAGGTGAAACAGGCACTCCGTGAGGGAGCCGGACTCGGGGACATCGCAGCCGGACTGTCCTACTCGGTCGTGAAGAACTGCCTGTACAAGGTGCTCCGCCTGAAGAGCACCGAGGAACTGGGACCGCACATCGTGGTGCAGGGAGGGACCATGAAGAATGACTCCGTGGTGCGTGCCTTCGAGAAACTCATCGGCAGAGAGGTGTTCCGCAGCAACCATCCGGAGCTGATGGGCGCCATCGGGTGCGCACTCTATGCCCGACAATATGCTTCGGCTGACGCCACGCTCGACGAAGTGCTGGGCAGCGCCTCCTACACCACCCGTCCGCAGAACTGCCACGGATGCGAAAACCAATGTCTCATCACGACCTACCGCTTCGCAAACGGCAACCGCTACTACTCGGGCAACCGCTGCGAAAAGGTATTTACCAATAAAGGTATGGAACAGCGACAGGGACAGAACGTCTATGCCCGGAAGGAGCATCTGCTGTTCGACCGCCACATCGAGGTGGAGCATCCCATAGCCGTCATCGGCATCCCGCGCTGCCTGAACCTGTACGAGGAGTATCCCTTCTGGCACACACTGCTCAACCGTTGCGGTCTGCGGACGGTACTGTCGGCGCCATCGAGCTTTGCCGCATACGAAGCCAAAGCCAAGCTGGTGATGTCGGACAACATCTGCTTCCCCGCCAAGTTGGCGCACAGCCACATTCAGGACCTTATCGACCGCCGGGTAGACCGCATCTTCATGCCCTTCGTCGTCTTCGAGAAACAGGAAAGCGGACAGAACAGTTACAACTGCCCCATCGTCTCGGGCTATGCCGAGGTCATCAAGAGCGTGCAGCGTGTGGGCGTCCCCATCGACTCGCCGACGATCACCTTCAAGGACAAGGACCTGCTCTACAAGCAGTGCAAGGCGTATCTCCGGACGTTCAGCATCCCGGAAAAGACCATTCGAAAGGCGTTTGAAGAGGCTTTGAAGGAAGCAGACCGTTTTGAAGAACAGCTCATCGATGCCAACCGGCAGGTACTCGCGGCAGCCGACAGACAGACGCTGACCGTCCTGCTCGCCGGACGTCCCTACCACACCGACCCGCTGATTCAGCACAAGCTCTCGGACATGATTGCCGCGATGGGCGTCAACGTGCTGACCGACGACCTCGTCCGCCACACGTCCCTCCCCATGGAAGACGTGCACTACCTCTCGCAGTGGGCATATCCCAACCGTATCCTGAAAGCCGCCAAGTGGGTTGCCATGCAGGGACCGCACATCCAGTGCATGCAGATGACCTCGTTCGGATGCGGACCGGACGCCCTGCTCACCGACGAGACCCGCGACCTGCTGAAACGGTACGGGAAGACACTCACCCTGCTGAAGATTGACGACGTGAGCAACATCGGTTCCATCAAGTTGCGCGTCCGCTCTACCATCGAAAGCCTGCGCCTGTCGGGGAAGGAGGAGACACGTCCGGCTGTCCGTCCGTTCGTCACCACCCCGCCCTTCCGTGAGGAAGACCGGAAGCGGAAAATCATCGCCCCGTTCTTCACCCCGTTCATCTCTCCGCTGATTCCGCCCCTCATGAAGCTTGCCGGCTATGACGTGGAGAACCTGCCCGTGAGCGACACGGCATCCTGCGACTGGGGACTGAAGTACGCCAACAACGAAGTCTGCTATCCTGCCACCCTCATCGTGGGCGACATCGTGAAGGCCTTCAAGGAGGGACGTTACGACCCGGAAACGACTGCCGTAGCCATGACCCAGACGGGAGGACAGTGCCGTGCCTCGAACTACCTCTCGCTCATCCAGCGTGCCCTGGCAGAATCCGGCTTCGGACAGGTGCCCGTCATCTCCCTCACCTTCGGCGGACAGCTGGGCAACGAGCAGCCGGGCTTCCGTGTCAACTGGTTCAAGATGCTCCCGACCATCCTGAATGCGCTGCTCTTCTCCGACTGCATTGCCAAGCTCTACTATGCCACCATCGTGCGGGAGAAGGAAGAAGGGACTGCCGTCCGCCTCAAAGAGAAGTACCTGGACATCGCCAAACGGTTGATAGAGAACGGCAGCACGGACGAATGGCTTGCGACACTGCGCACGGCAGCAGCCGAGTTTGACGACGCCGCCTGCGACCGGGACGTGCCCCGGGTAGGCATTGTGGGAGAGATTTTCCTCAAGTTCAACCCCTTTGCGCAAAAGAACATTTGCGAATGGCTCATCAGCCGACGCATCGAGGTCGTCCCTCCCCTCCTGACCGACTTCTTCGTCCAGGGATTCGTCAACTACAAGGTGAACCAAGACACCGGACTCCAGAAGAAGGTCGTACCCGGCAGCCTCATCCACTGGCTCTACAGGCTGGTATGGAGACGGATGGAGAAGTTCAACCGTGCCGGCAGCCGGTTCCGTCACTTCACCCCCTTTGCCAATGTGTTCGATGAGTCCAAGGAAGCTTCGCGCATCATCTCGCTCAGCGCCCAGTTTGGCGAAGGCTGGCTGTTACCCGGGGAAATCCTTTCCCTTGCGCGCCAACGGGTTGACCATGTCATCAGCCTGCAACCTTTCGGCTGTATTGCCAACCACATTGTCTCAAAAGGCATCGAGAAACGCATCAAGGACCTCTATCCCCAGATGCACCTGCTCTCACTTGACTTCGACAGCGGCGTGAGTGACGTGAACATCATGAACCGTCTGTTGCTGTTCACGAACAGTCTGAAGAACGAGGAGAGTCACGCATCAAGAACGGACCGGGACATTGCCGCCCGATAGCCTTCCCTCATCAAGCATCACGAAGGGCCGGTCTCCCCACGAGGAGGTCGGCTCTTGTTGTATCCATTTCCGCCTGAAGCTGACCCTTGTCCCGCCTCTCCAGCAAGGCCATCGTATTCCCACGCCGTGGGACCGTGAGTTCCACGCCGTGGAACTGACAGTCCCAGCGCCTGGAACTCGAAGTCCCAAAGGCTGGAACTCGAAGTCCCAAAGGCTGGAACCCGGAGTCCCAAAGGCTGGAACCCGGAGTCCCAAAGCGTGGGAATACGGTTGGGACTCTCTTTTGGGGAATAACGGAAGAAGATTGGTTCCTGGAAAAGAGCTGTAGAGTTGAAAATGGAGTAAATTACCTACTCAAGTTTCGCATGGGCTCAACCTATCTGTGGGCAAGACGTCAAGAGACCACAACTGGAGCCTGCGAAAGTGGAACCAACAACAAAAAGCAACGTGAATGGCATCAGTAAGAGTGAAATTCCGCCCCTCTTCCAATACCACTGACGATGTATTGTGCGAGGCACGGTTGGGCAAGTGTTGCCAAGAGCAAAAACATACCGCTTTCCGTCATCAGCGAAGGTATGGGACACGACTCGGAGGAAACCACACGCATCTATCTTGCATCGTTGGATTCCGATGTGATAGACAAAGCTAATAGCCTTATTCTGAAAGGTCTGTGAGGGATTGACGAACCTGTTTAGCCAGGCATTTATCTCTTGCTTAGAGATAAATTCGTTCAATACACCTGTTGATATTCAATACTCTAAAACTATCAGCTTTTGTTTTTCATAAACAAATGTTGCGTTAACTGTTGCATCGCAGACTTCCGAGACCATAGTTTTACATACACGTATGGTTGGATATTGTAACATTCTTCGTAAATTCGCACACTTGCCATTATCTCTAAGCAAGAGATAAATGTACGGCAGGTCATATAATTCTAAGAATCATGGAATTGTTTGGAGTATTGAACAAACTAAAAACAAAATATTACCTTGTATTAAGCGATTTCTTTCTGAACTTAAATTTGAAGGAATGGCTCCAACCTCCATCTTGTTTTATAAAGAAGTGGGTCATAGTCAGGAAGGGGCTAAAGAAGTTGTAGCTCTTTTTGGAGATAAAGGAGTATTTGATGGGCCAAAGCCTGTGAGGTTGTTGCAGCGACTCATTACTTTGGCTAATCTTAAAGATGATTCTATTGTTTTGGATTTCTTTTCGGGTTCGGCTACAACGGCTCATGCGCTGATTAAAACAAATGCAGAAAAAGACACTCACTGCAAATTTATAATGGTGCAATTACCGGAAGAGGTCAGCGAAACAAAGAAAGACCAAGGCTACAAGACCATCTGCGAGATAGGCAAAGAACGCATCCGCCGCGCCGGAAAGAAAATCAAGGAAGAAAACGCAGACAAGGAGGGCATCGACAAATTAGATATCGGCTTCCGCGTGTTGAAGTTGGACAGCTCGAATATGCAAGATGTGTATTACACACCACAGGAGTTTACCATGAACGACCTCTTTGCCGACAACGTGAAACCCGACCGCACGGCGGAAGACCTGCTCTTCCAAACAATGCTAGACCTGGGCGTAGAACTTTCCGCCACCATCGAGCAACGGACGATGAACGGCAAGCAGGTATTCTTCGTCAACGACAACTACCTGGTTGCCTGTTTCGACACGGACATTACGGAAGACACCATCAAGGCGATAGCCAAGCTGAAGCCTTATTACTTCGTGATGCGCGACAGCTCGCTGGCATCGGACAACGTGGCGGACAACTTCGACCAACTGTTTGAGACTTACAGCAAGGACACCATCCGCAAAATCGTGTAAGCCCTATGAAATTTCAATTCAAGATACAGCAGTACCAGACGGATGCTGTGGAGAATACGGTCAGCGTATTTGCCGGACAACCCTCGCACGACCCGGCGACATACCGCCGCGACGTGGGACGTGAGCGACTGGAGCTAGACGAAACCGGATACCGCAATGCGGAGGTAGAACTCGACGCAAAGCAGTTGCTGGAAAACATCCGCCAGGTGCAGCGCGAGAGCAACATACCCCTGTCGGACAAACTGGTGACGGTCGGCGGCATGGGCGTGTGCCACCTCGACATCGAGATGGAAACGGGTACGGGCAAAACCTACGTGTACATCAAGACCATGTTCGAGCTGAACAAACGCTACGGCTGGAGCAAGTTCATCGTGGTCGTGCCGAGCATAGCCATCCGCGAAGGTGTGTACAAGAGCTTCTCCATGCTGGAAGACCACTTCATGGAGCATTACGGACGAAAGGCGCGTTACTTTGTGTACGACAGCGGAAACCTGAACCTGCTGGACAGCTTTTCGAGCGACGGAGGCATCCATGTGATGATTATCAACACGCAGGCATTCGCTGCCTCGCTGAAAGAAGGCGGACGGAGCAAGGAGAGCCGCATCATCTATGACAGGCGCGATGCATTCGGCAGCCGACGGCCCATCGACGTGATTGCCGCCAACCGTCCGATTATCATCATGGACGAACCGCAGAAGATGGAGGGCGAGGCCACACAGACCGGACTGAAACGCTTTACGCCGCTGTTCGTACTGAACTACTCTGCCACGCATAAGACCAAACACAACACGGTGTATGCCCTCGATGCCCTGGATGCCTACAAGGAAAAGCTGGTAAAGCGCATCCAGGTGAAAGGCTTCGAACTGAAGAACCTGCAAGGTGCGAATACCTACCTGTACATAGACAGCATTATCCTCTCCAAGAAAGAACCGCCTATGGTCAGGATGGAGCTGGAGGTGAAACGGAATGGGGGCATAAGACGGGAGTCAAGGAAGCTGGCATACGGCGATGACCTGTTTGTGGTGTCCGACCTGAACCAATATAAAGGTTATGTGATTTCCGACATCAATCCCTACCGCAACACGGTGACTTTCCTCAACGGCGTTACGTTGCGCAAGGGTGAAGTGACAGGCGACGTGAGCGAGCTCGCCTTGCAACGGGTACAGATACGCGAAACCATCCGTTCGCACTTCGAGAAAGAACGTGAACTGTTCGGGAAAGGCATCAAGACGCTTTCGCTGTTCTTTATTGACGAAGTAGCGAAATACAAGAGCTACGACGAACAGGGGAACGAGGTAAAAGGCGTGTTCCAACAAATCTTTGAGGAGGAATACACGAGTCTGCTCAACGAGAACCTTTCCCTGTTCGATGACGCTTACCAAGCCTACCTGCGTCGCTTCCAAGTGCAGGAAATACATGGCGGCTATTTCTCCATCGACAAGAAGAGCGGTCGTGCCATAAACAGCAAGACAAGCAGGAAAAGCGACCTATCGGACGACATTTCCGCCTATGACCTGATTCTGAAAAACAAAGAGCGTTTGCTGAGCTTTGACGAACCTACACGTTTCATCTTCTCACATTCCGCCCTGCGCGAGGGTTGGGACAATCCCAACGTATTCCAAATCTGCACCTTGCGTCACAGTAACTCGGAAGTAAACAAACGGCAGGAAGTGGGACGAGGATTACGCCTCTGCGTAGACAAGGACGGCAACCGCATGGACAAGGAGATGCTGGGCGACCGGGTGCATGACATAAACAAGCTGACCGTCATCGCCAACGAGAGTTACAGCACCTTCGTGGACGACCTGCAGAAGAAGACACGCGAATCACTGCGCGAGCGTCCGCGACAAGCCACAATGGACTTCTTCAAGGACAAGACCGTGCTGCTCGCCGACGGCGCAAAGCATGTGATTACGGAGAACGAAGCGATTTCCATCCATGCTTACCTGTACGACAATGGATATATTGACGAACAAGGCGTAGTGACCCAACACTACAAGGATGATTTGCTGGAGAATCGTGTAGCTGCATTGCCTCATCGACTGGAGCCAATGACACACAGCATCCACACGCTGGTACAAAGCACTTATGACGAAAACGTCTTGCTGGACGAAATGATAGAGGACGGCAACCAAACGCAGTCGCCTGAAAACAAACTGAACGAGAACTTTGCCAAGAAGGAGTTTCAGGAGTTGTGGCACAGCATCAATCACAAGTACGTCTATACCGTGCACTACGATAGCAAGGAACTCATCCGCAAAGCCATTGCCGCCATAGACAAGGAACTGTATGTGACAGAGCTGAAATACATTCTGACCGAGGGAACGCAGCAGGCTGCTGACCAATTCGGCGACACGCGCACCACGACCAAGAAGATAGGAACGGTAAGCACCTCAACCGTGAAGTACGACCTTGTGGGCGAGATAGCCAAAGGTGCGACACTGACCCGCCGCACGGTGGTAGCTATCCTGAAAGGCATCAGCCAAGCCAAGCTCTATATGTTCCGCAATAATCCGGAAGAATTCATCCGTAAGGTCATCCGCATCATTAAGGAACAAAAGGCCACCATGATAGTGGAGCACATCAGCTACAACCGAATGGAGGAAACTTATGACAGTACCATCTTTACACAGGAGAAACATACACAACCGATAGAAAAGGCTTACCCTGCCAGGAAGCATGTCATGGACTATGTGTTCCCCGACAGCAAAGGTGAGATTGAATTTGCCGGGAATCTTGACAGTGCTACCGAGGTTTGTGTCTATGCCAAGTTGCCTCGCACATTTCAAATCCCGACACCCGTAGGCAATTATTCTCCCGACTGGGCAATTGCCTTCAATAAGGGCACGGTGAAACATATCTTCTTCATTGCCGAAACCAAAGGCTCCATGGGTACAATGGAACTGCGCGGTGTGGAGAAAGCGAAGATTGAATGTGCCGAACAGCTGTTTAACAAGGCATCGACCAGCTGCGTACGCTACCATCAAGTTAAGAACTATCAGAATCTACTGGATGTCATGAAGGCGTTAGAGTGATACTTTACACCTCCACTCCTGAACCTAGCATACCAAACGCAAAGCAGCGAAGCTGTCCCAATCGGGTCAAGCTTCGCTGCTTTGTCATATCACGGCAGGCATTGCACCTGCATACTATACCATATCCTGGATATCAGCCGAAGTTATCGAACATCAGGTTCTTCATCGGAACACCCAAGCTGTCGAGCATACCCTCTACCGCCTTGCTCATCGGACCAGGACCGCACATGTAGTACTCTATGTCTTCAGGAGCTTCATGGTCCTTCAAGTAGGTGTCATAAATAACCTGGTGAACAAATCCCGGAGTATACTTCACGCCCGCAGCATCGGCAGCCGGGTCGGGACGGTCCAAAGCCAAGTGGAAAGAGAAATTCGGGAAATCACGTTCCAACTGAAGGAAGTCTTCCAGATAGAACACTTCATTGAGTGCACGGGCGCCATAGAAGTATGACATCTTGCGGTCAGTCGTATGCAATGTGCGAAGCATGTGCATAATCTGTGCACGCAACGGAGCCATACCGGCACCACCACCAATCCACATCATCTCACGCTTGGAGTCGAAAATCGGATGGAAGTCTCCATAAGGACCGCTCATCGTCACCTTGTCACCAGGCTTCAACGTGAATATGTAGGAAGAAGCGATACCCGGCATCACGTCCATGAAGCCTACCTGAGGTTTCGGCTTGAAGGGCGGAGTGGCGATACGGACAGTCAGCATGATGCGGTCCCCTTCTGCCGGATAGTTCGCCATCGAATAGGCACGTACCGTAGGTTCGTCATTCTTGCATTTCAAACCAAACAGTCCGAACTTCTCCCACGACGGAAGGTATTCCTTGCCAATCAGGTCCTTGTCAATATCCTTGTCATAATCCATGGAATAAGTAGGAATCTTTATCTGTGCATACGAGCCGGGGATAAAGTCCATGTGCTCACCGGGAGGCAATGCAACAATAAACTCCTTGATAAAGGTTGCCACGTTCCTGTTGGAGATGACTTCGCACTCCCACTCCTTGACGCCCATTACCGACTCGGGAACCTTGATGCTCATGTCACCCTTCAACTTCACCTGACAGCCCAAGCGCCAATGGTCCTGACGCTGCTTACGGTTGAAATGAGGCAATTCGGAAGGCAGAATCTCACCTCCACCTTCTATTACCTGACACTTACATTGTCCACACGAGCCCTTACCTCCACAAGCCGAAGACAGGTAGATGCCATTTACAGCCAGTGTGTTCAGCAGGGTGGAACCGGATTCCACTTCAAGTGTATTTTCCCCATTGATGGTAAGCTTCACGTTGCCCGAAGGAACCAGGTATTTCTTGGCCACCAGCAGGACGATTACCAATATCAGCATAACGGAGAGGAAAACCGCTATACTCGCAAAGATTAACTGTGTATTCATGTCGTTACGATTACTCTTTGTTCATTATATCTTCAGTCCAGAGAAACACATGAAGGCCATTGCCATCAGACCTACCACAATGAATGTGATGCCCAATCCCCGCAACGGAGCAGGCACATTGGAGTAAGCCATCTTTTCGCGGATGGCAGCCAGGCCCACGATGGCAAGCATCCAGCCGATACCTGAACCTAACGCATAAGAGATGGCATCCGCCACACCACCGATAAACTGCGGGTCAGATTCACCCTTCACGATGCGTTGCTGCATAAACAGCGAGGCACCCATGATGGCACAGTTTACGGCAATCAACGGAAGGAAGATACCCAATGAAGCATAGAGGGAAGGGCTGAAACGCTCTACCACCATCTCCACCAACTGGGTGATGGCGGCAATCACAGCAATAAACAGGATGAAGCTCAAGAAACTGAGATCAATACCAAAGATACCATCCGCTGAAAGCACACGAGTCTGCAGCAGATAGTTTACAGGGAGCGTCACCACCAAAACGAAAGTGACGGCAATGCCTAATCCCACGGCTGTCTTCACGGTCTTTGACACGGCAAGGTATGAACACATACCCAGGAAGAAGGCAAATATCATGTTGTCGACAAATATCGAACGAACAAATAGACTTAACAGATGTTCCATAAGTTACAAAATTAAGGGGTTGATAGCGGCTTTGCCGATTATTTGTCTTGCAATTCCTTGTGACGGCTGCGCTGCCACCAGATGATGCAGGCGACAATCACAAGAGCCATGGGAGGCATCACCATCAAACCATTGTTTATATAACCGGCATCGTAAACTGACTGCGGGATGATGCGGAAACCCAGCAATGTGCCGGAACCTAACAATTCGCGGAAGAACGCCACAATGACGAGAATCTTGGCATAACCCAGTCCGTTGCCCAGACCATCAAGGAACGATTCCCAAGGACCGTTGGACATGGCGAAAGCCTCCAAACGTCCCATCAGGATACAGTTGGTAATAATCAATCCGATATAGACCGAAAGCTGTACGCTCACATCATAGGCAAAAGCCTTCAGAATTTCACTCACAATCGTCACCAACGCAGCGACTACAACCAGCTGCACGATGATGCGGATGCGGTTAGGGATTGTACGGCGGATGAGCGAAATGATGACATTGGAGAAACCCGTAATGATGGTCACAGAGAGACCCATCACGATGGCAGGCTCCAGCTTGGCCGTCACCGCCAATGCCGAACAGATGCCCAGCACTTGCACCGTCACGGGGTTGTTCAGACCGAGCGGTGTGGCAAATACTTCTTTGTTTTTCTTGGAAAATAATTGGCTCATATTGCTTCTGTCCTCCTATTCTTTTGAAGTTAAAAACTTGATGTAGTTGCCCAGACAGTTCTTCAACATCTGGTCGACACCGTTGGAAGTGATGGTTCCTCCGGAGATACCGTCAACCTGACAAGCCGGGTTCTCCACCTTACCATGTTTCATCACGCCCAGCACGACCTTGTCGGCGTCCAGTGCCTGCTTGCCGACGAACTGCCCTTTGAAGGCATCCGTGACAATCTCCGCACCCAAACCGGGAGTCTCACTGGCATGGGAGAAGTATACTCCATAGACGGAACTCTTGTCAGCGTTAAGTGCCACGTAGCCCCATAAGGCTCCCCACAAACCTGTACCATATACAGGGATGACATACTTGGTCTCGCCTTCCACCTCGCAGACAAAGACGTGCAAGCGTCCGCGTTCCTTCACCTCCTTCTCGTAGGAAGTGGCAAAGTCCCGGTCATCCACCTTCTCATCGAGGCGGCCTTCGGCGTCCATCAGGCAGTCGGCCTTCACGTAACGGGCATACTCGGCATTGACATCCTTCACACCGGTCACATGGAGGGCTGAAAGAATCTGCTTCTTGGTGTCCATCTTGATATTCTCATCCTGACGACTGCGGAGCGAAGAGTTGACAAATGCCAACAGGAACGCCACCACAATCACCATGACAGCAGCATATATTAATGTATAGACATTGCTGTTCGTATCTCTTTTCTTCTTGGCAGGCTTGGTGGGGTCCCCGGGCTGCTCCATCTCCTTGAACTGAGTAGCCGGCGCTTTGCATACCGGGCACTGGGAAGGAGCAGACTCACCTTCGTAGACATAGCCACAGACCTGACAAACAAATTTCTTTGTAGCCATATTCCTTTTCTTATTTTTGGGTAGATACACGTTTCATTCTTCGGGAGATGTTGCCCTGCACCACACAATAGTCAATCAGCGGAGCAAAGACATTCATCAGCAGGATAGCCAGCATCATGCCTTCGGGATAACCCGGGTTCAGCACACGGATGATGATGGCCATGGCACCAATCAGGAAACCATAAATATACTTACCGGTCTCCGTACGTGCGGAGGTCACCGGGTCGGTTGCCATGAACACGGCACCGAAACAGAAGCCTCCCAGGCACAGATGCTCGTACCAAGGCATGTGGGCCATGGCCGTGTCGATGCCCGACACGTTGAACAGTCCTGCGACAACAGCACCGCCCACGAAAACAGAGAGCATGGTCTTCCAGCTGGCAACCCCCGTCCACAAGAGAATAACAGCACCGATAAGGATGGCGATCACACTGGTCTCACCGATAGAACCGGGGATAAGACCGGTCACCATATCCCATGAGAACGGAGGGAAGGCATCGGCAGCCTTGGCGGTAGAAGCAATACCCAGCGAAGTGGCAGCAGTCATTCCGTCAACCGTCTGTCCCAAGCCGAAAATGCTGTCGCCCGAGACCCAGACCGATTCACCCGACATCTTGGTCGGATAGGCAAAGAAAAGGAAAGCACGGGTTACCAGCGCCACATTGAACACGTTCATACCGGTACCACCAAAGACTTCCTTGGCAAAAATTACAGAGAAGGCTGTTGCAATCGCCAACATCCAAAGCGGACAGTCCACGGGGACAATCATCGGAATCAAAATACCCGTGACCAGAATACCTTCATGGATTTCCTCGCCCTTCCATTGCGCCACGGCAAACTCAATGCCCAGTCCGACTACATAGGACACAATAATCTTGGGCAACACGGCTAGCAGTCCATAGAAGAACATCTCCCAGAATCCGGCGGTCATCGGCGTCTGCGTAAACGCTGCGACATGAGTAAAATGCTGGTATCCGACGTTGTACATGCCAAACAACAGGGCCGGCAGCAGAGCGATGACCACCAATATCATGATACGCTTGCTGTCAATCGCATCATGGATATTCGTACCCGTACGCGATGTCGTGTGGGGGACGAACATAAATGTCTCCATACCATCGAAAAACGAATGGAGCGCATGCAGACGTCCACCCTTTTCAAAGTTGGGCTTTATCTTGTTTAAATAGTTTCTTAATCCTTTCATACGAATCTTTCTATCATTGAATATATGAATTGTCAGTCATTCCTATTGTCAATTCTGTTACTCTCCTTCAATTTCCTGACGCAACAAATCCAAGCCTTCGCGTACGATGCGTTGCAGTTCCAGCTTCGACGAATCGACAAATTCACACAAAGCGAAGTCCTCGGGAGCCACTTCATAGATACCCAATGCCTCCATCCGCTCTATATCACCTGCCAGGATCGCCTTGATGAGGAACTCAGGCAGGATATCCATAGGCAGCACACGGTCGTATTCACCGGACATGATCATGTGGCGTTCGCCTCCTTTCACACGGGCATCCAGTGTATATTCGCGCTTACGGCCGAACAACCAGCTGAAGTAGGCACGGCTTGTGCTGAAGTCATTCAGACGGGGGCTGATCCAGCCGAAGAATTCATCGACATCACTTCCTTCGGGAATGACAGTCACCTGCGTCGAGTGCGCACCCAGGAAGCCATCGGCTGTTGTCGGATGTCCCGTCAGCACGTTTCCATCAATGACACGAACCACACGGTCTCCCAGGACGACACGGCCTTTCAGCAGCGTGGACAACTGTGCGCCCACTTTCATACGGACGTATGCCGGAGTCGTTACCTCGGAACCAGCCAGAACAATCGTACGGGTCAGGTCCACATGTCCGGTCCGCAAGGTACGTCCGATGAAAATCACATCTTCCGCTCCCAGCGTCCACACCTGTTCGCCTTTGTTGATCGGGTCCACATGGTGAATCTGTATACCGACATTGCCTGCGGGATGCGGTCCGTCGAAAACATGGACACGCACATTCTTGGCATTTCTCAAAGCCGGACTCTGCTGACGGACGCTGACACCCAAATGCACCGGTGCCAGACATGCCAACACATCCAGACCGGACTGGAAGTCGGCCTCCTGCCCCTTCAACACAAATTCAAAATCAGGAGCTAAAGGCTTCGAGTCAAAAGCCGACACGAAAATAGCTTTGGGATGATTGTCCGGAGATGCCGTAATGTCATAAGGTCGCTGACGAAAGAAGGCAAAAAGACCTGTACGCATCAGCCATGCCTTTGCATCATCAGCCTTCATGCGTGACACATCAGGACGTTCAAACTCCACATACTCCTGCCGGGAGTCAGCTTGCACACGGATACTCAGTACCCGACGGCGCTCGCCACGATCCACACCCAGCACCGTGCCGCTCACAGGCGACACAAAATTCACCTCAGGATGGTTCTTGTCTACGAACAGCGGCTCTCCGGCTCTCACAGCATCACCTTCATGCACGGTCACTTTCGGCATGATGCCGGTGAAATCGGCAGGCATCAACGCATACACCTCCGGCTCGTCTACACGGAGTATTTCCGGCGCAGGTTTACCCTTCAGGTTGATGTCAAGCCCCTTTCGCAGTTTGATAACATTTGCCATATACTATTTATATATTATTAGATGATTCTCTCCAATTGTAGTTCAACAGTATTTACCACCATCTGGCAAAGCTTTCCTAAGATTCTGTCAGACAGGGGTGCCACAAAGATACGATTATTCTTCCCATCTACGATAAGACTTGGCGGTAAAAAGTGACACCCCTGTGTACCGTGTTCGTTAACAGATGAACAAAAAAACATGCGGTTCCCGATTTTGAAAACTCAATGTAGCAGAAACGCATTTCTGCCTTCTTGCCGGTTCTCACCTGCATTTTCAGCCGCAAAGAGTCCGTTTGTAAAGATTACAGATTAAAAGTCAGAAGGCCGCCTTCCCCACCATCGGGAAAGGCAGCCTTCAGCTTACCAATATCTGAAATTAAGAAATTACCGGCTTATTTGTATTCTGACCAGCTCTTGATGGCAATGTCGTTTACATCCAGCGTACAGAACGCATTGATGAAGGCACTTGCCAGACGGGCATTGGTAATCAGAGGTATATTCAAGTCGATGGCTGCACGACGGATCTTGTATCCGTTGGTCAGCTCACCTGCCGTCAGGTTCTTCGGAATGTTCACCACCATGTCTATTTCCTTGTTGTGAAGCATCTCCAATGCCTGAGGTTTGGCTTCAGGCTCGCTCGGCCAGTGTACCAGTGTATTTTCAATGCCGTTCTCGGTCAGGAAACGCGATGTGCCGCCGGTAGCGAAGAGGTTGTAGCCCTTCTTCTTGAGCATGCGGGCTGCATCGAGCATGTCAACCTTCTGCTTGGCTGTTCCGGTAGACAGAAGGATGTTCTTTGCCGGGATGCGTTGACCGACGGAAAGCATGGCGGTAAGCACTGCGCTGGCTGAATCGTCTCCCAAGCAACCGACTTCACCGGTAGAAGCCATATCGACACCCAGCACCGGGTCGGCTTTCTGCAGACGGTTGAATGAGAACTGCGAAGCCTTGATGCCGACATAGTCAAGGTCGAAGAGGCTCTTCTCCGGCTTCTCGACAGGCAGACCCAACATCACACGGGTAGCCAGTTCGATGAGGTTAATCTTAAGCACCTTGCTGACGAAGGGGAAACTGCGCGACGCACGAAGGTTACATTCGATCACCTTGATGTCGTTCTCACGGGCGAGGAACTGGATATTGAACGGTCCGGAGATATGCAGTTCCTTGGCAATCTGACGGGAGATGCGCTTGATGCGACGCACAGTCTCCACATAAAGCTTCTGGGGCGGGAACTGGATGGTGGCATCGCCCGAGTGCACACCGGCATATTCAATGTGCTCGCTGATGGCGTAGGCAATGATTTCACCGTCCTTTGCCACCGCATCCATCTCAACCTCCTTGGCGTGCTCGATAAAGGAGCTGACTACCACGGGATGCTTCTTTGATACATTGGCTGCCAACTGGAGAAAGCGCTCCAGCTCTTCCTGGTTGGAGCAGACATTCATGGCTGCACCGGAAAGCACATAGGAAGGACGCACCAATACGGGGAATCCGACCTTGTCAATGAAGGCATTGATATCTTCCATTGAGGTCAGGGCACTCCATTCGGGCTGGTCCACTCCGATGCGGTCAAGCATGGCAGAGAACTTGTCGCGGTCCTCTGCATTATCAATGCTCTTGGCAGAGGTTCCGAGGATATTGACATGTTCGCCGTCAAGACGCATGGCCAGGTTGTTCGGAATCTGTCCGCCCGTAGACACGATGACTCCGTGGGGATTCTCCAGTTCGATGATATCCATCACACGTTCAAAGGTCAGCTCATCGAAATAGAGTCGGTCGCACATGTCATAGTCCGTAGACACGGTCTCCGGGTTGTAGTTGATCATCACACTGCGGTAGCCCTCCTTGCGAATCGTGTTGAGCGCCTGTACACCACACCAGTCAAATTCCACGGACGAACCGATGCGGTAAGCTCCCGAACCCAATACAATGATGGAGCGGCGGTCTCCCAGATAGTTCACGTCATTCCCGACACCGCTATAAGTCAGGTAGAGGTAGTTGGTCTGTGCAGGATATTCGGCTGCCAGCGTATCAATCTGCTTCACCACCGGCACAATGCCCAGGCTCTTGCGGTAGGCACGCACCTGGTTGATGGCTTGTTCGATGTCCATATCTTTCTCCAGTCCGATTGCACGTCCGACCTGGAAATCAGAGAAGCCCTGTACCTTCGCTCTACGGAGCAGTGTGGCATCCAGCTTGTCCAGAGACCCGACGGCATGCAGCTCCTTCGAGGTGTTCATGATGTTCATGAGCTTCTGCAGGAACCACTTGTCAATCTTCGTCAGGTCATGAATCTGGTCGATGGTGTATCCGGCACGCATCGCCTTGCTGATGACAAATATACGGTTGTCGGTCGGTTCACGCAGTGCCTTGTCGACATCGGGGATCACCAGCTCCTTGTTCTCCACAAAACCGTGCATGCCTTGCCCGATCATGCGGAGTCCCTTCTGGATGGCTTCTTCAAACGTACGACCGATGGCCATGACCTCGCCCACGGATTTCATGGATGAACCCAGCTCGCGGTCTACACCACGGAACTTGCCCAGGTCCCAACGCGGAATCTTGCAGACCACATAGTCCAGTGCCGGCTCGAAGAATGCCGAAGTCGTCTTGGTCACAGAGTTCTTCAGGTCGAACAGACCGTAACCCAATCCCAACTTGGCTGCCACGAAAGCCAACGGATAACCGGTCGCCTTGGATGCCAATGCCGATGAACGGCTCAGACGGGCGTTCACCTCAATCACCCGGTAATCTTCCGACTCGGGATCGAAGGCATACTGCACATTACATTCACCCACAATGCCGATGTGGCGGATGATGCGGATGGCAAGCTCACGCAGTTTATGGTATTCCTTGTTTGTCAGCGTCTGGGAAGGAGCTATCACGATGGACTCGCCGGTGTGGATACCCAGCGGGTCGAAGTTCTCCATGTTGCAGACCGTGATACAGTTGTCGTAACAGTCACGCACCACTTCATACTCGATTTCCTTCCAACCGCGGAGCGATTTCTCCACCAGTACCTGGGGAGAGAAAGAGAAAGCCTTCTCTACCAGGACGTTCAGTTCTTCCTCATTGTCGCAGAAGCCGGAACCCAGACCTCCCAGAGCGTAGGCTGCACGTACGATGACGGGATAACCCAGTTCACGGGCTGCACGGCGTGCGTCCTCGGCATTCTCCACCGCCTCGCTCTTGATGGTCTTCACCTGGATTTCATCCAGCTTCTTCACAAAAAGCTCGCGGTCTTCCGTGTCGATGATAGCCTGTACGGGAGTACCCAGCACGCGCACATTGTATTTCTCCAGGATGCCACCCTTATAGAGCTGCACACCGCAGTTCAAGGCCGTTTGTCCGCCAAAGGAGAGGAGGATACCGTCGGGACGTTCCTTTTGGATGACTTTCTCCACAAAGAACGGAGTGACCGGCAAGAAGTAAATCTGGTCTGCCACACCTTCACTGGTTTGCACCGTCGCAATGTTCGGATTGATCAGCACCGTGTGGATGCCTTCTTCTTTCAAAGCCTTCAGCGCTTGTGAACCGGAGTAGTCAAATTCGCCGGCCTCACCAATCTTGAGCGCACCCGAACCTAAGAGCAATACTTTCTTTATATTTTCTTTCATGATCGTTTTCTAATTAAGGATTAAAGGAGTTTCACAAAATCATCGAAAAGGAACTCGGTGTCGGTCGGTCCACTGGCTGCTTCCGGATGGAACTGTGCCGAGAACCAAGGTTTCGACTTGTGACGGATACCCTCATTGGAGCCATCGTTCATGTTGATGAAGAGCGGTTCCCAGTCAGCCCCCAACGTATTGTTGTCCACTGCATAGCCGTGATTCTGACTGGTGATGAAACACTGGTTGGTCCCGACCTTGCGCACCGGTTGGTTGTGGCTGCGGTGACCATACTTCAGCTTATAGATTTTAGCGCCGCCCGCCTTGGAGAGCAGCTGGTTGCCCATACAGATACCAAAGATAGGCTTGTCGGAAAGGCTCATCGCCTTGCGGATGTTCTGTACAGCCTCATCGCACGTATCCGGGTCACCGGGTCCGTTCGAGATGAAGAGTCCGTCGTACTCCAACGCCGTGAAATCATAGTTCCAGGGCACCCGGATGACTTCCACATCCCGTTTGAGCAGGCAGCGGATAATGTTTGACTTCACACCGCAATCCACCAGCACGACCTTCTTCTTGCCGGCTCCCTCGTTGTAACGCACTACCTCTTTGCATGAAACCTTGTCTACATAGTTGATGCCGCTGTACTGTGCTTCAGGGATGTTGTCGGGTTCATCGTCAAAGACAATCTTACCCATCATCACACCGTGCTCGCGCAGCACTTTGGTCAGCTCACGGGTGTCGATGCCCGTGATGCCGGGAACTCCCTCGCGCTTCAGCCAGTCAGCCAGACTCTCCACAGCGTTCCAATGGCTGTACTCATAGCTGTAATCGCTCACAATGATAGCTTCCGCATGGATTTTCTCACTCTCCATGAAGGTTGGCAGTCCATTGGGTTCAAAGGTAAACGGCGGCACACCGTAGTTACCGACCAAGGGATAAGTCAGCGTCATTAACTGCCCTGCATACGAGGGGTCTGTAAGACTTTCCGGATAGCCTGTCATGGCGGTGTTGAAGACTACTTCGCCGGCAACAGGCTTTTCATAACCGAATGATGTTCCGTGGAAGCGGGTTCCATCATCGAGGATTAGTGTTACATTTCTCATTTCAGATAGATATGTTATTATTCTTAATTAGAACTGATATACTTTTTCAATATAATTGATGAAGGCCTGGTTGAGCTGGCGCACACCGCCGGGTGTCGGATAGTCACCGCTGAAGTACCAGTCCCCGGTATGGTCGGGACAGGCTGCATGCAGTCCTTCCAGTGTCTGATAGACAATCTCCACCTTGGCATGAATGCCTTCGCCCTTGGTCAGCATCTCGACCATCTTGTTTGAGATTTCCTCATCGGTGAACGGCTCATAGATTTCCTTGACATAGTTCACCATCTTTTCTTTCGGCAGATGTTCCTGTGCCTTCGACTTCTTGTAAGCACGTTCGATGACGTCGCGCATGCCACGGTCTTCCAGCAGCTCCATCGCCGCACGGAAGGCAATGAACTCGCTCATCTTTGCCATGTCGATGCCGTAGTAGTCCGGATAACGCACCTGAGGCGACGACGAGACGATGACAATCTTCTTCGGGTGCAACCGGTCAAGAATCTTTATGATACTCTGTTTCAGGGTTGTTCCGCGCACGATGCTGTCATCGATAATCACCAGATTGTCCTGATAAGGCACCAGACTGCCGTAGGTGATGTCATAGACGTGGGCAGCCAAATCATTGCGGCTGTTGCCTTCGGCTATAAAGGTACGCAATTTTATGTCTTTTATGGCAACTTTCTCGCTCCGAATGCGCATGGAAAGTATGCGGTCCAGCTCACTCCGTGTCGGACGGTGCCCCAAAGCCTCGATTTCCTTTATCTTGAGATGGTTCAGATAGGTATCAAAACCGTCGAGCATACCGTAGAAGGCGACCTCTGCCGTGTTGGGGATATAGGAGAACACGGTGTGTTCCACATCATGGTTGACCGCTTTCAGGATGGGGTCCACGAGACGGCGACCCAGTTCCTTGCGTTCGTTGTAGATGTCCTTGTCGCTGCCCCGGCTGAAATAGATGCGCTCAAACGTACATTGCTTCTCTTCCTTGGGCTGGTTGATCTGCTCCACGCGCATCTCTCCCCGCTTGTTGACCAGCACCGCCTGTCCGGGACGCAGCTCGTGGACTTCCTCTACCGGGACGTTCAGGGCTGTCTGGATCACCGGACGTTCGGAAGCCAGGACAATGATTTCATCGTCCTTGTACCAGAATGCCGGACGGATTCCCCACGGGTCACGCAGGGCAAACGACTCGCCGCTGCCTGTCAGTCCGCAAATAACATAACCTCCATCCCACTCCTTGCTTGACGTACGGATGACATTCGTCAGGTCGATGTGGTCCTCGATGGCATGCGTCAGGTCGAGTCCGGTCCGTCCTTCCGCCTTGTATTGCTGGTAGAGCCGCTCCACTTCCCGGTCGAGCCGGTGGCCGACCTGCTCAAGCATGATGTAAGTGTCGGAATAGATGCGGGGATGCTGTCCGTCGGCTGTGAGACGGGCAAATATTTCATCGACATTCGTCAGGTTGAAGTTTCCGCAGAGCAACAGGTTCTTTGCCCGCCAGTTGTTCCGGCGAAGGAACGGGTGGACATAAGAAAGACCACTTTTACCGGTAGTCGAATACCTCAAGTGGCCCATATAGGTTTCCCCGGCAAAAGGCAGATAACGCTGCGCATAGTCGGCATCGTGCAACTGTTCGGGGGTCAAATCCTTGAAATGACTTTGGACGGACGCGAATATCTCCGTAATCGCCCCCGTACCCAAAGCCCGCTCTCGAAACATATATTCTTCGCCGGGTTCGGCCTTCTGTTTCACGCAAGCCAGACCCGCTCCCTCTTGTCCGCGGTTGTGTTGTTTCTCCATCATCAGATAGAGTTTGTTCAAACCGTACATCCACGTACCATACTTCTCCTGGTAATAGCTCAACGGTTTGAGCAAACGTATCATGACGACACCACATTCATGTTTCAGCTGTTCCATTTGTATTGTGTTTGAATTATTCTACGGTGACCGATTTAGCCAGGTTACGCGGCTGGTCGACATCCTTCCCTTTGCAGACGGCAATGTGGTAGGCTAGCAGCTGCAAGGGGATGGTGGTAATCAGCGGTTCGAGGCACTCGATGATTTTCGGGATTTCGATGCAGTCGTCTGCGATGGCAGCTATCTCCGTATCGCCCTCCGACACCAGTGCAATCACCTTGCCTTTCCGCGCCTTTATCTCCTGGATGTTACTGATGATTTTCTCATACATGGCGTTCTTCGTTGCCACCACGACCACCGGCATCTCCGTGTCAATAAGGGCAATCGGACCATGCTTCATCTCGGCGGCAGGATAACCTTCCGCGTGTATGTAGGATATTTCCTTCAGCTTCAGGGCTCCCTCCAGCGCCACGGGATAGTTGTATCCGCGTCCGAGATAGAGGAAGTTGTGTGCATAGGTGAAGATGCGCGACAGCTCTGCAATCGCTTGGTTCTTCGACAGGACCTGCTTCATCTTGGCAGGCACGAGGTTCAGTTCCTGCACGATTTCAAGGAACTGTGAATCCTGGATGGCTCCTTTCTCCTTCGCCAGTGCCAGTGCCAGCATGGTCAGCACGGTGACCTGTCCGGTGAAGGCCTTCGTCGAAGCCACTCCGATTTCCGGACCGACGTGGATATACGAGCCAGTGTGTGTGGCACGGGCTATGGACGAACCCACCACATTACATATACCATATATAAATGCACCCCGCTCCTTCGCCAGCTGGACTGCTGCCAGCGTATCGGCCGTTTCTCCCGACTGGGAAATGGCAATCACCACATCTTCCGACGAGATGACCGGGTTGCGGTAACGGAACTCGGAAGCATATTCCACTTCCACCGGGATACGGCACAGACTCTCGATCAGCTGCTTGCCAATCAGTCCTGCATGCCAGGAGGTACCGCAAGCCACAATGATGAAGCGGCGGGCGTTCAGCAGACGTTCCTTATGGTCGATGACAGCCGACAAGGCCACGTTGGTCGATTCGACATTGACGCGACCGCGCATGCAGTCGTTGATGCAGTCAGGCTGTTCGAAAATTTCCTTCAGCATGAAATGCGGATAACCACCCTTCTCCAGCTGTCCGAGGTTCATTTCGATGGTCTGCACCTCCGGCTTCATCTTCACATTATCCAGGTCAACCACTTTCAGTTCCTGACCGCGACGCATGACAGCAATCTCGTTGTCCTCCAGATAAACCACCTTGTCCGTATATTCGACAATCGGTGTGGCGTCGGAACCAAAGAAGAATTCATCCTGCCCGATTCCCACCACCAGCGGACTGCTCTTCCGTGCCACCAGAATGGTGTCAGGCTGACGACGGTCGAGCAACGCAATGGCATACGCTCCAATCACCTCATGCAGGGCCAGCTGCAGGGCGGTCAGCAAATCGAGCTTGTTGGAGAGCTGGACATACTCAATCAGCTGCACCAGCACTTCCGTGTCGGTATTGCTCAGGAAGGTAACACCCTTCTGCTGAAGCCGTTCCTTCAACGTCGCGTAGTTCTCGATAATGCCGTTATGAATCAATGCCAGATTGCCCGATGAAGAATAATGAGGGTGGGCGTTCACTTGGGAGGGTTCGCCGTGTGTTGCCCAACGGGTGTGGGCTATGCCGATGCTGCCTGAGGTATCCTTATCCTCAACAAAGTGCTCTAAATCAGAAACTCTTCCTTTGGTTTTATATACGTTTAATTGGTCTTGACCGTTGATTAATGCCATCCCTGCGCTGTCGTAACCTCTGTACTCCAGCCGTTTCAAACCTTTCACGAGGACAGGGTAAGCATCTCTCTTACCGATATAGCCTACGATTCCACACATAACTTAATTTCATTCATTAATATTTGCGCAAAGATACAATATTCCCCCTATATATCCGGCAAACGTACGAAATTATTTAATAATTAATTCCACTTCCGCAGGTCGGCACTTCCACAAGTTCCAGCCGCCCCTCTTCCTGTCATTCTGTCAAAACGTCAAACGAACCGCTCCACAGTGCCCGTTTTCAGCCCCAAGGACGGGTTTGCCTGCAAAGAAAGCATTCTCAGGCGATTCGTAAAATACACTTTGTCGTTCTTTTGGCGTAAAGCATATCTTCAGGATGGATTAGCCGAAAGATTGAGATTCTTATGCCCTGTCATCCGAAGCAGAACCAGGCAAAGTAATAGTTGGAAAATCATCATCTTGGCACACAAACTGGAGGTGAATGAATGTTAAGCAGAAGGCTCAATTGTTAAAGGAAAGAAGATTCCTTACATTTACTCGTCAAACACTTGTGTTCGGCATGCCAAACAATATTGTTTGACTCGTGAAACAATATTGTTTGGGAGTGTTAACGATATTGTTTCACGAGTGAAACACATGTGTTCTGCTGCATAAACATTCGTTTTACCCCACCGAATGGAATAACCATGCAACGATTTCCGCATGAATATTCTTAAAAGAACCTACTTTTCCCGATTCCTCCAAAGTATGCGTTAGCTGAAAAGTATATTTTAAACGATTCTGTCAAGCAAACAGACTGTTTTGCTTACACCGTGCTTGCAGAGCATGAAACGAAACGTAAGGCATTCCACAAACACCTTCAACCTAAAGAGCTTGCCCCTGATACAGCGCCGGACCGTGAGTGGATTGAAGAGCGACCGGAGATTTATCCGGGCCTTTTGCTGAATTAAGAAAAAGAATGGCAAAAAAAGAGTAATAAGTTATGATTTTTTCATGGGAAAGTAATACAGGTATGCAAAAAAGCAGTACTTTTGCAAAGTCGAGATTACAAAACAAAGGTTATAGTTTAAATTATGACAACAACAGACAAGACCTTTCAAGAAATAAATGAAAGTTACACCATCAGCGAAGCAATAGCGGAAGCCAAACGCTGCCTGAACTGCAAGAATCCGTTGTGCAAGAAAGGATGCCCGATTGAACACGACATCCCGGGATTCATCCATCAGCTCTCCATGGGTAATATGGGAGCTGCCATGAGCATCATCAACGAGAGAAGCAACCTTCCTGCTATCTGCGGACGTGTGTGCCCCCATGAAAAACAGTGCCAGGGCCACTGCGTGCTCTATGCCAAAGGTAAAGGCATCCAGGTCGGCAAGCTGGAGCGCTTCATCGCCGACTTTGATACTGAAATGAATCTGATCCGTGAACGCTTGCCTCAAAAGACCCGTGGCAAGGTGGCTGTCATCGGTTCAGGACCTGCCGGACTGACCGTTGCCGGAGACTTGGCACGCCACGGCTTCAACGTGACGATTTTTGACGGACAGGAGGAAGCCGGCGGCGTCCTGATGTATGGTATCCCCGAATACCGTCTGCCGAAAGCCGTCGTACGCAAGGAGATTGAAAAAATCGAGGCACTGGGCGTCTCGTTTGAACTGAATTGCATGGTGGGCAAGGACATCACTGTCGACGAAATGTTTGCCAAAGGATTCGATGCCATCTTCATCGGGACCGGTACCGCCCTCCCCAAGTCGCTGGACATTCCGGGTGCCAAGCTGCGTGGCGTCGTACAGTCGTCCTACCTGCTTCACATGGTGAGCATCTATAACCAGAATACCATCAGCCGCGACCGCGTACCGTTGATTGCCGGAGAGCATGTGGGTGTCATCGGCTGCGGCAACGTTGCCATGGATGCTGCCCGCACGGCAGTCCGCATGGGTGCCGCCAGCGTCAGTGTCATCTACCACCGGACGGAAGCGGACATGCCTGCCATCCAGAGTGAATACCAGGAGGCAGTCAAGGAAGGGGTGAAATTCCTGTGGGAGACCTCTGCGCAGGAGTTCATCGGCGACGAGGAAGACCACGTGAAGGCGATCCGCGCCACGACCCCTCAAGGCGAACAAATCATCCCGTTCGACCGTATCTACCTCGCCATCGGCTCACGCCCAGCCAACCGCATCGTGTCGACCACAACGGGCATCGATGTCGACGAGGCGGGATACATCATCGTCAAAGACCGTCCCTTCGGTATGACCACCCGCAAAGGTGTGTTCGCCGGCGGCGATGTGGTCCACCACCCTCAGACGGTCGTACTTGCCATGAAAGCTGCCAAGCAGGTGGCTGCCGGCATCGAACAGTACGTCGACGCCATCAAGTTGCTGGAGAGCTGAACAACCAACGTACCTACTTATACATAATATCTATTTTGAGAAAGAGGATGCTTCCCGCTGCGAGAGCATCCTCTTTTCTGTGTGCGGGGACTTCTATCCCCCATACAAGTGGGTATAGAGAATCTTCAGTCCGATGCCTATCAGCAGGATTCCGCCCAGACGTTCCACCGGGAAGTGGAAACGTTTGCCGGCAAAGATGCCGATCATGAATCCGGCAAAGGCAAGGACCAAAGAGACCAGGCCGATAATTGTTACAGGTTGCCAGATGTCGGCAAGGACACGATAGCCAATGCAGGAGAAGGAGATGCCTACTGCCAGGGCATCGATGCTGGTTGCCACCGACAGAGCCAGGGTCACCTTCAGGCTGTTGGGATTGAAATGCTTCTCTTCCTCGGGCTTGAAGCTCTCGTAAATCATCTTTCCACCCAGGAAAGCCAGGAGTGTGAAGGCTATCCAGTGGTCACACTGCTCCACCAGTCCGCTGAAACGGGCTGTCGCCACCCAGCCCAGGAAAGGCATGAAGGCCTGAAACAGCCCGAAAGAAAAAGAGGTCAAGATGATTGTCCGCCAGTAAATACGTTTCAAAATGATGCCGCTGGCTATGGAGACGGTCAGACAGTCCATCGCAAGGCCAACGGCAAGTAACCACAATTCGAAATAGGTCATCGCTTCTTGTTCAACGGTAAATAATAAATGATGTTATAGGAGAAACCGAACAACACATCGTCTTTCACTCCGTAACCGGGAATGTAGTGAGGTTCGGCATTGGGATGCTCGGTCGAGCTTAACAGCCGTTTGTAACGGACGGACCAACCCATGTGCAGATTTTTCCATACCTGGGCACGGATGCCCGCCACCAGTTCCAGCCATTGTGCCGTGCAGGAAAGGCCTTCGTAATGGAACGGCACACTGCCTCCCCACACAGGGTCCTGCAAGTCGGGAGCACTGATGTCGAAACTGAACGAGGAGAACCCGTAACGCAATCCTCCGTAAATGATGCTGTAGGTGTCCTTCTTGTGCATGAAGTTGTAGTTCATGCCGACGCGGAAATAGGGTGCACTGGTCTTGTAGGCAATCTCCTTGTCCTCGTCCACCATGTCACTGCTACCGAAGCCTACTTCCACGATAGGCATGTACCGGTTGAGCAGATTGACCTCGGCAGCTACCTCGCCACTGATATACGTGCCACCGAACAGCTTGTTGCCCACTCCTACCAGGTCGGTCGAGATGCCGATACCCTGTAAGAACGGCTTTTTCTCTTCACCTTCCCTGGAAGCCGCCACAGCCTTGCGCACCTCCTGCTTCGTCTGCGAAGCTCCGGACGTGTCGACTACCGGTTTCTGCGCCCACAGGGAAAGGGGAAACAGCAGACTAATTGTTAGGAAGATAGACTTTGATATGTTCATTCGTGTCATAAGTTACATCGGGATTGACAATCGTGATGGAATCGAAGATGCGATGTGCACACCGTACGGCATCGATGTGGTGATACATGCCTGTACCGCACTCCATCGAAATGAAGTGTGGGATATTCTGATGAGTGACGTAAATGGTGTCGAACAGCGTTTCGCTGAGATGAACGATGAACGTGTCTTCCGTGTTCGTATAGCTCAAAGGGAGCTGCATCAGCTGCATGTTGCTTTCCTGATTGATAAGCACGGAATCCACTCCCGTCGTCGTGACCGTCACGGGTTCGGTAAAGGCGACCGCCACCCCGTTGCCATTGTAAAGTCCGTAATTCACATAGGCCGTATTGCTGACCGTGCAGTCGGTGTCATTGCACGCTCCGGCAAGAAGGAGCAACAGACCGAAGGCCAGTCCCTGTAGTGCAGATGCTTTCATACCTTTCATCAGATTTCCTTTTCTACCTTATAGTTATTGCGTTCGGGGGCATTGCGCGTCACCAGTTCACCGACAAAGCCTGCCAGGAACAGTTGTGTCCCGATAATCATTGCCGTGATCGCGAAATAGAAATAGGGCGAGTCGGTCACCAGACGATAGGGCTGCCCGCTGTACATGGCATAAAGCTTGTTAAAGCCCAGGACGGCACAAGAGATGAAGCCCAACAGGAAAACAATCGACCCGAGAAAGCCGAACATGTGCATCGGCTTCACCCCGAACTTTGACAGGAACCACAACAGGAGCAGGTCCAGGTAGCCGTTGAAGAAGCGGTTGAGTCCGCCAAACTTGGTCTTGCCGAACTTACGTGCCTGATGGTGCACAACCTTTTCCCCGATTTTGGAGAAGCCTGCATTCTTTGCCAGGTAAGGGATGTAGCGGTGCATCTCGCCATAAACCTCGATGTTCTTCACCACCTCACGCCGGTAGGCTTTCAGTCCACAGTTGAAGTCGTGCAGGTTATGTATGCCCGAGACAGCCCGCGCTGTCGCATTGAAAAGCTTCGTCGGAATCGTTTTCGACAAGGGGTCGTAACGTTTCTTCTTGTATCCCGACACCAGGTCGTAACCCTCTTCCGTAATCATGCGGTAGAGCTCAGGAATCTCGTCGGGACTATCCTGCAAATCAGCGTCCATGGTGATGACCACATCGCCTTCCGCCTTACGGAACCCACAGAACAACGCCGGCGACTTTCCATAGTTCCGGCGGAACTTGATACCTTTCACACAAGGCGATTCCGCACGCAGACGCTCGATGACCTCCCAGGAACGGTCGGTACTTCCGTCATTGACAAAAATGACCTCATACGTAAAATGATGAGCTGCCATCACCCGTTCAATCCAGGCGAACAGTTCAGGCAACGATTCCTCCTCATTGTAGAGAGGAACGACAACGGATATATCCATAATCTAGTAGTTCGATTTCGTTTTGACACGGTCCATCCCTTCCTAACGCCCCACGGCTTTCCGACGCATGGTGAGCAAGGCAGTAGGCAGGGACAAGAGGATGCCGTAAAATATGTTTTGTGATAAAAGTTGCATGGCAAGTTGGATGGGAGTCAGTTCATAAAACACATCGAGCGCATGTTTGATTTGCGTCATCTGAGCCTGCATGGCAGGTTCGTCTTTGACAAGTTCCAACTGTGCTGCCACACGTGTGTATATGAAACCGTTATCAAGGAACTGGAAATAGAGGTAGTGTCCTACAGCCGTCAGCAGGGATGCGAAGAGATAAATCTGAAAGGCAAACACCAACGCGGAGAAAAAAGGATAATCACCCTCACATTGGCGACCGAACGAACGGGACATGAGAAACACGATGACCGGCACGGCACATGTCAACAGGAGGAACAGCAAAGCAAGAGGGGAAAAGACCAGTCCGAGGGGAAGCAAGGCAAACTTCAGGATCCAGAAAAGACCCATGTATGTCCCATAAAGCATGGCTGTTTGCTGCAAATTGTTTCGTTGTGATGCCATTTAGTCTTCAATCTATCATGTGTGCGTGCAAAAATAGTACTTTTTCATCAAGCAACAAAAACTTATCCCTGACAAAACCTCGCCCCTCTTCCTCCGTCCGGTCCTCCCATACAAAAGTAAATCCGAGGTCGTTTACAAAGTGTCTGACAATCAAGGCAAGTGTAATTTCCTTGTAGAAAATGTTACATAAACACTTGTTGTATTAGAAAAAATATCTACCTTTGCAGCCGGGTAAGTCCTATACGGCCAGCTCCCTTCGAATCCTCCAGGGCTTGATCGCAGCAAAGGTAGTTGGTTGTAGCGGCGCGATATAGTTAGCTTACCCACCTGCCTCTTTAGCTCAGTTGGCCAGAGCACGTGATTTGTAATCTCGGGGTCGTTGGTTCGAATCCGACAAGAGGCTCTCCAAGAGAATGTTCGTTGAAAGAACATTCTCTTTTTTTATATCCGTTCCAGCGGCATGGCGTCAAGATTACACATCACCCCTTCATGCCATGCTTGGCGGCGAGCAGCAGAATAGGGCTCAGTTTGTTTTCTTGGGGATTTAACAATTTCAAGCAAAAAGTTTCGCCAGTCTAAAGAGGAAGAATTTAGTATCTGCCACCCCTCTAAATGTAGCTCTAAGCTGTTTGATTTTCGCGTTAAAAGCTTCAGCGGCTGCATTGGTCAGTCTCTCATCAAAGAAGTTCAATATTCTTTCATAGTGGTTGGAAAAAGTCTTGATGATGGTATTAAATTGTGGATATTCCCATTTCTCAACCTGGTTGAACCATAATGCCATTTTGACTCTAGCCACATCCTTTTCATACGGAGTAGAGTAAATTCTACCGAGCTGCAAGGAGAGGTAATAGAACTCTTTAAGGTCATGAAAATACTTAAACAGAAGGTCGGCACGCTGCTTTTGCGAGGGGGACCAGTCTTCGGGATTTTTAAAAAGGAGATATCGGCTTCGTACCAATAACTGTTTGAGTGTATCCCCATTGGATAGTATGAGAGGTTGATAAGGGAGCTTCTGTTTCTTTGCTTCTTTCATTTTCCGGTTTTCATCCTCCATTACCTGCCAGCGGTATTGGACCCGTAAATCCTGTAAGGCCTCCTTAAACTCTTTCTGTACATGAAAACGGTCAATAATCTGTTTGGCCAAAGGGAAGCAGGTTCTGGCAATTCTGGCCATACTTCCGGCCATATCCAACGTAATAGTTCGCACACCACGGCGCCTGCCCTCAGGAAGATGCCTGAGTAGAAGATTGCATATATCCTCGCTCCTGGTACCTTTGAGCATCGCCACAAGAGTCCCCTTCCGACCATGCCCCGCCTTATTGGTTATGATCGTGTAGAGTTCTCCATTGCTTAGTGAAGTCTCATCTATGGACAAGTGAGGACCCATGTTTTGAGGAAAACACATGTATTCCTCTGCATGAGGAAGATGACGCCACTGGCGGAAGTCACTTAAACGATTCTTATAGTAATCTGTGAGTTTCTTGTCGTCGAGTCTGTAAAGCTCTGCAAGGGACTTGATACTCACATTGTGTGTATCAACGTAATTCTTTTAAAAAAGCACCAAATTCCTTGGTGATATGAGTGCCTTCGGCTACCAGTTGCCAATTGCGACTATACGTCTTTCCATCACGGGGATCTTCCCAACGCCGACGTTTTATTCGCAGATAGACGGTACGATCACGCGCAGGAAAGTCGGTTATGGTTATTTCCGGATAAAAACCCTTGGAGACCAGTGGCAAGTGAGAATACTCGGAAGGTACAGACTTGGATTCTTCCAGACAAATTATATAATAAGAACCCATATCGGAATAGTCTACGATATCGAAATAATCCAAAATTCCCTTGGGAAGGAATAAAGACAAAACGGATTTATAATCTATGGCTTTATGTTTCATATGGCAAAGATATGATTTATCTGCCATTTGTTAAATCCCCAAGAAAACAAACTGAGCCCAGAATAGCCTCAGTGATGAATGCCGTCTTGTCGGGCACTTGTTCCAAGATAGCCACCACATGCTCGTCGGCGTTGAAGCCGTAACGCTTGGCAGTCTTCCGTTTGCGGCCCGCACCGGGACGAGAACCGCCCCAATTTGCACGTTTGTCTTGCTCTTTCTCCATGATTTTACTACTTTTGCTCCCAATAACCCGACAAGTGGAAGGACGGTCTTGCGGCCTTTAATGCTTTCGCAACCCTTCTTGCTTGGTTAGAAGAACCGTACTAATGGTCAACGTCCTTACTTTCCAAATCTTGATTACAAGTGTCCAGCTCATAATTTTAAGATTTGTCGGGTTATTTCCCTTCTTTTCTCGGCATCGGGACTTGTCCGTCGTAACCTCTCATTGATTACATTGCAAATGTACTATTTATCTTGAAACTCCATCGGTAAATTCAAGATTAGTTTTCCGATGTATCTTCGTCTTAATACTTTTTCCACTCACTCAGCAACCGGCCACCGAACAGCTGAATCTCGTCGTCCGTGGCGTTCACGCGCTGCTTCATTACCGTCATGAGCTTTGTTTCTGCCTCGACTTGTACGGTGTTGACGTTGATGTACGACTGCGCCACCCCTGTAAGCTGCTGAAGCCCGGATGATAGATTTTGAAATACCGTTGCTACACCATTGAGCTTGAAGAGTTGATCCCTGAATCTCTTTTCTGCCGTTTCGGCAATACCTAGCTCTTGCGAGAGCCGTTTCACGTCAGTCGCGGCTTCTACGATATGTTCCTTCCCATCAATGGTCAGCTTGATATTAAATTTTACGTCTTTAGCCATTGCTTTTTCGATTTTTATTTCTTATGTTTGCGACAAACCAAAACCTTTAACCCCATGAGAACTCTTGAATTTGGACGCATTCTGATTGTGCTGGGAGTGATACTCCTTCCCTCTATCTTTTTTATCCAAAATGCGGATCTAGACTTCTACTGTGGTAATGCCGCAGCCGGTCTTATCTTAGTGGGATATTTTTTCGCCTGTATAGATCCTCGCTACCTCAAAGAAGACTGGGAGGTCAAAGAGATTGAGGAACGTTGGGCGGAGAAGAAACGCGCCAAGGAGCAGCGTCGCCTGCAGAAGCAAAACGGCAAAGCGAAGCACTAAACCCGTTTAGCCAGTTCCTCGAAGCGTCGCTTCTGCTCCTCTCGGCTCATCACTACCCGGTCAGCACCCC
>OBAR01000340.1_pt1 | contig 62103 bp, 60 predicted proteins | sample 1517911 | NCBI WGS metagenome assembly OBAR01 (sample SAMN04571709, study PRJEB22368) | human gut metagenome | biome: human gut; material: stool | host: Homo sapiens | place: Luxembourg | collected 2012-10-26
ATGCGCTTCATGCGGTCGTTCAAATCGCAGCGCTTGGAGATGATGCCGGGAATGCCTCCCCCGTCTCCGTCGCCCGTGCCGGTGCCGAAGCCGTCGCCGATATCGATGCCCATAGAGAGTTCTTCCGAGGGGACGTCCACCTCAATATCCGGGTTGACCACCGCGACGTCCGCCGTGGCGACGGCGGCGATGACCTTCACCTGCGCGGAGGTGGAGGAACTGCTGGGGCGCTGGGTGGTCTGGGTAACTTCCGGCGTGTCGATGTCCGGGTTGTCGCCTTCCTGGGTGGCGTAGGCGACCATGGGGGGATCTTCCGGAACGGCCACGATGATGTGCACCAGGTAGAGGAGGAGGCCCATGAGGGCGATGCCGAGGAAGGAGACGGAAATGGCGGCGGTTAGTGTCTTGGTCCGCTGCTTCTTCAATTCCGCAAGGGCATTTTCAGTACTTTCAATGTGGAGACTCATAGAGGGAGGTGTCTGGTTGGCATCAAGGCAAAAACTCCCGCATTTCTGAAAAATGGGGAGAATTGCCCTGTACAGGTATGTATTGCTGGCCTGCCTGTTTACAAGGCTGGCAGCATACTAAAGCCAGACACGCCTGTCTGTCAATCAGATTAGGAATTCCTGGTGCCTTCCCCCGTGCCGGGAAGGAAGCGGTAATACACCTCCAGCATCAGCGTAGCGAGGCACTGGCGGTAAATTTTGTCGTTGATGGAACCTCCATTGCTGTTCACGAGACCCCCCGGTCCCGGGAATCCGTTCGGGGTGAAGCTTCCATCGGTGGCCTGGGCTCCGAGGGTGGAATCACGGAAGGCCTTGTTGTACGCTTTCCATACATCCCCTCCGCGGTTCATGGCGGCCTGTACCCCGTAATAGTGCTGGTAGAGGTTGGAGGAAGTATTGTTCGCCTTCCAGTTAAACGGCTGGTTGGTGTTTTTGAGCATCCAGTCCAGTCCCTTGCGGGCGGCGCTGTCCGAACCGTTGCCGCACATTTGAAGGGAAAGAACGCCTACGCCCACCAGGGAGGGACGTGCTGCGGCGTCTTCCCTGCCTTCCTGCATGTAGGTGAAGAGGCCGTCGGGCTTGCCGCATTTCCGGCAATAGGCCGCGGCTTTGCGCAGGGCCGTGCGTATTTCGCCTTTGGAGGGGCGGATGCCGCCGTGTTCGGCGGCCTTGAGGGCCTGTACGTTCCATCCGGTGACGGAAAGGTCCGTATGAGCGCCCGCCTTCGTGTTGTAATTGTAGGCCCAGCCGCCGTCGGTATTTTGATTGTCCACAATCTTATCAACGGCCTTTATGACGACTTTTTCCAGATTGGAGATGGAGGGGATGTCCATCTGCTTGCAGAAAGTGTAGGCTTCGCACAGGGCATAGGTGGCTACCGCGTGGTCATAGCTGACTTCGTTCCTCTGGGGAACCAGGGAGAGAACGGGATTTTTCATGCCCTGATCCACCAGGAAAGAGATGCCCTTCAGGACAGTTTCCCCGAATTCTTCGGAAAGAGGCGTTTCGCAGTGGGCCAGGTAGGAGAGGAGAGCCATGCCCGTCATGGCGCATTTGTAATTATGGGGAGCCCCGCCCCAGGAACCGTCTTTATTCTGCTGTTTTTTCAGCCAGCGGAGGGATTTGACTACGGCTTCTTCGCACTGCGGGGTGCCCCCGTTTTCCGTAATGCGCTTCATGCGGTCGTTCAAATCGCAGCGCTTGGAGATGATGCCGGGAATGCCTCCCCCGTCTCCGTCGCCCGTGCCGGTGCCGAAGCCGTCGCCGATATCGATGCCCATAGAGAGTTCTTCCGAGGGGACGTCCACCTCAATATCCGGGTTGACCACCGCGACGTCCGCCGTGGCGACGGCGGCGATGACCTTCACCTGCGCGGAGGTGGAGGAACTGCTGGGGCGCTGGGTGGTCTGGGTAACTTCCGGCGTGTCGATGTCCGGGTTGTCGCCTTCCTGGGTGGCGTAGGCGACCATGGGGGGATCTTCCGGAACGGCCACGATGATGTGCACCAGGTAGAGGAGGAGGCCCATGAGGGCGATGCCGAGGAAGGAGACGGAAATGGCGGCGGTTAGTGTCTTGGTCCGCTGCTTCTTCAATTCCGCAAGGGCATTTTCAGTACTTTCAATATGCAGGCTCATACAGTATGTGAAGCTTCCTGAAAATAATAGAATGTTTTTCCGGTTGAGGCGAGTTCAAAAATTTTGATGGTCTATAGGGTGGTAAATGACCAGATATGAACAAAATGGAATTTTATAATGAACGGCTTATATTGGTTGCATCATATACCCGACGGGGGCGTCTGCCGGGACATGGGCTGTGTTTCTGGTTTGCCGGAGAGGAATGGAAAAGGCTTTTTGAAGCCGGGAAGGAGAAGCAGCACGCCGGGAACCGTTTGCCTTTGAATGTTTTTAGCTGTGGCCGGCAGAGGAAGAAAGAGCGGTTCCGGGAGAGGAGCGTACGAAGAAATTTGAAAAAACAAGCCCTGCCATGGAGGGCATGGCAGGGCGGAAAAGAGGGTGGCCTTTTGCGGGCAGAGGCATTAATAGTGGCCGCGGCGCGGGCCGGTCATCCACTTCCATGCGGTTTCCACAATGGCCCCGGCATCCTTGCACTTGGCTTCCCAGCCGAGGATTTCCTTGGCTTTCTTCGGATTGGCAATCAGGCGGGGCGGGTCGCCTTCGCGGCGCGGGCCGTAGCGGACGGGAATTTTTTTGCCGGTGACTTTTTCAGCCGTTTCCAGGATTTCCCGGACGGAAAGTCCCAGGCCGGTTCCGAGGTTGAAGCATTCTGTGGCCCCGCCTTTCATCAGGTAGTCCACCGCTTTCAAGTGGGCGTCCGCCAGGTCGTTGACGTGGATGTAGTCGCGGATGCAGGTGCCGTCCGGCGTGTCGTAATCCGTTCCGAAGACTTCGATGTATTCCTTTTCCCCGGTGAGCGTGAGCAGGATGTTGGGGATAAGGTGGGTTTCCGGTTCGTGGTCTTCACCGATCAAGCCGTCCTCGCTGCAGCCTGAGGCATTAAAATAGCGCAGAAAAACGCTTTTGAGACCCCAGGCGCGGTCGCAGTCCCTGCAAACTTTTTCCAGCATGTACTTGGAACTCCCGTAAGGATTGATAGGATCCTGCTTTTCCGTTTCCGGGATAGGGATCTGGGTGGGAACGCCATACGTGGCGCAGGTGGAGGAGAAAACAAAGCGCTTGACGCCGGCGGCTTGCATGGCGCCCAGAAGGACGAGGGGCTTGGCGATGTTGTTCATGTAGTACTTGAGGGGGTTCTGGACGGATTCCCCCACATTGATGAAGGCGGCAAAGTGAATCACGGCGTCAAAGTTGCCCTTCATCAGGAGAGGATATACCACGGAGGCATCTCCCAAATCCCCTTTGACCAGTTTCACTTCCGGGTCCACGAGGGCTCCCGCGTGGCCGTACACCATGTTGTCCAGCACGGTCACGTCTGCGCCGATTTTGACGAGCTGGCGTACCGTGTGGGAACCAATATATCCGGCTCCGCCGGTTACAAGTACTTTCATGATTTTATCAAATTTGCTGTTGAGCCGGTTTAACTTTTTCTCCGGCAAAGGCGTCCGGACATTTTGGAGTCTGCGGAACCTTCCGGTTCACTGCAGGCTGAATCCCTGTTCCAGACGCCTGTAAAAGTGACATGTTTTCCCCTTTTTGTCAATTTGCGATATATCTTGCCGCCGTCTCTCCGTTCTTTGCCTGCGGCGGTTGGAGCTTCTCCGTTTTCATGCCGGAAACTGCCCCGCTTTTTACTGGCTCCTGACAGGCATTTTTGCGAACATCACTTCATTATGAAACCGTCCGAGATCAGGAATGTTCTGGAAGACCATGAAGTGCGCCCCAGCAAGTCCCTGGGGCAGAATTTCCTGACGGATGAAAATGTGGCCCGCTGGATTGTGGAGCAGCTCGAAATCCGGCCGCAGGATTGCGTGGTGGAGGTAGGGCCTGGAACCGGCTCCCTGACGGAACATGCCGCACCCCTTTGCCGCAAACTGGTTCTGGTGGAATTTGATTCCCGTCTGGCGGAGTACCAGAAAGAGCGCTGGGCCGGTGATCCCCATGTGGAGGTTCACCATGCAGACGGCGCTTCCTGGGATCCGCGGGGGCTGTTTGCGGAGGCCCCTGTCAAATTCCTTGGCAATCTTCCCTATTCCGCGGGGGGAGCCATCCTCCAGAATTTCCTGTCCAGGCCCAGTGCTGTGGAACGTGCCGTGGTGATGCTCCAGAAGGAGTTTATCGACCGCATTCTGGCGACGCCGGATGATGATGCCTTCGGGCTGTTGTCCCTGCGCATCCAGAAAAACTGGATTCCCCGTGCCCTTAAAACCATTCCGCCGGAAGCGTTTCATCCCCGTCCGCGTATTGATTCCACCGTGATGCTGCTTACTCCCCGCCCTGCCCGCGAGCTGCCTCCATATGACGACCGCCTGATGGATGAACTGATGCGCAAGGCTTTTTCCCAGCGGCGCAAACAATTGAAAAAACAGCTCCCCGCTTCTCCTCCGTGGGAGGGCGTGGCTGCTTCCCTGGGACTTTCCCCTTCCGCCAGGGCTGAGGAATTGAATTTGTCCCAATGGGTGGAATTGGCGCGCGTTTATGATACCAATCCTCTCAAGGATGTGGCGCAGAGCGGAGATGAATTGTTTGACATCGTGGACGAACTCAATCAGGTGACGGGGCAGGGCACGCGCCGGGAAATACATGAAGGCAGCCTTCGTCATCGCGCCGTACATATGTTCCTGGTCAATAAGCATGGAGCTGTGCTTCTCCAGAAAAGGTCCCTGTGGAAAGACAGGCAGCCGGGCAAATGGGATTCCTCCGCAGCCGGGCATCTGGATGCCGGGGAAAGTTATGAGGAAGCTGCGGTGCGGGAGCTGAAGGAAGAACTGGGGGTGTCCGGCTGCGGGCTGCAGAAAATCGCGGATTTTGACGCCGGAGAAAATAACGGCTGGGAATTCATCTCCCTCTATGAAGGGCGGTATTCCGGGAAGGTTCGTTTTCCGGCGGCGGAGGTGGACAGCGTGCAGTGGTTCACGCCGGAGCAAATCCAGGCGTGGGTGGAACGCCGTCCGCAGGATTTCTCGCCTGCGTTCATTCCCTGCTGGAATGCATGGCTGGCCGCGAATAGAAAAATCATTCTAACTCAAATACATATCATGATAAACCCTGATCAATTATCTCCGGAACAGATCCAGTCCATCCGGACCTGGGCGGAAGAAGGACTGGATTTAAACGCCATCCAGAAAAGGCTGCATGAGGACTTGAACATCAAGCTGACGTTCATGGATACAAGATTCCTTCTTCAGGATCTGGATATCCGCATCAGACAGCCGGAGCCGGAACCCGAAGCCGAGCAGCCCGGAGAGCTTCCCGGAACAATGCCTCCCCCTGCCTCCCTGCTGGGAAAAACCCAGGTAACTGTGGATGAAATAACGCCTCCCCACGCCCTGATGGCCGGCAAGGTTTTATTCAAGAGCGGCGCCCAGGGCGCATGGGATATTGACCGTACCGGCCGTATCAACTGGGACGCTACGCTTGGAGAACCTACGGCGGACGACCTGAGGGAATTTGAAACGGAACTGCAATCCGTCATTCGCAGCCGCATGGGAGCCATGTGAGGGAAACGGAAAATATTCCGCTTGAAATGGACTGGAAGCAGGAACTTGCCGGGTGGCGGTTATTTCCAATAAAAGCCCTGGCTGGAATGGGAAATGCCGCGTCCGCATGCCATTCGGGAGAGAATGTCTGCCCGGAAAAAATGCGCGTTCATTTAGTTCCATAGTAAAATAAAAGCAACAAAAGGACTATCATGGAAATACCGGAGGAAATGATTGAAACGCTGGTGCCTGCCGTTCGGGAGCAGCTGGAGTCGCCGGACACCGCTTATGTCAAAAACTGTCTGGAACGCCTGACGGGGCGGGAAAAACTGGGGGAACAGGAAGCTCTGGAACTGATGGCGCAGGCTCTGGCCATTACTATTAATGCGATGGTGGTGGGAGGCCGCTCCTTTGATTCGGGAAAGTACAAGGCGCTGTTGAAAGATCTCCCGGCTCTTCCGGATGAGGCTCCGTGATAAATCTCGACAATCTTCGGAATTGATTCATAATCCTTTCTTTCACTTGAAATTTTATGGCAAAAAAACCATTAGAAACAGGTGCTCCGGAAGCGTCCGCAGCTAAAAAAACGGCTGCTCGCAAGACGACGACCAAAAAGACGGCCTCTACTACCAAAAAGGCCGCCGCAGCTGAAAAAAAAGCTGCTGCTGACGCCGCTTCCGTAGAAGTACCCAAAACCAAAATCAAAACGGTCAAGTCCGCCCCGAAAACTGCGGTGAAGACGAAAACCGCGAAAACAGCCAAAAAGGCGGCTGATGAAAAGGCCCCTGTCTCTGAAACGGTTGTTGCCCCTTCCGAGGCCCCGGCACCTTCCGCTCCTGTGGAAAAGGAGATGATGCCCGAAGCTCCCCAGAAGCCCCAGGCTGCCGCTCCGGTCAAGGTCAAGCGGGAATCGTTCCGCCCCAATCGCAATGCGGAACAGCAGGAGCGCCATGAACAGCATGGCGGAGATGTCTTTGCCCAGCCGGAAACGGTGGGCGGTGCCTCCGAAGGTCCTTTTAACAAGCGCAAGCGCCGCCGCCGCAATAAGAAAGGCGGCGGTTCAGAAGACCGCCAGCCCATGCAGGATGCCGCTTCTCTCAAGCAGTTGGATTGTAAGAAGGTGGCTTCCCGAGCCTGGAAAATGTTCCTGGCGGAAGTGTCTGAAGAAGGCCTTGCCCTGATGGACGACCAGACGGCGCGTGAGGCGGCCCGCCGCGCTTTCCGCTGTGCGGAATTCTTCATGATGGAGGAAGCGCGCCGCAAGCATGCCCAGAAAGCAGCTCTCCAGCAGCAGGAGAAAACTTCTTCTCCGGAAGAGGAACGGGATTCCGAAGAGGATTCCGGCGAAGAATAATTCCTGTCTGTGTTGATGTTTTTGCCCTGCGGCGGATGCCGCAGGGCGTTTTTGTATCCTCCGGGCTTATTTTCCGGAGTTTGAATGGCCGTGTTTTATCCGGTGCATTGGGAAGCAGCATGCGTCACCCTTTGCCACCTGGGGGCAAAAAGCAGCCTTTTCTCCAACCAGGGCACTTTTTGAGAATGGGAGAGCGTTGGAGACGCCTGGATGAAAGCGGACTTTATTTCGTGCCTTTCCCCGTTCTTGTTCCTTCTAAACCTTTTTGCCTCTCCATTTCCCGCTCTTGAGGTACCACCATGCCAGGATGATCAGGGTAACGCCGTAAACGTGTTCGGAAAACCAGCAGAGAGCCACATCCGGCTTGAGCCTGATGATGCCGTAATAAATGACAGCCGTGTAAACGGCCAGGGAAATCATTTCCATGATGAATCCCGCCTTGGTATTGCCTGTGCCGGATACGGCGTTAAACAGGATGAATGACGGAGCCATGATCAGTGTGGAAGAAGCCATCACATACACGGAATTGACGCTGGCGGCAATCAGGGACGGGCTATCCGTGAAGGCACGGAGGACGGGCTCCGGAAACAGGCACAATATGATGAGCAGGGGGATCAGGATGGCGTATGTCAGTTTGAGAGTCATGCCGCAGGTTTTGAACAGGCAGCGCTGTTCTCCCGCTCCAATCTGGTTGCTGATGAGAGCTCCTGCCGTGGTGGCAAAAGCGCTGATCACCATGATCAGCAGGGCGGAAATATTGCGCACGATGTTGGTAACGGCCAGCGGGCGTTCCCCCAAATGTTCAATCGCCAGGAAAAAAATAAACCAGATGGAGACGGAAATAAAAGATTGCACCATGGTCCATCCGGAAATGGACAGCATTCCCTTCAGCAGATGGGGGCGGAGTGTGAATGCCCGGCGGAAGCCGTACTTCCGTTTGTCCGCCGTCATGCTTGTGTAGATGATGAAAAAGAGAAGGGAGACTGCTTCCGATACGCTGGAGGCAATGGCCGCCCCTGCTATGCCCGCGGCGGGAAAGCCGCCTTTCCCAAAAATGAGGCAGTAATTTAACGCGACATTGCTCAGGAGCATGACAATGGAATTGACCGTCAGAATCTTCGTCTGGGTAATCCCCACGTAATAGGCTCGGAACATGACGCAGAGGAAGGAGAAAAAAATACCGTAGGTGCGCCAGTGCAGGTAATCCACTGTGGCCCCGTACACCTGTGGGGATTCAATGATGTCCCGCAGGATGATGGGGGAAAAATATTGGGATGCGGCGAAAAGAGCTACCGCCAGGACCAGCATGAAATAACAGCCCTGAACCATGGTGGGGGCAATCCTGTTGTAACGGCGTTCCCCGTTGCGGCGCGCAATGATGATTTGTGCGCCAAAGCCGAAGCCGAATGCCAGCATGAACATGGCCATGTAATACACGCCGCCCAGAGCGCATGCTCCCAGCGCCACGTCTCCCACGCGCCCCAGGAAGACGGCATCCGTCAGGCCGATCATATGCTCAATGATCAGGCTGATCATGAGGGGGTATGACATGAGCCATATCTTTTGATAGGAAGTAAAAGAAGGATTATTCATAGCGGGGGCAGCCTGCGGGCATGATCCGCCAAGGGCAGGCGCTAAAGGCCAAATATTTTTGAATTAAAATGTTTTCTTGCAAGAAAGAAATGCGTTTGCTTCCGCACATGTCATGAAAATGGGGGTAATGCCCCGGGTCAGCTGAGCGGCAGTCTGGTTTCCGGATACCGCAGGGGGGATTTGGTTGGTTGTTTCATGAAGGCCAGCACGAAAGCCACCATGCCCACACGGCCCACAATCATGTTGAACACGATGATCCATTTGCCGGCATCACTGAGTTCCGGAGTGACGTTCCATGAAAAGCCTACCGTGGCGAAAGAGCTGACTACTTCGAAAAACAGGCGTTCCAGACTCAACCGCGGTTCTGCAAAACACATGACCGTAGTCATCATACCTACCCAGGCTCCAGCCAGGATGACGGTGATGACGGCCCGTTCCACCACATTGCGGGCAATCCGGCGCTTGTGCATGACCACGTCTTTCTTGCCCTGTAAAATGCGCGCCACCTCCCCGCAGGAAACGGCAAATGCGGTGGTATGGACCCCTCCCGTGGTGGAACCGGGATTGCCTCCGATGAACATGAGAGCTCCCAGAAACAGGGCGTATGGAGCGCTGTTGAGCGCCATGTCCGAAATGTTGAATCCTGCTGTGCGCGCCGTTGCATTGAACAGGCTCTCCCACAAAATCCAGTACCACGGATCGGCAGACGTAAACAGGCTGCCGTCAATTATTTTAATCAGGAACAGGATCAGCCCGCCGCCAAGCACTAGCGCGGCGGTCATGCGTACGACCAGCCAGCTGTATGTGGACCAGTGGCGGCTGACGGTGTTCCGGGCATCCCAGCCCAGTGCGACTCTGGCCCGGCGGACGATTTCCAGATACATGGCGAATCCCAGGCTGCCGCAAAGCACCATGACCATAATGGTAATCTGGCCGCCCATATTGTAGGCTACGCCCGGTGTGGCCAGGTTATCCGCAAACAGGCTGAATCCCGCATTGCAGAAACCGGAAACGGAATGGAAGACGGCGTACCACCAGAGCGTGTCTCCCTCCAGCCCCGGAACATGTCTCCAGGAAAAATAGAGGCCTATGGCGCCCAGCGCTTCCACTCCGAACGTGACGGCAATAATATTCTTGATGAACCGGTCTACCTGGGCAATGCCTTCTTCATCCAGCAGGTTGCTGATGGTTACCTTGGAACGCAGGCTCAACCCCTGGCCAACCATCAGGGAGACGAAATAAGTGAACGTCATGATGCCGAAAGCTCCCACTTGGAAAAGCACCAGCAAAATGGTCTGTCCGTAATTGGTGAAGTGTTCATGAACATTCAGGGGGACCAGCCCCGTGACGCAGACGGCGCTGGTGCTGATGAAATAGGCGTCCGTGGCGGAAAGGACGATGCCGTCCTTGGTAGCTCCCGGCGACATGAGAAGAGTTCCTCCCAGCGCAATGAAGGCAATCAGGGTAAGCAGGAAAAGAAGGGCGGGACGAATGCGTGGGAGGTGGAAGCCCCTGTTCCGGCGGGCGATGCGGAAAAAATATTCCTTGAGGTTCAGCAGAGGGGCGGCTCCGTAGCAGAGGCAGAGCGCGCGGAAAATGTTCTGAAGCTCTATTTTGGAGATAAAGGTGGAATGGAAAAAGTCGCCTGCCAGCATGACCAGAATCACCAGCCCCAGCCCCAGTTCTACCCACCGGGGGTTGCGAATGGCCCTGGCAAGCCATTTTTCCCGCAAAATGCCGATGACGCCCGTGAGCTGGCCCAGCACCAGGAAGGAGAGAATTTCGCGGAAATAGCGCAGGGAAAGCTGGTCTTCATGAATTTCCCCGAAGCCGTTCCACCACAGCAGCCACATCAATGCGGCCAGTGTGCACAGGCCGAACCCCATTTCCATGACCTCAAAACGGTTCAATAGCGGTTTTTCATTAGTCTCATTCACAAGCCTGCAATGGTGATGCCTCTGATGCTGGGGGGAGACTACTGCATACGGAAAGATTTGAGAAGCCCTTATATCGTTTCCAGGCGGTCCCGGCTGGAGGCAGGAAGGCGCCTTGGGAAAAAATTTTTTCATGTGAAGGAAAATAGTTGCCAATCCGGCGCCGCCGTGCATAATAAGCCCCGTTCTTACCAAACCATGTGCGCTCGTGGCGGAATTGGTAGACGCGCTAGATTCAGGTTCTAGTGGGGGTTCCCCCGTGAAGGTTCGAGTCCTTTCGGGCGCACCAAACAAGGCCCTGCAAGTTAACTGCTTGCAGGGCCTTACTGGTTTTATGATGTATTCGTGCATTGGCTTTGACGCAACGCCGGAAGATTGGTGAAGGGGCTGGATAAGGATTATTGCTCCGTTGTTAAGGAACGCCTGTGGTTTTCAGGGGAGGGGGCTTTGCCTTTTTGGGAGTGGATGCCCGCGAATTGTTCATGCGCCAGCTTCATGAACATGCAGGAGGAACATTTTCTTTCAGCGGTAATGCGTTGCCTGCGCTCTTGGTCGTAAAGTTTCTCGTAGCGTTCGGCGCGTTTCATTTCCCTCCAGAGGAAGATGCCCATCACGGCTGCCACGGAGGCTCCGTTTTGAACGTATTCAAGCAGGGGATTGAGTTCTGAAGTCGCCATGCAAACAACCGCAAGGGTGTTGGCTAAAACGACACTTGTAGTAACGGCAGTCTGGGTCATGGGGCTGGAAAGGTCATGTTTCGAAACTTCTGCGCGCTTCGGAAATGCTTCCGAATTGATGGAGCTGCAAATGCGGCGGATCTGTAAAGGATTTCCATGTTCCTCCCCACTCCAGGCCGTCAATTTTTGCGTAAAGTTTGCCAAGAGTGGTGTAAAGAGGGTGATTGGGCAGGTAGTTGCGGTCCTGGAAAATTCCAAAATCCCAGGCCAGGCCGAAGTTGTGCCAGCTCTGGCCGCCGCGGGCATTCGTTACTTTAGGGCGTTGCCTGTAGAGGTCATTCTGTTCGGCATACGTGCGCGTTCCGCAGATAATTTTTGCTTCATATCCCTGGTTGGCGGCTTCATTCCGGGCCAGTTTGAACCACTGCCGGGCGGCTTTTTGCGCTTCCGGAAGAAGGGTGGAGATGTTCCGTTCGGTGCGTTCGTCAAAGCATCCGATCTCCATTTTGTACCGGTCGGCGTCCGTGCTCCAGCGTTCCGTTCCGTTCCGCGTGCCGTTGCCGGGAATGCCGTCAATGGCTCCGTGATAGTACCCGGCCAGGCGCAAGAGCCTTTGCCAGTAGAAGGTATCTTTCTGCAGGTCGGAAATGCTGTCAGCCATTGTCGTGGTTTTCCTGTTCCTTTTTCCGGTCTTTGGTGACAATGCCGATGAGGCCTGCCGCCGCCATGCCTGCGGCGATAATCTGGTCGGCAAGAGCTTGTTCGATAGTGGCTCCGCAGGCTGTGGCCAGGGCAAGGAGGCCCAGCCATGTGGAACGTTCCGTCAGTCGATTGAGAATGTATTTGAACATGTGATGGTCGGTTGGTATTGAAAAGTCCCTCTGTGGGAGAAGGGGGAACCCGCCTTTCCGGGGATGCCAAAGGATGGGGAAAAGGTTTTTCCGAATCCTCTCCGCCAATGGGGAAAGGGGGGCATCAGTTCTCCGCACAAGTTGCTCTGAGGTTGCTGCCGCGATTTGCAAAGATTCCGCGGATACTTTTATTGCTTGCCCTAATCGGCAAAATCCGTCACAGGAAACGATACTTGTCTTTTATTCATGAAGATACCATAATGCGCCAACCAACGCCATTATGAATAACCGTTTAACATCGTTTATTATCCGCAGATTTCTACCATTTCTCCGATATGAATATCTCAGGGAATTGGAAGCGTACCTCAGAAAAGAGGTAACTGGTTTTCCTACTGTAATTCCTCCTGAACCTTTTTCCGACCGCCAACAGCTGGAGGCATACCGCAGGGCTCTCGGGCAAACTATTATTTCCGGCATTTGTTACCGGATGTACGGCCTTAAAAAGGAGACGGACAGGATTTACCGTATTTTCCACCTTTTGCAAACGTGCAGTTCCGGTGAAGCTACTGCGGATTTGCGGGAATACGCCGAATCGTTGGGCGTTTCCGTCAACAGAGATTTTTCCAATGGAATTGAACTCGCCGTTCTGCATTTTCTGGACGGCAATATCAGCTTGCTCAGGCAGATTGAGGAATTGCATTCCATTAAAAAGAGGAAATCGTATCGTATTCTTCCCCCCATGAAAGATGCGCTTCCTTTCCCCATGATTACGGAGAAAGAAAGGGAGAAGGAAAAAGAAGGCTGCCGTCAATATCTGTCCCGAATTTTGTCGCAGAAGGGGATGACTGACGTATGCGTTATCAGCTGTGACCGGATTTCCTCTGATTACTGGTTTACCATCAAACGGGGGCATTATCAGGAAACCGTTGATGAGGTTGACACGTCGGCCAAAGAGATAGTCAGCAGCATACGTACTCCCGGGAATACGGACATTGTCATCTACAGGGGGAGTTCGAAATGCCTGTACATCAATTTACAGGTCAGCGCCAGAATCCAATGGATGATGCGGGCCTATGCCGTCATTGCTGGCCGCATGCTGTTCGGCTCGGATATTTGGGAATTAAGGAACCGCTACACCCTGAGCGTGTTTAATAAGAAGCCCATCGCCGATATTGAGGTGTTCAATAATATTCCGGGTCTGCGAAGGGTTGCTGTTTATAAGCTTGTCATGTCCAGGCCTCTCCATGCAAGGAAGAGGACGGAGAAAGAGGTGTTGATGAGGGGATTTACAGGCACTTACAAAAGCCTTTCCGAGCTTGGCGATGAAGACGGCCCCCTGATTGTCGTCCCCAGCGGGTTCCATGTGGACAAAGCGTTTTTTTATTTTGAGTTTGAAGAAGGAGACCCGAAAACCGTTTCTTTGACTCCCGATTCCAATGGCCTGGAATTGGAAAGCGAGCAATACACGCTCATTGATATGTATTTTGAACAGGCTGGTTTTGACCAGTTGTACAATAGGATTCATGGAGCTTAATTACGGCAATATCCTCGATATCATTATTGAAAGTGAGAGCCTGGAGTCTCCCGATTGGATATGGAAAGCCAGGGTGGGCGGGGATTTTTATCCGGGGCACTGGGTATGCGGCTGTAAACTTGCCGGAATATCCGGTGACTATTACAACCCCGACGATATCGGCAATCCTTTGAAAGTGGTGGCTCTGCCTCCGGAAGAAGAGCCTTTTTACGAGTACGGAGGGAACCCCGGGGAAGAAGACCGCAGGCGTTTTTATGTATTGAAGGAACCCTGCTGCCGGGAGCCTGTTGAGAGGAGCGAGCTTTTCGTGCATGCCCTGGTGTTCAGGAAGATTGCTTTGAATATTGCCCGTTCCTGCGGAAAGACGGAGAGGGAAATCAGCGGAACGGAGCTGATTCCGGAGTGCCTGATCAGGCTTTTTGATTTTCCCGTAACCGCCTATTTTGCTTTTGCTTTTGATGAGCGGCTGGTTTCCAGATGCCTGCGCGTCATCCGGCAGGCACAGCCGGAAAGGCCCTTTCTTCTCTTGGTGATGGGGAAGCGTTGGCGGACTGCCGCCATGGAGGCTGCAATTGTTGAGAAGTACAAAGGCATCGTTGTTTCCATTCCTGACGTCATGGTGACGACGAAAGATGGATTTGCCTGGGCATACGGCTATTCCTGGGAGTGGCTCAGGCAGGGCATGCCTGTGCATGCGCGCACGGGGGAAAGCCTTCCAACCGGCGCCATGTGGGAGGATCTGTGGATTTCTGTGACCGATGAGCGGGAAATAGTCTTTTCCTGTTCACGGGGCGGTGGAGAAGTGAAGGAATTCATGAGGTTTTCCTATCGGGAGGAAAAACGTTTTTTCAGCAGGCAACGGGCGGCGGCGGGCCAGGATTCCACGAAGCCGGCTTATAAGATGCTGTTTTTGTACGTAATGAATCCGGATAAAGCCTGTTTGGACAAGGAACTTCTAAAAAGGGCCGGGATAGGGAATGAGGCGGAAGCCAGGTCGGATTTGAGAAAAGTTCTTGTGGAAAGACTACCCCAGCTGGCGGAAAGGGACCCGTTTGCCAAGAAAAGGGGGAAGTCAAGGCAGGGCATGTACCGCCGGTTCCAGGTAGTGCCCTGTAAATCTTATATCCGTCCTTTGGAACTGATGCTTTCGCTTGAAAGGAAGCCGGAAAGGCACAGGTAGGAGGGCAGGCGGTTATAGACCCTCCCCATGAGCGGTTAGCTGGATGAGCTTATTCGTCCAGCTAGCCGCTTTCTTTTGGTAAATATATGAATTTCAAATAATAATGATGATATGAAAGTGGGGCGTTTTTCGCTAGCTGGATAAGTCCGCACAGGGTTGGTGAATATGCACGAAAAGCAATCACCACCCTTGTTGGAAACCGTGGAAAACCACGCCTTATATCTCGCTCAGCGCCTCCGTTCAAAAGCAAAATCCATCGGATTTCAGATACCTGAGGAAGAGTATCTGGATGTCCTTCAACGGTTCAGGATCCGATGTTGGGAAATTTGCCGCCGTTACCGGAAAAGCGGCGCCGCCGGCATGAAAACATACCTGGGCAATGCGACCGTTTTTGAGCCGGAACGCTATTTGCGCGAGAGGAACCGGAAGAAGAGGCTGCTGCTGCGGGAAGTCCGTCCTCTTGAATATGAGAATGGCCGGGAAATTGATGCTGATGAGCATTCGGAATTCCTTTCCGGGCTGATGTTCCGGGAAGAATTCGCGCGGGAAATGGAATCCCTGGAGCCGCTGGAAAGGGCGCTGGTTGAGGCATTGATTGACGCTGAAGGGAATTTGTCACGGGCTGCCAGAAGCATTCATCTGGAAGAAAGCAGAGCGCGCCGAATCAGGAAGCGCCTCCGGGAGGAAAAATTCACTTTTTTAAGAAATGGGCGTCGAATTTCCGGAAACGCGGCAAGCAATCATAGTGAAGGCAGATGAACGTTCTTTCTTTTCTGGCGCATGCCCTGTCCGGGACAGCTCCGTGAAGAGCCGTTTATTCACTTTATCAAGAACCATAAGCATTTGAAAAACAAAATGATGAATACAACAAAAACATGCGGGAATTCCAGTTCCCGGCCTCAGCGTTCGGAAAATTCCCTTTCCTGTCCCGTGGCGGATGCCGCGGCAGGCCCCTCTCATGAACCCCTGCTTCCCGTAGGCACGGTTACCGGAGATATCAGGAACAACGACATTGTCCTTCCCCGCCTGAACATTGTTCAAAGCGTAGGCGCCCTTTCCGGGATATTTCCCCCTGGCAGTATCATCCTCAACAGGGAGGTTGTTCTTTCCGACGGAAGCGTTCCTCTGGAGCTTTCCGTGCTTTCCGCACGCAAGCAGTTTATAGAAAAACTCCCCTTTGATTCCGTGGAGAAGCCGGCCGTCTTCAATTCTCTGGAAGAAGTAAGAGCCGCCGGCGGCACGGTCGGCAGAGAGCCGGGAAACCGGCCTTCTTTCGTTCCCGTTCTGCATGTGCAGGCGCTTTTCAAGGCTCCGGAGGGCGTGGATTATCCCTTTCCCCTGGAGTACGAAGGAGAGGCTTTCGGGCTGGCTGCCTGGTCCCTGCGCGGCATGGCTTATTACCTTGCGGGGCGCGACATCCTCACGGCTTCCAGATTTGCCCTGAGGAATGAAGTATTCGCCGGCAAGTGGAAGCTTACGACCAGGCTCAGGAGGCTGGAACATAATGGCATTTTCATTCCCGCGCTACGCAGTGCGGGCCGCAGTACACCGGAGTTCTCCTCCTTCATCAGGAGCATTGGTTAAATTTCTTACCCTCCGCAACGAAGAGCAGCGCTCATGAGCAGTCCAATCAAGAGATTATTCGTCAACGGGTTCCCGAGCCTCTACGGAGGAGCGGGAACGGAACTTCACCACCAGATCATTGTCTGGCGCAAGATGGGCGTGGAAGTCCATCTCATCCCGTCCTGGGATTACCACGGGGAGCCTCTTTACAACGAGATGGTTTCCCTGGGCGTCATCATGCACGCCCCCGCGGACTGGTCGGTCGTCCAACCCGGCGACCCCGTGCTCGGTTTCTGCAATGCCGGCTTCCTCAACGCCTTGCCGGAAATACGCAGGCATACGAAACGCACAGTTTTCATCAACTGCATGACGTGGCTTTTCCCCAGGGAAAAGGAGGCCATGCAAAAGGGGGAAATCGCCATGTTCCTCTATCAGAATGAAGCCGTCCGCCAGGAAGCCATGCCCGTGCTGCGCAAGCTCAACGGCGACCCGCAAGTGCAGTTCCTGACCTTCAGGCCCTATTTCCATGCGGAATCCTTTCCCTTTATCCGGGAACGCGATGAGGATTTCTTCGGCTGCGGGCGCATCTCCCGCCAGGATGCCGACAAGTTCGCGGCCAACACCCTGCATATCTACGGCGCATTCGTATCCCCCGTGCAGAAGCGCGGCCTTTTCCTCGGTTTTGACAAGAGGAGCGAAGCCAAGATAGGCCGGCCCTTCGACTGGATTCGGATTGCCCGCAATCAAAGGGAAGTTTCCCAGCAGGATTTTTACAGGCACAGCCGGATCATCCTCCAGCCGACGGATACGACGGAGAACTGGCCCCGCATCGGCTTTGAGGCGATGGCCAGCGGCAGCGTGCTCATTGTGGACAACCGGGGCGGGTGGCGGCAGATGGTGGAGCACGGCAAAACAGGATGGCTGTGCAGCAACGAAAGGGATTTCATCTACTACGCTTCCAAAATGGCCTGTGAACCGAATCTTCGCGACGACATGGCGGAGGCGGCCCGGGCGCGCGGCCTGGAGCTGGGCGGGCTGGATGTTTCCCTGGAGAGCTGGAAGGAAGTGCTGGAGGCGATGGCAAGACTCCCGGAATGAACATGGAACGGAAAACCGGCCTTATGAATAAAAAATATGTTTCCCCGTGTTTCCTGCCCGGCATGCGGCTGGGCAACATCATGTTCACGCTGGCGGCCGCCTGTGCCCACGCCCGTACCGTAGGGGTGGAGTGCCGGGTGCCCTGGGCTTACAATGACGCTTCCCTGATGCTGCGCTCCCGGCTCGGCGGCTGGGTGCTCCCTTCTACGCCGTGCGGCACTAATGAACCTCCATCCTGGCAGGAACCTTCCTTTTCCTATTGTCCGGTTCCCTCCCGCATCCGGACGGGCGGGCTTCGCGGCTACTTCCAGAGCGCGCGGTATTTTGAAGGGCAGGAAGCGTTCATCCGGGCGCTTTTCGCGCCTCTCACCGCGGAGAAGGAGCCCGGCGCCGTTGGCATTCACATCCGGCTTGGGGACTACAGGCGCCTCCGTGACAAGCACCGCATTCTGGACCCTGGTTTCCTGCGGAGGGCCGCAGGGCATTTATCATCTGGGAAGAACCGTCTGGTGCTGTTCAGCGATGAGCCGGACGAGGCGGCGGAGATGCTTGCGCGCGTGCCGGCATTCGGACGCTTTGCGCTGGAAATCGACCGCGGCGCTCCGTGCGAATCCCTCCGCCGCATGACGGCGATGGAGGAACTCGTCATGTCGTGTTCTTCCTTTTCCTGGTGGGGCGCGTGGCTGGGAAATACCCGGAAGGTCATCGTTCCGCGCGACTGGTTTGTCGGCGGTGTGGAAGACTACCGGGATATTTACCTGCCCCATTGGGTAACACTGTAATTCCGCCACGAACCCATACCCGTAAAACAATGAATACGAGAACCGTTACAAGCCTCTGGGTGGGCGGGGAACTTCCCCTGATGTCCGTTCTGTGCATCAAATCGTTCCTGGACCATGGCCATGCTTTCCAGCTTTTCACCTACCGGAATTACGACAATATTCCCGCAGGAACGCTTGTGCGCGATGCGCGGGATATTCTTCCGGAGGAGGCGATTTTCCATGATTCCCACAATAGCCTGGCGCCGTTTTCCGATTGGTTCCGCATGAAATTCCTTTCACAGGAAGGCGGCTTCTGGGTGGATATGGACGTCATCTGCCTGGGTGATGAACTTCCTGCCTCTCCTCTCTGGTTCTGCAGGGAGTGGGCGGAGGTGGTGGCCGTAGGCGCCATGGCCTTTCCTCCCGGTCATTCCGTTCCCGCAACCCTGTGCCGCCTTGCTGAGGATCCGGCGCTCCGCGTCCCCTGGGACTCTCCGGAAGAAGTCCGGGCCAAGGAGGAACTGCTCCGCCGTGTGCCGGATGTCGCCGATCGCCGGCGCCAGGTGCCATGGGGATTTTGCGGCCCCACCGGGATGACGCGCGCGTTGCGCCACTGCGGCCTGTTTGACCGGGCCGCTCCGTCTTCCCACATGTATCCGGTCCCCTGGACGAGATGGCGCGACTGCTACAACGGCAGCATACGCCTTGCCGGGCCGGAATTGTCCAATGCCTGGTGCGTCCACCTCTGGGGAGAGATGGCCAGGCGGGAGCCGGACGCCTGGGAAAATATGAGCCGCAGCAGCATGGCAGGCGAGCTGCTGGACAGGCATCTGCCGGGCCACGCCTGGAAGCCTGCCCCCGGGCCGCGTAAAAAAGTGAATATCCTGGTGGGCATCTGCAGCTGCACAGGCGCGGCGAACCGCCGCAAGGCGTGCCGGGAGACCTGGCTTTCCCATCCTCAGGAGGGTGTGGAATGCAGATTTTTCCTGGGGCGGCGCACTCCTTTGCCCAATGAGCCCGATGTAGTGGCCCTTTGGGTGGAGGACGATTACAGGCATCTGCCCGCCAAGGGGCTCGCCTTTTATCAATATGCCCTGGAACATTATGACTTTGACTGGCTTTTCAAGTGCGACGACGATACCTGGCTGGCGCTTGACCGCCTGGAAAGCCTCTGCGACGGCCGCTATGACCTTGTGGGCGACATGTCCCTGGCGGACAGGGGGTTCCCCAGCGGCGGAGCGGGCTACCTGATGAGCCGGGCGCTTGTGGAGGGCATTGTGGCGCACGGCGGCCGGGTTCCCGCCGTCGGGGCGGAGGACGTCATCTTCGGCCGGCTGGCGCGGGAACTGGGCGCGCGCGTCCATGCCACGCCGCGCCTCTTCCTCAGCCATGCTCCGGCGCCCCACCGCCTGAATGACCAGGTGAGCGCCCATTGGTGTTCTCCGGGCAGGATGCACGGCATTGAGGCCCTTTTCCATGATGAACCGGTGGCCGTTTATGACGCCGTGCATCCCCATTGGAGGGACGAACTCCTGTTTTTTGCCCGGGGCCGTTTCATGCGCGGCGCCGGCGGCTGTACCGGGCGCTACGTCCTGCAGGACGGGCTTCTCACGCTGTTCTGGGATGACTGGGCGCCGGAAGCTCTGGAAAAAAACGGCAGCGGATTTTCCCGCGGTCCGTTCTCCCTGACCCCTGCCGCCGGCAGCCGGCAGCTTCCTTTTCCGGAGTCCGTGTCCTGACGGGCATGGCCTCCATTCCCTGTTCTTCCCATCCGTCCGCCGTGGTGCGGCACGAGGAAGGAAGATGAACCAATCCAATCGGCGCCTTTCGCGCCGCAATAAAACAACAATCATCACACAATGTTTACCAACGATCAACAAAATGACGCCCCCTCTTTGAACAGAGGTTCCGCAAACATGATTAACTCCAACCCCGCCGCCGGGCTTCCCGATGCGGCCAGCCAGCCCGGCGCGCCGAGCGCCGCAGCGCCCCTCAATGCCATGTCCACACCCATTCAGCCATACGGCGCGGATTCCGTTATTTATGAGAAATCCGACAACTTCGTTCAGACGTCTGCCGGAGCCGATGTCTTCATGTCTCCAGTCAACGACACCTTTACCGTCCCGGAAGGCGGGGCCACGGCTGTGGCCAGCCTGACGGTGGATGACTGGGGCAAGCTGACCATTTCCGGCCCGGGCGGCACGTTTGAGCTGGACCTGACCTCCGCCGCCGATGAACCCGGAAAACTGGGAGGCCACCAGGAATGGTCCAAATCAGGCTCCTTTGAGTTATCCGAAGGCACGTACACTCTCTCCATCACGCACCAGAACATCGACATGCCGCACAACGAATACAACCAGTCCGTGTGCAGGTACTCCGTGACGGTGACCGCGCATGGGGACTCCAGCAGCAGTTCAAGCAGTTCGGACACCCCTCCTTCCTCCCTGTCGAGCAGCTCCTCTTCGGACGTGCCGCCGGAGGAAAAGGAAATCTGCTGCCGTTGCGGTACGTGCACGGACGCGGAAGGCAATGAATACACCATTGCGGCGGAAAAACTGCCGGGTGACCCCGGCGTGGAAATCTGCATGTCCCAGGCCGAATTCCTGGCCAGGGGAGGGGCTTCGGCGCCGTCTCCCGCGGCCTTCAGCCTCCGTTCCGCGGAAAACGCCCGTGAGACGGCGGAAGCCTGCGGCGGCCTGAAATACGTGAGCCCGTGGGCCTGGCGCGCCCATCTGGACGAAACGTCCGGCCTCATCACCGTGGTGCCTCCGGTGGGCGCCGCGCTTTACTTCAACGTGCAGGCCGGTTCCGATACGGCCCTCCCCGCGGGCATCTCCCGCAAGCGCGACTTCAGGGTGCAGCTGCTGGATGAAACTCTGGCTCCTGCCGCTTCCGGCGCCCCCGCCTACCTTTCCCTGGTGGACGCGGACGGGCAGAAAATCCGCTTCTCCGCGAAAACCGGCGCTGTGGTCGGCATGACCTCCGCCTCCGGCAGGGTTCTTCTGGCGGAAGACTACTTCCGGAATGTGAGCAATACGTATGACCATGAGGGCAGCCTGGTAAGCAGCTACAGCGCCGCGGAGGGGCTGATGCGCACCCGGACTGGAGCGGACGGAGAACTCGTCATGGAATGGTACGCTCCCGCCGCCGTCACGGTCCTGGCCGACGGAACATACGAGGTAACGGGGGAACCTTATAAAACCTCCTCCTTCCTGTCCTCGGAAGAAAACGGCGTGCGGACCACCGTCATCACGCGCCAGCAGCGCGGACTGCCGGCCCACACCATCACCCGTACGGAAGAACCCGGCAGAGTCAGCATCGCCAAAGGCCAGGGGGACGACACCATCATCCGCACCATTGAAACCAACCGCCTCTACGGAGGCCTCTCGGAACGCATTGAGACCGTCAGGGGCATCAACGATGCCGAGCCTGTTTCCTGCAGCCGCAGCGTCAGGCAATACACGGACGGCGGCTGGCTGCTGGTAAGCGAAACGGAAGCCTTCAACACGCCGCTGGCGCGGACGACCTCCTACGAATACAACAGCCAGTACCGCGTCTCCCGGATCAACCGCCCGGACGGAGGCTACACGCGCTATGAATACGACGGCGAAGGACGGGTCACGCTTGAGGCGGAGCCCTGGGCCGGCGGCGGAGAACAGGTAACCCGGACCGAATACGCCGGCCTGCGCTTCTACGACAACCGTCCGGCGCGTGTCGCCGAATCCCGGGTGCTGTCCGACGGCACGGAAATCGAACTGACGGCCGTCGCGTATGCCTATGAGCAGTCTCCCCTCATGGAACGGGTTGTCAAAACCGTGACTGCCGCCGGTTCCAGCCAGGAACAGACAAGCGTGGAAGAAACGTATGGAGAAGCCGCCGCCTATCCCTATGCCGCCGGGCAAATGAAATTCACCCGGGACATTGCCGGAGTGGAAACCTCCTATGACTATGAGGCGGCCGCGGAATACGGCGCCGCGCATAAAAAGACGGCCATCACCAAAGCCGGCGGCGTACTGGTGGCCGGACAGAGCCGCAAGACGGAATCGTTCATTGCCGCCAATGATACGGTGCTTTTTGAGCAGGAAAGCATCTGGGATGGTGAAAACTGGCTGCTGCTCTCAAGCGGCGCCCATGAATACGATGAAGAAGGCCGCCGCACGAAAACCACGCGGGGCAACGGCCGCGTCAGCGCCACGTCCTGGATGTGCTGCGGCAAGCTCTCGGAAACGGACGAAGATGGTGTCCTGACGTCGTATGGTTACAACAGCGCCCACCAGCTGGTGGAAACCATCCGTTCGGAAATCAGCGACGGAGACACGGTCGTTACCCCGGAAACCATCACCACCTACACCCGGGACGCCGCCGGGCGCGCCCTGCAGACGCGCCGGGACAGGGGAGCCATGACCACAACGGAAAGCGTGGAATACGACAGGCTTGGCCGTATCGTCAGGCAAACGGATGTGCTGGGCCGGGTGACGGCGACAGCCTACAGCGAAGACGGCCTTACGGAAACCGTCACGACGCCCTCCGGCGCTACCCTCGTCACGGAATATCATGCCGACGGCTCCGTACTCCATGAATACGGCACGGGACAGCGCGAACGCTGCCATGTCTATGACATTGACAATAACTGGTTGAGGGAAACCGTTACCCTGGCCGGCCAGACCATCATCCTTTCCCGGACCCTGGTCAACGGCTTCGGACAAAGCGTCGTGCAAGTGACGCCCACGACTGCCGGGTTCCTGTATGACCGTTCCGAATACGATGAACAGGGGCGTCTCATCCGCGCATGGAGGGATGCGGGAGCGCAGGAGGGGGCCGTCGCCATGGCGCCTGCGCTCTATGAATACGATGCCTTCGGCAACATGACCAGGGAAACGCTCGCCCTGGCGGAGCAGCCCGCTCCGGACAACAGCCCCATCCGGGAATATGCCTTCAGCGTGGAAAACGCGGAGGACGGCGTCTATATGGTGACGGAACAAACCCGGTACAATGCTGAGGGGCAGCCGCTTGTCTCCGTACGGAAGCAGCTCCTGTCCGAACTCTCCGGAGTTCTGGAAACAAAAGCGGTCATTGTTGACGAACGCGGCTTGACTTCGGCGGAATGGACGGAGTATGCTGAAAATACGAAAAGAATCCAAAAGAGCGTTATCCCCTCTTCCAGCGTCACGGCTCAAACGGTGACGGCGGACGGCTTCATGCTCTCGCAGAAAAACCACGCGGCCATCACGGAGACGGCCGCCCGCGCCTATACGGCCGCGGGCATGACCCTGACCCGCACGGACGGCCGCGGCAACACAACGGCGATCCGGACCGACCTGGCCGGTCGGGCCGTCAGCGTGACGGACGCCGCCGGGAATGAAACCGTGACGCAGTACGACTCCTGCCACGACCTGGCCGCCATGGTGACGGACGCGCTGGGAAATACGAAATGCGCCAGATACGACGCCAGAGGCCGGAAAACGGCCGAATGGGGGACCGGGACGCAGCCCCTGCTCATGGGTTATGACGAGGCCGACCGCCTGGTGAGCCTGACCACCTTCCGCGCGGCGCAGGAAGGAGACATCGCGGAGGACCCCTCCGAGCGCGCGGACGGCGACACCACCACCTGGAGCTATGACGAAGCCACGGGGCTGGAAACGCGCAAAACGTATGCCGACGGAACGCATGTGGACAAAACCTGGGACGCCTTCAACAGGCTTGCCACGGAAACAAACGCCCGCGGCATCGTGAAGACCTGCACTTACGAACAGGCCCGCGGGCTGCTGGTGGGAATCAGCTACTCAGACGCCACGCCCAGCCAGAGCTTCGCCTACGACCATTTGGGGAATCTGACGCAAATCACTGATGCCGCCGGAACGCGAACCTTCGCCTACAATCCCTACGGAGAACTGGAAACCGACAGCCTTGCGGCAAATGGCATCGCCTGGCAGGTCTCCGAGCGCTATGACGGGCTTGGCCGTCAGGCGGGGTACGAATTAAGCGCGGACGGCCGCCGCATCCAGCAGACGCACCTGTCCTATGACGGGAAAAGCCGCCTCTCCACCCTCACGGCGGAAGGCATGGAAGAACCCTTCTCTTGGACCTACTCCGAACAGGGAGGGCTTGTGGAACAACTCGCCTACCCCAACGGCATGACCCGGGTCAACACCTATGAAGACAGCCGCGACCTCCTCTCCGTCATCGACTACCAGAGGCCCGGAAGCGCCAACCCGCCGGCAAGGCACGAATACGACTACGACGCGCTGGGCCGTCCTACCCGGCGCAGGGACACGTGGAACACGGCGGCGCCCAAAACGACGCGTTTGTTCACCTACAACAGCCGTGGCGAACTGGTCGGAGACCAGCTCAGGCCCGGCGGCCGCTTCGGCTATCAGTACGACAACATCGGCAACCGGAAGGAAGCTTTCGAATTCGGCAGCACCACGGACTATGAAACCGATGAACTCAACCGGTATGCGGGCATCGTCAGAAATGGAGGGGAAGCCTTTACACCCCAATACGACGCCGACGGCAACCAGACGCTGGTAAAAACATCCACGGGCATCTGGGAAGTCACCTACAACGCGGAAAACCGGCCCGTGAAATTCGAAAGCGAAGACAGAGGGACAACCGTGGAATGCGCCTACGACTCCATGGGCAGGAGATTCGAGAAAAAAGTGACGGTTGGAGGGACAACGGGCTTCCACGCGCGCTACCTCTACCGTGACTACCTGCAGGTGGCGGAGTGCGACTTGACCGGGGAAACGCCGGAGGTTGTGCGCAGTTACATCTGGGACCCCTCGGAACCTGAGGCCACGCGCGTCCTGTCCATGACGCGCTGGGAAGCGAACGGGACGCAGGAGAAAGAGCATCTCTACTGCATGCACGACGCGATGAAAAACGTCACCTCCCTCTTCGGGGAAGCGCGCGGACGCCGCGCCCTGTATGAATACCGGCCGTACGGAGGTCTGATCACGTCGGAAGGCAACATGGCGGAAGAGAACAAATTCCGCTTCTCCAGCGAATACATGGACGACGAACTTGGGCTGGTCTACTACAACTACCGGCATCTCAATCCGCTTGACGGAAGGTGGATCAGCCGCGATCCCATCGAGGAAGATGGTGGTTGGAATTTATACTCTTATATCTATAATTCGCCCACAATATCTAATGATATTATTGGGTTATACACCGTTTCCTATGAAGTAAATCTAGGGGTCATTGGGGCTCCATTTTATGCAAAAGTACAAGGAGAAATACAAACTAATCCCTACTTCAAAGTTTCGGGCGAATTTTATGTAGCTTGGCAGTGGACAATACCAGGCGTTAAGAAAATTGATAAACTTGCTTCCAAATATTTGGGCATACATTTTGATGCTGGAATTAGAGTAGGAACTAAAGCTAAAATTTCTTATAGTGGATGTAAAAAATTATCTAATATTAAAGTATGTGGATCTGCAGAAGCCTTTTCTGTTATAGAATACAGACGTCGCGGTTATAGAAATAAATCAACGGGGCAGTTTAATCGACAACGTTTTGGTGTTAATGCTTCAGGATCTGGAGATTTGTGTCTTAATTTATGTAATGGCGATATTTCGCTTCAGGCAAATATTTCATGGAGTGCCTATGTCAATATAGGTGTCTTAGGGTTCAATAAGACAATTTCCGGAGGAGGAAACTATAGTTTTTCTGAAAAAAATCTTGTAACAATTTCTTCATTGGCTATACTAAAAAGATACTGTAACTCATAATATTAATCATTAAAAAGAAAATAGGATGATTCAAAAGCTTGATTTAAATGAAAATCTCATTAATAAAATAAATTACTCACTTTCCTTTTCGTTAAATAATGGAATCCTATCAGTACAAAGAGTATCCTACGAGCCTCTGTGGAGAAAAATAGTTTTTACAGGATTATTTGTCATCCCTACCGCTTGTTTTTTATTGACAACATTGTATTGTATTTATGCTATCATTGTAGATGCACAGTATGCGAACCATTGCTCAGAGGTACTTCCTTTGCTGATTCTTATCACTCTTATCTGTTTAACAGCAATACCATCTATAAATTCTTTGTATTCCAGCAAGAGTAGTCTGGATAACTCTCAATACTCCTTTATAAGTTTTTTTGTCTCAAAAAAAATTCAATTGGAAAATAGAAAGCCTATTCTTACTCTCGAAATATACGATTCTATGGTTGGAGGACTTTTGGAAGGTAAAATCAGAGTACCAAGAAAAAGAAAGTTATTACCTTGGGATATTCACATTTTTTTATTTCAGAAAATAACATATCCATCTAAAGAAATAGCTTATGAAAATGCTCATATGATAAAAGATTATATTTCCAAAAATTCAAATTCACTATTTGCAGAAATAAGAATTGAAAATTGAAAAATCTCTATTACTTTTTCTTTCGAAAAAAAATATAATAAAATAAATGGAAATTTAATCATATTTTTTATAGCAGATAAAAATATATTTAAATATAATCTGCCGATTATTTATTTGTCATCCGGCATGCAGTCTGCATGCCGGATGATTTTTAGGGCAATAATCTTGATGTTAGCTGTTCTCCACAGATTATCTGTGAATGTCTTGTTGCCATATCTGATGGCCGTAGCTCTATATGATGTATCGTGGTTTTTTACGTGAGGTTGACGAAGATAAAACTATGAAATAGTGAGACTATAATATATTTACAAAATTTAAAGGGAACCAACCTAGGCTCGGAGGCCGCTTCGGCTGTCAGTACGACGACATCGGCAACCGGAAAACACTTCGTCAATGAAAGCGCCAGAACCGTGGTGGAATGCACCTACGACTACATGGGCAGGCGGCACACCCGCAAAGTGAGCGTCAACGGGACGGTGAGCAGCTACCTGCGCTACATGTACCGTGGCTACCTGCAAATAGCCGCCATAGATGCCGTCAGCGGAGTCTTCCGATGGTTCCTGTTCCGGGACCCGACGCAGCCTGAGGCTGCGCGCCCGCTGGCCATCCGCAAAGACGGCACCTGGTACGCCTATGGGTGGGATCTGACCGGGAACGTCACGGAAATCTTCGGGAAAGCCGGTTACCTGCGCACAGTTTACACCTACACGCCTTACGGAGAAGCCGCCGCCGAAGGGGACGTCACCCAGCCCATCCAGTGGAGCAGCGAATACAGCTATGAAGAACTGGGGCTGGTCTACTACAACTACCGTCATCTCAATCCGCACGACGGAAGGTGGATCAGCCGCGATCCCATCAAGGAAGAAGGCGGCTGGAATTTGTTCGCGTTTGCAGGAAATTCTCCGTTTCTTCTGGTAGATGCGCTTGGCCTTTGGAAAAAAGAAGCAGGCAGTGAAACTATATGGTCTGCGGAAAAAAATGATACTTTGGAATCACTCGCAGTTAATGAAGGAAGAAATAAAGGAGATTACGTATGTATCTGGCCCACAGAAGGAACCAGGGATCATGGATATCCCAGAAAAATTAAGCCGTGCGATAAATACGATGTAAGTAATCTAAGGCTTCCTGAACAAGAAAACAGCGTGGAATTGTTGGTTGCGGATGATTTATTTGATAGCTATAAAGACATTTTCCCCGGTATACGTAAGGATATCGAAGGAAAAAACGTTGCAAAATTTCTACAAAAAATATCTCAAGAAGGAAAGAAACCTATTACCTCTTTTATACTTGCCGGTCATGGAGGACGCAGCTCGAAAGATGGAAATGCCTTTACTATTAATTCTTTGTCAAGATTAGAGAAAAAGCCTTCATTCAGTAGAGCTCAACAAAAAAAGGGGCCTGTCCGCTGCTGGTTCTCTGTCGTAGCGACTGTCATGTTTTCAGGCTGCAGCAGCAGTAGCTTTGCAAAGCAATTCGCAAGGGAATTTATGAGAAAAGGTACTACCGTTGCTGGGACTAATCAGCCGATAGGAACTTTTGTTCATCCTGTAGAAGGGCCTCAAATAGTCTATGGTTATTCTAATGACCCAAAAACTCAGGATCTAAAGGAAGATGATTATTATTCATCAAAAGTGTGGGAAATATTCAATGGGAACTTGTAAAATATTGGAATGATGCAGAATGCTCTTGCGACACTATTTTTATTTTCTATAATAGCTCTAGGCAAATTTCATAATAAGCATTCTATTTGCCAATGAGTGGGAACACGAACCGAAGGGATCTGTTTTAACAAGATAAAAAAATAATTCCGTAAAATATGATGATATCAAAAAATGTTGTTTTTCTATGCAGCGTATTGCTTTGCTCCTGCTCGGAAGATGTTGATTTGTATCAATCCGATTTAAATAATCATTCCGTTAAAACAAACAGGAATGGTTTGTATAGATGCCCACCGGAAGAGTTATGTAAAAAATATCCTCTTAAAAAATATTCCTGGAAAGAAAAGAAAACAATAGCCAAGTCTTTTGTTATTGGGACAACAACTCAACAAGAAGTAATAGATATTTTAGGAGTTGGTATAACAGGAAGTGATAATCCTCCCGTCATAGATAGTTTGGGTTATCGTTGTAACAAGAGCGATCCGGAGTATCCTGGTGACGAATGGTTAAAATTTCTTAGATTCTGCTTTAATGAAGAAGGAAAACTTGTTAATTATTATGAACTAAAAGTACCCTATCCTGTTCCTCATTAATATTTTTGTTATTTATACCATGTTCCTTCCGGCATAAGCTGGAAGGAACATTTGCTATTATTTTAACTATTGATATTCAGCAAATTGCTCCGATAAAAAATCGGGAAGATCAACGGAATAAGACTAAAGTAAATAATTCCATGAAAATATTATATAGAACTTTTTTGTTTTATATATTTTTTTAATAACAGGGTGCAGCTCTGAACAAGAATCATGGGATATCTGTAAATTAAATGAACATCTTGGAATTGATTTGCCGTCCAGTAGTATAGTTCTTTATGCAAGCGATGGAGGAGGAAAGATGAGAGATATAAATTACGAACATTATTCTTGGACTTTATATTCTCCTGTTTCAGTCAAGATGCCGGTAGAAATGAAAACGAGATTTCCTCTGGAAGATGAAATAAAATATATTGAATCTACAATGCATAAGAAAAAAATGAAAATATCGCAAGCTCAGTATGCTTTTTTTAGCGATTGGAGAAAAAATAACTATATTTTTCGTGCTAATGTTGTAAGAACTTTACACGGAGATTTTCTTGTTATTTCACGTTTTCGTGAAAAATAATTAATCAAACACTAATACAGAAAAAATCCTCACAAGCTAATCTTGTGAGGATTTTTTTGATGATACGAAAATAGTCATGTCTTTTTAGATATTTATTTTAGTACCTGTCTTCGTTCTAATTTACTGCGCTACAATGCTGAGTGGCAGGCGCTTGTCCCCGTACGGAAGCAGCTCTTGTCCGAACTCTCCGGAGTTCTGGAAACAAAAGCGTTCATCGTTGACGAACGCGGCTTGACTTCGGCGGAATGAACGGAGTATGCTGAAAATACGGGAAGAGTCCAAAAGAACGACTTCTTATGTTCAAGCGTCACGGCGATAGTCCTGGAGCTTGCACGGCTACGGGGATGATTCAGACCTGATGGACTTGCCATGGGGCCATCAGGTTGGAATGCGAAAAATGTATGACGACGGCAGCCAGGAACTAGTGAAAACTTCTATCGATATCAGGAAGTCTCGACAATGCCGAATAAAGTTGCTGTAGCAATGCTTACAGCAAGAGACCTAATATCAAGATATGAGCTAAAGTTAGTAAATTGCCTTCTCTGAATCCAAGCACCGTTTCTGTTACACCTAATGCGTTTAAGATAGATGAAGAATGCGGGAAAAGGGAAAATAAATAATCAATAACATGAAATTTTTGTTAATTTTTATTATATCTGCTGTTTCTATATCTAATTCTAATATCAAAGATAAAACATTGATATTGAAGGAGATTATGGAATTACCGCCAAATCTTTTCTATGAAGAAAATAGAGAATCATTTCAAAAAAGGATTGAGCAAGGTAAATTTTGGGTAGATCAGGAAGAAAAAATATCATATCTATTCATAAACGGAGATGGTGAATTTGGAAAAAGATTATTCATATTAGATGAAAAATTAAATTTATATGTAATTCATCTAAGTAATGATGAAGAAGGTGGTAAGGATTATATGTTGTATAAATATGACCGTCTAAAGAAAACAGCGTTTTTAATTGGTACATTTAAACAGGGTTTATTTGAAAAATAAATATATTGATACGCAGTTTTTTGTTAATATGATTTAATAACTTTAAATAGGCCTGCAATTATTTAATTGCAGGCCTATTTGTGTTTGGGTGCCGGCTATCAGGACATCCACGGGCATCTGGCAAGTCACCTACAACACGGAAAACCGCCCGGTGCGCTTCGTCAATGAAAGCACCAATACCGTGGTGGAATGCACCTACGACTACATGGGCAGGCGGCACACCCGCAAAGTGAGCGTCAACGGGACGGTGAGCAGCTACCTGCGCTACATGTACCGTGGCTACCTGCAAATAGCCGCCATAGATGCCGTCAGCGGAGTCTTCCGATGGTTCCTGTTCCGGGACCCGACGCAGCCTGAGGCTGCGCGCCCGCTGGCCATCCGCAAAGACGGCACCTGGTACGCCTATGGGTGGGATCTGACCGGGAACGTCACGGAAATCTTCGGGAAAGCCGGTTACCTGCGCACAGTTTACACCTACACGCCTTACGGAGAAGCCGCCGCCGAAGGGGACGTCACCCAGCCCATCCAGTGGAGCAGCGAATACAGCGATGAAGAACTGGGGCTGGTCTACTACAACTACCGGCATCTCAATCCGCACGACGGAAGGTGGATCAGCCGCGATCCCATCGAGGAACAGGGCGGTTGGAATTTGTTCGCGTTCGTAAATAATAATGGTATCATCAATATTGATTTATTGGGGTTATTGTCATTTATGAGTTGTGTTCGTTTCCCTGATTTAAGCATGATCTGTTTAATTTCCATTTTTGAGGGGCTTTGCGTTTGTCCCGAATGCAAAAAGATAGCGGATAAAATGTATAAGGCAAAATCTTTCGATACGCTTTTGGAGAAAGGAAATGAACTGGTAAAATGGGCAAAAAATCAAAAAATGATACGTCTGTTACGCTTGAAATAATTGGGCCCATATTTACGAATTTCGGGGAAAATGCAGTAGGTGGGCCGATACCCGCAGACAAACCGTATAGGATTCTTCCAAAAAAGATGGTGGCCCCAAGAATAAGGATAGTAGTTACCATAAAGGAACACCAGGTATAATTTATGATTCGAGGTTTAATAGAAATAGAAAAGCTATACGGATTCATGAATTGGGGGGTTCCAGGGGGTGCATTACCATAGGGAGCAGATATGTTGACTCTGAAGGAAAAGAAATTCCGTTGGTTAGTAAAAATACTGGTGAAGGCTATATTGAACAGTTAATGAATGCCCGTAATGAATGTGGAGGATTTTATTTGGAAATAAAAGAAGTCGAAGATGAGTATAAACCTAAGGAGTTGATCAATGTTAAGAACAGCTATGATGGTGCGGTCTATACTCCAAATACGGCTGCAACGATTTTGAAAATTCCAATTATGTAATTTGTGGTAGAAAAATCAGATTAACAGAATTCCATGTCTCCAGAGAAAATGATTCTGAAAGACAGGTAATATTCTGAATAAAACAGGTTCCAAACAAAATGTGGCGTCATGTGATGATGACGCCACATTTTTATAGATCAAATAGTCGTGTTTATTTTCACTAGCAATTTGCAGAGACACACCGCATACCGGGATACAGCCGAAAATCCTGAAAGGCGATGCTGTATCCGGTTTGTCAGACAGTTATTCCATCTTTGTCCGTGTCCTGTTTTTTAGATTTTTGAAAACCTTTTTGGTATTTGCTGTTTTGTCCATTATTGAAGAATGAATAGCAACAGTATACTATTGGAACATGCCGTAAAGGGATTTTGACTTTGAGGTTATTATGGATATAGGGAGAGGGATATGAACTTGAAAAGAATATGGGTTTTATCCTTGTTTCCGGTTGCATTGTTTCCATCCTGCCGCCAAGGGATGACTACGGTGGCGCAGCCTCTGAAACCGGTATTTGTACGCGTAGCAGATCCTCTCAATCCGGAATCTCCTCAGTCAAGAGAAAAGATAAGGGACTTGTCACAACAGCAGAGGCAGCAGTTGGCGGGCTATATCGTTCATTCTGCGAATTGGGAGCAAATGACCAGGAAAGAATTTGAACTGATCCGCAGCGGACGGGGCCAGGAAGGGTTGTCTATGGATCACTGGAGTTCCGATAGTTATTTTAACAGGATGACTGTTCCCTATATCCGTTCGTCGAGTAAGGATGAAGATATTTTATCCCTTCTTCAAAACAATGAAGACGGAGAAGTTATTTTGAGCAGAGCGAATCTTTTTGAATTGGTAGCGGAAAATTATATAGAACATTATCCTGATGATAAGAAAGGATGGGATTTTTTATGGTTTTTTATGGGTGAGGACGTAGACGAAATACCTTTTTGCAGTATAATTAAAGAAATGATTATAAAGAGAAATCTCGATCGATTCGTCTATGGGAAGAAAATATTGGATATGATAGGTGATTCCCCTATCAGAAAGAATGATGGACGCTGCCTTTAGTTTTATAGAGGGTACTGACAGACAACAAACTTTGGTCTGAAGCAGGGAAGAATAGTTCAGGATATGGGTTGAGTTTGCAAATTGTCTCAACTGAACCGCAAAGTGAGCGTCAACGGGACGGTGAGCAGCTACCTGCGCTACATGTACCGTGGCTACCTGCAAATAGCCGCCATAGATGCCGTCAGCGGAGTCTTCCGATGGTTCCTGTTCCGGGACCCGACGCAGCCTGAGGCTGCGCGCCCGCTGGCCATCCGCAAAGACGGCACCTGGTACGCCTATGGGTGGGATCTGACCGGGAACGTCACGGAAATCTTCGGGAAAGCCGGTTACCTGCGCACAGTTTACACCTACACGCCTTACGGAGAAGCCGCCGCCGAAGGGGACGTCACCCAGCCCATCCAGTGGAGCAGCGAATACAGCGATGAAGAACTGGGGCTGGTCTACTACAACTACCGGCATCTCAATCCGCACGACGGAAGGTGGATCAGCCGCGATCCCATCAAGGAACAGGGCGGCTGGAATTTGTTCGCGTTCGTTAAAAATCAACCTACCTTTTTAAAAAATTACGTTGGGCTAATTTCATGGGGGGCAAAAAAGGTAACTCCTGATCCGCATCCTGATCTTCCTAAGTATAGTATTGATTTTTGGAGAATAGGGAATATCATTCTTGGATATCCGGAGGTCTATGCTGCTTTAATAGGAACAAGGGTTGATTCTTCTTTGGCATATGAAACGTTCATAAAATATCTTTCAAAGACAGGTGGCGAGTATAAAATAGATCCTCAATGTATTATAGATCTCGAGAGTGGCGAATCAGATGGTCTCCAAGATAATATTAATTTATTGACAAGATTGGCTATATCATATGCGAGAGAACATAAATGTTTTGAGAAAAAATTATATCTGGATTCCTGACAATTTCTTCAAGCAAGATCCAGTGAAGGAAATTATATTTTAGGAAGATATTACATGACGATGACTGCTACAGTAAATTCAGATTGTTCCGTAGATTATACTGCATATATTAGCGATATTTATGATTTCGATCATAATAGTTGGCTGCAAACGCGTTTTGCCGCCTTAGAAAAATACGGTTATGCTGCTCCTTTTAACGTGAGAGGAAATATTTCTGGAACATATAGAAAGTATAAAGAATGATGAAAGAAATATTGTTTATTGTTTTGACTTTATTGACAAATTTTATTTGGTTCACATTTTATCTTGTGTACATCGGGAAATTCCCGTTGGTAAAAATACTTGTATGTTCTTTAATTGATTTTATTGTCATAATATTATGGAACGGGGGTGAATATTTTTTGCAGCATATCATATATGTAATTTTTTGTTCAATCCTTCTTGGAAGTGGATTTGCAGGATTTATTGAGTACATAAAGAATTTATATAAAAATTACAGGAAAGGTAATTTATCATTTAAATCAATTTTTGTTATTTTATTATACGTGTGGCTATGCGCTATCTGTATTAGTTTAGTTCAGAATTGAGCAGGAGAATGGGTAATTAATAAAATATGAAAATGAAATGAATAAAAATCTGATTAATAAAATTAAAAATGAGAAAATAAATTATATTGTTGAGTGGTGGGAGGAGGATAGTCTGGATATTGATAATAATCAGCATATTCTTTTTTCACTTGAAAACGAAGATATTGATATTGTTATAACAGAGAAAAATATTGATGAAATTAATTGTATTTTGACAAAATTTAATATAGATATATCTATGGAATTTCATGTTAATTTTTTTGATCGTATCATCTGTCCAATATCTAGATATGGAGAAAAATATTATGAATATAAATATGGAGATGCGGTGAATAAAATTTTAAAATTCATAGGTGTTCATTGTTTGCAAAAAAGGAAGTCTTTTTAAATTTATATTTAATATTTTTCAATGGGTATTATTTTTTATTCAACGATATTACTTGCAGAAGAAATTTAAATAATGAAATTTGTTAGAATTGAATACTCAGTGAAGAAAATATATAGGCCAATAATTTTCCATCATTAATGAATAACATAGCTAAATAGAGATTTCTTTGGACTCCCGGTAAGTTAATTTGCCGGTGTTTCTTATCAGATATTTTATCCTGTTACAAAGCGCATATGCACGAAATATACTGTGACGAAACTAAAAAGAGTAATTATTTGATTTTTAATGATTTTCTATTAGTCTTTCTTGATAGCAGTTGTAAAAAAATTCTATTTATCAAACGTGGAGAATGATGTCTACAGGTGACGACGCAATCCCGATACAATATTTATTGATATGCAAAATGCAAAAAATAATCTTGATAAATAAATGAAAAAATACTAATGATTGCTGGAATGATTATTGGTGCTTGGATAATGGTTTCCTTATCGCTGGCTGCTTATGGGGTTTTTTATAGTGATAAAAATGATTATTCTCCCGTTTTTATCTATCCATTTGAATTTGGGATTCATTTTTCAAATGGTGATGAGGTATTGACTTATAATAGATATGGAAAAAGAGAATGTTATTTGTTTGGAATGTGCATATTCGGTATTTGGATTCCTGATAAGGATACTTATAAGGAAGAGTATATTAGTGATATTTTCATTGGTACATTTGAAAATTAATATATTACCAAGTTATTTTTTGCTAATACGATTTAATAATTTCCAATATGCCTGCAATTATTTAATTAGAGGCCTATTGGTGTTTGGATGCCAGATTACATTGGGGTACAACATAATGGAAAGAAAATTGTCACAACGAATATAATAATCATATGAAATCATGTATAGTATCTTTAGTGTTGTTTTTTAGTACGTCAAACTGTCAATATGATCTTAAAACGGTTGTAGAACATAATAGAGATCATGATAGTGCCATTGTTGATGATGTTCAAATATTGGAAAAATCATCTAGTAGTTCAATATGGAAAAAAATTTATGTTAAAATTCATGGTTTAGAAAAAGATATTCCAGGAGAATATATAGATTCTCCATATATTATTGAATACAAAAATAGATTTATTATAGTATGTTCTATTAAAAGAGAATCATTTGTTTTTGTTGTTACAAGAAAGGATAATCAATTGGAATTTATTCCTGCAACTGAAAAAAATAATTATGAATTGTTCATGGATAAATGTCGAAACATGAAATATTATCCTATTCGTTTTGTAAATGGAACATTGCCTAAGTTGAGAAATGGACAGCTAGTATCTGATTATTCGATAGAGTGTTCTTCTAAAGAATTTCCCGATCCATCTGATATTATTTATTTAGAATTTAAAGGAATATTTGATTTTGATTTCAAAGAAAATATATTGGAATTAAAAAATATAGAAGGACCTATAAATTAATTTTTTCCTATGTTCAGTAATAATTTGAATTATCATTGTAAAAAGGATGATCAAAATATTTTGACAATGAATGGATGTTTTTTAGATTGGAATTTATTGAAAAGGAAAACTTATTAATTATTATAGAGTAAAAAACCCTTACAATACTCCTTCCTATTGTATGCCATATGAGCGCGAGCAAACATTCATCCTGTCCTATCCTCTGGAATTTACTGACGAGAATCAGATACTCTGACACCACGCCTGGTCAGTGCTTTGTATGCAACCACTTTTAGGAAATCTGACGCAAATCACTCATGTCTCCGGAACGGGAATCTTCGCCTACATCCCTACGGAGAATTGGAAAGCCGACGCTTTACGGCAAACGGCATTGCCTGCAGGTCTATTCGAGCGTTATGACGAACTCAGCCGTCCGGATGGGTTCCAAATTAAGCGCAGACGACCGCCGCGTCCAGCAGACGCGTCTGTCCTATGACGGGGAAGACCGCCTCTCCACCCTCACGGAGGAAGGCATGAAAAACCTTCTTCTGGATCTACCTCGAAAGAGAGGAAGAGAACAGGTTCCACTTCTTGATCAAAAACGTAGACGATGAACCGGGACTGGTCTACTACAACTACCGACATTTCAATCCGCTTGACGGAAAGTGAAGCATTTACTACTTATGGAGTCCCCATACTGACATTTCTATTACCAGTGAAGACATCCGACAAGGTATCTTTCAACGAGGAAGTTTTATTCAATATGCAGTAATAATTAATTGTGGCTGTAATGAGGAAATTTTGCTAAAAGATAAAAATACCCCCCCCTATTTGTGAGAGTATGGGGAAATTTTTAGAAGTGCTATATATGACGTCAAAGATAAAACTGATTATATGGTTTCTAAATAATAGTTTTCTAAATTTTCAGATTTAATTTCAAAAAATTCTGTTATAATGCAATGAAAAGAATAATAAAAATAAAAGAGAAAAATATAGATAAGGAATCTGCAATTATAACGATAAAGATCATAGTTTTTCCAATTGTTTCATTTGTGATAATTATATTTGGTATTTTTTTTCTTGTCGGAAAGTTAAATAATTTTTATTATTTGCCAGAAAATTATCGAGGAAATACATTAGAATATCATCATGAACAGCTTGCCCAGGAAGGTTTTTCTTATCTTGGAAAAACGGAAACTCAGGGAATTTCTAAATGTTTAGCTAAAGATATATATATATATAGAAAAAAAGTATTATTTGGTTTTTATCATTATATCATTTTATCTAAAAAGAAAAATGGATTAAAGATAGATTCTGGAGGTCAGTATTTATCTACTCCTTTCAATAAATTAATTTTTTCATACTATAAAAATTTTGTTCTTAAAGAACGTCCCCCGATAGTCAATCGAGAAGATATACAGTAGCGGCTCTGCAAGAATTTTTTGTTAGTTGAATATATGAGTTTTTAAAATCAGTGAATAGAATTTAGATAGTCTGAATAGAAAGAAAATATGGTGAATGATTTTAAGTATATAGCTCTCAAACACTGTCATAACCTTTATAACTTGGCTATATTTACAATCAAGATAGTATTTGAGAAACAAACAACAAGTAATAATGCTAATATCTAAAACAGGAAGTATCATTAGATTATGCAAGTGATAAGATTTTTATCATGGATAATGGTTGTTTATTGACATTATGAATATTAAAATATGATAGTCTAATTAAAAAAATATAAAAAATGAAGCCATTAATTTTAACAATATCAGGGTATCTTCTGATTATAATATTTATAATTTTCGCGTTGTTGTTGTCTATATCTTTAGATTCAAGTTTATGGTATGATTGGATAGCACGAATGATACTGATCTTAGCGGTAATTTTAAACATTTTATGTTTTTTTATGAGTATTTCACTTATATTAAAAAGACATAAAATTTTGATGAATATTTTAGCTCTTATTCTTTCTATCACTTTCATAGTTATATCATATCCGGTAATTCTTGAAGAAATTTCAATTATCACTAACTAATTTTTGCGTATTATAACAATCAGAGATTAAAAAAATTGCTTGACTAGTAAGTGATGTCCGAAGAGACAGCGAACTTCCACGCGCGCTACCTCTACCGGGGTTATCTGCAGGTGGCGGAATGTGGACTTGACGGGGGAAACGCCAGCGCTCGCGCGCAGTTACATCTGGGATCCCCGCGGAACCTGAAGCCACGCGCGTCCTAGTCATGACACGGTGGAAGGTGAATGGAATGGAAGAAAAGGAACATCTCTGCTGCATGCACGACGCGATGAAAAACGTCACCGCGATCTTCGGAGCAGCAGGAGGCCGCCGGGCGTTGCACGAATACCGTCCGTATGGAGGGGTGATTACGTCGGAAGGCGACAATGGCGGAAGAGAACAAATTCCGCTTCTCAAGTGAATAACATGGACGACGAACTGGGGCTGGTCTACTACAACTACCGGCATCTCAATCCGCTTGACGGAAGGTGGATCAGCCGTGATCCCATCAAGGAAGAAGGTGGTTGGAATTTGTTTGGGATAGAGTCGAAATAATACGAACGAATATCTTGACTGGTGTGGACTACAATGTGTGCTTCCTATACATTCTGCAACAGGAGTTCCTGGAGATAATCCAAGCCGAGACCAAGGGAGTGTTTCAAGGTAACCATTTTAGACTAAACTATACATCAGCTTCAAATAATGAAGTGACACCATTTCAACTTGGCATTGAGTGGTTAACTGGAGTTGGCCCTGGGCATCGATATTTTAAGGATAATGACGATTTTGCAGAACGAATGAGAAGCCATGACCATATTCAAAAAAAATATTAAAGAAATAGAAAAAATAATAACTGAAAAATGTAAAAATGATTGCTCATATGTAGGAGCATATACGCATCCAAGGTCTCAATCTAATTATAATCTTGGGGGAGTGGAAGGTGTAATTAACTATCTTGGCGATTATTCTAATGTAATTACTTTTGGACAATTCGGAAATTCGGCAGTAACTTTTACTGGATCTTATTCAGCTGTATTCACAGTCAGTAATATTGATTGTTGCAAAAATACTGCCGATTTGCTAATTGTTTTAAATAATCGTTCACATGCAGCTTCTGCTCTACATCCCCCTATATTGGGTTACACAAGTTGGTGGCAAACAAATTTCGCTCCTCTAATTAATCAATTGTTTTCGACTGGGCCAGGTTCGCCAACAACACAGACTGTAACTCTTAAAGAAAAATTAAAATTATCTTCTGATTGTTCATCAAAATGATTAATAAAACTATTTATGTATATTTTCTATTTTTTCTTATTTTTTTGACTTCGTGTGATCAAGGAAAAATAAAAAATTCCAATCAATGTTTAGGTGAATGGAAATTGTTGGATGATAATTCTCATAAAAAGTCATTTATTTTGAAAGAGAATGGGAAAGTAGAATTCAATAATTTATCTATTAAAGATATTGCTGGTAGTGAAGAGGAACAAATTCCTAAAGCTGGTACTTGGAAACTTGTTTTAGATGAATCAAAAGGTAGTTTTTTAGAAATTTGGTTTAGCCGTGATGGTGGAGAATATGGACAAGGAGGCAAACTAGTAAAGGAGAAAGAATTAGAAGTTTGGTTTACAGTTGGAGATCCTGATGACTTTAAATGGAAGCGTTTCCGTCTTGTGAACCCTTATTATGCTAATAGGATAAAATAAAATCAAATGCCTATTTATTTTTTGTTGTTAAGTATTTTGTGCGATATATGAGACATATTATAAAAATAAATAACATATTTTCAATATTTCTTTAATTAAAAACGCTCCGCGATTTTATATTGCGGACCGTTTTTTGGAGGATAATTAAATGACTTATATACAAATAATTGTCTTGGCTATTGTCGATTTTTGATTTTTTAGTGTATGTAAAATGATTAGATTTTTTCAATTGATTTTATCCATATCTAGATTTATTGAAAAATTAATTATAGGCTAAAATTTTATAAATTGGTGAAAAAATATAACTATTATTTAAAATTTATATTTGATTATTGAAGAAAGGCGAAATTCGTGTTTCCTTATAAGAACTCCTCTCAAAGATTGCGTTAGAAAACTTTGTTTTTCTCGTCGAGGTTTCGGAGGAAGTCGGAACAAAGGCGAAAGAAATCTTGTCGGATTTCCGGCAGGAACTCCCAATGAATTTAAAAAAATGAAACCTGATCCTAATAACCCTGATAGAGTCCTCATGAAAGATCCTAATGGGAAAACTATATCAAAAGCAAAGCCAAATGGTTTCGATGAATTTTGGAAAAATAAACATAATTAGTTAATATGAAAATTAATATTTGTCCTGAATTGTGGGAAAAGTATCTTGGCAAGTGGAATTTTTCTGTTTTTCTAGATTATTGTCTTGAAATAAAAAGAAACAGAAAATCAATTAGTATTGATATATTTGATGTATTAAGAGATGAAAAATGTGTGTTAATTCCAATTAAATTAAGTGATGAATACTTGTCATTTTGGATGCGTAGCAGTTGGACAAATATTAAATTCTCAATTTTTCAACATTTAAAAAATGAAACTCTTATAATAGATTTTTCGGATTGTGACATTTATAAAAAGACATTTCCAGTACAAATTAACCAATCTCATAAGTATATCGTTGATTTTAACGCTTCCAAAATGCCAAAATGGATTTACGGGACATGGCAGACAACAGATGGTTTAGAGTATATGAATATAAGCCGTGACGATACTAATTTATCAATAGCCCTTTGGTCTGATTTTGGTGATATTCCACCAACTCAAAATCGCAGTTTTCGTAAGATTATTTCAGTCTATGATATAGATAGTTTTAATATCAAGATGATTGTGAAAGGATATGATTACAGTAATAAGATTAGAGAAATAGTAATATTATTCGATTCTCATGCGAAAGAAGTGAGATTAATTTATTCGAGATCGGTAGAAGCTAAAAGAATATGAATAATGTTTAGTTCTTTTTTTATTTGATAATTTTAATTATAATAAATTTTAAATATAATTCACTTATTTTTTTGAAATTATTTAGAATAGGCCACGACAACACTGTCACGACTCGAACCGACCTAGCCGGTCGAGTCGTCAGCATGACGGACACAGCCGGAAATGCAACCGTAACGAGGGAATACGCTTACGACAGCCTGGCAAGGCCCGTTACGCGGCGCACGGCCCGCCAGGGGAATACCGTCAACGACAGCTTTGCCTGCAACAGCCGGAGCGAACTGACCGCCGCCACCGTCAGCGGCAAGACATACGGCTACAGTTACGACAACATCGGCAACCGGAAAACCGCGCGGGAAGACGCGGAAGAAGCGACCGCCTACACAACCGGCCCGCTCAACCAATACACCGCCATCGAGCGCGGAGAAGAAAGCGTCTTTGAGCCGGTTCACGACGCGGACGGCAATCAGACATTGATCAGGACATCCACCGGAATCTGGCAAGTTGCCTACAACACGGAAAACCGCCCGGTGCGCTTCGTCAATGAAAGCACCAATACCGTGGTGGAATGCACCTACGACTACATGGGCAGGCGGCACACCCGCAAAGTGAGCGTCAACGGGACGGTGAGCAGCTACCTGCGCTACATGTACCGTGGCTACCTGCAAATAGCCGCCATAGATGCCGTCAGCGGAGTCTTCCGATGGTTCCTGTTCCGGGACCCGACGCAGCCTGAGGCTGCGCGCCCGCTGGCCATCCACAAAGACGGCACCTGAGTTGGAGCTATGACAAGTGGTGCAATTGGTAGTGCTGGTGCCGGTGTTGGTGCTGCTCCTGGAGCTGTAGTTGGCGCAAGGATAGGTGCGTTAATAGGAGATGTCACTGGTTGGTGGGTTGGTACGTCAATTGCAGAACGTGTATATGATTGGATATTCACAGAATTAGAAAAAGAAGAGTATGAAGTTGTATGTGCAAAAAATTAGTTTTTATTATTTGTAGTGGTATATTGGTTATATTTATTTGTAAAATTTTATAAAAATGAATCGAAAAATAAATAAGTACTATTTTGATATTAATAGTGAAGCAAATTATATTTTTTTTGAATGCAAAAATGGTTTGCATTATATGCTGTCCAATTCAATATGTTCATATATTCCGGAGTTGCCACCGAATGCCCGTGAATATCCAAACAAGTGGAATTCGCAGAAATGGAATAAATGTGGTAAAAAATGGATTTCTTTTTTATGGCTGGGTTTTTTCTGTGAAGATAATAACTGCGTTCCTTCGTATGAGCACTATTCTCATTTATATATTGGTTTTCAGTCCAGTATGGATACCCTTTATTTCATGAATAATGGGGCGGTAATTCACTTTTTCTCAAAGAAAAAAGGGAAAAAAGATATAGAGGAAATTCGTTTTTATACAAGTCAGCAGGCTGATAGAAATGGAATTCGTATTCAGAATTATCTACATAATTCCTCTTATCAAAATATTCCTATTTATTGGGAAGGGACAGATGGTCTTTATCCTCTTGAAGGAGGATTTATTGTCACACCAAGTTTTTGTTCCAGTGGAAAGCTTTGCGATATGAAAGTTTATGAACTTAATCATATTGAAAATTCACGCAGTATCGATTTTGTGCAAGGAGCTTTTAGTCTGGCAAAATATCCGGAAGAAAGTCGTGTATTTAGAGAACTTCCTTCGTATTTCTGCGGACTGGCAGATTCTTCATTTGACTATAAATCATGGGAGATGGCTATGACAGCAGAATCCATTCCTCTAGAACACAACTGTGTTCATCCTTTTTATAAGAATGACATATGTATAGCTGAATTGGTAATTGTTAATTTGATATGGGGAACTTCTTATTATCCCTATCAAGATTCATATGTACTTTTGTTACGCTACTCTCCATCAGTAGAATCTTGTGTTATTCAACTTGTTGACCTTGTATTGGAAAAATTCCCCAGTATCAGATTAATAGAAAATAAAGAAATCATATGATGATTTTATCTAATTTTGAAAACTATTTTTAATCATCAGAAGATGATGCGAAACACTGAAAGCTGTCCTGATGCCAAAAAGAGATAGAAATCTTATGCAGCGGAGGAAAGCAGCTATTTCAGGGTACTCTAAAAATGAGATGTCTTATAAAAATTTAGAATGACAATTTGAATTTTTATGATATTATCATAATTGAGACTAATCTCAGAAGAGCAGAAGTTTTGTTTTTTCGAGTAATTATCGATTTTATTAAAATGATATGATGAAAAAATATATTATATACTGTATTATTGTTGTTGTTTCAGTATTTGCTTCTTTTCTGTTTTTTGATAAATATTATAAGAAATCTACTCTTCTAGGAGAGAACGACAATACATATGTCTTTAGCTATGATCCTTCTTTAATAATAGGAAATGTAAAGATTCAGGAATTATCTAAATTTAATCAAACACTTGCTGATTAGTTTCCCGATCATCATATCTATGCTACATACTGTGGAAAAGAATGTACCCTGACCGTAATAATTCTTTATGATTATGATACTGATTTTTCCTATGCAGATAGAAAAAGACTGTGGAAACTAATTTGTGAATGGCAAGACAGCTTGTGGTATAAACAGGATATGGAACAAATTAAATAAAATTTAATATTTTTGATTTTATATAATTAATACATGAAAACTGTTTAATTTTATAAAAACTCTTTCTGTTTATCGGAAGGAGCTTTTTTTACAGAAATGATAATTACTTTGTTCTGATAGTGATTTTTTGTTGATTTTTATAAAATTATGTTTCCTATCAAAGATATTGACCATTGTAAAAATGCTATGAATCTGCTAATAGTTTTGAGAAAATCCTTGACGAAGTAGCAGCAATATTGAAATGCTCAAGCAGGAACTGGATGTCCATGTTTCCATATATAAAGAATATGGTTTTTAGTAAAATATTATACTTTTTCTTGTTTCCGGTCGTATTTTTCTCATCTTGCCATCAAGGAGGGTCTCCGGTGATACAGCTTCCGCAGCCAGTACCTGTTTACGATATGGAAAAGCTTTCCAAGGATCAGGTATATATTCAGGCAGAGGAAAAAATAATGAACTTATCGCTGCAGCAGAAGCAGCAATTGGCGAGTTATATCATTCATTCTGCGAATTGGGAGAAAATGTTGAAGAAAGAATTCAAGCAGGTCCGCAGCGGACGGTATCAGGAAATGTTGTCCATGATACATCAGGATGACGATAGTTATTTAAATAGAGTTATTATTCCATATATCCGCTTATCGAGTAAAGATAAAGATATTTTATTTTTGCTTCAAAACAATACATACGGGGAGGCTATTTTAAGCAGGGCGGATATTTTTGACTTGGTAGTGGAAAATTATATAGAATATTTCCCGGATGATAAAAACGGGTGGGATTTTTTATGGTTTTATATGAACATGCAAGAAGAAGAGGCTCCCTATTGTGAAATGATCAAAAAAATTCTTATAAAAAGGCATCTCAACCGATTCAGCTACGGGAAGAAAATACTGGATATGCTCGGCAACTCTCCTTTTAGAAGAAATGATGGATGTTGTCTTTAGTCATTATGAGGGTGTTGAGAGACAATAAATTTTGGTCTGAAGCAAGAAAGGGTAGTTCAGGATGTGGGCTGAGTTTGCAAATTTTCTCAACTGAACCGCAAATTTATTGATAAATCAGGAGTTGATGAAGAAAATTTATTCTGAATAATGAATGAAATTTATTATAAAATACTTTAATAGTAAAAAGAAGTTTCATTTCAACGAAATATACAAGACAGCTAAATATATTAAATCATTAATTGTTATTTCTCCGCAGGTTCTCCAGATAGTTTAAATTTTCAATAACAGAAATAATTATGGACAATGAGAATACTAAAATAAAAGATACAGGATCTTGGTCCCCATTCTACTATTGGATAGTAGGAGTAGTGACTATGTGTGCCTTGATGTGGATGCTTCCTAACAATTATCCTAGAGAACCTTGGGAAAATATCATTAGAGTTTTACTTGGAGCATTGTTCATATTTCTCTTTTTTGTATGTCCAGTGTGGATGATTATTTCAGCAATACGCTATTGGAAGACAAAAGATTATATTCGTGCTACCGTGGCGGTATTAATTGCTTTGGCAATTTTAGAGAGTGTTTTATTTGGTCCTCTGTTAAGCATTGATTTTTGATTTCACTATTTGTTTTCTAAAAATTCTGACGAGTGCCTGGAAAGAAAAAAGAGCTGCTGAACAATAAAATTGATCATTCCCGGCAAGCAAAAAAGTTATAAATCTCAGTTGAAACGGATAAAAGATGGTGATTAATATAATTTTTTTCTGGATATTAGTTGTTTTTGGAATTATTGTCAGCTTATATAATTGGATAATAGTTTTTAACTGTGTAATAAAATCCAAAAATTCATCTTGTATTCCTCTATTGGGCGGTGGAGCAATTGTTTTAGCTATGAATCTTCCTGGAATAGATATGGAAGAATACGAATCTATTCCCTTATTATTGGATTATGGATGCATTCCTCTTTTTGTCCACACGTTTTTTTCCTTTATATATAAAATGTTGAAGGAATTATTTAAATAGAGTAAAAAACAATTAGCCAAAAGGATCGTTTTTAACAGTTTTTCATCAAGGGTATTTGCATATAGCAGAGTGCGGATTGACCGAGGAAATGCCGGATTCGTGCGCAGTTACATCTGGGACCCCTCGAAACCGGCGGCTGTGCGCATCCTGACAGTGACGGGCCGGGAAGCGAACGGGATGCTAAGTGAAGGAGCGTTTCTACTGCGTGCACGAGACGATGAAAAACTTTACCTCCCTCTTCGGGGAAGAGTATATGGTCGCTGTATTCTGTACGAATACCAGCCGTATGGCGGTCTGATCACGTCGGAAGGCAATATGGGGGAAGAAAACGGGTTCCGCTTCTCGAGCGAATACATGGATGGCGAACTGGGGCTGGTCTATCACAGTGTTCATCAGTATCAATTCGTTTGATATCTTTGGAACGGCCTCATTCCTGTTGGAAATTTGTCAACGGGGATTGGAAAGAGATAGGTATTCATGCAGAGTTAGTTCTGTAAATTTTGTTGAGTAAGCCTTTTAGAATTCTGTATGGGATTCAAGCTGCATCCGGTATGTTCCGGGTGCAGTTTTTGTGTAAACGGGTTGAGAAAGACTTGCCGTTATCCGCCTTCCGGGAAGAACGGAAAGCGGGAGCGCAGCCGGAAGAATTAATTTTTTCTTAACAAGAAGAAGAAGGAAGTTAACTACCCAGAATGGAATTTCCGGATATATTGGGGCAATGTTTTTACATTATATTAAACATCGCCGGTCCGTTCCGGGACTCCGTATCTGCCATAGCGGTTTTTCCGTGAAATTTTTTCAGATAAGAAAGAAAAACGGCATAGAATAATATTTTTGTTTCCATATATGTTGGAATGGTTTGAATTTAAATTTCATAAAATATCATGATGGAATCATTGTTGGGTTTTATCTTTTGTCTATTGAGCGGAATATTCTGTTTTTGGCTCTTTTTCAAATGCGTCGACTGGTTTGAAAAAATCTAAAACTGTGCCTGTCTATGTATACATTATTATTTGTGATTAGCTTAATTGTGTTCGGTTATTTGATGTATGTCTTGATCAAACCGGAAAAATTTTAACCAGCAAGATGATGAAAACAGAAATTCTAGGTGTTATTGCGCAAATCGTTCTTATGGTGACTTTGAGCTATCCTCTGGGGAAATATATTGCCAAGGTTTACAAGAAGGAGAAAACATGGCTTGATTTCATGAAGCCTGTTGAAAGGCTGATGTTCCGTCTGTCCGGGATTAATCCGGAGGAAGAAATGAACTGGAAGCAGTTCCTGCGGGCTTTATTGACCGTAAATCTGTTCTGGTTCGTATGGGGGATGGTTCTTCTGGTCAGCCAGGGGTACCTGCCCCTCAATCCGGACGGCAACGTCGGACAGACGTGCCACCAGGCGTTCAATACATGCATTTCATTCATGGTGAATTGCAACCTCCAGCATTACAGCGGGGAGAGCGGTTTGACCTATTTTACGCAGTTGTTCGTGATTATGCTGTTCCAATTTATTACGGCAGCTACCGGCATGGCCGCAATGGCAGGGATCATGAACGCTCTCAGTAAGAAGACAACTAAAACGATTGGAAACTTCTGGGATTACCTCGTGTTGAGTTCTACCCGCATTTTGCTGCCTCTTTCTCTGGTGGTCGGATTCATCCTGATTACTCAGGGTACGCCGATGGGGTTTGACGGTAAGATGGAAGTGACAACCCTTGAGGGAGTGGAACAAACCATTTCCCAAGGGCCTGCCGCGGCTGTTGTGCCCATTAAACAGCTGGGAACGAATGGCGGCGGTTATTTCGGCGTTAATTCATCCCATCCGCTGGAAAATCCGACTTACCTTTCCAACATGGTCGAATGCTGGTCCATCCTGATTATTCCGATGGCGATGGTTCTGGCCTTTGGTTTTTATCTCAAGCGCAAGAAACTGGGATACAGTATTTACGGCGTGATGTTGCTTGCCTTTTTAATTGGCGTTTGCATTAACGTGTATCAGGAGATGAACGGCAATCCCCGCATAGAAGAGATGGGCATCGTCCAGGAAAGCGGGGCTATGGAAGGTAAGGAAATCCGGCTCGGATCCGCGGCTACAGCTTTGTGGAGCGTCGTTACGACAGTTACGTCAAATGGGTCCGTCAACGGGATGCATGATTCCACCATGCCTCTTTCAGGCATGATTCAGATGTTGAACATGCAGATTAATACGTGGTTTGGCGGCGTCGGGGTAGGGTGGATGAATTATTTCGCCTTCATGATTATAGCCGTGTTCATCAGCGGTCTGATGGTGGGAAGAACCCCCGAATTCCTGTGCAAGAAAGTAGAAGCCCGTGAAATGAAAATCGCTTCCATTGTGGCGTTGCTCCACCCGTTTGTGATTCTCGTCGGAACGGCTCTGGCTTGTTATCTGTTTGTTTACGCGCCGTCGTTTGTGGAAGGCGAAGGAGGGTGGGTCAATAATCCCGGCTTTCATGGATTGAGTGAATTCCTTTACGAGTATACTTCAAGTGCTGCCAATAACGGTTCCGGGTTTGAAGGGCTGGCCGATAATACCTGGTTCTGGAATTACTCATGCGGCATTGTCCTCATTCTGAGCCGTTTCATCCCGATCATCGGCCAGGTTGCCATCGCCGGGCTTCTGGCGGGCAAGAAGTATATTCCTGAGACGTCCGGAACGTTGAAGACGGATTCCGTAACGTTCAGCGCCATGACTTTTGCCGTGATTTTCATTGTTGCGGCTTTGTCCTTCTTCCCTGTCCATGCCTTAAGCACCATTGCCGAACATCTGAGTTTGTAAATTTAGGGTAGAATACGTTTACCACCAATAACATATTTACATATTTCCGTTCCAGTTTCTGGAATTGAAAAAGAAATCGACGATATGAAAAATTCCAATAATACTTCCCTGTTCCAAAGGGAACAGGTACGGGAAAGCTTGAAGCAGTCATTGATCAAGCTTCATCCGGGAATGATGATGAGGAACCCGATCATGTTTACCGTGGAAATCGCCACGATGATCATGCTTCTGGTAACCGTTTATTCCCTCTTCAGCGACGGACAAGGGGATTTCCTTTATAATTTCCTCGTTTTCGTCATTTTGTTCCTCACCCTTCTGTTCGCCAATTTTGCCGAAGCGATTGCGGAGGCCCGGGGAAAGGCGCAGGCCGACAGCCTGCGCAGGACGCGTGAGGAAACGCCGGCCAAGTTGATTGTCGATGGCACGGTTACCGTCATCAATAGTTCCCAGTTGAAAAAAGGGGATTATTTCGAATGTGTCGCGGGAGATATCATTCCCGCCGACGGGGAGGTTGTCGAAGGGCTGGCTTCCATTGACGAAAGCGCTATTACGGGGGAATCCGCTCCGGTTATCCGTGAGTCCGGCGGGGATAAGAGTTCCGTGACGGGCGGCACCAAAGTTCTGTCAGACCGTATCAAGGTGCTTGTCACCGCGCGTCCCGGAGAGAGTTTCCTTGATAAGATGATTGCTCTGGTTGAAGGCGCTTCCCGGCAGAAAACCCCTAACGAGATAGCGTTAACCATTTTGTTGGCTGTCTTTACCCTGGTTTTCCTTGTCGTCTGCATTACCTTGAAGCCGGCAGCCGATTATTCCGGAACGGAAATCAGCATTGCCGCCCTGATTTCCCTGTTCGTATGTCTCATTCCTACGACTATCGGCGGATTGCTTTCTGCGATCGGCATTGCCGGAATGAATCGTGCCTTGAGGGCCAATGTTATTACGAAGTCAGGGAAGGCTGTGGAGACGGCCGGGGACATCAGCACCCTCCTGCTTGATAAAACGGGTACGATTACGATTGGCAATCGGAAAGCGACGGGATTTTTCCCTGTCCAGGGTTTTGACAAGCAGGCTTTTGTTGAAGCCTGTCTGATGTCTTCCGTTTCAGACGATACTCCGGAAGGGAAATCGATTATCGAGCTTGGACATGAATACGGCGTCCATATGCGCAACCTTCATACGGAGGGGGCCCGCATGATTCAGTTCACGGCGGAGACGAAGTGTTCGGGCATTAATCTGAGCGATGGAACCGAAATCCGGAAAGGGGCTTTTGACACCATCCGCAAGATTGCCGAGGAAGCGGGAAATCCATTTCCCAAAGAAGCCGAGGAAATCATTGAAAGAGTGGCGGGCAATGGCGGCACTCCTCTTGTCGTCTGCATCAACAGGAAGGTTGTCGGCGTTATTGAATTGCAGGATATCATCAAGCCGGGCATAGAAGAGCGCTTCGAACGCCTGCGCAAGATGGGAGTAAAGACGGTAATGGTGACGGGGGATAATCCGAGTACGGCCAGGTATATCGCTGAAAAAGCAGGCGTTGATGATTTCATCGCGGAAGCCAAGCCCGAAGATAAGTTGAGTTATATCAGGAAGGAGCAGGCTTCCGGCAAACTGGTTGCCATGATGGGGGACGGGACGAATGACGCTCCGGCTCTGGCGCAGGCCGATGTCGGCGTAGCCATGAACAGCGGAACCCAGGCCGCCAAGGAGGCCGGCAATATGGTTGACCTTGATAATGACCCCACCAAATTGATTGAGGTTGTAGAAATAGGCAAGCAGCTGCTGATGACGCGCGGCACGTTGACGACGTTTTCCATTGCCAATGACGTCGCCAAGTACTTCGCGATTGTGCCTGCGCTGTTCATGATTGCGATTCCAGAACTTGCTGCGCTGAATATCATGCATCTGCATAGTCCGGAAAGTGCCATCCTGTCTGCGATTATTTTCAATGCAATCATTATCCCCATCCTGATTCCTCTGGCCTTGAGGGGCGTGGCGTACAAGCCCATTGGAGCCAGCGCTCTGCTGCTTCGCAACATCCTGATTTACGGAGTGGGCGGTCTGATTGCTCCCTTCATCGGAATCAAACTGATTGATATGGCTGTCGGCCTGTTTTTTTAACTGAAATAAATATATTGTTATGAGAAATTTAGTGAAATCATTGCGTCTTACACTTGTCTTTTGCGTCTTTTTCTCCATATGCTACATCCTGGTGCTGTGGATATTCGGATTGATTGCCGGCCCTGGCGGAGGAAATGCGGAAACCCTGGTTTTGAACGGGCGCGTGGTAGGCGCCGCCAATGTCGGGCAGCAATTCACGAAGGATATTTATTTCTGGGGCCGTCCGTCCCATGCGGGCGACGGTTATGACGCGTCCAGTTCATCCGGCAGCAATAAGGGGCCGACCAACGAAGAATATCTGGCCGACGTGAATATTCGGATAGATTCGTTCTTGAAGAAACATCCTTATTTGGAACGGAAGGATGTCCCTTCCGAAATGGTTACGGCCAGCGCTTCCGGCCTGGATCCGCATATCACTCCGGAGAGCGCCTATGTGCAGGTGAAGCGCGTTGCCAAGGCCCGCGGCATGGAGGAGGGGGCGGTGAGGTCTCTTGTCGATCAGGCCGTGGAAAAACCGCTGCTGGGCATGTTTGGCACGGAGAAGGTCAATGTGCTTAAGTTGAATATTGCTCTTGAGAAGGCTGATCCTTCAGGGAAGCATTAATTTCCTGATTGTTTAGGGCGGCAATGGCGATTCCGGATTTGGTGATAAATTGCCGCCTTGAAAAAATGAAATCAATTGCGGGCTTCATGTCATGGTAACGCCCGCAATTGATTTTCATTTTCAAAAGATTCTGTAAAATCAACAAGATGTTTTTAACCGCAGGAGCCGGGTGAATTTAATATGATTGACGGAAGTAACGGAGCAGAGCACTTTCTTGACCTGATACGGCGTTCTCGAAGGGGAAAGTTCAAGATTTACATTGGTATGATGGCCGGAGTAGGCAAGACGTACCGCATGCTGCAGGAAGCCCATGAATTGCTGAATAACGGCATTGATGTCAGAATCGGTTACGTTGAAACCCACGGGCGGCCCGGGACTGAAGCCATGCTCCGGGGGGTGCCCGTCATCCCGCGTAAAGTGGTTTTTTACAAAGGCAGGGAGATTGAAGAAATGGACCTGGACGCGATTCTTCAAGCCCGGCCCGAGTTGGTTATTGTTGACGAACTGGCTCATACCAATGTGGAAGGGAGCCGTCATCGCAAGAGATGGGAAGACGTGATGGAGCTGCTTGACGCCAATATTAATGTGATTTCCGCGATTAATATCCAGCACATCGAAAGCCTGAGCGGCGAAGTGAAGGAGATTACGGGGATTGAGATGAAGGAACGAGTTCCCGACAGGATTTTGCAGGAGGCGGACGAAGTGGTGAATATCGACCTGACGTCCGAGGAATTGATCGGCCGCCTCAAGGCCGGCAAGATTTACCGGCCTGAAAAAATCCAGATTGCCCTGGATAATTTTTTCAGAACGGAAAATATTCTTCAGTTGCGTGAACTGGCATTGAAGGAAGTTGCTTTCCGAGTGGAGAAAAAAGTGGAAACGGAAGTATTCCCGGCAGTTTCTTCCGCCAGAAGGGAAAAGATTCTGGCCTGCATCAGCAGCAATGAACAGACGCCCCGGCGCATCATCCGAAAAGCATACCGGATTTCCTCGCGTTACAGTACGTCGTTTATCGCCCTTTACGTCCAGACGCCAAGGGAGTCCCCCGACCGCATCAATCTGGCATCCCAGCGCCATTTGCTTAATCATTTCAAGCTGGTGGCCGAACTGGGAGGGACGGTGAAGCAGGTGAGTGCGGAAGACATACCCCAGGCGATCATCGCAACGTGCAGGGAATATCATATTACGGCTATTTGCATGGGGCATCCCGCATTCAAAATGCCCGGAGCCATGTTCAAGATACTGGGATATAAACAATTTCTGCGTGTCTTGTCGGAGATGAAGATAGATTTAATCATCATTGCATAAAAAACAGCGGTAAATTTGAAAATAAGGCCGGAGCCGGTTCTTTTCACAGGAAGCAGGTGATGAGATTATCATGCTTGTCTTCCCTGAGCGGAACGGATTGTTGCCGGCAGTTTCCATTATAGCCTCCCCGGGGGCGTTTTCCGTTACCATTCCCGGGCGGGGCGGCCCCTTTTATTTTTTCCGTCTGGTTGTCTGAAAAACAGTCCAATGTTCCGGTCCGCCGCATCTCCGGCAGCACCTTTGTTGAAAAAGAATGTAGAATTCCCGGAGGAGCAGCATTCTTAAAAGTGAAACGATAACGTTCCGTCTCCCATAGAGGAGCGGCGGTTATCATAAACAGAAGGAACAGTGATGAGCATCAATTTGCAAAAAGTCATTATAGCCGTATGTGCGGCCGCAACGGTCAGTGCAGGATTCGCAGCCCGCGCCGAGGGGGCCAAACTGCACCGATTCAGCACTACTATCGAAAAAGAGAGGCCGCAGTTGAATGAAGAAACGAAACGGTTGATTGCTTCCTATCGCCGGAACCCGTCCGAGGCTAATCGGTCGGCTTTGAGGAAACAGGTCGGGATTAATTACGACAAGGTCCTTGACCGAAAAAAGGCGAAGCTTGAAGAATTGAAACGAACGGCCCGGCATGCGTCCAAGATACAGGAAATGCAGGAGATCGTGGATGAAATGGTTCAAAACAGGGAAGCGCGCATCGACCAAAGCATGCGGCGTTTCAGTGATCCGCGATTCAGACCAGGTGCCCGCAATGCAGATGGCGGGTATTTGCCGGTGCTCGGAGCTTCCTGGAATGTATCAATTGCATATACTCCGGTTACCAATGAGGATTATGCCCAATTCCTGAAGGCAACGGGAAGGAAGGCTCCTAAGGATTGGGATAATGGCGCCATGCCTGCCGGCAAAGGGAGGCATCCCGTGGTGAATGTTTCCTATGACGACGCTTCTGCCTATTGCCAATGGTTGTCGCTCCAGGATAGGAAAGCCGTTTATCGCCTGCCGACTGAAGAGGAGTGGGAGTTTGCCGCCGGGCATATGCCCAAGGATGCGGATTTTAATTGCGGCGAGAGAAACGGGACATCTCCCGTGGACGCCCATGCCGCGACATCCGGCGCCTGCGGAGCGATTGATATGTGGGGCAATTGCTGGGAATGGACTTCTTCTCCAGTTGAAGTTTCCAAGGCCGTGGCACACGGTAAAACGGTCATGGCGGTGAAGGGCGGTTCCTGGCGTTCGCCGCGGACGAGCTGCAGGACTGAGCGGAAAGGAGAAGGAAGGGAATCTTCTTTCGCTTTCAGTGATGTCGGTTTCCGGGTCGTCCGCGAAGGTTGAGGGGGATTCCATGCGTTTCAGTTTCTTACAGGCAATAGAATCTGGCTGGCAGACCTGATGGAAATTCCGGCCGAATTGGTAGATTTCCCTAGGGAACTGCATTCTTGAAAAGTGAAACGATACCGTTTCAGAAAAAATATCAACCCTCATTGATTATCATGAACAAGCTCATCATTCCTGCAATTATTGGAATATTCGGTCTGGCTCCCGGTACGGTTACTGCCAACGCGGCGGAATCAACAACAACCTCCTTTTCTGTTCAAATACTGAAAAAGAAACCGAAGGCGTTGAAGTACGGCCTGAAACACGGCCTCAAGAAAGGTTTGAAACACGGCCTGAAAAAAGGCAGGATAAACGGCGGTAAAAAATAGTCGCCGCCATCTTATCTGCTGCCGGGCCTGCAGCCCGGCAGCGTTTTCCCATCAATAAGGATGTTTTATCACCTGTAGTGCGGAAACATATCTGACTTCCGTACAGCTTTGATACATTGCCCATCATGTCTTAAAAAGTCAACATATTGAGAAGAAAGGCGTTTTATGGTAAAATGGTTGTTGTGCGGAGCCGCCATGATTTCCGGCATCGTGATCGCGGCTGAGACGGAAAATCGTTCATTCCAGTTTGGAAATTTTGAGGTGATTGCTGTTCAGGATGCTCTTTCAGCGATGCGGTTCGAATTATTCCCGGGTATGCCGGAAGAGGAGTTCCTCCGCTTAACCGGAGGCGGGAGGGTTCCTTCTTCCGTGAATGTTTTCCTGTTGAAACGCGGCGACGGAAAAATCATTCTGGTGGACGCAGGGAACGGAGGAAAACGGGGCGGGATGCTCCGTAAACTTGAACAGAGCGGCGTTTTTCCGGAGAGCGTCGATTTCATTTTGCTCACCCATATGCACGGCGACCACATCGGAGGATTGCTTGGGAAACATGGCGAAGCCGTTTTTTCCAGAGCCCTCGTCTATGTTTCCATGCCGGAATGGGAATTTTGGCAAAATGGTACGGCCGGACCACAGGGAAAACAGGTCCGGAAGGTGTTGCATGCTTACGGCAGCCGGGTGAGAACATTCCGGTTTGGAGAAGAAGTTCTGCCCGGCATCAAGGCTCTTGACGCTTCCGGGCATACACCCGGGCATACCGTTTTTGAGACTGATTCCCTGCTGATTGTCGGAGATTTGCTTCATGCTGCCGCGCTCCAGATTCCGCGTCCGGAGGTTTGCACGATTTACGATATGAATCCGTCCGGAGCGGTTCAGGCCCGGCGGCGCTTTTATGAGTTTGCGGCTTCTTCCCCGAAGCCGGTCGCCGGAATGCACCTGCCGTATCCCGGAATCGGCCGGATAGGAAGGAGTGCGGCGGGATATGTCTATCTGCCCGGAAAATGAGAAAGGATAAAAAAGACACGGTACAATGACGCAAGCAGAAACAGCATGCCCGGATGTCTGGGGAAGCCATTTCCTTGAATACCGGGGAAGGCTTCTTGCCCTGGCCCGGAGGAATTTGAATCCGGTTCTTGCCCGGCGCGTTTCGGCGGAAGATGTGGTTCAGGAGGCTCTGCTGGCAGCCTGCGGGAAAATGGTTTTTTTTGAAAACAATCCGGAGATTCCTGTCTATTTCAAACTGCGGATGATTCTGTTCCAGACCCTTACGGCTATGGAAAGGAAGCATCTGCAATGCCTCAAGAGAGACGCCTGCAGGGAAGTGAATGTGACGGATGACAGCGTGGGGTCCGCTGCCCGGTTGGATTGGAACCGGTTTGCAGATACTGTGACCGGGCCTCTTACCCGTGCCGTCAGGGCGGATCGTTATACATTGCTCCGGAAAGCGGTCGAGGCGCTGCCCGAAAACGATCGGCAGATTCTTGAACTCCGCCATTTTGACGACATGTCCAATGCGGATTGTGCCGAAGTCCTGCATATTGGGCCGAAAGCCGCAAGCATCCGCTATGTGCGGGCGCTGCAGCGGCTTCGGAAGCAGCTGATGGAGTTAACCGAGTTTCAGCCATGAAGGGGAAGATTTCTCTGGAAGATCTGGTTGAACAATTCCTGGATCAGTGCCGTTCCGGCAATGTTCCCGATATTCAGGATTTTGCCGGGGCGCATCCGGAGTTTGCTTCCGAGTTGCTGGCTCTTCTTCCGCTTGTGATGGAGATGGAAGATTGGAGCGTTGAAAAAAAACAGGGAATTATGCCTCCGGTTCACGATTTTCCCGATTTGGAGGGGGACGATTACCGGCTGATTCGGAGACTAGGCAGCGGCGGTATGGGGGTGGTATTTGAAGCGCTGCAATTGTCCCTCAACCGGAAAGTGGCCCTCAAGCTGTTGTCTCCGTTGCTGCTGCAGGATGCCGCCCAACGCAGCCTGTTTGAGCATGAGGCGCATGTGATTGCCAGGCTTCATCATCCCAATATTGTCAGAATTTTCAGTGCCGCGTGCCGTCCGGGATGTTGTTATTATGCGATGGAGTTGATAGAAGGCAAGAGTCTGGACGGATGTGAATTCAGTAATCCGTATGAGATAGCCCGCATTGGCCTCCAGGCCGCCAGGGCGATTGCGTACGCCCACCGCTGCGGCATTCTGCACCGCGATATCAAACCGGCGAACCTGTTGCTGGATGAAGCGGGGGAAGTACACGTCAGCGATTTTGGACTTGCTTTTCTGCTTCAGGGGAGAAATGAAGTTATTGAGAAGGAAGGAGCTCAGAGCGGAACACTGCGGTATATGTCCCCGGAGCGGCTGGTGCATGGAGTCAATACCTTTTCCAGCGATCAGTATGCGTTTGGGGTGACGCTTTATGAGCTTGTTGCAAAATCCCCGCCGTTTCCGGGGCTAGCTCCTGAAGAATTGATGGAACGGATTTGCAGGGAACCGGTTCCGCCGTTGAAGTGCAGCGAACCCGACTTGGCCGCGATTATTAACAAGTGCGTCAGTTTCCGCCCGGAGTCGCGCTATCGAAGCATGGACGAACTTTCTGAAGATTTGCTGCATTTTTTGAATCATGAACCGGTCGGGGCCTCCTCCCCGTCTCCGGCCAGGCGGTTGCAGCTGTGGATGAAACGTAAACCGGCTGTTGCCGTATTGTCTTTGGCTGCGGCCCTGTGTGCGGCCGCTTTCGTTGTCGCGTTGGGCGCCGGTTATCTGCAGACGGCGTCTGCGCTGAAACTGGCGGAAAACAATGCCGCAGTTGCCGATGCGGCTTTGTCACAAGTGTTCACCCGTATTGCGGAGCAGCCCCCTTCACAGAAAAATACGCAGCTGCTTTCAGCTTTGCTGCCCTATTACAGGATGATCGCCAGAGGAAAAAATCTGCCGGAGTCAAAGGTTTGCGAGGCCAATGCCGTCATCGGGGAATGCGCACTGCGCACCGGGAGTTATGCTCTTGCGGAAGAAGCGTTCCGCAACATGATGAAATTCAGGAAAGACGCTTTTCCCGTCAACCAGTTGGCGACGGCTTTGAAAAAACAGGGTAAAGATAAAGAGGCAACGGAACTTTTCCGGCAGGTGGCCGACCGCTTTGCGATGTCGGAGCGGGCGGAGGATCGGTTTGAAACGGTCCGCGCGTTGCTGGCTTTGTCCGGTTCTCCGGAGAGTGTTGAGCGTTCCCGGGCGTTCGGAATGTTGGAAACATTGTTGGAGGATGATCCTGACCATCCTGAATACCGTTTTCAATACGCACAGCTTTTGGCCGGAAATCCCCGCCTTTTCCGGGAGAGGCGCATTCCCGGCATTGAACCGAATGCAGCCGTGCTGCTCCTCCAGCTTGCCGACGCCCATCCGGAACGGCCGGAATACGGCCTGGCGCTGGTAGAGCTGATGCTGAAGAAACTCCGGTATGCCAGGAATTTCCGGGAACATAACCAGAGGGAACTTGCCGATACGGTGAATCTTTCCGAAAGGCTTCTCGGGCGTTGGCCGAATGATCCGCAGGTTATTTCCGGCATGGTCCGGCTGCATGCACGGTATATTGGGGCCCTGCGACGCGAAGGAAAAAATGCCTGGGCCCGAAGGGAAAGCGACCGCCTGCAGGGTATCCTGGAAGTTCTTTTTTACAATCCCGAGATTTCCGATGCCGTGAAAGAAAGCCTGATCCGCCTCCAGCTTCAACGTTTGAAACTGTTACGGCATGACGGCCGGAGTTATGAAGGAGCGGAGCTGCGGAAAAAAATCAGCCGGGAGCTGGGCTTTTACCACGGACCGATGCTCCGGGTGTTCCGGGAGGAGTTGGAGAAAGCCGGGCCGGATGATGAATCCTCCGTCGGGAAAAGTGAAGATTCCATTATTTTTGAACACACCAAGCAAGGTTTGTAAATTGTCCGCTTACCGGCACTCAGCAATTTGTTGTGCGAGGGGGAAAGGAAAGTGTCCCGTTCCGAGCGGCGCTGTTGCAGAAGAAGGCGGGTATTTGCTTCCGTTGCAGGCGGAGTGTCAGATGCGTTCCTGATGCATTTTTGTTTTCCGAGCCAGCTTTTTGTTCCAAGGCGCTTCCTGAGATAAATTGCTGTATTCCCTTGTTGACTTCCAGTTGGTGGAACCCATATGCTCGGATTATATATCAAAATTTCAACCATCAACGTTTAATGAGCATGTATAAACACTATTCTGACGGCCGCCGCCGCTTTCTCAGAATGTCCGCCTTATTCGGTACGGCTGCGCTGATTTCTCCGGCCATTACCCGGGCAGAGGGCGGGGGTGCCGATTCTCCGGAAAACGGCGGCTTTGCCGCCTCCCGGAACCGGACGCTTGGCAAGGGCTCCTGGGCCTTGGACGCTTCTCCCCTTGGCTTCGGAGTCATGGGAATGACCTACAACCGCAGCCAGTCTCCCTCGCGTGAGCAGTGCATCCGGCTTCTTCATGAGGCCGTGGAGCGCGGAGTTACTCTTTTTGATACGGCCATCATCTACGGGCCCCTGAGCAATGAACTTCTGGTCGGGGAAGCTCTTTCCCCCTTCAGGGGGAAGATCAGCGTCACTACCAAGTTCGGGCACGAAGTTATTAACGGAAAGGGGACGGGCCGCCAGGACAGCCGCCCGGAAACCATCCGGCGCTACTGCGACGAGTCGCTGCGCCGTTTGAAGGTGGACGCTATTGAATTATTCTACCAGCACCGCTTTGATCCCAGGGTTCCCGTTGAAGATGTAGCGGGAACCATCTCCGAACTGGTCAAGGAAGGCAAGGTGCGGCGCTGGGGCATGTGCGAAGTCACTCCCGGTACAATTCGCAGGGCCCACGCCGTCCATCCCCTGACAGCCATTCAGAGTGAGTACCATCTCATGCACCGGGATGTTGAAAACAATGGCGTTCTGGATGTCTGCCGTGAACTGGGTATAGGCTTTGTCCCCTACAGCCCGCTCAACAGGGGATTCCTGGGGGGCTGCATCAATGAATACACGCAATTTGACCCGAACAACGACAACCGCCAGACCCTGCCGCGTTTCACGCCGGAGGCCATGAGAGCCAATATGCGTATTGTCAATATTCTGCAACAGTTTGGGAGGACGCGCGGCATGACTTCCTCCCAGGTTGCCCTAGGATGGCTGCTGCAAAAAGCTCCTTATATCGTACCCATTCCCGGCACCACTAAACTGTCCCATCTGGAAGAAAACCTGCACACGCTTGATTTTACCTGCTCTCCGCAGGAGTGGGCAGAACTGGAGAACGCCGTAGCCTCCATACCCGTGACCGGAGCACGCTACAACGCGGAACAGCAAAGGCAAGTAGGGCATTGACCTGATTTGTTTGCCGGGATAAACGGCAATCGCAACGGCGGCCTCCGCAGAACGTTCGTCAGGCGTTCCATACTATCCGGAATTCCTTGTTGATTCCGTTTTTACGGATTGTCTGAAAAACATTTCCTTCTGAAAGCATTCTGCCGGAAGAAGGGGATGTGTTGTTGCGTGAAGCGAATAGCCTCCATTTGCCCCTCCCGGCAGCAGGCCCAGGCGTCAGCACCTTCTTCAAATTTTTTGTTTCAGGAAGGAATCCATCCATTCCGGGTTCACCTGTGGCAGAGGTTCGCCTTTGTCATATGCCTCGCAGCACTGGCCGATATACTCCATTTTGATTTTGGAGTATTTCAGGCATTTTTTCAGTTCCCGAATGCGCGTTTTCATGGCCTGATGCCCTTCCTGCAACATGCGGTAACGTTCGCGCAATGTCGAATTACCTTGGCGAACCAGGTGAAAAAAGCGTTTGATCTCCTTGAGTTCCAATCCAGAATGCTTAAGGCAAACCAGCCCCAGAAGTTCTTCCATTTCCTTGCGGTGGAAGACACGGCATCCCGCCCCGTTTCTCGGGATGTCCAGGATTCCTTCTTCTTCAAAAAAACGCAGATTGGACGGCGTGATGCCTGTCAATTCCGAGACTTCCGAAATGGAAAGGCACATGTCTTTCTGTTCTCCAAGTTCTGATGCGTCTTGCATGAAGACACTATGGCTTTTTCTTAGGCTGCGGGAAACGACAATTTCCGTGTATGGGCGGGGAAGCCAGTTATTATTGCCTTTTTAAGGTACATGGCATTCATTTTCTCCAACTGCATGCGGCCTTCCGTTTTTTCTGGAGTTTCCAGCAGCGCTGTCCCGGTTCCGGTGTATTTCTCATATTCCTTTACATCAAAGGTTCCGGGGGATATGGTCCCCGCGTTTTTCAGCAAGGCAATGATTCTTTTCAACTGTGATTACAGTGAAGGCGCCCATGCGGATATTCTCCGCAGAATGGCGGAAACGAATATGGAGCAGACTGCCGGTTACGGGGAGGACCCCTATTGCGACCAGGCCCGGAAGCTGATTGCCGGCTTGTGCGGCAGAACGGATCTGGATATCCATTTCCTTATCGGCGGGACCCAGACCAATTTTACGGTAATTGCGGCGGCGCTGCGCCCCCATCAATGCGTGCTGTGCGCGGACACGGGCCATATCAATGTGCACGAGTCGGGAGCCGTGGAGGCTTGCGGACACAAGGTTTCCGCCATTCCTTCCCCGGACGGGAAGCTGACGGCCCGGCAAATTGAGGAGGCGTGGCACGCCCACTGGGATGACGAGACCCGTGAGCATATGCCTCAGCCCCGGATGGTTTATATTTCCCAGCCAACCGAATTGGGCACCATTTATTTCAGAAAGGAACTTCAGGAAATTTCCGGAGTCTGCCGCCGGCGGGGGCTGTATTTGTATATGGACGGAGCACGCCTCGGCTACGGCTTGTGCGATGAGGACAATGACCTGGATTTGCCGGCGATTGCCTCCCTTTGCGATGCTTTTTACATCGGCGGCACGAAGGTAGGCGCTCTGTTTGGTGAAGCCCTGGTTCTGCGGCATGAGGCCCTGAAGGAGGATTTCCGTTACATCGCCAAGCAGAAGGGCGGCCGTCTTGCGAAAGGGCGGCTTCTGGGCATTCAGTTCCTGGAGCTGTTCCGCGACGGCCTTTATTTCCGGCTGGGCGCCCATGCGGATCGCCTGGCTGTGATGCTGCGGGATTTTTGCCGTTCCAGAGGGCTGGCGCTTCCCTTTTCCAGCGGAACGAACCAACAGTTTGTCACGATGCCCGATTCCGTTCTGGAGGAGCTGGGGAGGAAATACGGTTTTGCCTATTTGCGCCAGGAGGATGAAACCCACAGCACGGTGCGCTTCTGCACGAGCTGGGCCACCCGAGAGGAAGACGTACGGGAATTGATGGCGGATATCGCCCGCCTGTGCTGAAATTTCCCTCCGTCCGGCAATGCCGGGAAACTGCGGAAAGGGCCGTTCCTCCATTCGTTTGCGGAAAAGCATTTTTGTCTTTCCGGGAGGAACCTGTTGAGCCATGATATGGTTATGCCCTTAATCGTGGGACAGGAATGGCGGAGGAGAATTTCCCGCATGCAGTGGCTGCTGAATGCCGTGCTGGCGGTGGAGTGCCTTAGCATGCCTTTTTTTGCCGCCGGGGCGGTAGCTGGTATGGTCTGGTACGGCGGACGCAGGATGGGGGCTGACTGGGGCTGGCTGGCGGGAGGCGCCCTTGCCGCCGCAGGTTTATTTTTGGCGGTGTGGGGGTGGCTGCGGCTCCGGGGCCGTTTTTTCAGCAGGCGTGATACGGCGGCCTTTCTGGATGAACAGCTGGGGTTGCATGCGGCGTTGAGCGCCGGTGAGGAATGGGGCAATGCCGTGGAGGCAGGGGAAAGCGCGGTACAGGGGAATTCCGTGCTGCGGATACGTTCCGCCTGGTGCCTGGCCTGGTTGGTGGGAGGCGCGGTTCTTATGGCTTGCGGGGC
>OBAR01000383.1_pt1 | contig 56378 bp, 50 predicted proteins | sample 1517911 | NCBI WGS metagenome assembly OBAR01 (sample SAMN04571709, study PRJEB22368) | human gut metagenome | biome: human gut; material: stool | host: Homo sapiens | place: Luxembourg | collected 2012-10-26
TTCGGGTCGTAAAGTACTCATTCAACAATAAAAGGACGGCTTAAAAGCCGTCCTTTTATTGTTGGTGGGCCATCAGGGACTCGAACCCCGGACCAACCGGTTATGAGCCGGTAGCTCTGACCAACTGAGCTAATGGCCCGCTCACAGGTCGTCGTCATTCGACCTGTTTATTATATCGCGCAAAACCGATTTTGTCAATACCTTTTTGCAAAAAATTTGACCCGGTATTTACGCTTTCCCGCCGAACGGCTCAAAATTCGTCCCGATCGTCCGGCGATCCGCAATCGTCGTCATCGTCATCCTTCACCTCAACGGGTTCAAATTCGCTTTTCTCCGCTCCGCAGTACGGGCAGGTCCAATCCTCCGGCAGATCGTCGAAATCGGTACCTTCCTCAATGCCCGCATCCGGACATCCCTCCGACGCCTTATACTCGTACCCGCAAAGATTGCAAACAAATATGATCATACTGTGCCTCCTGTGAAAATAACGTATAATAATATATCGCAGCCGAGCCGATATGTCAATATTTATTTTCCACAATTATGAAATCGAATGATATTTTTTTCTATGGATTACGACGATTCGGCTGAGTTCTTCCCTGTCGCGTTGTATCCGGCGTATATGTGCTGTCAGTAAAGCATGAATGTGGAAACATCTCTTGCGAACTTTTCAAGCCCGGCAGTCTCGTTTTTCACCGTCTCATCCGGGTCGAATCCCCGCAATAGCGCATCCGTTCCGTAGCGCAGGCAAAGCCCGTTTTCTCGCACGGTAAATTCGGGATACTCCCACAGCGCCGCAAGCAGATGCAGCCCGGTGAGGTGCGGCCTGAACGATGCGCGGTCGGTCACGTTTATCTGCACGCCGCGGCAGCATTCGGAAGCGCACTTTCCGAACACGGGCGTAAAATACGCCGGACTGAAATACACGCCGTCGAGCCGCGCGGCATTGAGCCTTTCGGCAAGCGCCGCAGCATCAATGAACGGCGCGCCGACCAATTCAAACGGACGCGTCGTACCGCGCCCTTCCGAGACATTCGTTGCTTCGACAAGGCAGGTTCCGATATAGATAAGAGACGCCGTGACCGACGGCAGGTTGGGCGATGGGTTGATCCACGCGAGGTCTGTCTCATCGGCATACATCGTGCGTTCCCAGCCGCGGCAGCGGACGACTCTGAGATCGCCCCCCACGCCGTGAGTCGCGTTGAGCCAGCGCGCAAACTCTCCGCATGTCATTGCATACCGCGCAGGCATCGAATATCTGCCGACGAACGACGAATACTTCTCCTCGTCAAGCATAGCTCCCTCGAGCGTCACACCGCCTATCGGATCGGGACGGTCGAGAATTATCACCGTCTTGTGCCGTGCGGCGCATTCATGCATAAGATATGCAAGGCAGTAGATATATGTGTAAAACCTTGCGCCGACATCCTGTATGTCGTAAAGCACGGCGTCGCACAGGTCGAGCGCCTCGCCTATACGCGGGTTTCCCTTTGCCGGCAGGTCGTACACCGGCACTCCGGTGTCGGGATCGGTATATTCACCGCCCCACGAGCCGTCCTGAAGCGCCGAGTGTATGCCGTGCTCGGGAGCAAACAGCACCGAAAGGCGCCCCTCTGCGGCAAGACGCAGATATGTGGGCATTCCGCGCTTGTCGGTGCCCGACGCAGCGGTAAGAAGTCCGAGGCGCCCGCCGTCAAGCAGCGCACGCACGTCGGCGTCGAGCGAGGCGCGGTCGCAAAAGATGAGATCCGCCCCCGTATATACGGTATGTTTTTTCATTTTCATTCTGACCGTGCCCGGAAACCGACGGCTGCAACGTCGGTCTCCGGGCTTTCGTTCTTATCTTATTTGTTATCTTATTTGCCGGATATTGTGACTCCGCCGAAGGAGATATACGGCATGAGAGAAAGCCCGTCGCAAACGGTCTCGGCGGATATATCGCCCATATTCAGCAGCATATCGGCGAGGTTGCCCGAGATCATCGTCTCGGCGGCAGCTTCTGTCACCTTGCCGTTTTCGATTATAAAGCTGTTCTTTGCCACTCCGGAGAAATCACCGTTCGAGGACGGCTCTCCGCCCGAGAAGCGCGCTACTATAAGCCCGCGGTCGACCGAGGCTATCATCTCAGCCAGCGTTTTTTTGCCGCCCTCAATGACAAATCTGCCGCTGTCGTTGGGCGCACGGCGAAGACTGGTCTTTCTCGCAACATAGTCGGAGATATCGAACCCGCGCAGGATGCCGTTTTCGATGATATTGTAGTTCTCCGCCGGGTAGCCCTCGGAGGTATAGTGATCGGTCATGGCAAGGCGGGGGTCGCTCACGGTCATTTTAACGGTCAGCGACTCGTCGGCGACCTTTTTGCCGAGCTTTGAGAGCCATATCCCGGTGCCGGCGAGAATATGCTGATCGCCCGCAAAGTTATCTATCGCCGAGCCGAGCAGGTCGCCGAGGCAGCCGGGCGTCAGTATGACCGTACCGACGAACTTGCCATCGACCGTTCGGGTCTCGATCTGCTTTACCGTGTCGGCAAGATCCTGCTTCGTCGAGCCGAGCTCAATGAAGGGCTTGGAAAGGTCGTGTGTCACGACCTGCGAATAAAAGAACGAAGACGACTTCTCTCCCTCGTGCGCCGAATATGTGGGCGAGCAGCTGTAATATCCGCCGCTCGTGTCAAAGCGCACGCCGTTTGAGTTGCGGTAAATGTTGCGGAAAGCGGAATGATCGGTGATGAGCTGCTCGATGACGATCTGCGGGAACATTCTGCCGATATCGGCAACAAGCTCGCGCGTGCGGTCAAAGAGTCGCTCGGTGTCGGGCTCCATCTCGCCCTCGGTGAATGAGCCGTTTGCGATGACGGGAGCGATATCCCATGCGTCGTCCGCCTCCGACGCCTCGCCGGTGGCAAGGCAGTCGCGCACGGCGGCGGCAACTGCATCATCCTCAAAGCTGTTTATGCGTGCGCTCCCCTTTTTGCCGTCCTTTATCGACGTGAGCGACATCGTCGTGTTGAAGAGCGTACGGAAAAGCGAAAAATCCCCGCCCTCATAGTTGAATTCACGTGTCTCGCCGTAATTCACCGAGCAGGAGGCTTTTTCGGCTCCCGCGGCGATGAGCGCGTCAACGGCGCGCCCGGCAATGGCGTCAAGATCGTATATTTCGTTCATATCAAATTACCTCCATTCGGTCATCTGCCGCCGATAGTCACGCGGCAGCGCAGCGCGGGACCGCCCAGTCCCACCGGCATGAGCTGCTTTTTGCCGCAATAGCCGGAGGACGCCCACACGACCTCGTCTGACACCATGTCAACGGTCTTGAGCATCTCAAACGCAACGCCTGATATCGTCGTGTCGAGAATGGCACGCCCGAGCTTGCCTTTTTTGATCTCATATCCCATGGTAACGCCGAACATGAATTCACCGGTCGTGTCCGCCTGCCCGTTGTTGGTGTCGCAAAGCAGGTATCCGTCATCGACCGAAGCGATGATGTCCTCAAGCTTTGATGTGCCGGGGAGCACAGCCGTATTTCTCATACGTATGAGCGGCTCGTCCGAGAACGCGAACGCACGCGCGTTGCCGCAGGGCTCCGCACCGTAGCGCTCGGCGCTCTCGCGGTTGTGCATATAGCCTGTAAGGATGCCGTCCCTGATAAGCACCGCATCCTTTGCGACGACGCCCTCATCGTCGATCCACACGGGCAGCGGCGCGGGCTTGCCGAAAGCCGTGTGCGCGAAATCGACCATTGAAATAAGGTCGCTCGCAACACGCTTGCCCATCATGTGTGCCGCGACAGAGCCGCCCATCACGATATCGGCTTCGACCGTGTGGCCGACAGCCTCGTGAGCGAGCATGCCCGACAGCTCTCCCGCCAGGATGCAGGTCTTTTCTCCCGCTTCGGCGTAAACGCCCTCGCGCTTTTTCATGATGCGCTCGTGCAGCTTGTCAAGCTCGTGGTAAAGCTCCTCGGGCGAGTGGAACTGACGCTCAAACTCGCCCCAGCCGCCGTAAATACCCGTAAGCTCGACGGTGACGCCGGCAGGAGTCGCCGCGCCGAGCACCACATAAATATAGCTGCGGATCATTCCGACATGACCGTCGGCACAGTCGGACGTGGCTATCACCTTTTCGATGCCCTCGTTGAAAACAACGATGCGGCGGCTGGAAAGGTCGGGGTATTTCCGCGCGATATATGCGTCAAGCTGCCGCGCAAAGTCGATATAAAACTTCTGCTCGGGGTCGGCAGCATCCCACACCTCGGTAACGCGGTCGCCGGGCACACCCGCAAGCGCGGGCTTTCCGCGGCGAAGCCTTTCGTCCATAAACTCCGCATTTTCTCCCGCGGCGCGTATAACGGCATCCACCGCCTCGGGCGTGCAGCCCGCAACGGACGAAAAGCCGTACATTCCGCCGCGTCGCACGCGGGCGCAGACGCCGGACGACTCCGAACGTGAGTTGCCGACGATATTGCCGCCGAGAAGCGTCAGGCGGCGGTTGATGCTGCGCTGCATTCTGAGCGCCGTCTCGGCGCCGGGCAGAAACTGCGCTTTTTTGTCAAAAACAAAAGTGTCAAGCATAAAAAACCTCCCGGATAATTCAAATCTCTTCCATGCGGTTATTATAGCACAACACCATACGCTTGACAATAGGATCAATGTAAAAAATTATCTCGGGACTATTGACAAGCAGATATTTTTGTGATATCATAATGATACCATCAATCAAGGGCCGGAAATTATCCGGGAAAGGTATTTATCATGGAAGAAAAGATCTATAAAACAGGAAAGAACGGCATGGCGGTACTCATTTTAACTATACTGCTTTATGCGGCAGCCATAGCGGGAATGATCCTCAGCGGCATCGGAATGGAGAACGGCGGCTCAACGACGTCAACTGTCGTTTTTGTTGTATCCTGCGTCTGGATGTGCGTCGGATTCATCCCCTTCATCGGGCTCAAGGTGCTTCGCCCCCAGGAGGCGCTCGTGCTCACGCTCTTCGGCAAATATGTCGGCACGCTGCGCGGCGACGGATTTTACTTTGTAAATCCCTTCTGCGTTGCGGTCAACCCCGCGGCAAAAACAAAGCTCAGCCAGAGCGGAGACGTAACGACGGTAAAGAGCATTGCAGCAAACGCACAGCAGGGCGCCGAGGTCGAGCCGGCGAACAAGAAGATATCCCTCAAGATAATGACGCTCAACAACAACCGCCAGAAGGTCAACGACTGCCTCGGCAACCCCATTGAGATAGGTATTGCCGTGACATGGCGCATCGTAGACACCGCCAAGGCCGTCTTCAATGTTGACAACTACAAGGAATATCTTTCGCTCCAGTGCGACAGCGCTCTGCGCAACGTCGTGCGCATTTATCCGTATGACGTGGCTCCCAATGTGGACACCACCGGCGACGGCGTTGCCGACGACGGCAGCCTGCGCGGCTCGAGCGACGTTGTGGCGTCCCGCATACGCGACGAGATACAGGACCGCGTGAACGACGCGGGCATCGAGATACTCGAGGCGCGCATCACCTACCTTGCATACGCGACAGAGATCGCGGCGGTCATGCTCCAGCGTCAACAGGCGTCGGCTATAATCGACGCACGCCGCATGATAGTTGACGGCGCTGTCGGAATGGTAGAGATGGCGCTTGACAGACTTGCCGAGCGCGGCACCGTCGAGCTTGACGAAGAGCGCAAGGCGGCAATGGTGTCGAACCTGCTTGTCGTTCTCTGCGGCAACCGCGACGCACAGCCGGTCGTTAACTCCGGCAGCATATACTGATCCCGCGGCATGGCTGACAACGGAAAAAAGCAGATCCCGCTGCGGCTCTCGGCAAAGCTCTATGATGCAATAGCGGCATGGGCGGAGGATGATTTCCGTTCGGTCAACGGACAGATAGAATATCTCCTCACCAAGTGCGTCCGTCAGCGCAAAAAGAACGGCTCGCCCTCTCCGCGAGAGCTGGACAAGCCGCCGGATCTCGATATAAAATAAATGTAAAAATATAAATATCCCATCAAATCGCACCGATACGCACCAAAACGTATTGACATACGGCGCATGACGGATTATAATTTACCGACAAAGGCCCAACATCACGGTCAATGACACGATACAAGGAGGCAGTATGCTCAGAATAGAAAACCTGACCAAAAATTACGGCGACAAGAAAGCGGTCGATTCGCTTTCGCTCACCATTTCATCCGGTGAGATATACGGGTTCATCGGCAGAAACGGAGCCGGAAAGACCACGACGATAAAATGCGTATGCGGTATTCTCGACTTTGAGGGCGGAGATATATTCATCGACGGCACATCGGTGAAGTCGGACCCGCTGAAGTGCAAGCGCGAGCTTGCCTATATACCCGACAACCCCGACCTTTACGATTTCTACACGGGGATAAAATATCTCAACTTCATAGCCGACATTTACGGCATTCCCGCCGATGTCCGCCGCGACCGCATGCGCAAATACTGCGATATGTTTGAGCTGACTCCGGCGCTCGCGCAGCCGATAAGCGAATATTCGCACGGCATGAAGCAAAAGCTTGCCATTATTTCGGCACTCATACACGAGCCCAAGCTTTGGCTGCTCGACGAGCCCTTTGTCGGGCTCGATCCCAAGGCGGCGCACACACTGAAGCAGATAATGCGCGAGGTATGCGACGACGGCGGAGCGATATTCTTCTCGACACACGTGCTCGAGGTCGCCGAGAAGCTCTGCGACAAGATAGCCATAATCAAGGACGGCAAGCTGCTCGTGTCCGGTCCCACCGACGAGGTGCGCGGCTCCGAATCGCTTGAGGACGTCTTTCTTGAACTGGCGGAGGACAAATAAATGATGTTCCGCGCACTGCTCAGAACAAGATTCGCCGCTCTCATTGCGGCAATGACGCCGCGCGGCAAGGACGGCAAACGGCGCGGCAAAGGCATGATGGTCGTGATGTGTCTTCTGCTCGTCTATGTTGCCGGTATAATAATGGTATCGTCCCTTGCTCTGTTCTACAACGCAGCAGGCAAGATGGCGGGAACAGACAACGAATGGATGTATTTTGCCATAGCTCTGCTGTTTGCATTTTCGCTTTCGTTCATCGGCAGCATATTCACTACAAAGATGCAGCTTTTTGAGGCAAAGGATAACGAGCTGCTGCTCTCGATGCCGGTACCGCCGTCGTATATACTTGCCAGCCGCTCGCTGTATCTCTACATCGTGTCTCTGGCATATATCCTCGTCATAATGCTCCCGGCGCTTGCCGTGGGGCTTTTCACAGGGCTTCTCGGAGCTTTGTCTGCGCTCTTCATGCTGCTCGGCACGCTTCTCCTCCCTCTTGCCGTACTTGCGTTCTCAAGCTTTTTCGCATGGCTCCTTGCTCTCGTCACAGCAAAATCGGGCAAAAAGTCGCTCGTGACCACCGTGCTCTCACTCGCGTTTTTTGTGGCGTACTTCATATTCTGCATGAACATGAACAAATACGTCTCGCTCCTTCTCGACAATATCTCCGCGATCGCGACGGCGCTCAAATTTCCGCTCTCGCCCTTCTACGCCTTCGGCGCGGGACTTTCGAACGGGATCGCCGGCGCACCTCAGTACCTTATATTTGCGGCATGGTGCATCCTGCCCTTCGGTGCGGCTGCGTGGGTGATATCGGCATCCTTCATCCGCATTGCAACGATGCGTGCGGGGCGCTCAAAGGCGAAATACCGTGAGGGTAAGATCAGGGTCAGAACGCCCGGTGCCGCCCTGCTCGCAAAAGAGCTGCGGCATTTCTTCTCCTGCTCCGCATATGTGCTCAACTGCGGCATGGGGAACGTGCTGATAATCATCGCCTCCGTCGCAATGCTCATCAACCGCGGCACGATACTCGGACTGTTCGGCGCCGACGCTTCCGAGGAATATGCAGTCATAGCGGGCATCATCGCAGCAGCCGTGCCCGGCATCCCGCTCTTCTGCTCTGCCATGAGCCCGGTCACCGCTCCCTCGATATCGCTTGAGGGCAAAAACCTCTGGATACTTCAATCAATGCCGGTGAGCGGCAGCACGGTGCTGATGTCAAAGGTGTGGCTGCACATCGTCGTCAATACACCTGCGATGGTGATATTCTCGTTCTGCGCGGGGATCACCTTCCGTCTCGGGATCCCCGCCGTGATATCAATGCTGCTGCTCGGCGTGGCATCGACCTTCTTCTACGCCTTTTTCGGCATCGTACTCAACCTTAAGCACCATAACTTCGACTGGGTGAACGAAACGGTGCCGCTCAAGCAGAGCGCATCCGTTATGATATCGACCTTTGCCGGAATGGGCATATCCCTGCTTTATTTTGTACCCGCGATAGCGCTCGCAGTGTTCGGTATACCGTCGTGGGCGGTAAACCTCGTGTGTACCCTGCCCTTTGCGCTTGTCGCATGGCTGATGTTCCGCTACATCATGAAAAAGGGCGGCAGAAAATTCGAAACGCTCTCATAACTTCCGGGTGTTAAAAAACTCAAAATGAGTTTTTTAACACCCCTTTTGTGTCGGCGCTTGACAATACGCGTCGCATTTGATATAATTAATCCGTAAAAAATCAGATCCGGTATGGCAGGTGAGAACAATGAGTCTTGAGAGTCTTATAGGCGTTGCGTATTCGTTTTATACGCTTGCGTGCGCCGTTATTTTTCCCGTTGCGGCGGCAGTTGCCGTATTTGCCTGTCTCAGACGTGCGGGAACGGTAAGAAAAATACTCGGATATTTCATTTCAATGCCCGTTTACGTGGCGCTCTGCATATTTGTTCTCTGCGAACCGCAGAAATCCGTTCTGCCTCTGCTTTCCGGCACGGGACTGACGGTAAATCAGCCCGAGCTCGCGGGCTTTCTTGCGGCTGTCACGCTCGGCATCGTTTATCTCGGCATCGTTTCACTCATATGCGGTGCGGGAATGAAAAAACGCGGACTTAAGATAATGAACGCCGCGCTGACGGTGGTCGCGGCGGCGCTGTGCGCCTTTCTCACCGTTATGTCACACCTGCTCGTCCCCGAGGCGGTAAATACAGCGGCTCCTCCCACGGTCGGAGCGTTGTTCGGGTATTTCGGACTTGAGTTTTCATGCGGCATAGGACTTGACATCGTTGCGGCAGCCGTGCTGCCGATATACCTTGTCACATATTTTGTTTCGTTTATCGGTGCCGGCAAAGCAGCCGTCGATGATGACGGCTCTGTTCTGCACGCCGCGGGCGGAAGGTTCGACCCCGCGATAGAGCCCTACTGTGCGATATGCGAGCACGCGACCTTCCTCAAGGATTCGCCCGGCAGGATGCTGTGCAAGCGCTACGGCGTCGTCGCCGAGGATCACTCCTGCCGCCGCTTTGAGTACGATCCGCTCAAGCGCCGCCCCGTGCGCATACCCGCAATAGCGGCGGATCAGCTCCGCGACGAAGAAAAAACGGTAAAATGAAGACCGAACGCAAGATAAAGGTCTGTCACGTGCTGACCGATACCAATATCGGCGGAGCGGGAACGGCTCTTGTCAACCTGCTTACAGCCTGCGACCGGGAACGCTTTGCGTTCTCGGTCGTTCTGCCATACGGCTCGGCAGCGGCTCCGCTCGTCGAAAAAACGGGGACCGACATAATTTTCGCACACGGCATCGCCGACCGCTCTGCGGCTCCCGCGGCGATACCGGCGCTCACGCGCATATTCCGACGATTGAGGCCCGATATCGTACACACGCACGCATCGCTTTCGGCGCGCCTTGCGGCACGTGCCGCCGCCGTGCCGGTGATAATAATGACCCGTCACTGCGCCGATCCGCTCCCGCGGGTGTTTTCGGCTGCGGGCGGGATCCTCCTGCGCGGCTGCTGCACACGTGCCATTGCGGTGGGCGACGACGCAGCCGATGCACTTGCCGCCTGCGGCTTTCCGCGCGAACGCATCGACGTAATACTCAACGGTACGGCTCCACTGCGAGAGCCGACCGAGGCAGAGCTTGACGCCGCACGGGAAAAACTCGGCATAAACAAAGATGATTTTACCGTAGGGATCTTCGCAAGGCTCGAAAAGCGCAAGGCTCATGAGGTCTTTCTCGAAGCAGCCCGCCTCTGCACCGAAAAGGCACCGGATATCCGCTTTCTCGTCGTCGGCGACGGCAGCCGGCGCACGGAGCTTGAAGAAATGTCCCGCAGAATGGGGCTCGCGGAGCGGGTTCGCTTCTGCAGCTTCTGCCCGGACATTGCCCCTCTCATGGCACTGTGTGCCGCAAACGTGAATACATCGGTGCCGGGCGAGGTGTCAAGCCTTGCAATAACCGAGGGACTCAGCCTCGGCGTTCCGCCCGTCGTGAGCCGCTGCCGCGGCAGTGAGCTGCTCACAGACGGCTGCGGCATCGTAACGACGCCCGGCTCCGCCGAATCGACCGCCGATGCCGTAATGAGACTGTACTCTGACCGCGGGCTGCAAAAAGAGCTTTCGGCAGCCGCGCGCCTACGCTACGCGGAACATTTTACCGCGTGCGAATATGCCCAAAGGACCGAGGCGGTCTATCTGCACGCCCTTGATGCCAATTCCACGCACCGCGCCGATCTTGGCTCTTGACAATCCACCCGCCGGGTGATAAAATAATACGGTGACATGCGGGTGTGGCGGAATTGGCAGACGCGCCGGATTTAGGATCCGGTGGGCAACCGTGCAGGTTCAAGTCCTGTTACCCGTACCAACATAAAATGGCAGCTTTTGCTGCCCTTTTATGTTGCTACAAGCAATATTATTCTTGAGCCGACTCAAGCCCGCAAAGGTGCACAGCATTGAATGACCGCCGTGAGGCATATGTCTCACGGCGGCGCTCTTTTTTATACCTTTTGCCGTCCGTCTTTTCAGAACTTCATATCCGGGTACAGATAACCGGCAAGCACCTTATATGCCTCGGCAAAGCGGCTGTTGGGTTTGTTGTGGAACAGTGTCTTTTCAAGATAGAAGACCTTACCGTTCTTCACCGCGTCAAGCGACTGCCAGACCGGGTTGCTGCCGTAAAGCGACGCGACAAGTGCCTCCGCATCCTCTTTACCGGCATGGCACTGCACAAGGATTATATCGGGGTTTGCCGCAAAAACAGTCTCAAGGTTGATGTCTACTCTCTCGGCGGTAGCGGCGCCGTCCCATTTGTCAACGATATTCGTCGCGTTCATTGCGTCGATCATACCGCCGACGACGGTGCTCGAGGTATTGGCCTGAAGAGTGTCGGCTGACGAGAACATGCAGAACACGTTGGGGGTGTTTTCGGTCGGGCAGGCAAGCAGCACGTCAACGACCTCGTTCAGCGCCTTGAGAGCGACCTCGTCCCAAAGCTCGGGGTGTCCGGTCAGGTTCGAGAACACCTTGAACCACTTGAGGTAATCGGAGAAATCGTTGTAGCTCATTGCGATAACGGGGATGCCCGCCGCCGCTGCGGGGGCTTCGATCGTTTTATATCCGCTCATGGCTGTCGAGCAGATGATGAGGTCGGGCTTCATGGCAACGATCGTCTCCGTAGCCCACTTTTTGCCCGAGGATGAGGTCGCAACGGTGGTAACGCCCTCATCGGCGGTTATATCGCGTCCGATGTATTCCTTATAAAGCTCAACGGAAGAGCTGCCGCCGATGAGTCCCGCGACCTTTCCGCCCGCCTCATACCAGAGAGTCGTAAAGCTGGCGTAAAGGTTGACGACATTTTTGGGGTTCTTCTTTATGGTGACGCTCTCCTTGCCGGAGGCATCGGTGAAGGTGACCGAGTCGTCATCCACTACGACCTCGTTCGCCTTTGCAAGGAAGGAGGTGCGCAGAGCCTCGGCTGCCGCCGAATTATCGGTATCTGATGGGGCTTCTGTCGTGACGTCCGCCGAGCCGGTCGTGACGGCGTCGGAGGAGGTGGAGGGAGTCGTTTTGTCGGAATCGCCGGTACCGGTGCAGGAAACGAGTGCGCCGAGCATAAGGGCGACCGCAAGAATAAGGGTCAAGATTTTTTTCATTGGTATTTGCTATCCTTTCTTAGTGGAACATTTATATCATCCGCCGAAGCGGGAGGATATCATTCGGGAATAAAGAACGGGCAGTCGTGCGCCTCGTCTCTCGTTACGGTAGAACCGATGCCGAAGATCGTGCGCAGGTTTTCGACCGTCAGCACCTCTGTCGGCGTGCCGGATACATAGACTCTGCCGTCCTTTATCGCGGCAAGTATATCGGAATACCGCGCCGCAAGGTTAAGGTCGTGCAGCACCATCAATATCGTGATGCCGAGCGTCCGGTTAAGGTTTTTCACAAGCTCAAGCACTTCGATCTGATAGCCTATGTCAAGATATGTCGTCGGTTCGTCGAGAACGAGTATCTCGGGCTCCTGCGCGACCGTCATTGCGATCCATGCGCGCTGCCTCTCGCCGCCCGAAAGGGTCGAGAGCGGCTGCGCGGAGAGCTTTTCAAGCCCCGTCATGCGGATAATGTTGTCAACGATCTCGCCGTCGGCTTTTGTCATACCGCGCCCCGGCTTCATGTATGGGTAACGCCCGTAGGAAACGAGCGTGCGAACGTCGATATCGGGCGGCGACGTATGCACCTGTGCAAGATACGCGATCCTTCTTGCGAGCAGCTTCGATCTGTATTCGCGTATCGATCTGCAGTCAAGCTCGCAGCAGCCCGTCTTAGGTGTGACCGCACGGGGAATGACCTTCAGGAGCGTTGATTTCCCGCACCCGTTCTGCCCGATGAGCGTCATGATCTTCCCTTTCGGGACGTCAAGCGAAAGCCCGGAGAGGACTTTTTTCTTTCCGTAATCGACCGCTATGTTTTTGAATCCGAAATACATGATCAGTTCCCCTCCTTTCCGCGCGAACGGAGCAGAACGAGGAAAAACGGCGCTCCGATAAAGGAAATTATTATGCTGACGGGGACCTCTCCGGGCGGCATTATCACACGTCCGATCGTGTCGCAGATAACTATCAGCGAAAACCCGAGAAGAGTCGATGCCGGGAAAAGATACCGGTAATCGGAGCCCACGAGTATACGCGCGATATGCGGGACGATGAGACCGACAAAGCTCAGCATTCCGACCGCCGCTATTGCTGCGCCCGAAAGGAGCGACGATACCGCGATGAGTATGAATCTGAAAAGCTCCGTTCTGAGCCCGAGCGAATTTGCCGTCTCATCGCCGAGCATGAGTATGTTCATCTTTGACGGCAAAAAGAGGCACACGACCATGCCCGCAAGGGCGTAAGGCAATATCATACGGAAGCTGCCCCAGCCGCACCCGTTCAGACCGCCGACGAGGAATCCCGAGGCGTTCCCGAGAGATTCGGCAAAAAGTGTTTTTATAATATCGTTGAACGCGCCGAACAGCGCCGAGACCGCCATACCGGAGAGGATCATGCGCACGGGGCTCACACCCTTCTGATAGGCGAGCGCGTATATCAGCATCGTCGTCACGAATGCGCCGGCTATCGAGCCGACCGGCAAAAGATACGAATATGCTGGAAATGCAACGAGCGTCAGATATCCGACAAAGCTTGCGCCGCCGGTGACGCCGATGGTTGACGGGGACGCTAGGTTGTTGCGCATCACGCCCTGGAGCACGCAGCCCGAAAGCGCAAGGCATATGCCTACAAGCCCGCCGGTGAGTATGCGCGGCAGCCGCAGATTCCAGACAATAAGCCGGGATGGCGAGCCGTCGTCGGTAAATATCGCACGTATGACCTCACGCGGCGTGAATTCTATCGTGCCGATGCCGACGCATACCACGATCGCCGCGATGCTCAGCGCGAAAAGCACAACGATCACCGTTATCCCGCGGATATGTTTTTTCATTCCGGTCATGCTTTTTCGAGAAAGCTCCTCACGGCTGCACGGCAGTTCTCAAGGTCGGCTGCATCGGGATGTCCCGCGGAAAGCTTTTGCCGTTCATAGCGCTCGGGCGTTATCCTTCCCTCGCGCAACTTCTTCCCCGTGCGGGCAAGGTCGATGGCGCCCTGGCAGAGAAAATGCCCGAGGAGCGTATTATTTTCGGAGGCAAGCGCCGACACGCGCGCCGACACATCCTGCCCGTGCTTTGTGTCGGGTTCGACGCCGAGCGAGCCTATGACTATCAACTTCTTTCCGTGAAGCCTGCGTATCAGCTCTATCGTATCGGAGTCGGCGCTCCCCTTATCGCACCAATAAGCGAGGATGAAGGTGTCAAATGTATCTATCACCTCGTCGTTTACATAGCGTATGTTGTATGGTCCCGCATGATCGGGCACCACGCTCGCCGCCGCTTCGGCAAGCCTGAACGCATTTCCCGTTATCGTTGAAAATATTATCACTGTCTTTCCCATGTCAATTATCGCTCCTTTCTTTTCGGCTGACACGTCAGCTCTCGATAGCACGGCGCAGATGCGCGGCGTAAAGCTCTGCAAAGGCGTCGTATTCGCCGAGTCCCCTCACAAGGCACTCAACCTCAAAGCCCTCCGAGCGCAGGATTGACGCGACGCTTCCCGGCTCATCGCCCGCCATATCGCGCCTTGCGTGTCCCGCGGCGCCGAACAGGAGCGGCGTCAGAAGGACCTTCGAATACCCTGCTTCGCGGAGCATCGGTATGATATCATTCACCGAGGGCTGAGCCTCGAGCGTCATCACAAAGATATCTCCGTACCCGAGCCGCTTTGCCGTTGCCTGAAGCTTGGCGTATTTTATATTGTCGGGATGCTCGGAGCCGTGCCCCATGAGCACCGTTGCGCGGTTAGCCGCAGCTAACTCGTTCTCAAAAAAATTACAGATGTATTCGTTGTCCTCTTCCCGGTCAAGAAGAGGTCTTCCGACGCGCAGCCTTGCAAAGCTGCCGCTCTGCAAATGCGTATGCTCGACTATCCCGTCGTATTCCCCGCCGCATATTATATGCGTCGGCTGTATGTATACCTCGTCAAAGCCCGCTTTTTTCAGCCGCTCCAAAGCCTCGGAGACGGTGTCAACGTGCACTCCCGCCTTTTTGAGAGATGCGATCACATGCTTTGACGTAAACGCACGAAATACCTCAAAGTCGGGGAACTCCCTCCCGTAAAGATCTTCGACGCGCGCTATCGTGTCCTCAAGCTGCGCTTTGTCACACGTACCGTAGCTGACCGACAGAATGGCTTTTTTCATTTTTCGTTGGTTTTCCTTTCGTCATTGTGGTTAGCAGCTGCTAACTCGTGCATTATAGCATATCATTCGCAGCCTGTCAATACGGCGCGCAAAAATTCACAAACTGTTACAAATTATTTGCCCCGCAGATCATCTGTCCGCCAAATGCCGGCGGCAAGGGGCAACGCGATACAAGCGGCCGCCGCGCAATGCGGCGACCGCTTGTAAACCTGTAAATATGAACGGACGCCTCGCTCACGTCACTATGGACCGTTTTTTATAAGATCCCGCGCCCCATTTCGTACGCCTCAGCCACTGCTGCCGTTTTGCGGACATCGCCCGCCTCCATTGAATCCACTCCGAGCACAACACCGCCCTCTTTGGATTCCGGAACGCAGCAGGTGAAGCCGCGCAGAGCCGCGAGCATAGTCTCGGTATATGACGCGTCGGGAGCGCCGCAGGTGACGATGAAATAAAAGGTCTTTCCCGCCAGTTCATTGTAAAACGCATACGTGCGGTCGATCACCGCCTTGAGCTGTGCGGTCATGGAGTAGAAATAGATCGGCGACGCCAGAACTATCACATCAGCCGCCAGCATCTCGGCTCTTATCTCCGCCATATCATCCTTTTGTACACAGCTACCGCCGTTGCGCAGACAGGCGTTGCAGCCGAGACATCCCGCGACTTTTTTTCTCGCCGCACGTATCCTCTTCACACTGCAGCCAGCCTCCTCCGCGCCGCGTGCAAATTCATCGCACAGAACGGCCGAATTCCCGTTCGCGCGCGGGCTGCCCTCAATAATAAGTACATTTTTCATGTTTGGATCCTCCCCGGTGTTGCGGCTGCCGTCAGACAGGCAAACGCTTGCTGCTTATATTGTATCACAATTTATCATATATTACAATACAGCATCCGTCGCCTATCCGCCGCCCTTCGGCGGCACACATCACTTCACCGGATGTTAATTTTTCATTCAACCTTTTCGGGTTGACAGGTAAAAAATAATGAGGTATAATTTGATGTGTAATTTGCCATACAGAGAGGGGGCGCCGGAATGAGCGAAATAAACGCTGCCGCCGGCAGCTCCGCAGCACAAATACCGACGCTCATCGTGTCACGCCCGTGCCGCTCTGCCGACGCCGTTATGCGGTACATTTCGGAGGGGGACTTCCCGTTTTTCCCGATAATTCCCGCCGTAAGCTGCGCCGAAGCGACGCGCACCGCCGCGGGATCGCAGTTCGGCATCGTGCTTATAAACTCCCCGCTTTGCGACGGCGACGGCATATCTCTCGCACGCACGTTGGCGCGCGACGGCTGCGCCGTGCTGCTCATAGTTTCCGCCGCGACGTATCCCGAGGCAAAAAAAGCAGCCGAGGACGGCATTTTCGTGCTGCCCCGACCGGTGAGCGAGCCGATGATGCACTCCGCGTTCTGGTTTTTGGCGGCGGCGTGCCGCAGGTCGGGAATGCTCTCGGTCGAAAACGAAAAACTTGCGGGAAAGATAGACGAATTCAGGATAATCGACCGCGCCAAGTGGGTCCTCATCGACTATCTTAAAATGAGCGAGGAGCAGGCGCACAGATACATCGAAAAACAGGCTATGGATCTGCGCATCCCGCGCATTGAAGCCGCAAAGAACATTCTGAAAACATATCTCGGCTGATAAAGCCGTGACGAAAGGACGATCATATGAACAATCAAACCATCGTGATCCTCGACTTCGGAGGACAGTACAAGGAACTGATCGCACGGCGCGTCCGCGAATGCGGCGTGTACTCGGTCATTCTCCCTTACGACACCGACGTAGCCGAGATCGCTGCCATGAAGCCGATAGGCATCATCTTCACCGGCGGTCCCAACAGCGTGTATTCGGATGAGTCGCCTAAGTGCTCTATGGATATATTCAAGCTGGGCGTTCCGGTGCTCGGCATCTGCTACGGAATGCAGCTCATCTGCCACCTGTTCGGCGGCACGGTCGTGACCTGCCACTCAAGCGAATACGGAACGCTTGACTCGAAGGTGGACACGACTTCCGACCTTTTCAACCGCCTCTCGCCCGATCAGGCGGTGCTCATGAGCCATACAGACATGGTATCAAAGCTCCCCGCAGGCTTCCGCTCCATCGCCTCGACGGCATTCTGCCCCGTCGCCGCGTTTGAAAACTACGGTGAGAAGATATTCGGCGTGCAGTTCCATCCCGAAGTCGAAAACACCAAAAACGGCAGCAAGATGATAAACAACTTCCTCTACCGCATCTGCGGTGCGGCGGGCGACTACTCCATGGAGGACTACCTCACCCGCAAGATAGAGGAGGTCAGAGCTCAGGTCGGCAAAAAGCGCGTGCTGCTCGGTCTTTCGGGCGGAGTTGATTCCTCCGTCTGCGCGGCGCTGCTTTCGCGCGCCATACCCGGTCAGCTCGTCTGCATCTACGTCGATCACGGCTTCATGCGCAAGGGCGAAACAGATCAGATACGCGAGGTCTTTGCGGGCCGCGATCTTGATTTCGTCTATGTTGACGCGAAGGACAGATTCATATCGAAGCTCAAAGGAGTCACCGATCCCGAGGCAAAGCGTAAGATAATCGGCGCCGAGTTCGCAAGAACGTTCGAGGACGAAGCCAAAAAGCACGGCTGCCCCGAATTTCTGGCGCAGGGCACCATCTACCCCGACGTCGTTGAGTCTGGCAGCAAAAACAAATCTGCCGTCATAAAGAGCCACCACAACGTGGGCGGGCTGCCGAAGGATCTCGGCTTTGAGGGCGTCGTCGAACCGCTCAACCTGCTTTTCAAGGATGAGGTGCGCCGTCTCGGCGTGCTGCTCGGGCTGCCCAAAAAGCTCGTATGGCGCCAGCCCTTCCCCGGCCCCGGACTTGCAATACGCATTATCGGCGAGGTGACCGAGGAGAAGCTGAATATACTGCGCGAGGCAGATGCTATCGTACGTGAGGAGATCGGCCGCTGCCGCGCACGCGCCGACCAGTACTTTGCGGTCATGACCGACACACGCAGCGTCGGCGTTATGGGCGACTTCCGCACATACGATAACGTTATAGCGATACGTGCGGTGCGCACGGGCGACTTTATGACCTGCGAATACGCAAAGCTGCCCTACCCGCTGCTCTCCAGAATGTCCTCAAGGATCACAAACGAGGTCAAGGGAGTCAACCGCGTGGTCTACGATATCACGGCAAAACCCCCGGCAACCATCGAGTGGGAATAATCCAATATACCCCGTCAGGTTCCAATGAAACCTGACGGGGTTTTATTTATTCATCGTGCTTCCGTCTCCGCCGTTGCGGGCGCGTCGGTCGAGCATCATCACATAATTTGTGAGTAAAACGCCATGGCGCAGCACCTTTTGCTCTCTGACGGTGACGTATCCTCTTTTTTCAAAAAAGCCGCGCGCGGTTATCGAGGCATGAGTGGTGATGACCGCCGCGCCGACGGCGTTCTCAAGCCTTTCGCATACGGCTGAGGCGATGCCCTTGCGCTGCTTATCGCTGCGGACGTAAAGTCGGTCAAGATAACCGTCTGGATCGATATCGCCGAAGCCGACGATCCTTCCGTCCTCCTCGGCAACAACGGTGGTATGGGCAAGAAAGGACCTGTTCCATTTTTCAAGATCCGGGCTGCCGTCTGCCCACGCGTTGACCTGCTCCTCCGAATAATCCCCTCTGTTGACAGTATGAACGGTGTCAAAAAACAACTCTGCCATCTCGCGGCAGTCGGACGGCATATAATCCCGTAATATCATAAAACGCTCCTTTGTTGATCTGTCGGTGCGTATATTATATCACCCGGCGGGCGGTATGTCCATATGGCAGCGGATATAATCATCGCAGCGTGCCGGAGCGGCGACATGACGGTTACCTATTGCAAACCGGCGGGATGTATGCTATAATATGACCGAACACATTGACACGGTCATATTTTGGGTGTGCGGCTTTTCTGCCGCACATTGATAAGGCCGCTCAGTTAGCATATTCTAACCGGTAAAGATACCGTCAGTGAGGAGAGATAAAATGAAGGACAACGAACTGCAGATAGACCGCACCTGCCATGTGCTTTACACAAAGCCGTGCAAAAACGAGATCATAAAAAAGATAGCCCTGCATTACGCCCCCGGCGAACGGGACACAGTATGGGAACGCGTGCAGCTCAAGTACGCGGAATTTCTCTCCGACTGGCGCACCGATCTCGGCGGCAAAAAGAACTTTCACAACGGCAAGGGCGGCACCTACGACTGCATAGCCCTCATGGCGTATTATGTCGTGTGCCACGACGTGACGAGCCTTGCGGAGATCGAGGAGATGGAGGGAAATCTGTTTCTCGGCGCCTTCCGCAAGATGAAATTCGTTGACTGCAACAAGCCGATCTTCAAAAAGCTGATGTACCGTGCATTCATGAACGCAAAGCGCCAATGCGACAAATGGGGCGATTTTAAAATGAATATCGCTCCGTATGACTCCGAAAAACCGATATACTACGAGTTTACCGAATGCCCGACGGCGGAGTTCGCCAAAAAGCACGGGTTTCTCGAGGTGATGCCGGCGCTCTGTAACCCGGATTTTGAAGGTATGGAGTGCATACACGCGCGGCTCGTGCGCACGACGACCTGCGCCAACGGCGACAGGTGCGATTATTCGATCGTCGGCGACCGCGACCCATACCTGAAGGATCACCCGGAATACCGCGACGATGCGGGATACAGAAGGAACAAATAATAACGCCAAAGGAGAAAACGATATGAGGATCCTTGTTTACGGTGCGGGCGTGCTCGGCTGCAACCTTGCAAACAATTTTTTTCGCGCGGGAAAGGACGTTACCCTGCTCGCGCGCGGCAAATGGGCTGAGGAAATAAAAAATAACGGACTTCGAATCAAAAGCAAATTCAAGCCCGGCATTACCGTGAGCCGCGTGCCGACGGTGACGGAGCTTGAGCCCGACGACGGCTACGATGTGATATTCGTCGTTATGCGCTACACGCAGATCGGTGCCATCACCGACATACTGCGCGCAAACAAAACGAAAAATATAATTTTTGTGGGCAACAATGTGCGCGCAGACGGGCTTGCGGCGCTGCTGCCCGAAAAAAAAGTGATGTTCGCGTTCACGAGCGCGGCGGGACACCGTGAGGCCGACCGCGTTGTTTCGGTCGATCTGAAAAAGGTCACCGTCGGCGACCTCCGCGGCGCGCCGTCGAACGAGAAGCTTATCGGCATGATATTCGAAGGGACGAAATACCGCGTCACATATGAGCCGAATATGGGCGATTACCTTCTCTGCCACGCTGCGTTCGTGCTACCCGCGGCATTTGCCTGCTACAAGACCGACGGCGATCTGCGAAAGCTCAAGGGCGATACAGCCTACCTCGGCAAGCTTATCGACGCCAACATCGAAGGCTATCGCGCGATAAAGAACGCCGGGCACGAGATACTGCCCGATGACAACAAGGATTTTGAGAGCGCAGCATACCGCAGGACCTGCCTGCGCTTTTTCAGGCTCATGTGCGCAACGGACCTCGGAAAGATCTGCGCCTCCGACCATGCAATGAACGCGGCAGATGAGATGAGCGCGCTCGACCGCGACCTTGAAGCGTTTTTCGACAAAAACGGGGCTGATCACCCCGTGTGGCGCGAGCTTGAAAAGGAAGCATCGAAGTATCTGAAATAAAAACACGACCGCAGCCCGGCGCAGATCCGTACGCAGATCCGCCCATCACGCAGGATTCGTGCTTTTCGCACAGTCCCCGACATATATGCCGCGTGTTCTCCGCGATATCGCACAAAAATTCGGTTTTTGCAAAAATGGGGCTTGACAAGCTGAGATTTTTGCGGTATAATACGTGCATTCAAGGCAAAGGCGCCGTAATCACGGTGTCTTTGCCCCTTTTTATTTCAATTGATTTTCAATTCATGCACGCAGGAGGCAAGATATGACAAGTATACCCGATTATTTCGGCGACATGGTATTTGATGACGCCGCAATGAAAACACGGCTCCCCAAGGAAGCCTACGAAGCGATGAAGCGCACGATCGAGGACGGCCGCTCGCTCAACCTCGGCATTGCCAACGCCGTTGCGTCGGCAATGAAGGAATGGGCGGTCTCAAAGGGCGCGACCCACTTCACTCACTGGTTCCAGCCCATGACCGGCATCACCGCCGAAAAGCACGACTCGTTTATCACCCCCACCGCCAACGGCAAGGTCATAATGGAGTTTTCAGGCAAAGAACTGATAAAGGGCGAACCCGACGCATCCTCCTTCCCCTCCGGCGGTCTGAGAGCCACGTTCGAAGCGCGCGGTTACACCGCATGGGATCCCACCTCATACGCCTTTGTGAAGGGCAAGACCCTTTATATCCCCACAGCCTTCTGCTCATACGGCGGCGAGGCGCTTGACAAGAAAACTCCCCTGCTCCGCTCGATGGAAGCGCTCAACCGTCAGGCAATGCGCGTTCTGCGTCTTTTCGGCAACGCCGATGTGACCTCGGTAAAAACGACGGTCGGTCCCGAGCAGGAATACTTCCTCATCGACAAGGATATGTTCGACAAGCGCCGCGATCTGGTATTTACCGGACGCACGCTGTTCGGCGCAAAGCCTCCCAAGGGTCAGGAGCTTGACGACCATTACTTCGGCGCCATAAAACCGCGCGTGAGCGAGTTCATGGAGGATCTCAACCAAGAGCTGTGGCACCTCGGCGTGCTTGCCAAGACAGAGCACAACGAGGTCGCGCCCGCACAGCACGAGCTGGCTCCCATATTCTCGACCACGAACATAGCCACCGACCACAACCAGCTCACAATGGAGCTTATGCAGAGCATTGCAAAAAAGCACGGTCTCGTCTGCCTGCTTCATGAAAAGCCCTTTGCGGGAGTCAACGGCTCGGGCAAGCACAACAACTGGTCGATACAGACCAACACGGGCGTCAACCTGCTCGCCCCCGGTGCAACGCCTCACGAAAATGCTCAGTTCCTGCTCTTCCTCTGCGCCGTGATCCAAGCAGTGGACGATTATCAGGATCTGCTCCGCCTCTCCGTAGCCTCCGCAGGCAACGACCACCGCCTCGGCGCAAACGAGGCGCCGCCCGCTATCGTTTCGATGTTCCTCGGCGACGAGCTGAGTGCCATTCTCGATTCGATAGAAAACGAGACCTGCTACAACTCCGCAGAGACCACCCCGCTCAAGCTCGGAGTGCACGTTCTGCCCAAGCTGCCGCGCGACACGACCGACCGCAACCGCACCTCGCCGTTTGCGTTCACCGGCAATAAATTCGAATTCCGTATGCTCGGCTCCTCCGCCTCCATCGCCACCGCCAACATCATGCTCAACACCGCGGTCGCAGAGTCGCTCAGACTCTATGCCGACGAGCTTGAAGGCGCAGCCGACTTCCCCGCCGCACTGCACGACCTCATCCGCCGCGTGATACGCGAGCACAAGCGCATAATATTCAACGGAAACGGCTATGACGACGCATGGATAGCGGAAGCGGAACGCCGCGGTCTGCTCAACCTGCGCACCACTCCCGACTGCCTGCCCTACCTCATCGCCCCGAAGAACCTTGAGCTGTTCGCGCGTCACAAGATCTACACCGAGGAAGAAGCTCGCTCGCGCTATGAGATACTTCTTGACAATTACTGCAAGGTGCTCAATATCGAATCTATGACGATGATCGACATGGTGCGCCGCGAGATACTGCCCGCCGTCACCGCTTATTCCTCCGCCGTTGCCGATACCGCCCTCAAAAAGAAAGCTCTCGGCACCGATGTCGGCGCAGGCTATGAGGTGAAGCTCGTCGGGACGCTCTCATCGCTTGCCGCCGCGATAGATTCGCGCTGCGACGCACTCGAGACCGCGCTCTACGAGGTCAAGGAATCGACCGGCGCATACGAGCTTGCCTGCGGCTACCGCGACCGCGTATTTATCGCAATGCAGGAGCTGCGCGCAGCCGTTGACGAAGCCGAAAGCATCACAGCCGCGAAATACTGGCCCTTCCCGACCTACGGAGACCTTCTGTTCGGCGTAAGATAAACCATACCTTTCCCCGGTGTGCCGCAAAAAGCATGCCGGGGTGTTTTTTGTCTTGACAAGTCGGAATTTTCAGTGTATAATGTTTTTGTAAGATAATATGTAAAAGCGATCGAGACAAAACCTACACAGCCCTCACGGGCGGAAAGGACCCAAACTATGAGATTTTCTTTCAATTTTCAGCTTCCGGGCAACGGGAACCCGTTTATATTCCCGACAATTGCGTTCGGCGCGGTCTTTTGGCTCATCGCTGTAGGTGTTGCCACCGCCCTGGGCTTGGCGATGTATGCGCTGAACGGCGTTGGGGTCAGTGCCATGGCAAAAAAACTCGGCGTCGCCCACCCCAACGGCGCGTATGTTCCGTTTTACCGCTATAAAATATTGGGCGACGTTGCCGAAGCTGCGACACTGCGCAATCCCGGCGCCAAACGCCGCAAATACGGCAAGATACTCTTCGGGCTTTTGATCGGATATTTCGCGGCATTTCTGCTCTTTTTCGTCGTGTTCTTTGTGATCTTTGCGATCGCCATAGCATCGTCCGATGTCGCACCGCTCTCCTCAGGCGATGCTTTTTCCGGGCTCGCTCTGCTGCTCACGATACTTGTTTGCATTGCGGTATATATCGGGCTCATGGTCGTCGCAGTGTTGCTTACCGTGTTCAATTATATGGCATATTATCAGATATACCGCTGCTTTTCACCCGAGTATGCCGTTCTTTGGCTGCTGCTCACGATATTTGTGCCGGCATCGGCTCCGATACTTATGCTGATACTCGGCAGAAACACTCCCGCACCGCTGCCATACGGAGAGCGGGCATAATCAAATAAAGAAAAAATATATTTAGGACGGCAGGGATTATTTCCCTGCCGTCCTAAATTTCATATCACAAGACGTTTGTGCACTCAGAATTTCATTGTATAATCGGATGAAAAATATCTTCTCACCCGATCCGCATCCTCTTCGGTCAGATAGCGATATACGGTCTCTTCGCCCTCTCTGAACGGGAATTTCCGCGTGTGCGGCGAGGTGCCGTCGTAAAATATCACATTTCCGACGACCGCCTCAGACGTCTCAAGGTAACGGCTTGCGCAGAACGCGCGTGCGCCGTCCTCATCCTCGGGGAGGGTACTGCCGCGCAGAATAACGTCGGTACCGCCCGGCAGCAGGTCGTGCCTGTATACCGCGGGCGTTCTGCCTCCCGCGCCGTCACGCGCGGGAGCCATACACACGATATACTGCCCGTTGTCGATGATGATCTCGTTTTTCATACCGTACGTCGGCAAAAGAGTGCCGCGTCAGTTTCTGAGCTTTATACCGAGGTCACGCTCAAGGGCGTCTATGATCTTTGCGGTGTCCTTTTCGGTCTCTTCCTGCGTCAGCGTTCTGTCGGCGGCGCGAAGCGTCACACGCATCGAAACGCTCTTTCTGCCCGCACCGACCTGTGCGCCGCGGTAGATGTCGAACAGTCTTATGTTCTCTACCAGCTTACCGACGGCTTTTCTGATCGTATCCTCTATAGTGCCGACCTCAATATCCTCATCGCAGACGAACGAAAGGTCGCGCGTAACTGCGGGATATTTCGGCAGCGGACGGTACTGTATCTCGCCGCTCTTGTGCGCCATGAGAACGGGAACGCGGATCTCGGCGGTATATACCGGGAAGGTGAACCCGTAGTTTGCGGCGACGGTGGGGTGTATCTGACCTATAACACCGACAAGGTCGCTGCCCGCGTACATCGCGGCGCATCTGCCGGGGTGGAAGGTCGGATCGTCTGTCCTTGCGACAAACTTCACATCGGCGCCGACAAGCTTATAAAGGCTCTCGCACACGCCCTTTATCGTGTAGAAGTCGCAGCCGCCGTACATGCCGAGCGTAAGGGATGTAGGCTCGTCGGGCAGCTCGTTCGGGTCGTCCTTGGGGAGATAGACGGTCGCCATCTCGTAAAGGCGCAGGTTTTCGTTGTTGAAGTTATTGTTTCTCGCCAGCACCTCAAGCATTGAGGGGAGCGCCGTCGTGCGCATCACGCTCGTGTCCTCGCCGAGCGGGTTGCGTATAACGACCGAGCGGCGAAGCGGATCGTCGGCAGGGCGGCAGATCTTATCGTAATACTTCGGGCTTATGAAGGAGAAGGTCTCGATCTCCGAAAGCCCCATTCCGGTAAGAGCGTGCTCGAGCTCAAGCTCGAATTTCTGCTTAGGCGTGCGTTTGCCCTCTGTCGTGCGTGCGCACATGAGGGTGGACTCTATCGTATTGTAGCCGTACATACGGATGACCTCCTCGGCAAGGTCGGCGGTGCCGAGCACGTCGTCGCGCCACGAGGGGATGGTCACACGCTCGCCCGCAAGCACAAAGCCGAGGCGGGAGAGAACGCTTCTCATATAGTCCTCGGGGACCGATGTACCGAGGAAAGCGTTTATCTTTGCGGCATTGAAGGTGACCTCGCGCAGCGGCTTTTTACCGGGATAGAGGTCTATCGTGCCGTCGACCACGTCGCCGGCGCCGAGCATCTCGACAAGCTCGCAGGCGCGGTCGATGGCGGCAAGTGTGTTTTCGGGGTCAAGTCCCTTTTCGAAGCGGGCGGAGCTTTCGGTCCTCATGCCCTGCTTTTTGGCAGATACGCGTACAGACGCGCCGAGGAAGTTTGCACTTTCGAACACTACGGTGGCGGTGCCGTCGGTTATCTCACTGTTTGCGCCGCCCATGATGCCCGCAAGCGCGACAGCCTTTTTGTCGTCGGCGATAACGAGCGTCTTTGCGTCGAGCACGTGATCCTTATCGTCGAGAGAACGGAATTTCTCGCCCTCTGCGGCGCGGCGCACGGTGATAGCCGAGCCGTCAAGGCACTTGTAGTCAAATGCGTGCATCGGCTGACCGTACTCAAGCATGACATAGTTGGTGATATCGACGATATTGTTGATCGGACGCACGCCGGACGCGCGGAGTCTTGCTCTCATCCAGAGGGGCGAGGGTGCGATCTTAACGTTTTTGACGACGCGCGCGGTGTAGCGCGGGCAGAGATCTGCCGCGTCGATCTTTACCGAAAGATAATTGTTTACCGAATCGCCGTCGCCCGCACCGCGCACCTCGGGGGTGTGCAGCTTAAGTTCGCGGTCAAAGGAGACCGCCGCCTCGCGCGCAAGACCGATCACCGAGAGGCAGTCGGGGCGGTAATCTCGAATTCGACGGCGGTATCCGAAAGGCGGAGCGCCTCGCGGATATCTTTGCCTATCATCGGCGCGAATTCCTCGCCGAGGATGAGTATGCCGTCGCTGACGGCACCCGGCATATAATGCTCGGTGATGTCGAGCTCGCCTATGGAGCAGAGCATACCGTTTGACTCAACGCCGCGCAGCTTGCCTGCCTTGATGGTCACGTCGCCCGGCAGATGCGCCGTTGCAACGGCGACGGGAACTATCGCGCCCTCAAAGACGTTCTGTGCGCCGGTGACGATCTGAACGGTCTTGTCGCCGCCGATGTCAAGGTCGCATATCTGAAGGTGATCGCTGTTTTCGTGGCGGCGAAGCCCCACGATGCGCCCGACCTTAACGTTCAGTATATCGTCGCCGAGGACCTCAAAGCCCTCGACCTTTGAGCCGGTGGCTGTCATTCTGTCGCAGAACTGTTTTGTATCTATGCCCGCCGTATCCACAAATTCGGAGAGCCATTCAAGAGATAAGATCATGATAAATCAGAAATCCTTTCATAAATTACGGGTCGCTTTAACGGATCACTGCCTCAGCCGGTCTGACGGAAGCCCTTTCCGATAATATCGCTGGAGCTTGAGATGAGCACGAACGCGTGCTCGTCCACCGTATGCACGAAGGAGCGCATATGCATCGCCTGCGCGCGGTTCATTACAACGAGCAGCAGCGTGCGCTTCTCGCCGGTATAGCATCCGATGCCCTCCCACTCGGTCGCGCCGCGGTGCAGGGTCGATTCGATGTATGCCACGATGGGCTCCGGTTTTGAGGTGACAATGATGAAAAACTTTGATGTGTTTATGCTTTCAATTATGGAATCCACAAGAAACGCCTTTGCAAGCAGACCGAGGAGCGAGTAAAGTCCCGTTCTCACATCAAACGTGAAGAACGCGGCAATGACTACGAGAAAGTCGGCAAGCAGCAGCGCACGCCCGACCTCGATCCTCAGATATTTCTTGAGGATGAGAGCGAGGATATCGGAACCGCCCGTTGAACCGTCGCGGTTGAATACTATCGCAGAACCCGCGCCGGGCAGAAGTATTGCAAAGCACAGCTCAAGGAAGGGCTGATCTGTCAGCGGAGCCGAGAGCGGCATGACCACCTCAAGCAACGACAGCGCGCCCGAAAAGAGCAGGCTGCAATAGACAGTGCGTATCCCTATCTTGTGCCCGAGAAAAATAAAACCGATGATAAGGTAGAGGACGTTCAGTATCGTAACTATCCTTGCGGGCGAAAGAAATGGGATGACCTTGCCGAGAACAACAGAAAGACCGCTGACCCCGCCCATTGCAAAGTTGTTGGGATACTTGAAGAAGTAAACGCCGACGGTAAGCACCAGCGTTCCGAGTGTCAGCAGCGCCCAATCCGCTGCCGTTTCCTTTGCCGTGCGGCGCGCCTTTGCGTTCACCGCGGTCACGGTTTCCTTATTTTCCATCAGAACTGTGAGATAAAGCGGATATCGTTCTCGTAGAGCAGGCGCATATCGTCGATGTGATACTTGAGCAGCGCGATCCTTTCGATGCCGAGACCGAACGCGAAGCCCGAGTATTCCTCGGGGTCGATGCCGCATCCGCTCAGCACGTGAGGATGCACCATGCCCGCGCCGAGTATCTCTATCCAGCCCTCACCCTTGCAGAGACGGCAGCCCTTGCCGCCGCAGGCAAAGCAGGAGACATCGACCTCAGCCGACGGCTCGGTAAACGGGAAATGATGCGGGCGGAAGCGGATGCGCGTGTCGGCTCCGAACATATTCTTTGCAAACAGTTCAAGCATTCCCTTGAGGTCGCCCATCGTGATGCCGCGATCAACGACAAGTCCCTCGAACTGGTGGAAGAGCGGCGAATGCGTCGCGTCAACATCGTCGGAACGGTAAACGCGCCCGGGAGAGACGATGCGGATCGGCGGCTTCTGCTTTTCCATTACTCTGACCTGCACGGGCGAGGTCTGTGAACGAAGCAGGATGTTATCGGTAATGTAGAAGGTGTCCTGCGTGTCGCGCGCGGGGTGGTTTTCGGGAATGTTCAACGCCTGGAAGTTGTAGTAATCGTATTCGACCTCGGGCCCCTCGGCAATGGAGAAGCCGAGACCGAGGAATATCTCCTCAAGATCGCGGCGCACGACGGTCAGCGGGTGGTTGTGACCTATCGCGGGCGCCGCGCCGGGGGCTGTAACGTCCACACGCTCGGCAAGCAGTTGCGCCTCAAGCGCCTTCTGCTTCTGCACGGCGGTGCGCTCGGCTATCGCATTTTCTATTTCGGCACGCACCTTGTTTGCAAGCTGACCGACGACGGGGCGCTCATCGGGAGAAAGTCCCGCCATACCGCGCAGAACGGCGGTAAGCTCGCCCTTCTTGCCGAGGTAGCGGACTCTCAGCGCTTCAAGATCCGCGTCGGCGGAGTTTATCCGTTCAAGCGCTTCCGAACGGATCTTCTGAAGAATTTCTTTCATTTTTCGGTTTCGTTCCTTTCGGTTTATCCTTTTGATTATTATTTCCGTTTTTTCGGCACCGTAACGGCATAAAAAAAGCCCGTCCGACGATCAGGACGGACAGAGCCGCGGTACCACCCGAATTCCGACGGTGTGGGTACATCCGTCGGCACTCATCGGCGTATAACGGCGCCTCCGGGAAGGGCTACAGGCGCAAGTGCTGCGGCAGGGACCGCATTTTGCGTTTTGACCTTTCCTGCTCCGAAGCGAAACGCCGGCGCGCGCGAACGACCGCTCTCAGCCGCGGCGGTCTCTCTGTTGGGCGCTTATGCGCGACGGCAGACTTCATCACTGCATTTATATGTTCAGTATATCACAATCCGCCCCTGTTTTCAAGGGGTATTGCAAAAAATAAGCGAAAAAACGCGCATACGGGCGACGAGCCCTCAAAGCACGATGTCGATGTGAAGGTATTTCACCGCAAACCATACGAGCGCCGCCTGCACCGCCATGATGACCGGGATACCTATCATGAATTTCGGGTGCTTTGTCTTGTGCCTTATTATCAGCATTGTGACGAACATCGCCGCCGAACCGCCGAGCACCGAAAAAGCGAGCAGAGAGCTTTCGCGTATGCGCCTGTCGGTGCGGTGCTTTGCAGCCCATTTATCATATACGGTAACGGCGACCGACACGACCGATATAACGGCAAGGTATGCTGCCGGTATAAGCACCGGCAGCATGGAATACACCTTTTCAGCCATTATTTTTTGGGGTAGCTGTCCTTGAGACCGACGATGCGGTTGAAGGTATCGGCGTTTTTGGTGTCCTTGACGTAATACCCGTTGCGGACGAACTGGAACCTCTCTCCGGGCGCCGCATCTGCAAGCGACGGCTCGATCATGCAGCCCTCGACCTTTGTCGCGGAATTCGGGTTGAGATAATCGCCGTAGGTCTTGCCCTCGGGCATATCGTCGATATTTTCAAGTGTGAAGAGATAGTCGTAAAGCATCACGTCGGCGCGTTTTGCGTGCGCGGCGGAGAGCCAGTGGATCGTTCCCTTTATCTTTCTGCCGTCGGCGGGGGTGCCGTTGCCGGTCTCAAGATCGGCAGTGCAGTGAACGGCGGCAATGCTGCCGTCGGCACCGTGCTCGACAGATGTGCACTTCACGATATATGCGCCCATAAGCCTTACCTCACCATCCGGCTTCAGTCTGAAGAACTTCGGCGGCGGCAGCTCGGCAAAATCGTCGGCATCGATATATATCTCGCGCGTAAAGGGGAGCTTTCTCGTTCCCGCCTCGGGGTTCTGCGGGTTGTTGGGCAGGTCGAAATATTCGGTCTTGTCCTCGGGATAATTGTCGATGACGAGGCGCAGCGGCTTCATAACGGCAATGCGGCGCGGCGCGGTCCTGTTCAGCTCCTCGCGTATGCAATGCTCGAGCAGCTCGATATCGACCACACTGTATGCCTTGGCAACGCCCGCGCGGTCAACGAAATCAAATATCGCGGAGGGTGTGTACCCGCGGCGGCGCAGACCGCAGAGGGTAGGCATGCGGGGGTCGTCCCAGCCGTCAACAAGTCCGGTTTCGACGAGCTGACGCAGATATCTCTTGCTCATCACGGTGTGCGTGACGTTGAGACGCGCAAATTCGCGCTGCTTCGGCTTGGGATCAAAGCCGATGTTGTCAACGACCCACTCATAAAGCGGGCGGTGATTTTCGAATTCGAGCGAGCAGAGCGAGTGCGTGATGCCCTCGAGCGCGTCCTGTATCGGATGCGCGTAGTCGTAGAGCGGGTAGATGCACCATTTGTCGCCCTGGCGGTGATGCGAGGTGTGAACTATGCGGTATATCGCGGGGTCGCGCATATTCATATTGGGAGACGCCATATCGATCTTTGCGCGGAGAGTGTGCGAGCCGTCGGGGAACTCGCCGTTCTTCATGCGCTCGAAAAGGTCAAGGTTCTCCTCGACTGAACGGTTACGGCAGGGCGATTCTCTGCCCGGCTCGGTGAGCGTGCCGCGGTATTCCTTCATTTCCTCGGCGCTGAGATCGTCAACGTATGCCTTGCCGTCCTTTATGAGCTTTACGGCAAACTCATAGCACTTGTCAAAGTAATCCGAACCGTAGAAAACGCCGCCGTTCGGTTCGCAGCCGAGCCAGCAAAGGTCCTCGTATATCGATTTTACATACTCGTCGCCCTCACGGACGGGGTTCGTATCATCATAGCGAAGGTTGAACAGCCCGCCGTACTTCTTTGCGACCTGCGTGTTTATGCGTATAGCCTTTGCCGAGCCGATGTGCAGATATCCGTTCGGTTCGGGCGGAAAGCGGGTGTGTATCTTGAGGTTCGGGTCCTTCCGGAGGTCTTCATCTATTATATCATGGATGAAGTTGCCGCTTATCTCACCGGTCACGGCTTCGTTTTTCATTTCTTCCTTGTTTTCCATTCTGAATACGACCTTTCTGATGGGATCAGAGCGATTCGGCAAGCCCGCGCACGCGTGAGACGGTGCGGTCGGCGCCGAGAATATGAATTACGGTATAAAGATCGGGGGAGTTCATCCTGCCGGTGACCGCGACGCGGATGAACATACTCACGTCGGCAACGCTGCCGCGGAACGCCGAGGGATCGGCTTTGTACTGCCGCATATCCGCGGCATATCCGAGGTCTGCGGCTATCTTCTTTATTTTTTCAAACCATGCGTTGGGATCGTCTGCATAGTCGAGCGTATCGGCAAATGCGACGAGCGCCGCCTTCACATCCGCACGGTCAAAGCTCTCGGGTATCGCGTCCTCGCGCGTGAACAGCTCGTCGTAGAAAAAGCTCACGAACGCCTTGACCTCGCTCCAGAGGCCGTAGTCCTTGCGCGGCTTCTTTCCGCCGCGTCCTATGGCAAGTATCGACTTTGCATAGGCGGGGTCACGGTCGAGCAGCGCGAAGAAATCGGGATCGTATACCTTTGCCCAGCCCGCAAGCTGAGTGTAAACATCGTCGGCGCTCATGCGGGATACGACGTTTTTGGATACATCCTCGATCTTTGCGCGGTCAAAAAGGCAGCCCGATGCGCACATCTTCTTTATATCAAATTTGAAATCGGTAAAGGGTTTGTCGGGGTTCTGCATCCTCCACTCCTCAAAGTTGGAGTTGAGAACGGTAAGCAGATATTCGGACACCGCAGCGGGGGCATAGCCGTCGCGCTCGTAGTCGTTCATATTCGCGCCGAGATCGCGCTTTGAGAACTTCTTTTTGTTGCCGTTCTCGTCAAGGCGCATTATCTGCGCGGTGTGCAGATATTTCGGCAGTCTGAAGCCGAGATAACGGAAGAGCTGGATGTGCTTTGCCACGCTCGGCAGCCACTCCTCGCCGCGTATGACGTGCGTCGTGCGCATAAGGTGGTCGTCCACAGCGTGTGCAAAGTGATATGTCGGTATACCGTCGCTCTTGAGCAGCACGAAATCCTCGTCGTTTTCGGGGATCTCGAGCTTGCCCTTGACAAGATCGGTAAAGGGCGTTTTCTTTTCGGGGTCGCCGTCGGCAAGAATGCGCAGCACGAACCTGTTGCCCGCGGCAAGATTACGCTCAACATCCTCTATCGTGAATTCGCGCAGACGTCTCATCGCCGCCTTTTGCTCGGCTTCGGTCTCCTCGGTCCACTCGCGTGATTTTACCTCCGCCTTTTTATCGACCGCCTCAAGCGCACGCAGCTCCTCTTCGGTCGTAAAGCAGGGGTACGCCTTGCCCTCGGAGACAAGTTTTTTTGCATATACGTGATAGATATCCCCGCGCAGGCTCTGCTTGTAGGGGCCGTAATCGCCGCGGTCGATTATCTCGCCGTTCTCTCCTATCGCGGCGCCCTCGTCAAAGCGGATACCGTAGCGTGCCAGCGTGTTGATAAGCCCCTCGGCGGCACCGGGGACCTCACGCTTCGCGTCGGTGTCCTCTATGCGGAGATAAAACACGCCGCCAGACTGGTGCGCAAGCCTTTCGCCCACCATGGTCTGATATACACCGCCGATGTGAACGAACCCCGTGGGGCTGGGCGCAAAACGCGTGACCTTGGCCCCCTCCGGCAGGTTGCGCGGCGGATATTTTTCCTCCAGCTCCTCGGGAGTCATCGTGACATCCGGAAAGAGCAGCTCTGCTAAACGCTTGTAATCCATGCTGACCTCTCGTCATATCGCGGCAGCTTTTGCCGCCTTGAAAATGAAAATAAATTATTTTTTATTTTATCACAAATTTCGGTGCTTGTCTATACCGCCGGCGCAATTTTTGCCTTTCCGCGGTCAATTTCTTCCTCTGTACGGCTCAAGACAGCCGTCCTCCATCGAAAGTATGCGGTCGGCGCGTTCCGCTATCGACATATCGTGCGTGACCATGATGAGCGTCTGCCCCAACACCTCCTTCGTGCGGAGAAGAAGCTCGAGCACCTCGTCGGCGTTTTTGCGGTCAAGGTTGCCGGTCGGCTCGTCGGCAAACACGACCTGCGGACGGTTTATGAGCGCACGCGCTATCGCAACGCGCTGCTGCTGACCGCCCGAAAGCTCGCTCGGCAGGTGGTGCAGACGGTCGCCGATGCCGAGGGTGGCAACGAGCTTTTTCAGATGCTCCTCGTAGCTGAAATCGGTCTTGTTGCACATGAGAGTGGGGATGAGTATGTTTTCGAGCGCCGTGAACTGAGCTATCAGATTGTGATTCTGAAAGATCATTCCGATATAATTCCCGCGGAATTCGGCAAGCTCATCCGCCGGCATTGAGGTTATGTCGTTGCCGCGCACGGTGACTCTGCCCGAATTGGGACGGTCGAGCCCAGCGCAGATATGAAGCAGCGTGCTCTTGCCCGAGCCCGACGCTCCTATTATCGCCACGAATTCGCCCTCATACACGTCAAAGCTGACTCTGTTCACCGCAGTTACCACCGTGTCGTACTGGCGGTACTGCTTTATCACGTCGCGCGCCTCAAGTATTATTCTTTTTTCCTGCATATCATTCACCCTGCCTTTCGGATTCATTCGCCGAGCTGTGAGCGCACTGTTTTTTCGCGCTTTTTTATATATGCCGAATACGGCACCAGCGACGAGGCAAAGCCGCACGCCGCCGAAACGATGAGGCACACCGCGCACGCCGCAAGCGGCAGCCCGAAATCATACCGCACCGCACTGATAAAGCCGTATTTCGGCAGCCAGTTGTCAAGCAGCATGAACATGAGATACCCCGTCAGCGCACACAGAACGACACTTGCGGCAAACGCGGCGAGCGCCACCGCGCCGCCCGAGAAAAGATGAAGCTTTTTTATCTTTTTGTCCGTCGCGCCGAAGGACTGAAGCATAAGGAACTCGCCCTCGCGCTTTGAGAAGAACACAGACTGCGAGAAGAACCACACAAGAGGCGAAAGCAGCAGCGCCGCTATCGCGGGCACCGGCATGATGTCCGTAAGGCTCGTCATTTTTTCGACCGTCCCGTAAACGTCGGACTGATAATCGTATATATCGTATTTGCCGTAGTAAGCAAACCTGCGGCGCAGCTCGCGGAACACCTCACGCACGCCGTTGCGGTCGAGCCCGTCCTCGAGATAAACGCGCGCGAGCAGCGTCTGCGGCTCGCTGCCCGTGACCGCGGCATATATGGCGGGGGAAACGCCTATCATAAAGCTGTCCTCCGCCTCACCGGTATCGACGACGGCGCCGACGGTGACGTCTATATAGTCAAAATTGCCGTAGAGAATCTGATTGGTGAGCACGATGCGCGGGTCGGTCACGGTTGTGTCGATCCCGGCATTTGACGACCTGAATACGGCAAGACGGAGCTTGTCGCCGACGCCGATATTCAGCGCCTTTTTGTTGAGTATGTAATTGCTGACAGCCACCGTGCGGTCGTCGGAGAGCACCGAGCCGAGATCGCCCTCAATCTTCCACAGCCCGTGTCCGGTCACGGTTTCGATAAGGCGTTCGTCGAGCGCCGAATATCTGAACACGTTTGTCGCAATGCTCTCGCCGTCCTGCGCCGTCGTGGAAACATAGCTGCGGCTGCCCGCCTCGGCTGCGGTCAGCACGACGTGGTTCTGCCACGCCGCGGCGCTTACCGAGTTGTCCCACATGAGGTGATCTACGCCCGCGACGGTGCCCGCAAGATCGAGATCGACCTCGTCGATCCCCTCCGGCACCGATATTCCGAACTGCGCCGACGGAACGGCATCCTTATGCACCTCTCTGTCGCGCAGGAACACACCGCCGAGAAATACGGTGCTGAAAGCCACCACCCCGAGCAGAAGCCCCGCAAAATAGCGGCGGAAGCGGAAAATGCCGTAAAGCTCGTAGGTCTCGGGAAAGCGCTTTCCGAATATATATGCCGAACGCCGCAGCGACGAGACAAGGTTTGAATTGTCCTCAGCGGTCAGAAGCGTCACCGGCGCTTTTTTCGACAGCACGAGCACCGGCAGTGCCGTTGCGATAAGCACGACGCCGAAGTTCCAAAGAAATGCCAGCGGCAGCCCTGTCCACGATGCGGCAAACGCAGCGCCGCGCGGCAGGCAAAGCAGCGCCGTCAGACCGACGCCCGCAGCCATGGCGGGGATAAAGGTCAGCGCCGCTATCATGAAAAGCTCCCATGCGGCAGTCTCGAACAGCTTTTCGAAGTCCGCGCCGAACGCCATGTATATCCCGTAGCGGAATTTGAAGTGATTCGTGCGGATGTTGAAGAGGATCATGAGCGCCGCTCCCGACAGCAGGAGCGAAATGAGGAAGAATGCTCTCTTCCCCGCCGCGGTCTGCGCGGCAGCCGCCTCGACGAGCGTGATGCGCTCGGTGTAATAAGTGTGCGTCTCCGCCCCGCTTACCGAATAATAGCTTATAAAATCGTCGGCGCGGCTGCGCGAATCGCTGTCGAGCAGGATGCGCATTTCATACTTCACACCGTCCGCATAGTATTTTTCGAATGTATACGACTCGTACATCCTCTCCGACGGCTCAAGGTGCTGTGCCACCCACAGCCTGCCGTTTTCGATGGCTGACTTTTCGGAATCGCTGATGCCGTCCACTATCACATGACAGTCGGCGGCGTCATAAGCCTCCTTTTTGGCGGTCGCGAGTCTCATATCGGCGAATGCCATGCCCGACCAAAAAACGAGCTGCACGACAAAAAGCGCGGCAAAAAACGCGGCATATCCGCGAAATCCGCCCGTGACAGTGCGAAAAGCGTGCGCTACATTGCGCCGCGAGAAAAATCTGCCGATAAAATGCGCTGCACCGCGCAGCCGCCCGGCGGTCTTTGACACATATACACGGCGATGATCGATATATCTCTCTTCGGGCATGACGAAACTCCTTGTTCACATGATATTATATTATACATTTAATCAGCATAATTTTCAAGGTCACCGCCGGAGCATTTTGTGTGCATTATGTATATATTTTTCAGAGCCACACAGATCGAGTATTAATAAAGTGTAACATTTGATTTTCCGCTTGAAAAATCAGGCGTTTTGATGTAGAATATATACGAAAATGTTCTACTGGCGAACCCTATTGTTAAAAATATAACAATACATAAATCAAAGGAGAAAACACATGACCAACAACAAGTACATTCTTGACTGGGTCAAGGAAATGGCTGACATGACCTGCCCCGACAAGATCGTCTGGATCGACGGCAGCGAGGAACAGGCTGAAAAGCTTCGTGCCGAGGCTTGCTCGACCGGCGAAATGATAAAGCTCAATCAGGAGCTTCTGCCCGGCTGCTACCTGCACCGCACCGCCATCAACGATGTCGCGCGCGTTGAGGGCAGAACCTTCATCTGCACCCCCACAAAAGAAGAAGCCGGCAACATCAACAACTGGATCGAACCCTCCGAGTGCTACGAGAGACTGAAAAAGATCTACCGCGGCTCCATGAAGGGCAGAACCATGTACGTTATCCCCTACTCCATGGGTATCGTCGGTTCCGACTTCGCAAAGTACGGCATCGAGCTTACCGACTCCATCTACGTCGTGCTCAACATGCTCATCATGACCCGCGTCGGCAACGATGTGCTTGACGCCATCGGCGACAGCGACAACTACATCAAGGGTCTGCACTCCAAGGCTCAGCTCGATGAGAACAACCGTTACATCTGCCACTTCCCGCAGGACAACACCATCTGGTCTGTCAACTCCGGCTACGGCGGAAACGTGCTCCTCGGCAAGAAGTGCTTCGCTCTGCGTATCGCTTCCTACCTCGGCCGCAAGGAAAACTGGATGGCCGAGCACATGCTCATCCTCGGCGTCGAATTCCCGAACGGTGAGACCAAGTACGTCTGCGCCGCGTTCCCCTCTGCCTGCGGTAAGACCAACCTCGCAATGCTCATTCCGCCCGAGGTATACCGCAAGAAGGGCATCAAGACATGGACCGTCGGTGACGACATTGCATGGCTGCGCATAGGCAAGGACGGCAGACTCTGGGCTATGAACCCCGAGAACGGCTTCTTCGGCGTTGCCCCCGGCACCAACGAAAAGTCCAACCCGAATGCTCTCCACACCTGCATGAAGGACACCATCTTCACCAACGTTTGCCACAACCTTGACAACAACACCGTATGGTGGGAAGGCCTTGACAACAATCCTCCCAAGAACGCTCTCAACTGGAAGGGCGAGAAGTGGGATTACACCAAGTATGACAAGGCTGACAAGATCAACACCTCGGGTGCTCATCCCAACAGCCGCTTCACCGCAAAGGCAGTCAACTGCCCCTGCCTCTCCAAGGAATTCAACAACCCCGCGGGCGTTCCCGTCTCCGCTATCATCTTCGGCGGCAGACGCGCCAAGACCGCTCCGCTGGTATACCAGTCCACCAGCTGGCAGAACGGTACCTTCGTCGGCTCCATCATGGCGTCCGAGACCACAGCAGCCGCATCGGGTGCGATCGGCGTCGTGCGCCGCGACCCGATGGCAATGCGTCCCTTCGTCGGCTACAACATGGGCGACTACTGGCAGCATTGGCTTGACATGGGCAAGATTATTCCTCACGCTCCGAAGATCTTCCACGTCAACTGGTTCCGCACCGACGACAACGGCAACTTCATCTGGCCCGGCTTTGGTGACAACCTCCGCGTTGTTGACTGGATCCTCGCCCGCTGCGAAGGCAAGGTCGATGCCGACCTCACCGCTATCGGATATGTTCCGAAGCCCGAGGACATCAACATCGAAGGTCTTGACGGCATAACCGTTGACACCGTCCGTGACCTCGTGAGCGTCGATAAGGAAGCATGGCTTGCCGATATCGAGAACATCAAGGAATTCTACGCTCAGGTTGGCGATCACGTCCCCGCCGAGATGTACGAAGAGCTTGCCGCCCTCGAAGCAAGACTCCGCGCCGTTGGGCATTGCCCAACGGCGGGGTTTTGTATTCAACTTTCGTCAACCGGTGCCGCAGATCATCTTGAAGCTGCCTTTAATATGGCATCCTTCTGTGCATCCGACAGCTTTCCGATATGCGTATCCGAGTATTTTTCATTAACGGCAGCAAGGTGCATCCTCTTCTGCGTTTCAAACGTGACCGTTGTGAACCCGTTTGTAAAAACCTCTTCTCCGTTATACGGGGCATAGCTCACCGTATAGTTGTTTTTGGAGCTGCTCTCACCGTTTTTCAGTCTGAATGAATAAAGCGGATCATAGCAGCCGAAGTCCACAACAGCCCAGCTGATGATTTCGGGCATATCCGAAAAGTTCTTATCATAATAATAAAAATCACTGCGGTCGCATTCGGTCGCGTAGGTCTCATCGTCGCCGCGGCGCACGGAAAAACGCTCGGAAGGCTTCATAACAATATATTCGCCTGTTGCGGAATTTTTGATATTGAAGTTTTTTTCTCTTTCCGAATTTCCGTCAATGAGAAAGACCTTGACTCCGTCGGGGATCTTCCAGAATGTCCTGAGATCTTCAACAGTCGCACGGCACTTGTGAGAATCCTGGCTGTAGCACCAAAGGACGAATGTCTCGCCGGGTGCTATAACACCATCGGTGTACGAGGGATTGACCGGATACGATGCTTCCGCCCCCGTCCAGTATTTGTCGTACTCTCCCCACGGTGCGTCAGTCCAGTCGGCACCCGGGAAGATAGGTGTGTATTCCTGGATCGAACGTTCAAACCACGTAGAAACGCTTGTCGCACCGCAGCCCTGATAGCCCAGAATATAGTCAAAAACATTGATCGGGGACGTGGAATTGTTGTACATTTCAAAGCATTCAAACGGATCGAGGTTGGGGCTTTCCTTGTATGATGCCAATGCAGAGGCGCCGCCGTACTGGTCTGCCGCTATCTCGGTAATGATAAGCGACGGACGCTTGTTGTCATTCACAGCCACGGCTGCAGACGACGGCACGGTGCGTACGACCGCTGTTTTTGTTTTTGAAAGCGCTGCCTTCTGAGCATCGTCAAGCCGTCCTGCCGCGGATGAGGCATAGTCGTTCACCTTTGAGATGTGCATGCGCTTGTTCGACGCAAACGAACCGTTCGCTTGCCCTTCTGCTGCGGGAAGATAACTTACCGTGCGGTTTGTTTTCGCCTCGCCGCCTTCGGCTTTCCGCACGGACGCAAGAGGCTCGCTGCCGAAATCAACGACAGCCCAGGATATCACCTCGTCAAGCGTTTCGTATGTCGCCTCGGTATACGGGGAGCGTTTGTTATCACGCTCGACATCAAACTTTTTGTCGGCCGAACGGCGCGCCGGGAACCTTTCCGACCCATGCATTATAATATATGTACCCGTGCCGTCATTTTTGAGCTTGAAGTTGTTCGCGCCGTCAACATCGTTGCCGTCGAGAATAAACACTTTGGTGCCATCCGGGATGCTCCAGAAGCTGCGGAACTGCTCAAGCGTGCAGTTTATACGGTGCGACGCGGCGGTATACACCCAAATGACAAAAGTTTCACCGGGCTTTATCTTTCCGTTCTCACGTGCGAGATTCACGGGACGCACGACAGATGACTTTTTCCAGTATGAATCGTATGCGGCAAACGGCGCATCTGCCCAGTCCGCACCGGGATAAAGCGGCGTGTAACACTGTATCGAACGCTCAAAAAAGTCCGGGCTCTTTGCCGGAGAAGCCCCCTGATATCCTATCATGTAATCGTAAACATTGAGTTCTCTGTCCGAATTGTTGTAAACGGAAATGAATTCATAAACATCGGCATTCGGATTGTTGCCGGCATCCTCGTTGTATTTCGGATTCGTATTTGCGGCATTTTCTCTGCTGCCGTACTGATCGACACCGATCTGAGTTATCATAAGTTCCGGATATTCATCCGTTCCGCCGCCCGCCGCGGTCACGGCATACGGCACGGTTCCGAGCATCATAAGCATTGACAGCACCACCGAAATAATTCTTTTTTTCATTCTGATCTCACCTACCCAACCGGCACAGTCAGTCTGTGTAAACGGAACGTGTCCATTTGCCGTCCCTGAAATCATATCTGATTATACGCGAGGTTTCCTTTTCGCGCACACTTCTTGTAGGCACACCGTCTATGAATACGATCGCGGTACCGTTGTCCATAGCAAATCCGAGGTCGTATTTCGGAGAAGTTTCTTTCATTATGGCACGATCGAATTCAGCCCACTTGTCGCTGCTGTCAAAGTGAGGTCCGTAATAGATATTCACCACATCAAGCCCGGGGAAAAACTTGTATATCGAATCCGGCACGGAATAATAGTCGTTCCACCCCATATACGTCCAGCACATTCCGCCTGCGCTCCCGCCGCAGCAGATAACGCCTTTGTTGTATGCCTCGACAAGGTATTCGTTCACTTTGAACTTTTTCCATACCATATCCATATACTCACTCTGACCGCCGCCGACGCAGATTATATCCGCATTCACGATCTTATCATGAAGCTCCTGAGGATCGTAGAGTTTTGTCACCAGCGTAATGGCTTCAACATTCTTGGTCAACCGTTTGAAGGTGTTGACATACGCCTCAACATTGCTTACCGTATCCTTACCCGCCGTGCATAGAATTATTACCTTGGGATCTTTCTTGTCGGCAAGCCCGACTATCTCAGAATAGATCTTCGTTGAAGCTCCGCCGCCTGCTATGACCGCTTTTTTCACTACCGGGACCGGCGGATCGGTCGATTCCCCGGGTGTATCGCTCATATCGCTGCCGACACCGGCAGTGTCCGTCGCTGTATTTTCACCGCCGGGAGTTTCTTTTCTGCACGCTGCGAGGCAGAGGCAGATGCACACGGCAAGCCCGGCAAGCACCGCCGCAAGTCTGATCGAATTGTTCATTGTCTGATTCCTTTCCTGCGTGCGCTCCGTCACCGGAGCGCACGCGCAATACCTGCCGTCAGGTCAGTTTCCCTTATCGGATGCTCCGTCCGCCGCCGTATCTGCGGGAAAGACGCTCGTGAAGTTGTTTTTCCATGTGGAAAGCACGACATTGCTTCTTGTGAGCGAAACACCCGGCGCACATTTGATATCATTCAGCACACGTTGGAGTGACGAGCTGCTCTTGGTAACTATCTTCAGTATGAAATCATAGTCTCCGGTTATATAATGCAGCTCGGCGACCTCGGGATGCTCCTGCATATGCTTTATGAATTCTTCATTGTACTTCGGATGCTCGACACGCACATAAGTGAATGCGGAAATGTCCATACCGACCTTCTCATAGTCGATAACGGTCGTGTACTGCTTGATAACACCCGAATTCTCCATCTTTTTTATGTGATCTATAACGGATGTCTCGGAGAGATGTATCTCCCTGGCAATATGCGATACACGCGTGCGCGCGTTCTTTTTCAGTATCGCAAGAATCTTTTCATCAACTTTATCCATTGTACCGTACCCCACACGACGCGGAGTGCGCCTGATTTTTGCGTCAGTCGGCTATACGTTTTTTCCCCACGGCAACCACCGCAGCAGTGCCGAGCATAAGCACCGCACAAACGGCAACGGCGGCAGCCGTATCGCCTGTGGGCGGGTTGTCGGGCTTGTCGGGTGCAGCCTCATTTATATATTTACCGTCAACGAGCTTTACCGATTTGTGAGAAGAGTCGGCCACCGGGAATTCATCCGACCCGATATTTTGATAGAAAACCTCAGAACCGACAGCGGCATTGAGCATATATGCAAGCTTGCCGGACTTCACATCATCGGCTGTGATATTGGCGGAAAGCTCGGAATAGGCACCGCCCTCATACTTTTCGGCATCGGCGCACCCGGGGAGATAAAAGTTGCCGGAAATGTTGCCGGGTGCCATCGGATCGGCATATTTACACCAGAAAAAGACGCACGACTTCATCGAGCTGTCTGTCGTTTTTACGGTACCCGTCACAAAGCAGTTTTTGATCTCTGTTGCCGATGTACCGTTGAAATAGCCGAGGATACCTCCCGCTTCACAGCCGGCGGTAACATTGCCGGTGCTGTAGCAGGCGTTTATCTTTGCCGCATGCTTATCGTTCCCGTAGGCATATGCGGCAATACCTGCCGCCGTATCCTTATCCGTGGATATATTGCCTTCGTTGCCGCAGGCGGTGAATATGTAATCACCGGATTCGATCTTGTTGCTGCCGCAGAAGCCTACAATTCCGCCTGCCTGCTTGAGAGCGTGAACGTCTGCATAGTTGATGCAGTTTTCGAACGAACCGATCTGCGAAAAACCGCCGCAGATACCGCCGGCTTTGTAACCCTTGCCGTTTACCGAAGCGTAGTTTCTGCACCCGGAGCAATTGACGATACCCTCGCTCTCGCCCGCAATGCCGCCCGCAGCCCATTTTTCACTGGCGTTTTCGATCTTTCCGTAATTGCGGCAATTCACGAATGTCACGGATGAATTCGAACCGAGACGCGCGGCAATACCCGCCGCACATCTGCCGGATGTGTTTTTGATATCCGAATAGTTTACGCAGTTTTTGAATGTACCCGTATTGCTGCCCGAAACATAGGCGGTAATGCCTCCCGAGCTGTCACCGGTATCGGCGACGGTCGCCGCGCCGCCTTTTGTCCCGTTTGTGCAGTTTTCGATAAGAAATTCTTCGACAGGCCATGCAAAAACACCTCCGAGCGTATCGCCGCCCTCTATAACACCGGTGTTTTCACAGTTTCTTACTTCTGTTTTTGCCTCGGCTCTGGCAATAACGCCGCCGGCAACATAACCGACGATCTTTCCGGTATTTTTGCAGCCCGAAACGGTAACGGTGCCGTCGCCCTTGGTTATGAGAGCAATTATGCCCGCTGCCCTTTTGGTATTATTGGCGTCGCCGATGACACTTGCATTGTTGACGATCTTTTCAAATACGGCACCCGGCACCGCATTTACGGCAAGAGCCGCAAGCAGCTCGGCGGACGTGTCCTCGACCTTGCCTTTTATGACAAGATCCTTCACCGTTCCCTTGACGTTTTCAAAAACCGGCGCGGAGACCGTAACGGTGTGCCCCTTACCGTCAAGAGTGCCGGCAAACGTCCCGTTGTAAGTGGCGGAAAGCGTAATATCTGCCGTAAGATAATAGTTGCCCGTCTGATCCATTGCGGCAAAAGCCGCGGCATCGTTTACGGCGACAGCCTCACCGGCATCCTCGCGCGCAAACACCGCAGGCGCGGCGGAAGAACAGATCACGACGATCATCAGAAACGAAAGGAGAACAGCCATGTTTTTTTTCATTTTAAGTCTTACCCCTTTTTATTTATAGATTGGTTCCGGCAGTGCGCGGTGTTGCCGCCCAATGCCGGAACCAATTATAGCATACAGTCAATAAAAAAACAACATTTTTTCCCCACGTGCCGAAAATACGTAACTTTTTAAGCTAAAGACGGCATATTTCCTTGGAAAGCACGCAAATAATGCAGTTTTGACGTTTACGGGCTTTCGGACTCCGGCTGTCGGCGCTTTTGGGAGCTCACATACGGGTCACACGCGGCACGTGCACGTGAGCCTTACCGCTCCGCAGTTGTCGCTCATGGCGGTAAGAGTAAATCTCTCCTGCCCCTTTTGCGGCTTTACCGCAATGCGGATCTTGCCCATATACATCTTTCTTCCGGTGTTTGCGACATTATTGTGATCGCAGATATCCGAGCCGGTACCGATTATTTTGGCAGTCTCCGAGACCGAAAAGCGGACGTATTCCGCAGCATCCGGGACGACACGACCGGCGTCGGTCTTCCGGTCGTCCGATGCGATTTGTCCTGATAAAAGGCACCCTTCTTTTGCGGAAACAGGTCAAGCGCCCGAGAAACCGGTTGTTCGGGTCCCTGTCCTTATCTCTTATCCTGCCGCAGGCATCGCTGTCGATATTCCGGTCGCGCACGCTCCCCGTCGCGCGGGTAATGTGGTAAAGGGGTAAAAAATGTGCCGCACCGCGCAGTGACACGGCGCCGCAGCCGACGGTCACCCGTCGGTGGCGCACATATCCTGTCAGGTGCAGCACCGGAAATCAAAAGACATTTCAGCGCGGATACGCACCTTTCGCGGTCCTCAGTCGTCCTCCGGCTTGCGCTTTATGTCATTAAGCTCGCGTATGAATGTTTCGATATCCTTGAACTCGCGGTAGACCGAAGCGAATCTCACATATGCGACGGCATCTGCCGCCTTGAGACGCCGCATGACCATTTCGCCTATATCACCCGACGGTATCTCCTGTCTCAACGAGTTCTGCAGCTCGGATTCTATCTCCGAGGCTATCTGCTCGGCGTTCACCGGGCGTTTTTCGCACGCCTTGAGCAAGCCCGACAACAGCTTTGAACGGTCGAATATCTCGCGTGTTCCGTTTTTCTTTATCACGACGAGCTGCACCGATTCAATGACCTCAAAGGTCGTAAAGCGCTTCTGGCAGTTGAGGCACTCGCGGCGGCGACGGATGTTGTTCCCTTCTATATTCTGACGTGAATCTATAACGCGGCTCTCAAGACAGCCGCAGTTCGGACATTTCATTACATGACCTGCCTTTCGGGGTTGGGTTTTAACGTCGGCAGGAGGCTGACTCCCGCCTTTGCTCTTATTTTACCACACGTCAGGCGACTTGTAAAGGACTTTGCCGCTTTTTGACGCAGAATGTTGTGTCAGACCGCGCAGCAGCGTTCGCGCGAGAGGTCGTCCACTATATCGCCGAGAGTCGTCGGCGTCACATAGCCCTCGACGAGCTTTTCGAATACCCGGCACGCCTCGTCACGGCGGAACCCGAGCTTCTTTGATACACTGTCTCTTCCGTATGAGATGTTGACCGCATACGAGCGGAGCCCTGCTCTGCGCACCTCATAAAGGCGGTAGTACGCATCAATGCCGCAAATGCACTGTACCTTGCCGCGGATCTGGACCATGCTGCGGCGGTCGATCATGGTTCCCGTTTTTGAACCGAATTGAAGTTTCATTGCTTTCACCGTTATGCCCCTGTCGGGACACCCTTTCTTTTCTGCATAATGTGTTAATTATTGTCGCCTTTCGGAAATATTCTAACATCAATTTGTTCACATATTCGATTGCCGGGAAACCGACGCTTTTTGAGCATAATGCACAACGTCCCTTACGCACAGCGTTGGCTATTAATGACATTATACCGTCATCCTGACTATATGCAAGAAAAGCGTCGAATAAGTGTATAATAATTCGCTTTTCGCAAAGTTTTTGACCGTCTCAAAAAACAATGGCGGAATGCGTTTGAATATATATCCTGTCTTGCGTAAACACACCTCTTGAATTCGCCTTATTCTGTGATACAATATACATAAATGTTGCATACATGATACATTTGACGAATTCCGAAAATCATAATCCAGCTAAAAAAATAACGGATTTTAATTCCATTATCATGCAGAAGGAGCCCGAATGAAGCCAAAACGAAATAAAATAAGCCTGCGCGGAGCGGTCGCCGGGATAAGCCGTGAGGCAATGACGGTGCTGTCGTGCGGTCTGAGCACGGTGCTCATAGTGTCGGCGGCATTCATATCACGCCTGTCGGTTGCAGTCGCCGAGGATCCGGTCGGAGCGATCGACCTTTACGGTCCGATGGTCGAATACATAGTGATGACCGTACTCATCGTAGTGACGGGAGCGGCGATCTTTGACGTCATGTGCCGTCGGGCGAAAAAATAACATATCCGGGTCGGCGCAGGCGCCGGCCCGGATATGTTTTTATTTAAAAGTTTCGTCGGAATATTCGCGGAATATCTCCGCGATGCGGCGCTCCGCCTCATTCGGCGTCAGCTTGTCTGCCGCATATGCGCGGCGCAAAAGCGACGGCGGCACATGGTCGTCGTACTTTTCAAACACGGGGCATTCACCCTCTCCGACAAGAGCCTCACAGTCTATGCCCTCCGTCGCCGCCTTCTTTGCAAGTCCGCGTGCGAGGTCATAGTCGTTCGCGCCCTCCATTTTGAAGGTGATATAGCAGCACCCCTCGTATTCGATGCCTCTTATGCGGAAATCGTGCGCGTTTACGGCAATATATCTCCTGAGCGTTCTGAACGACCGCGTGCCGAGCCACGGAAAGATGCACCACGAATAGCCGCCGAGGTGGACTATCGAATGCGACAGCATTCCGGTGCTTCGGGCAAGCCGGCGCGCCACCTCAAGCCGCTTCACGGCGTTCGGCATGAGATACGGGTATACCGTATCCTCGGCAAGCACTTGCTTCATGCGTTCGAGTATGCGTGTGTTTATCTCGCCGTAGTCGCCCGGCCACGATATCTCCATCTTGCCCTCGACCGGATGAACGTATATCAGCTTGCGGCGCACGTCAAGCTCCTCGACCTCCCATACCCGTCCCGCCAGTGCAAAGCGGTCGCCTACGGGCGGCGGTGTGGTTATGGTGCCTATCTCATCGGACTTCCATCTTACCGTGTAGTCCTCGCTGTCCTTGAAAACAGCATAAAACTTGAAGGATGAGAGCAGCTTTTCGCCCGCAAGACCGATTATCAGCCCCTTTTCGTCTGTCATTTCAAGAAAATCGTTCTCGCACATTGAAATGAGCAGCGTGCGGTAATCCTCTTTGGATATTTCCGCAAACGGCGGCAGCGCGAGCACACGCTCGGCAAGCTCGCGCGGGCGCAGCTCTCCCGATGCCGCGGCAATGCTCAGCGTCTGGTGGAACGCAAGACTCATCGGCATTTTTTTGTGTCCCGGCGGCTCGATAAAGCGTTCTTCGATGTAAAGCTGAACTATCGCTATCCCGCGCAGAAGCTCCCACGGGATGAGCTGCGGCAGCGGTGTGTTCGGCAGCGCATCCTCCTCGCGAAAGACCATCATCATCTCGGGCGGCTGACCGCGCCTGCCCGAACGCCCGAGCCGCTGCAAAAAGCTCGTCACCGAGTTGGGCGCGCCGTTCTGAGCCACGCGCTCAAGCCTGCCTATGTCGATGCCGAGCTCCATCGTGACCGTTGCGCAGGTCACGGCGCGGATGTCGTCGTCCTTCATCTTCAGCTCGGCTTCCTCGCGCAGCGCGGCAGAAAGATTGCCGTGATGTATGAGAAAAACATCCGGCTCGTTCCGTTTTTTTGCGATCTGGCGCAGCGTCGCCGTCACATATTCCGTCTCCTCGCGCGAATTTGAAAAAACAAGCGCCTTTTTGTCCTTTACACAGTCGTAAAGATATTCGTACCCCGCATCAAGCGCCGCTTTTCCGTCGTCGTCCGGCGCATCCTGCGCACGCTCGGCTGTCTGGTCGTATGATGGATTCTGAACATAAAAATGCTCCATACCGAGACGCCAGCGCAGCTTTTCGGGCGGCACCTGCGGTATATCGGTGGCGCGTCCGCTGCCCTCGGCAAGCCACTCGGCGGCAAGCTTGGGGTCGCCCACCGTAGCCGAAAGCCCTATGCGGCGCGGAGAATGCCCGATTAGCCCCGCAATGCGGCAGAGCTGACAGATTATCTGATTGCCGCGGTCGCTGCCCGTGAGCGTGTGTATCTCGTCGATCACCACAAAGCGCAGGTCTCCGAATATTCGCGGGATATCGTTCTGACGGTTTATGAGCATTGATTCGAGCGACTCGGGCGTTATCTGAAGGACGCCGCGCGGCTCGTCAAGCAGCTTTTTCTTATGCGACGCGGCAACGTCGCCGTGCCAGTGCGTGACCGGAATGCCCGTCATGTCGAGCAGCTCTTCGATCCTGCCGAACTGGTCGTTTATGAGACTTTTCAGCGGCGCGATATAAAGCACGCCGACCGTGCGGGGCATATCCTCCCACATGAGCGACAGTATCGGAAAAAACGCAGCCTCCGTTTTGCCCGACGCGGTCGATGAGGTGAGCAGCAGATTGTTCTCGGTGCCGAAAATGCTCTTTGCCGCCGCAGTCTGGACCGCGCGCAGCGAATCCCACGAATGCGAATAGATATATTCGCGTATAAAGTCGGGAAAGCGCTCAAATATCTCGTTATCGTTCATTTTAAAACCTTAAAAATCAATGTCGGCAGGGTCGAACGCCGCGCGTTTTTCACCATCGTGTGCGGATGCGTCCCCGCTGCCGGACGCATCCGCCGCGGTCCCCGTGCTTTCCGACGGCGCACCGTCATGAGCGAGAGTCACTGCGGGAACGATATCCGAAAAGCTTTTGTCGGGGTTCTGCATGAGGATGTTTAGCACCGTCATGTAGTCGCGCAGCATCTCGCGCGGTGTTATCATAACGTCGGCGCCCGCACGGGAGAGACATATGCGCAGAAATTCAAGCTGCTCCTCCGGCGTTATGCGCGCGGGATGACCGTAATACTGCGAATGCAGCGCCGTCATGCGGACGATGAGCGCCAGAAGCTCGTCGTCGCCGAGGCGCGCCAGGCGCAGAACGGGACCGACCGTATTCTTTACCCCGACAGCCTGAAAACGACTGTCGCAAAGGCGCGAGCGCAGAGCCTCGTAGCTGTAAAGCCCGCGACGGGTGTCCTCAAGGAACTGCGGCGTGCCGCCGAGAACGATCTCAAGGTACGGAGCGCGCCCCTGACAGGTGTCGTTGAACATCGAAAGTATTTTTTCGTAGTTGTTTTCGCGCGCCACGCGGTTGGGGATCTTGTAGAGGTTAACGCATTCGTCGATAAACACGATAAGCCCGCGATAGCCGAATTTGTGCGACAGCGCAGCCCACAGCTTGATGAAATCGTACCAGTTCGAATCCGAAATTATAGTTGAAACATCAAAGCCCAGCTCGCGCTTTGCCTCGGTCTTTGTGGTGAACTCACCACGCAGCCAACGCAGGCAGGCGGCGCATTTTTCGTCCTCACCGCGCTCGGCGGCAGCGTAATATTCAAGTATGACCTTTGCAAAATCAAAGCCGCCGACGAGGAATTCAAGCCCGCGCAGCTCGTCGCGCACAGCGGCGGAAAGCTTCTCGGCGCTGCCGCCGCAGGACTCGCGCAAGCCGCCTATCCATTTTGCTATCACCTTCTGAAGCGCGCCGCCGTCGGGCGAGGAACGCGACGCAAGGTTTTTCATCAGCTCGCGGTAGGTCGCAACTCCCGCTCCGCCGCTGCCGTAAAGACGGCGCTCGGGCGAAAGATCGGCATCTGCCGTAAGAAAGCCGCGTTCGAGCGCATAGCCGCGTATAAGCTGGATGAGAAAGCTCTTGCCGCTGCCGTAGCGCCCGACAAGAAAGCGCATCGACCCGCCGCCCTCGTTGACGAGCTCAAGGTCGGAAAGAAACGCCGCGATCTCATCCTTGCGTCCTATTGCAATATACGGCGCGCCCTCGCGGGGCACTACGCCCGCCGAGACGGAGGCGAGAAGAGACGCCAATATTCTTTTCGGTATTTTCTGCGTGCTGTTATCGGGCATTCATGTCACCTGTCCTTTCGGTTGCTTCTCAAAAATCCGGTATTTCCGCTGTCGCCGCGGCATACCGCGGCTTCTCTCAGGACCCGACAGCCGACCTTACATCGTCGGCATAATCGTCTATCACGCGGTAATATCCGCCGCCGTCCTCAAGTATGATGTCTCCCCACATCTCTGCCGCTATGTCGTTTATCGCATCAGCCATCGCATCGGTCAGCATCCCTCGCGCGGCGGCGGCTCGCTTCTGCCCCGCGGAGAGCGGCGATAACAAAGTCGCGGTACCCCGCAAGCGCGGCGGCAAGGCTGTCGTCCGGCTCTCCGGAAAAATCCGGCGCCGCCGACACCGCCGAAGGTGCCTCCGGCTGAATATGTGCGGGGACGACTGTCGGTTCGGTGAGCTCCGGGGTCGTTTCGTCCTCCGCGAACGCTTCGATGAGCCTGTCTGTCGTTTGCCACGACTCTGACTCGATCTTTGCGGCATTTTCAAGCGAAAAAGTATTGTTTTCGGGCGCCGGCTCGTAATATTTTTCGTATTCGGGCACAGTCTCCGGCTTTTTTACAGCCGCTCTGCGCGCCGCCGGGGGGAATTCGACGGCAAAATATGCATCTACAGCCTCGCGCGCCGCGGTCGGTATCGGACCGTACGAAAGCCGTGATTTTATCCCGAGCGCCGCACGTAGACGGTTTTCGGAATATTTGAGTATGTCGGTTATAAGAAAGCGCAGCTCATGCGAGCGCGAAAACGAGCAATACGCTATTCGTATGCGTTTTTTTACCTCCGGCGTGCAGAGCGCGCCGACAAACGCGTCGCGCACGGCATGGGTATCCTGCATTGCGGGCGCACCGCTCCCCGCTGCGGTGACCGCCTCGACCCCGCGCGCAGCAGCCGCACCGAGGTGGCGGCGGTAAAGCGGCGCAAACTCGCCCGAGGCATATCTGCTTCGACGCCAGTCGTAGTTTGAACAGTAGGAGACGAGAGCCGCTTCTCTGCCGCCCGGCGCCGAGCAGTCAATATAAAATTCCCGCAGCGACGCCGATGCAAGGTACGGCGCACCGTCGATCTTCTCAAGCAGCGCAAACGGCGGCGAAAGACGGTTTATCAGGCATATATCGCACACCCACTCGGAGAGCTGAACATCAAGCCGCGGGTATTCGCTGCGGTATGACGCCCAGAGAAAGCAAAGCTGCGCGCAGGCGTGCTCCGCAAGCGGCGTGCCGGAATAAAGGTTTATCAGTTCATATATATATAGGAGGATATAGCTGTAATCAGCCGCGGGCGCACGCCCGCCGCGCACCTCATCGCGCCACCAAAGATAAAAGGCAAGCTGCGCGCCGTCAAGCTGCGTGTACTGCGGCATATAAGAGAAAAACTGAACTCTGCGGCATTCGGGCGCCGTCCGATTTTCAAGCGCGCGTGCGCCGCGCAGAAACTGCTCGTAATACGAATATCCGGTGTGCCAGCGCAATATCTCAACACTGTGGATGAGCGAGCCCTGCGGCGCATAGCCGTATTCGGCTTTTTCGGTCATCACGTCGCCCGCGCTGTGCGGCGGTACCCATCTGCGCCCCGCAGTGTGAGGCGCGCTGCCGCGCGCGGGGATCCGCACCTCGCCCGCCGTCTCGCCCGCGGTGTTATCCGTCTTTTTCACCGCATCCGGCACTTCAGCCGATATATCGCGCGGCTCGGTGATCTCACGCGGAGCGGGAGAGGCACGGCGGCTGCGCGGCATGAGCGCGCTTATATCCCAAAAGCTGTCCGCCTCGTCGCGCGGGTCTTTTTTCGTTTCTTTTTCGTCCATGCACACACCTCATTCCGCTGCGGATCGGTTAATATATTATTTTACCATGCTTTTTCACATATGTCAATCACCGCAGCGCTTTTTGTGCGCATTTTGATATGAAAAGTGCTGCCGCACTAACGTGCGGCAGCACTTTCGGATCATTCAGTTCCCGATCTCCTTCGGGTCGTTGTATTTTATGCGGATTATATACCTGACCGTTGGGTATGCCAGTACGATGCAGGCGGCAAGCCACGCACCGGGATCTCCGAGACAAACGGCGGCAAACGCAAGCGCAGATGCCGACGAATCTATCGGTGCGCCGTTGACTATCGCAGGCAGATACGCGCAGATGAGCACACGCGCCGCGAGCTCGGCAAAGCCCGCGCCGAGAACATACATCGGGCGGCATATCCCCTGAACCGCACTGCGTGCGACGAACAGAAAGCCGAGGATAAAGTAAAGTATCACATCGACATACACGAACGTGTTGCCGAAGCGCACGGAAGCATCGGATATTTTATCGGCACTCATGAAAATGTATTGGTACGCGCCGCCTATCGAAAGCGACAGCCCCGCAACAAGGCAGAAAAGATAAACGAAAAGCATTATCACGAAGGTCTGCAGCGTCCCGCGCCTCACACGCTCGTATTCCTTTTTTCCGTAATTCTGACCGTTGTAGCCGAGTATCGCCGACCCGAGACCGCTGTAAAGCGCCATGAGGAAGTGCGTCATCTTGCTTGCCGCACCGAAGCCGTTCTGCGCAGGCGTGCCCGCGACCATAACGCCCTCGGGCGTCAGATCAAACTTCACGACCGCGCCCTGCATGACGATGATGCCTATCGCAAGTATCGAAAACTGAAGCCCGAGAGGGATACCCTGTTTGAGATGAGCCGCAATGTCGGAGGCGCCGACCTTCAGATCCTCTTTATGTATGCGAAGCTCGGGGTAGCGGACAAGCGTGTAGATGAAGCAGAATATCACGCTCACGAGCTGTGCCAGCACCGTTGCGGCGGCTGCTCCCGCAGGTCCCATGCGGAACGAGACCAAAAACCACACGTCAAGCCCGATGTTGAGCGCCGTTGAGATCATGAGGAAGATGAGCGGCGTTACCGAATCGCCGTAGGCGCGAAGGACCCCGCATATAAAGTTATAGCCCATCTGCGCCGCAATACCGATGAATATGACAAAGCAGTATACATATGCCGCATTGTAGACCCCGGCATTTTCGGGCGTTACGTTGATAATGCCGAGCATGCGCGGCAAAAGCGGTATCGAGATCGCCGTCAGCACGACCGATATCACGGCAGACAGATATATCTGCGTCACGAACGAGCGCCTGACACCCTTGGGATCGGAATTTCCGGCGCATTTTGCGGTGATAACGCTGAAGCCCGCCGTGCATCCGAGTGCAAATTGCAGAAAGAAATATGTGAGAGGGGACGTGTCGTTGACGCCCGCGACCTCCTCGGCGGTGAGCACCTGACCGCAGATGATCGCATCGGTCAGCACGTACACCTGCTGGAGGAAATATGATATCACTATAGGTATCGCGTAGCGGATTATGACACGCCACGGCGTGCCGGAGGTGAGCTCCACCGGGCGCGAAAGCTTTGCAAAAATATTCTTTGTGTTGTTTTTCATCCGAAGTACCCGTCCGAACAGATTTCATCATATTATACAATCCCACAGCAAAAAATGCAACCCCCTGCGAAAATATTCTTGCTCCGCATGGCACCGGGCGCTTCCTGCCGGGTCACATAATTTTAATTTTTTATTAAACCGACGCAAAAGACTTGCAAATGCCTGCGGTATGGGTTATAATTAAAGTGGAAATAATTTTGCACGCCCCGGCGTGCGGGAAAGGCATAAATAATGATAAGCAAAGAGATCGGCAAGGAGCTAAACCGCGAAACACGTCAGTTCACGCGCCTCAGCGACAATGACAAGATGATACGCGAAACACTGCTTGCAGTGTATACCGCTCTTATCGAAAAGGGCTACAACCCCATAAGCCAGATCGTGGGCTATATCCTTTCCGAGGACCCCACATATATAACCAATCACAAAAACGCGCGCAACCTCATCACGCGCTTTGACCGCGACGAGCTGCTTGAGGCTCTGGTCAAATATTATCTGGGGGTATAAGCCACCGTATGCACGGTATCGAATTCATCCCCCTCTCACCGGACTGCCCCGCGCCCGGCTCTTTTGACTGCGCTTTGGCTCTCGGCTGTTTTGACGGTTTTCACAGAGCGCACCGCATGATAACATCGTCTGCGGCAGAGCTTGCACGGCGGCTGTCGGCGGCAGGCGACGTTCTTCTGCCCGGGGCGTTTTGCTTCAGCGAGCCGCCCGCGGCTTTTTTCGGCAAGGACGTGCCCATAATAACCGACACGGCTGAAAAATGCCGTCTTTTTGCGGAGGCGGGGCTTGCCTTTGCCCTTGTCGCGGATTTTTCGGCAGTGAGGGAAATGCCTCCCGCCGATTTTATGCGCGGGCTGCTTTACGGTGACTGCCGCTGCCGCGCCGCGGCGTGCGGCTTCAACTTCACCTTCGGCAAAAATGCCGAGGGAACGCCGCGCGACCTTGAATCATTTTTCGGCGCCGACCGCGTGAGCGTTTGCGCGCCGCTTCTTTCGGACGGCGAAACGGTAAGCTCGAGCTGCATACGCAGGCTGATCGCCGAGGGTGATATCCCGCAAGCCAATGCCCTGCTCGGGCATCCCTTTTCCGTTTGCGGCACGGTGAGGCACGGCAGAGGGGACGGCAAAAAGCTCGGCTTTCCGACGATAAATCAGCTCCCTGCCGACGGCGCGCTGCGTCCCGCCGCCGGTGTTTACGTCAGCGCCGTAAAGCTGCCGGGCAGCGACGCGCTCCTTCCCGCCGTTACCGATGCCGGCGTTGCGCCGACGATGGACATGACGGGCATCTTCCGTTATGAAACGCATCTTCTCGATGCCGTGGACGTATTGCTTTACGGTGAGTCGCCGCGCGTTTTTCTGTACAAACGGCTGCGCGGAGAGATGAAGTTTGCGGGTCCCTCTGCGCTCGTCGCGCAGATAAGCAGAGATTCCGCCGCGGCGCGGGAATATCTCAGAGAAAACGGTATAAAATGAGATCGGAATATATATATACAAAGATAAAAAAAGCACTGCCGCGCACGGCGGCGCTTGTTTTTGCCGCCGTGCTGCTTTTGCAGCTTGCACTGCCCGCGGCGATTTATGCGGTGGACGGAGATACTCCCGAGGCTGAGCCCGTGCCCTCTCTTGACGGCGTTGAGGCGGCATATCTGTATAACTGCGAAAGCGAAAAGGCAGTATGCTCCAAAAACTCCGAAAAGCTCGTCTACCCCGCTTCTACCGTCAAGCTCATGTCGGCTCTCGTGGCGCTTGAGGCGCTCTCCGACCGTCTTGACGAAAAGGTGACGATAACCGCCGAAATGATAACGGGCGTCACCGGCACGCGCTACGGGCTTGCGGCGGGTGATTCAATGACGATACGCGACCTTTTTTATATCGCATATACCGGCTGCTACAACGACGCGGTCGTGGCGCTGGCGATCCTTGCGTGCAGCGACCTCACGGCATTCATCGCGCGTATGAACGCAAGAGCCGGTGAGATCGGCATGACGAACACCCACTACACCAACCCCACCGGTATGCACGACAGACTTATGCGCACCACAGCCGCGGATGTATCCAAGCTGGCACTCGTGCTGTCTGGCAACGAATTCTATATGCGTGTGACCTCAGAGCCGAAATACACGCTCGAGGGGACCGAAAAGAAATACACCGTCAGCAACCGCAACGAGCTCGTTTCAAAGGTGACCGGCACCAAAAACTACAATCAGCTCTGCCACGGAATGAACGTCGGCATGACCGAGGACGCCGGCTATTCCCTCACAACCGTCGCAACAAAGGACGGTGCAACGTATATCTGCGTCATCATGGGCGGCAAGGAGCTCGAAGGCGGCAAAAACACCGCATACTCCACCGCAAACGATATTATAGCCTGGGCGTTCAGAAATTACGGCTACCGGGAGGTCGTTTCTACCTCCACCGTGATATGCGAGGTCCCCGTAACGCTCTCATCCGATGCCGATTCGGTCCTGCTCGTGCCCGCATCGTCATATCACTGCTACCTCCCCACCTCGGCTGTGATCGGCACAGATATCACCTTCACCTCAAAGCTCACCGTCGATTCGCTCGAAGCACCTGTGAGCGCGGGGGTTGAGTGCGGCTTTCTTACGGTGAAATACGGCGACGACGAGCTTGCCGTCATACCGCTCGTCACAAAAAGCGACGTTGAGGGGAGCCGCCTTCTCAAGCAGATGGAGGAGATACGCGAATTCTCGCAGAGCCGCGTATTCATCGCCACCGTCGTGAGCGCCGTGGTGATAACGCTGCTCTACTATGCGATACGTGCGTTCATTCGCGCGTCAAAGCAAAAAAAGCACGGCAGATATTATCTTTGACGCACACCGTGCGGCATAAAGCGCAAGCTTTCGCCGCAAAACCGCGCTGCAGTGACGTTATTTTGAAATATGCGCCAAAAACTATTGACACGTCGCATATTTGGAGTTATAATAAAAGGTGTTGTAATGCACAATGATTTCGGAGGCTGTTTTAATGTTCGAACAATTCAAAGCACTGCTCGTTGATGAACTGCAGGTAGAAGAGGATAAGATCACGCCCGACGCCGAGCTTTCAAACGATCTCGGCATCAACTCCATTGAGCTTGCCGAGCTTGTCATGCGCTGCGAGGAGACCTTCGGCGTTGACATTCAGGATGACGACATACACAATTTCGTCACCGTCGGCGACGTTGTGAAGTACCTCGAAAGCCTTCAGAGCAAAAACTGAACAGTAACGGTAAATCGGGTGTTAAAAAACTCAGAACGAGTTTTTTAACACCCGATTTTTTATTCATCATGATCCACCGGCGTATCCTATAATATATAAGAACATATACGGGAGGGTTTTGAAATGAAACACGAAAAAAGGCGCGGGATCGCGCATATGCTCGTATCGGCTGCCGCGCTGTCGGCGGCGTTCTGCCTGCTTTGCGCGGGCATGGCGGCGGTGTTCGGCAGCGTCGGCAGTACAACGGAGGTCAGAGCCTCGGCAGCCGTGCCCGCC
>OBAR01000386.1_pt1 | contig 55872 bp, 49 predicted proteins | sample 1517911 | NCBI WGS metagenome assembly OBAR01 (sample SAMN04571709, study PRJEB22368) | human gut metagenome | biome: human gut; material: stool | host: Homo sapiens | place: Luxembourg | collected 2012-10-26
AATTGGCCAGGCTGTATCCGGTTATAGTTTAGAAACTAACCGGATATAGTACTAGAGCGTGTTTGAAAATTGCTTTCCGCAAGATGTATTCCACAATTTGTGGGATATTTGGTTCAAATAAGGGAGGCGTAGCGGGCTACGCTGACCGAATTTGGGACAAATAGACCGCAAAGTGGGGGATGCAGATTGCGGGAATGAATTTTCAAACACGCTCTAGTGAATTTAATTTGTGAGAGACTATTGAAGTACTACTTTTCTATGACATTGATCTGGTCAGCTTCTGCACCTAGTCCCCAATAAATAACTGCATTGTCATATTCAATCTCAACAACATAACCATCATTTATTATGGATATTGGCTTTTCATCTGTTAAATCACTTGCCATTACTTCATCAATATTTTCTGCCATTACCAATAAACTTTCGGTATCAAACCTAACATTACGTCCATCGAGATAGTTATTAAGGATAGCATTGGTATTCATGATTGCGGTTTCGACATCAATATGGCCATAGGATTCATTTAACGGCTCATCCACAGATTTGTCATTATATTTCTCAGAATTTTCTAGCGTATTTTGGTCTATTGTTCTATAAGGCTGCAAATCGTCCAGCGTAAATGCGCAACCATTTACATCAATAGAGCCTATTTCATTTCCATAAGCATCTCTTAGCAAATAAGTTATCAATACCTTATAATCATTACCATTTTCATGAAATACTCTTTCAAATTCTGATTGTTCATTCTCAACAGTATACCACCAACCATTTGACCAATCATCAAAGTCTTCTTGTGATAAATTGGCTATTTTTTCTCTATTTCTTCCTTCTTGTGGAAGCGTATATGTTCTTGCTATGTATACAGTATTGTTTTCTAAATGAATGTTATAATTTTCACCATTATCTGCATGCAAATTATCGGCCATTTTATCAAAATCATAGGTAGTCTTTCCACAAGCTGAGCAGTTTATAATCAACATCAGAACTAAAGCAAAACATACAAATTTTTGCTTCATAAATTATCCCTCTTTTCTTAACACTTTTGGTACATTTGTTGATTAGCACTATTCTTTTCTAAAGCAACGATGGTACCGTTTTTCAGATAAGGATTCTGTGACTCTTCAAAGAAAAACCTACCCAGATTTCGTCTTTCATTAATGGATAATCTATTCCACTCATAGCCTTTAAATAAATCCTTTACTAAAAACTTTTCTTTGGAATTAAGGTTTGGAATCTCATTGAGTGCTCTTTCTAACAAAGTCATATATTTATCCTCCGTTCTACAATATTGTTTACAACGATGTTAACAACATTGTAGAATGTTTTGTTTTGGATGTCAATACTTTTGATAAATTCTATTTGTATATTTGGAGATAAAAACACTTTAAAGCTCCAAATTATTATTTCTAATTGCTATTTTTTGAGTTGTCATATTATTTTGCCTTTCAATTTCTGCTTTATTTCGCTTCAGCTTTTCCAAAATGGAAGTTCTGGCTTTTTTCTTAATCTGTTCCATACCTTCCTTTTTGACTTCCGGTTTCATCAGTGTTGTATGGATTTTCTGAATTGTAGATTTCATGGCATTGGTAATTTTTGTAATGACACCATCTAAACGCTTCGCAGCATATTCACACTCTTTTTTTGATGCTTTTCGTTCCGGGGAGAGTACCCATGCTTTTGATTGCTCTACCAGACAAATATCTTCTTTGTGCGTTTCTATTTTTACGGTATTGGTTACAACCTCTACCGCCTTATCATAAGCAATCTCTGCGACCTCATCGATCAGAGCTTCTACGTCTTCAATTTTCATGGTTAGGTCTTCAAGTTTCCGTTCTTGTGTTGCCAGTTGCTCCTTTTGCTTGGCAATAATAAAATCTTGTTTCTCTAAATATGCTCTTCCACCATATTCCGGTTCTTCTTCTAATAACAGACCATGTTTCTTTGCAATATCAAACAGAAGAACCTGACAGACAGAGTCAAAGGTCATTTTTCTGTTATTTTTTCTTCCCGGCGGCTTTTCCGGATCGGGCAATTCAAATCCCAAAGCTTCCAAAGCTTTTTCTTGCTGAGGGGCAATCTCGCCGTACTGATTTTCACAGTCAAAAACGTGACGCTCGTGTATATGAGGTGTGCTTTCGTCTAAATGTAATACCCAGTCCAATATTTTTTCATTTAACTATTGACATTTATTAGCTGGACTCAAATTGAAAAAAGACACCTCTTTTCAGAAGCGTCTTCTTCATGGTGCGCCCGGCGGGCGCACGTTCTAATGGGTGAAAGTCCCTAATCCGCCCGGTAGTGGGAAGGATACAGCCAAGAGCAAGGGTGTCGTGGGCGACTGCGAATCTGAAGGAAGCTGGAGGCAAACCTCTGGTCTGACGAACAGAAATCATATCAGGCTGTAAATGAGGGTAAGACTGCCATACAAGTCAAAGCCCAATAACTACACGGAATCATTTGCAGTAAATATGGCGGACATAAGAGGGAAAGAACGTGTGAGTACCCGGGGAGGTCTTACGGACGTGGGAAGTTTTTTTTGTTACGAACCACGGTTGAAACAAGATTTGTCGTGAGAAGTCAGCATCAGCCGTATTACAATACCCGGCCAGTCGACGGGCTGGGAAAGGGCTGAACCTTAGGAGGTGAGAGTAAATGAATGTTACCAAAACCGAGAGAAAAGAAAGCACAAAACATTGCTGTGGCAGTGGCTGCCGCCGGAGGGATAGTGCGGAACACGAAGAGGAAGGCGGAGCGCTTATCGGGCAGAGGATAACTGAAAACAACGTCACCAACGCCGACAGAAATGTAAACAGACTGCTGGAAAGAATTGTAAGCCCGGAAAATCTGAACAATGTGTATAAACGTGTAGTAAGGAATAAAGGAGCGGGTGGAGTCGATGGGATGAAGGTGGATGAACTTCTGCAATATCTAAAAGACAACGGCAAGGAAATCAGGGAGTCTGTGCTGGCAGGGAAATATAAGCCAGCCCCGGTACGAAGGGTAGAAATACCAAAGGATAACGGGAAGAAAAGAATGCTGGGGATTCCAACGGCAGTAGACCGGGTCATCCAGCAGGCGATAGCACAGGTGCTTATTCCAATCTATGAACCGGAGTTTGTGGAAACAAGCTATGGATTCAGACCGGGAAAGAGTGCGCATGATGCAATCCGGAAATGCCAGGAGTATTTGAATGAAGGATATGTATGGGCAGTAGATATGGATCTGGAAAAGTTCTTCGATACGGTGAATCAGAGCAAATTAATAGAGATTCTGTCAAAGAAAATAAAGGATGGGAGAGTGATATCGCTTATCCATAAATATTTACAGGCAGGAGCGGTACATTGCGGAAGATTCGAGGACACGACAATCGGTGTGCCCCAAGGAGGGCCTCTGAGTCCGTTGTGTGCAAATGTAATGCTGAATGAACTGGATCATGAATTGGAAAGGCGAGGACACCGCTATATTCGCTATGCGGATGACATGGTGATTCTGTGTGGGAGCAAGGCAAGCGCACGGCAAACGCTGGAACATATCGTACCATACATAGAAAGGAAGCTGTTCTTAAAAGTAAACCAGGAGAAAACAGTTGTAGCCTATGCTGGAAAAATTAAATACCTGGGATATGGATTCTATAAGAACCAGAAAGGATATCAGCCCCGGGTACATGGGAAATCCAAGGAAAAGATGAAGGGGAAAGTTAAAAGACTGACCGGGAGAAGATATGTACCAGATTATCAAGGCTGGAAACAGGAGCTGAAACAATTCATAACAGGCTGGGTAAACTACTACAAACTGGCAAATATGGGAAACTGGCTCAAACAGATTGACGAGTGGATGCGGAGACGAATCCGCATGGTATTTTGGAAACGCTGGAAAAGGGTGAAGACAAGATATCATAATCTGGAAAAGCTGGGAATCAGCCATTCAAACGCAGGGATACTGGCAAATTCAAGAAAAGGCTACTGGCGAATAGCCGGAAGCCCAATTCTAAATACCGCACTTTCCAACGAGCGATTGGAGAAGGACGGATTTCAATATTTCTTTTCTTATTACAAATCTGTCACAGCGTAAACTGAGGAACCGCCGTGTACCGGACGGTACGCACGGTGGTGGTGTGCCATGCAAGGCACATAGGAGATGAAGGAAGGCCCTTCGACAGGAATTGAACAGGCAAATCTGTCAAATCACTCTAATGCTGCTGTAGTTAAGCCTATGGTAGTAAGCGATTAGAGAAAAGGCTATAGATTAGTAGTCAGATACGATACATGAAGATGAACGCAAGTGAACCATTGAAGAAGTGTCGAAAGCGTAAGACTTCTGCAAAACCTGCTTGTCACCACTAGGTGGGGATAAAGATAATAGATACCTGTATTGCTGATTATCTGCGGAACGGCATTAAGATGGCATGAGCATGTATCAGGCTTCTAAGTGAAACATGGGAACCTGCAGGATGATGACAATCGAAAAAGCACAAGTCACAGAAAGACAAGGCTGAAAGTAGAAATGCATTCCTGCAGGGGCGGAGCCACTCGTAGTAGTGTGGAAACTATTGTAATGATAGTGGAGCAAAGGGGTGGCATCATTTAGCTTGAGGCAGAAAACAACTGGACAACCAGGAGGATTTGATGAACAAGAGCAAACAATACGAGATACCTAAACGAGCAGTGATTAATGCTTATAAAAGAGTTAAAGCAAACAAAGGCAGTGCCGGTATAGATGGTATGGATTTTGAGAAATTTGAAGAAAAGTTGAATAATAATCTCTATAAAATCTGGAATCGGATGAGTTCGGGAAGTTATTTTCCATCTCCGGTAATGGCGGTGGAAATACCAAAGAAATCAGGAGGGACTAGACGACTCGGAATACCGACTATAACTGACAGAATTGCACAGATGGTTGCAAGAATGTATGTAGAACCAGCGGTAGAGCCTATGTTTTGTGAAGATTCTTATGGGTACAGACCAAACAAATCTGCAATAGATGCAATTGAGACGACAAGAAAAAGATGCTGGAAATATGACTATGCCATAGAATTAGATGTAAAAGGACTGTTTGACAATATCGACCATGAATTACTAATGAAAGTGGTGCACAGACATGTAAAAGAACCTTGGATATGTATGTACATTGAAAGGTGGCTTAAAACCCCGTTTGTATTACAAGACGGACAGGTAATTGAAAGAAGCGCTGGAACACCACAGGGTGGTGTGATTAGTCCGGTTCTGGCAAATATGTTCCTGCATTACGTCTTTGATATGTGGATGAAAAGAAATTTTCCACAGGCACCTTTTGAAAGATATGCAGATGATGGAGTGGTTCATTGCAGTACCAAGGAAGAAGCTCTCTATATAAAAGAGAGGCTTGCGAAAAGATTTGAAGAATGTAAGTTGGAATTGCATCCCATTAAAACGAGAATCGTATACTGCAAAGATAAGGACAGAACAAGGAATGAAGAACTGACAGAGTTTGATTTTCTGGGATATACCTTTAAAGCAGTCTACATTAAATGTAAGGATGGTGTGATGCGAAATAACTTTATTGCATCGGTCAGCAAAACGGCGGCAAAAGGTTTTAGAGATAAAATCAAAGCACTGGAAATACATAAGAAAACAGGATGTAAGATTGATATCATTGCAGAAATGCTAAATCCGATGATTAGAGGATGGATGAATTACTTTGGTAAATTTAACCCATCAGCAATGAAATACACGCTACAGTGTATTGAACGCAGGTTGGTAAAATGGGCAATGTGTAAGTATAAGAGTTTTCGTGGACGTAGACAGAGGGCTGAAAAATGGCTCTCGTCTATCAGAAAACGAGAGCCGAAACTGTTTGCTCATTGGGGCAGAATGTATTCGTATTGTTAAATGATAAGAGCCGTATGAAGGGAGACCTTCACGTACGGTTCCGTGAGAAGTTTGAGGTGAAAGTCCTCTTACTTACTCGACTGAGAGGTCGGTAGGTGAACTAATCACCTACCTCCTACTCGATTAATATACTTAGATAATGGCTTTTTGTGCGGCTTTCGCACTATTCATACCATCAATCCAGTTGCATAATATAATTATTGTTTCAAGATTTACATTGTATAGTGTACGACACCTTTGCGGCCTCCAAGAACTGTTTTGCCTTTTAGGTCCTCCCATTGAAAATCGGGTTTGGCTTCTCTTGCTACCAGAAAATTACCTGCCCGCTGTGTCAATTGAGCAAAGTTTACCACTACGTCATTGGCGCCTTCCAGATAAGCATAAATGGAGGATTCACCGCCCATAAACCCAATCTGTGCCTCGCCGGAGATCAAAGCGGTGAGAACTTTGTCGGCACCAAAGCCGGTTACTAATTCCAGGTCCAGCCCCTCTTCTTTAAAGTAGCCCTCTTCAATTGCCACATACTGGGGTGCATAGAAGATAGAATGGGCAACTTCATTCAGGGTGACTTTTGTCAGTTCGTCAGGTTTTGAAGTCTTTGATTCGGTCGATACGGAGGAACTCGCTGTGCTTTTGGAAGCAGAATCCTTTTCAGAACAGCCCACAGTCAATGTACCAAATAATAGTGCGGAACAAAGTAGGAATGCAATTTTCTTTTTCATAGAATTCTCCTGTTGAAATATATTTAGAGGTTCTCTATTTTTATATGTAGGATAAGGGGATTTGGTGACAGAAGCATAAAAATAGGTTTGAGATGTTTTCGGTTGGTTGTGAGAAAGAAATTGACAGACCTTTTCAGCAAATGTATCATAATTGTAGTTATTGATTCAATATTAGGAGGGAATATGAAAAAAAGATTATTGGCAGCGCTGCTTGCGGCAGGGCTTTGCAGCAGTCTTGTGACAGGATGTTCAGAGGATGGAAAGAATACGGCAGTCGGTGAATCGGACGGAGTGAAAAGTCTGGCGATGGAGCAGATAAATAATCAGCAATTGAATATGCTTAATGATAATTACCGAACCTGTTATGAGGTATTCGTCTACAGTTTTTATGACAGTGACAAAGATGGAATCGGTGACTTAAAAGGTCTGACGGAGAAGCTGGATTATATCAATGACGGAGATGATACCACGGATGCTGATCTGGGCTGTAATGAAATCTGGCTGATGCCGATCATGCCGTCCACAACCTACCACAAATATGATGTTACCGATTATTGTGCCATTGATCCGGAGTATGGCACAATGGAAGACTTTACAGTTCTGGTAGAGGAATGTCACAAGCGTGGTGTCCGTGTGATCATTGATTTTGTTATGAATCATACCTCTTCCAAACATGAGTGGTTTACAGCGGCGTGCCAGTATTTGCAGAGTCTGGGAGAGGGAGAAGAGCCTGACGAGAGCGTATGTCCCTATGTGGGTTATTATAATTTCACGAAAGAATCAAAAGGAAATTATTATCAGGTTCCCGGAACGGATTGGTATTATGAAGGGCAGTTCTGGAGCGAGATGCCGGACTTGAATCTTTCCAATGAGGCGGTGCGCCAGGAATTCTCAGAGATTGTCCGCTTCTGGCTGGGTATGGGTGTGGATGGCTTCCGTCTGGATGCTGTGAAAGAATATGTTACTGGAAATAACAGTGCCAATGTGGAGGTACTGACCTGGTTTACGGATATGGTGAAAGCTCAAAAAGACGATGCGTATCTTGTGGGTGAGGCATGGTCTGATTATAATACCTATGCACAGTATTACGGCAGCGGCATGGACAGCTTATTTGACTTTGCATTTGCAGATAAGGACGGCTATATTGCACGGGTTTTAAATGGTTCTGCAAAAAGCGGTGCAAGTACCTATGGAAAAGCCATTGCTGCTGTGGATGAGACCATTCGTAAGTACACGGAAAATTATATCAACGCATCATTTTATACCAATCATGATCTGGCCCGCGGTGCCGGATATTATACCGGTGAATATGCGGAGTGTAAGGTAAAGATGGGACAGGCGATGAACCTGCTTATGAGCGGAACTGCATTTCTTTATTACGGAGAAGAGATTGGTATGAAGGGTGCAGGGAAGGATGAGAACAAGCGACTGGGTATGTACTGGTCTGAAGATCCGGATACTGAGGGAATGTGTGACGGACCGAAAGATGCGGATTCTGTGAAAATGTCTTACGACAGTCTGGAAGATCAGCAGAAGGACTCCTGCTCCATCTATCATTTTGTGAAGCAGGCAATTAAAATTCGGAATATCTATCCGGAAATTGCAAGAGGTACCGTAACATTCTGTGAAGAACTTTCCGATGACCAGGTCTGTGTGCTTATGAAAGAATACAAAGGTTCCCAATTACTGCTCGTATTTAATATTTCCGGGAATGAGAATACGGTAGACTTGTCCGGGGTATCGTTAAATGGAAAAGAAACAGGTGAAATAGAGGCAGCAGCCACATTACAGACTTCAGAAGAGGCGGTGTCAGTGGAAGGGAGCAAAGTGATTCTCCCGGCATATTCGATAGAAATTTTAAAATAAGGGCACTTTCAGGAGGTGTGTATTTTTATATTGACAGAAGAGAAACGGCATGATAATATTAATGAACGTTAGATAAGACTAACTACAGAGGTGAGAGATTATGCTAAGACGAAGTAAGGTTTTGTCATGGTGTCTGTTGGCATGTATGGTGCTTACCGGATGCCAGAGTAATAGTGATAAGGGAGTGCAGGATACATCTGAACGTGGGGAAGATGAGAAACGCATGGAGAATCAGGTAAAAGAACCGGTGAGCCAGGATATTTTTGCCATGGATACTTACATGACAGTTACTGCATATGGAGATACGGCACAGGAAGCTGTATCCGAAGCCGTGGAAGAGATTCAAAGATTGGATGCGCTGTTATCCACCGGAAATGAGAACAGTGAAGTTTATAAATTAAACCAGGCTGGAGGGGGAACGCTTTCGGAAGATACATGTTATCTATTGGAACGTTCTCTGGAATTGTGGAAGGATACAGATGGAAGGTTTGAGGTTGGTATTTATCCGGTGATGCAGGCATGGGGATTTACGGATGGGGAGTATCAGGTTCCCTCCGGTGAGGAGCTGCAGCAGCTTATTGCTCTGGCAGACTCATCAAAGATTTCTTTTGATGAGGAGAATTCTGCTGTCACATTTGGATTAGAAGGAATGGAAATTGATCTGGGAGGAATTGCGAAAGGCTATACATCCTCCCGTATTATGGACATTTATCGGGAGCACGGTGTGAGCAGCGGTCTTGTAAGTCTGGGAGGAAATGTACAGGTGATGGGAAGCAGACCGGATGGAAATCCGTGGCGTGTGGCAATCCAGAATCCATCCGGCGGAGATGATTATCTTGGAGTTCTGGAGGCAGAGGATTGTGCGGTAATTACATCGGGAGGATATGAACGGTACTTTGAAGAAGACGGCATCGTTTATCATCATATCATAGATCCGGGCACTGGATATCCGGCAGACAGCGGTCTTACGTCAGTAACGATTGTAAGTCCGGATGGAACGTTGGCAGATGGTTTGTCCACCTCTTTGTTTATTATGGGAAGAGAGGAAGCCGAAAGATATTGGCAGCAGCATAGCGGGGAATTTGATGTTATTTTATTGGACCGGGATGAAAATCTGTATATAACAGAAGGGATTGCGGATCAATTTACAAGTGAACGAGAGATTCAAGTGATAGAAAAAGGCTGAGACCTTCAAACGTGCTCTGAGACAAGGGAGGCAATGATGAAAAAACGAGACTTGTATCTGGCTGCGGCGCTGCTTCTTGCAGCAGCGGTATTGTTTTTGGTAATGCGAATCGGAAATCAGAAGGAAGGAAGTCAGGTAAAAATTACCGTAGACGGAGAAACTTATGGCGTATATTCTCTTTGGGAAGATCAGGAGATCGAAATGAAAGAGACGGCAGGAGAAAACTGTATCCGTATTGAAAATGGAAAAGCCAGAATGATTGCCGCGGACTGTCCGGACGGATATTGTATGGACCAGGGAGAAATACAAAGACCAACAGAAACAATTGTCTGTCTGCCCCATAGAGTGGTGGTGGAAGTGATTACACAAGGGGAGGCAGAGGATTCCGTAGATGTAATTGCGAAGTGATTTCTGAACAATTCCTTACGGTATTATCGGAAGAAACGTTGCCAAAGTACAGCCGGAAGTGCTATAATCACATCTAAGGAACTGTTAAGAAATAACTTGTTCATTTGAATTACTGACAAGTTATTTCTTAACAGTTCCTAACAGCGAAAAATGGGAAATGCATCAGGAGGAATAACCGATGAAAGTAGGATTTATTGGCTGCGGCAATATGGCATCTGCCATGTTAGGCGGTATCATTCAGAAGGGTGTTGTAGCGAAAGAAGATTTGATGGCATCCGCCAGAACCGAAAAGACACGGAAAAAAATAAAAGAAGAATTTCAGATTGCGGCAATTGAAGATAATAAGGAGCTGGCTGCAAAATCAGATATTATTGTTCTGGCAATCAAACCGGTCTATATGGAAGAGGTGATTGAGGAAATTGCAGAATGTGTGACGGAAGAGAAGATTATTGTGACATTGGCCCCGGGCAAAACATTGGAATGGCTGGATGTTACCTTTGGAAAACCAACCAAGCTGATCCGAACGATGCCCAATACCCCGGCGTTAGTTGGTGAGGGGATGACGGCACTGTGCCCCAATGAACTGGTAAGTGATCGGGAAATGCAAGTCGTTGAAGAAATTTTCCAAAGTTTTGGAAAGACACAGGTGGTCAGCGAACCCATGATTGATGTAGTCGTTGGTGTGAGCGGGAGTTCTCCGGCCTATGTCTTTCTGTTTATCGAAGCGATGGCAGATGCGGCAGTAGCCGATGGGATGATGCGTGCACAGGCATATGAGTTTGCTGCCCAGGCGGTTCTCGGAAGTGCCAAGATGGTACTTGAGACGGGAATGCACCCGGGCGCACTGAAAGACATGGTATGCTCTCCCGGCGGTACGACGATTGAGGCAGTACGCGTTCTGGAAGAGAAGGGGATGCGCAGTTCTGTATTTGAGGCATCAAAAGCGGCGGTAAAAAAAGCACGCGGCTTATAAAGCGCCCCCTCTGCTCAAGTTACTGTTGTGATATTTTGTGGAAAAGGTTACATCTTCCCCAAACCAGGCAGGCGGCACAAAGCGATTGGCGGCTTCCTCATCGGGGAATTCTACTTCGGCCAGCCGCAGGGTTTCATATGGAGCATCGAAAAGGTCCAGTTCGATTTTCAGGCCATCTTCCAGCGGAAGTATATAGCGGGTTTTGGAAATCAGGATACCGTCTGTTTTGGGACGGAGATGTTCGTAGGCTTCTTTTGTAAGCGGAAGATTGTATTCCTCACGAACCATCAGTCCGCCGGATTTATAGGTGAGATAATATTGGTCATCCTGTCTCCGGATACGGACAACCGGTGCAGTACACAGATAGCCTTGTTCGATTTTGTGATGGGGGTATTGCTCCAGATGTTCCGGCAGTTCCGGAATCAGATATTTGCGTTCGATTTCCATAAAAATTCCTCTCTTTCAACAGTAGTGGCGGGCGGTTGCGAAAAATTCTGACGGATCAGAAATATCTCAATCCCGTTTGTACTGTTTTTATTTTAGTACAAAACAGATGAAAAGACCAGCAGTATATTTGTGTGAGTTCGGAAGATACAGAGCGTCTGCATTTTAAATTTGAGGGAACGGTAAAGGTACTGAGCAGTTACAATTCAAGATGGTAAAGGAGAAGTTGATAATGGCAAAAGTGTATGTATTTATGGCGGATGGCTGTGAGGAGATAGAGGCACTGACTCCGGTAGATCTGCTTCGCAGAGCGGGCGTGGAGGTCCGCATGGTTTCTGTTATGGGAAGAAAAGATGTCTGCGGGGCACATAAGATTATTTTTGAAGCAGATCTGCTGTTTGAGGAAACCGATTTTTCGGACGGAGATGTATTTATGCTTCCGGGAGGAATGCCGGGAACTACGAATCTGGCGGCTTATCAGCCCCTTATGGAGCTTTTGAGGGAAAAAGGAAAAGAAGGAAAACGTCTTGCAGCAATTTGTGCCGCACCGGCTGTGATTCTGGGAATGAATGGATTTCTGCAGGGAAAGAAGGCAGTCTGCTATCCCGGTATGGAAGATAAGCTTCTGGGGGCCGAAGTACAGAAGGCAGCGGTTGTGACTGATGGGAATATTACCACAAGCCGCGGCATGGGAACTGCGATCGCGTACGGTTTGGAAATCATCCGGCTTTTGCAGGGAGAAGAAGCAGCAGCGAAGATGAAAACAAGTGTTGTGTACGGTCATGGGAGATAGGATTGATTGTGCGGCAGTGACGGATGGACTTGAGGATTGCAGGCGGTAATATTGAAAAAAATGGGAAGAATGATAAAAAATACTAGCCATTTCTAAGGGTTTGTGCTATACTGCAATAATGACTGTAAGTATGTGCAGAACTATCCGGAAGGAACATTTTCATAGATATCAAGGAGGAATTATACGAACATGAGCGTACAGGTCGAAAAATTAGAAAAAAACATGGCGAAACTGACAATCGAGGTTTCCGCTGAAGAGTTTGAGAATGCAATCAAAGGTGCATATCAGAAGCAGAAGAATAAGATCAGCATACCGGGCTTCCGTAAGGGAAAAGTACCGCAGGCTATGGTAGAGAAGATGTATGGTGTTGGTATCTTTTATGAAGATGCAGCAAATGCGCTGATTCCGGAGCATTATTCTAAAGCAGCAGAAGAGTCTGAACTGGATATTGTATCCCGTCCGGAAATTAATGTGGTACAGATTGAAAAAGGAAAATCCTTCATCTTTACTGCAGAAGTAGCCGTAAAACCGGAAGTAACACTTGGCGATTATAAAGGTGTGGAAGTTCCGAAGGCAGAAGCAGAAGTTACAGAAGAAGAAGTAGCTGCTGAACTGAAAAAAGAGCAGGATAAGAACGCAAGAACGATTACCGTGGAGGACAGGGCTTCTCAGGATGGAGATACCGTAACCATTGATTTCGAAGGATTTGTTGACGGTGTTGCATTTGAAGGCGGTGCAGGAAAAGACTATCCGCTGACTTTGGGTTCCAAGACATTTATCCCGGGATTTGAAGAGCAGTTGGTTGGAAAGAACGTAGATGAGGAAGTGGAAGTAAATGTTACGTTCCCGGAAGATTACAATGCAGAAGAATTAAAGGGAAAAGCAGCAGTATTCAAATGTGTGATCCACAAGATCGAAGCAAAAGAGCTGCCTGAGTTGGATGACGATTTTGCTCAGGATGTTTCTGAGTTTGATACTCTGGAGGAATACAAAGCAGACGTTAAGGCAAATCTTGCCCAGAAAAAAGAGGCAGATGCAAAACGTGCTAAAGAAGATGCTGTTGTAACGAAAGTTATTGAAAATGCAACCATGGAGATTCCGGATGCCATGATCAAGACTCAGGTAGATCAGATGGTAGATGATTTCGCAAGAAGAATTCAGTCTCAGGGACTGACTTTTGAGCAGTATCTGCAGTTTACAGGTTCTACAATGGAAGCTGTTCAGGAGCAGATGAAACCGCAGGCTCTGAAACGTATCCAGAGCAGACTGGTACTGGAGAAGGTTGCAGAAGTAGAGAATCTGGAAGTTACAGAAGAAAAATTGAACGAAGAGATCAAGAATATGGCCGGGATGTACAAGATGGAAGTAGAAAAATTCCAGGAACTGATCGGTGAATATGAGAAAGAGCAGATGAAGAAAGATCTGGCTGTTCAGGAAGCGGTTACTTTCCTGGCAGAGAATGCTGTAGAGAAATAAAATGATACCAGGGTCAGAAGGTTATGCATTTCATGCTTGCATGAAAAAGCATGACTTCGGGACCCGTAAAACATGAGAAAGTAGCCCGAATAGGGCGGATTTCGAATGTTTTTAGGATTGCGGGAGCACAAAGTGCGTAGCAATCCGTAGGTATCATGGGGCAAAAGACCTTTTGCCCCAATATCATAAAATCAAGGCGGGAGGCTGTTAATATGAGTTTAGTACCTTATGTCGTTGAACAAACCAGCAGGGGAGAGAGAAACTATGATATTTATTCCAGACTGTTGAAAGACCGTATTATTTTCCTCGGGGAAGAGGTAAATGATGTGAGTGCAAGTCTGGTTGTGGCGCAGCTTTTGTTTCTGGAAGCAGAGGATCCGGGAAAAGATGTGCAGTTGTATATCAATAGTCCGGGTGGTTCTGTAACAGCAGGTATGGCGATCTATGATACCATGCAGTATATCAAGTGTGATGTGTCTACCATTTGTATCGGTATGGCGGCGAGCATGGGAGCCTTCTTATTATCCGGCGGTACAAAGGGCAAGCGTCTGGCGTTGCCGAATGCAGAGATTATGATTCATCAGCCTTCCGGCGGGGCGCAGGGACAGGCTACAGAGATCAAGATTGTTGCTGAGCATATCCTGAAGACGAAGCAAAAGTTGAATGAGATTCTGGCAGCAAATACAGGTCAGCCGATTGAGACAATTGCGCTTGACACTGAGCGTGACAATTATATGTCTGCGCAGGAAGCCATGGAATATGGCTTAATCGATAAAGTAATCACGAACCGATAAAAGGAAGAGGGTACTGCGCCTGCAGCGCCCTTTTGCCCTTTTGGACGGTGTGCCCACTGCGCCCCTCCTCCACAGGCAGCGCAGAATTCGTTCTCACTCCGACATCCGGACATACTTGCGCAGATTGTTCGCCTTGCGTCGGACAATCTGCGCAAGTATGTTCGTCTGTAGTCGCAATCACGAATTTCTGTGCTGCCTGTGGAGGAGGGGCGCAGTCGGCACACCGGCAAAAGCTGCAAAACTCCCATGCAGACGTTTGTTGGAACAGGATGGTGGCGTGATGGGAGTTTTGCGGCTTTTGCCGGAAGGCGGTGGGGACGCGAAAAACACCGAAAAGTAGCCATTTTTCGTAGAAAAATGAGTGAATTTGAGGTGTTTTAGGATTGCGTGAGCATGAAATGCGGAGCAATCCGTGTATCATAGGGGTCAAAATACCTTTTGACCCCAACATCATCATATTGATTTAAGTATGTATAAAAAAGTCAGGTGTAAAGGTTGTACCCAGGTTTTTTTCATGGGAATGCTGATAAGCTGTAGTCAGGTGGTGTAAACAGCTGTTTAGGCGTTATGAAATAGAAAGGATAGGAATGGAACATGGCAGGTAAGGGGAATGAGCCCAGAGTTAGATGTTCTTTTTGCGGAAAGACGGATGAACAGGTACGGAAGATGATTGCGGGGCCGGATGGGGCTTATATATGTGACGAGTGTGTTGGTATCTGTTCTGAGATTATAGAGGAAGAGGTTTTGACGGAGATTGAGGATTCGGATACGATTAATTTGTTGAAGCCGAAGGAAATCAAGGCATTTCTGGATGAGTATGTGATTGGTCAGGATGATGCGAAGAAGGTGTTGTCTGTAGCGGTTTATAATCATTATAAAAGGGTGTTGGCTCAGGAAGTGTCGGATGTGGAGCTGCAGAAGAGTAATATTCTGATGCTGGGACCTACAGGATCCGGAAAGACTTTGCTGGCACAGACGTTGGCGAAGCTGTTGAATGTGCCGTTTGCGATTGCGGATGCTACGGCTTTAACGGAAGCGGGTTATGTCGGTGAGGATGTGGAGAATATTCTGCTGAAGTTGATTCAGGCGGCGGAGTATGATATGGATCGTGCGCAGCATGGTATTATCTATATTGATGAAATTGATAAGATTACGAGAAAGTCGGAAAATGCATCTATCACCAGAGATGTTTCAGGTGAAGGAGTACAGCAGGCGCTTTTAAAGATTCTGGAGGGTACGGTTGCCAGTGTTCCGCCGCAGGGAGGGAGAAAGCATCCCCATCAGGAATTCCTTCAGATTGATACTACGAATATCCTGTTTATCTGCGGCGGTGCGTTTGAAGGATTGGATAAGATCATTGAGCGGCGTCAGGATACGAAGACCATTGGATTCAATGGGGATCTGGGAAAAGATAAGAACCAGAATGTAGGTGAGCTGCTGCGTCAGGTGCTGCCGGAGGATTTTGTAAAATTCGGTATGATTCCGGAGTTTATCGGTCGTGTTCCTGTGGTGGTTTCTCTGGATTCACTGGATGAGCATGCATTGGTCCGGATTCTGACAGAGCCCAGAAACTCTTTGGTGAATCAGTATCGTAAATTGTTTGAGATGGATGGCGTAAAGCTGGAGTTTGATCAGGAAGCCTTGATTGGTGTTGCAAAAAAAGCGTTGGAGAGGCGGACAGGGGCCAGAGGACTTCGTGCGATCATGGAAGATACGATTATGGATCTGATGTATGAAGCTCCTTCGGATGATACCATTAAGTCCTGCCGGATTACGAAAGAGACGGTGGAAAAGAAGGAAGCACCGGTGATTGAGTATGGGGAGCCTGTACCGGTTCCCAGGCGTAAGCAGGGCAGAAGAAAGGGCAGGCCGGAGCCGGCTTAAATGACGCAAAAGCAAAAGAGAGATGAGGAGTACAAATGAGTGACCTGATTAGAGTGATGCCGGCGATTGCGCTGCGTGGAACGACGATATTGCCGGATATGATTGTTCATTTTGATGTGAGCAGGGAGAAGTCCGTAAAAGCAGTGGAGGCCTCCATGCTTCAGGATCAGAAAGTATTTTTGGTGACACAGCGGGATCCGGAGAATGAGAATCCGGGCCTGCTTGACGTATATAAAATCGGTACGATCGCTGTCATTAAACAGGTAGCAAAGTTGCCGAAGGGAATCGTGAGAGTTCTGGTGGAAGGGAAGGAGCGGGCAGAATTGCTCAGCTTTGAAAACAACAGCAGCTTTTTGGAAGCTGAGGTGGCGCCTTTTGACAAACATGATCTGATTCCGGTTTCTGAGAATGCAAAAGAGGCGATGCTCCGCAGTATGAAAGAGATTTTCGCTGCTTATGGAAACGAGAATCAGAAAATCAGCAGGGAGATTATGGCGCAGATATTGGAAATGGAAGATGTGGAGCGGATGGTGGATCAGATCTGTATTCACATCCAGATCGGCTATGAGCAGCGTCAAAAGCTGTTGGAAGCCGTAGATATTTCTGAACGTTATGAGTTGCTGGGCGTTATATTGAGCAATGAAATCGAAGTGATGCAGATTCGTGCGGATCTCCAGAAACGAATCAAAGAGCGCATTGATAAAAATCAAAGGGAATATATCCTGCGGGAGCAGTTGAAGGTGCTGAAGGAAGAACTGGGTGAGGATAATGTCCGGTCGGAGATTGAGCGCTTTCGTGAGACAGCGGAAAAGCTCCATGCGCCAAAAGGTGTAAAGGAAAAGATTCTGGAGGAAATTAAACGTTTCGAGAATGTAAGCAATAATCCTTCGGAAAGCGCCGTAGCACGGGGCTACATTGAAACGCTTCTGGGGCTTCCCTGGAATAAGGCGTCCAGAGATAACCAAAATCTGATTCAGGCAAAGGAAGTTCTGGAAGCAGAGCATTATGGACTTGAGAAAGTGAAGGAGCGCATTCTGGAATTTCTGGCAGTACGTACTTTGACGAAGAAGGGTGAGAGTCCGATTCTTTGTCTGGTCGGTCCTCCGGGAACAGGAAAGACGTCCATCGCCCGTTCCGTGGCAAAGGCATTGAATAAGAAGTATGTGCGTATCTGTCTGGGCGGGGTGCGCGATGAGGCGGAGATTCGGGGGCACAGGAGAACCTATGTGGGTGCCATGCCCGGAAGAATTGCTCAGGGACTTCATCAGGCAGGTGTGAAAAATCCGCTGATGCTGTTGGACGAGATTGATAAGGTCAGTTCAGATTATAAGGGAGATACCTCTTCGGCGCTTCTGGAAGTATTGGATTCCGAGCAGAATAATAAGTTTGTGGATCACTATGTGGAAGTGCCGATTGATTTGTCCGAGGTGTTGTTTATCGCCACGGCAAATGATGTGCAGACGATTCCGCGTCCGCTTCTGGATCGTATGGAATTGATCGAGATCACCAGTTATACAGAAAATGAAAAGGAACATATTGCAAGAGAACATTTGATTCCGAAGCAGATGGAGGCAAATGGAATTAAGGAGGGACAGTTGGCTGTGACAGACCGGGCTCTCCTTGCGCTGGTCAGCGGTTATACGAAGGAGGCAGGTGTCCGGAATCTGGAACGGAAGATTGGTCAGATCTGCAGGAAGACGGCGCGGAAGATTTTGGAGGAGCATCAGACGCAGGTAGAGGTGACAGAAGAAAATCTGGAAGCGTTCTTAGGACGGCCCAGATATAATTATCAGAAGATGAATAAAGAAGCTCAGGTCGGCATTGTCCGTGGGCTTGCCTGGACCAGCGTGGGCGGAGATACCCTGCAGATCGAGGTCAATCTTATGCCTGGAAAAGGAGAATTCCTGCTGACCGGGCAGCTGGGAGATGTGATGAAAGAATCTGCGCAGGCGGGAATCAGCTATATCCGCTCGGTAGCCGGTAATTATCAGATTGACAAAGAATTTTTCAAGGAGCATGATATTCATATCCATATTCCGGAAGGCGCGGTTCCAAAGGACGGTCCATCTGCCGGAATTACCATGGCGACCGCCATGCTCTCTGCAATTACCGGGACACCGGTAAGGGCAGATGTGGCCATGACAGGAGAAATTACCCTGCGGGGAAGAGTTCTGCCAATCGGTGGATTAAAAGAAAAACTGCTGGCGGCAAAGAAGGCGGGAATTACCACCGTTCTGGTTCCGGCAGAGAACAAGGCCGATGTGGATGAGATGGAACAGGAGATTACTGAGGGACTTGAAATCTGCTTTATGGAGTCTATGAATGAGGTGTTGGAAAAAGCATTTGTGTGCATAGAAAAGCAGTAGTTGTGAGGAACTGGAATTGTTCAATGAATATCGACGGCGTGGTATGCCAAGTGGTATCAGGAAACAGTCAGATGGATTTGGGGAAACAAAAGGAGAGAAAGAATGGTAATAAAACAGGTATCTTTGGATATTGTCTGCGGAATTACGAGTAAACTGCCGGATACGGGACAGCCGGAGATTGCATTTGCAGGAAAATCGAATGTGGGAAAATCCTCCCTGATCAATGGATTGATTAACCGGAAGTCTTTGGCGCGTACCAGCAGCCAGCCGGGAAAGACACAGACCATCAATTTTTATCATGTCAATGATACCATGTACCTTGTGGATTTACCGGGATACGGATATGCAAAGGTTTCCGAGGAAATCAAGGCAAAATGGGGACAGATGATTGAGCGCTACCTCAACACATCGCCCATGCTGAAGGCAGTGTTTCTGCTGATTGATATCAGACATGAGCCGTCGGCAAACGACAGGAATATGTATGACTGGATCATTCACAATGGATTCCAGCCGATCATTATTGCAACAAAGTTGGATAAGATTAAGCGCAGTCAGGTTCAGAAACAGGTGAAACTGATTCGAACCGGATTGGATGTTGTGGAAGGTACACCGATCATCCCATTTTCTGCGGAAACCAAGCAGGGCAGGGAGGAGATCTGGGAATTAATAGAGGAATTCTGTAATGGGAATTATTAGAGCGGCAAAGTTGGGTTTTGATTATTTTAAGTATACGGAAGAAGGCGAGGAACCGGAAGTCAACCGTGCGATTGACAATGTGAATCTGGATATTGAGGCCGGACAGTTTATCGCGATTCTGGGACATAACGGAAGCGGAAAATCCACGCTTGCCAAGCACCTGAATGGTCTTCTTGTTCCCACGGAAGGGACGCTTTGGGTGGATAATATGGATACTTCCGAGGAGGAAGATATCTGGAAGATTCGTCAGAAAGCGGGAATGGTATTCCAGAACCCCGACAACCAGATCATAGGAACGGTCGTGGAAGAAGATGTGGGATTCGGTCCGGAAAATATGGGTGTTCCCACGGAGGATATCTGGAAGCGGGTGGATGAAAGTCTGGAAGCGGTAGGTATGGTGGCGTATCGTCATCATTCGCCCAATAAACTTTCCGGAGGTCAGAAACAGCGTGTGGCGATTGCCGGAGTTATGGCGATGCATCCGAAGTGTATCATCCTGGATGAACCTACGGCGATGCTGGACCCAAATGGAAGAAAAGAAGTGCTGAAGGCAGTTCGGGAATTGAATCAGAAGGAAGGCGTGACAGTCATTCTGATTACACATTATATGGAAGAAGTTATTTTCGCGGATCATGTGTTTGTGATGGATCAGGGTCGGATTGTCATGCAGGGGAATCCCCGGGAAATCTTTTCTCAGGTGGAACGTCTGAAAGAACTGCGTCTGGATGTACCTCAGGTGACACTGCTTGCCCATGAGCTTCGACAGACAGGATTGGATATTTCGGAAGGGATACTGACGATTGAAGAACTGGCTGAGATTCCGTGGAAAGAAGTGGAAAGATTGTCGGCGTGTGATGACGGCAAAGGGAATAGAGCCACTGTCGGACAGGCTATGCAGAGAGAGTCAGAGCATTTCGGCAGTACAAGTTGGAAAATAGCAGCAGATGCAGAGAAAACGTCTGGTAAAGATTCAGAGGGGCTTCAAACAGCGGCAGCGGAAAAGTCAGGCGGCTCATCGATAAAGTTGGAAGATGTGACGTATACGTATAGTCCGGGGACGGTTTATGAAATCCATGCGTTGGAACATGTGGACCTGGAGATTCCACAAGGGCAGTTTGTGGGTGTAATTGGTCATACCGGAAGCGGAAAATCGACGATGATCCAGCATTTGAACGGGCTGGTGAAGCCAACCAGCGGAAGAGTCTGGTACAATGGAGAAGACATCTGGGCGGAAGGGTACGATCTGCGTTCCCTGCGTTTCCATGTGGGACTGGTATTCCAGTACCCGGAGCATCAGCTCTTTGAGACGGATGTGCTGACCGATGTCTGCTTTGGACCCAGGAATGAGGGGTTGTCTCCCGAGGCGTGTAAGGAACGTGCCAGGGAAGCACTTCGCCATGTGGGGATGCCGGAAGAATTGTGGGACAAATCGCCTTTCGAATTGTCGGGCGGTCAAAAGCGCCGTGTTGCGATTGCAGGTGTGCTGGCTATGAATCCCGATGTGCTGGTGTTGGATGAGCCCACAGCAGGACTGGATCCGCAGGGACGGGATGAGATTTTGAATCAGATTGCTTTTCTGCATGAGACAAGAGGAATCTCGATTGTTCTGGTGTCTCACAGTATGGAAGATATTGCGCGGTATGTGGAGCGGATCGTTGTTATGAATGCGGGAAAAAAGGCATTTGACGGTACGCCGAAGGAAGTTTTTGGACATTACAAAGAGTTGGAAGCCATGGGACTTGCCGCCCCGCAGATGACCTATATTATGCACGCATTGAAGGAGCATGGCATGAAGGTAGATGTGACAGCCACCACAGTGGAAGAGGCGAGAGATTCGATATGGAAAGCACTGGAGATAGGATAGAAAGATGATTAGAGATATTACAATCGGGCAATATTATCCCGCAGATTCGATTTTGCACAAACTGGACCCACGTGTCAAGTTCATTGGCACACTGGTGTATATTGTATCTCTGTTTCTGTTTAAAAACTGGGGTTATGTGCTTGGAACGCTGTTTCTTATTAGCATGATTCTGCTGTCAAAAGTGCCTTTTAAATTTATGGTAAAAGGCCTGAAGTCCATTGTTATGCTATTGTTGATCACCATGTTTTTTAATATGCTTTTTACACCGGGTGAGGTGCTGATCAGGCTGGGCTTCGTTAAGATCACGAGGGAAGGATTGATTTTGGCAGGCCGGATGGGACTGCGTCTGGTATATCTGATTCTCGGTTCTTCCATTATGACATTGACAACTACACCGAACCAGTTGACGGATGGGTTGGAGCGTCTGTTGCGACCGCTGAATAAGATTCGTGTCCCGGTACATGAGATTGCGATGATGATGTCAATTGCCCTGCGTTTTATCCCCATTCTGCTGGAAGAGACAGATAAGATTATGAAGGCGCAGATTGCAAGAGGTGCGGATTTTGAAGGCGGGAATCTGATTAAGAAAGTAAAGAATATGGTGCCGCTGTTAGTGCCGTTGTTTGTGTCGGCATTCCGTCGGGCGAATGATCTTGCTCTGGCGATGGAGGCAAGGTGCTATCACGGCGGTGCAGGAAGAACTCAGATGAAACCGCTTCGGTATGCCGGAAGAGATTATGGGGCATATGCGGTTTTACTTACCTATCTGGGAATCAGTATTGCGGTGCGGGTGCTGCTTAGGTGGTAAGTCAGGTATGGTGATGTCTGCATCAGCAGACATATTCATTTTAAGAAGAAAAAGAAAAACGGCGGTATTGGTTCGGAAGAAATCAATACCGCCGTTGCGCTTTATATATGAATGTCAGGCGGGTATTTAATTGAAAAATCAGGATGTTTCTGCTATGATAATGCTAACATTTATCTTACAAAGATGGAGGAATTTGATGAAACGCGTAAAATTGATTGTGGCCTATGATGGGACTAATTATTGTGGATGGCAGGTGCAGCCCAATGGGATTACGGTACAGGAAGTTTTGAATCGTGCTTTAAGTGATCTGTTGGGAGAAGAGATTAAGACGATGGGAGCCAGCAGGACGGACGCGGGGGTACATGCCCTGGGAAATGTGGCGGCTTTTGATACCAGTGCCCGGATGCCTGCGGATAAGATTTCTTTTGCTTTGAATACCAGACTTCCGGAGGATATCCGGATTCAGAAATCAGAGGAGGTTCCGGCGGAGTTTCATCCGCGTTTTACCACCACAATTAAGACCTATGAGTATCGGATTTTAAATCGAACGTTCGCAGATCCTACCAGAAGATTGAATTCCTTTCATTGGTACGGAAAGCTGGATGTGGAGGCGATGGAAACGGCGGCTTCTTATCTGGTGGGGGAGCATGACTTTAAAAGCTTCGCCACGGCGTCCCCGGATGTGGACAGTACGGTGCGTACCATATACCAGACGCAAATTTGGAAAGAAGAGGATATGATTCATTTTCGGGTAACTGGAAATGGGTTCCTTTATAATATGGTTCGAATTATTGTGGGGACATTGATGGAAGTTGGAAAGGGGAGCTATCCGCCGGAACATATGCTTGAGATTCTGGCGGCAAAAGACCGTGAGATGGCAGGTCCTACGGCACGGGCGTTGGGGCTTACGTTAGTGAGGATTCGGTATCCGGAGTGGGAGTAGAAGAACAAAATAAGTAAAAAGAATGCTGCAGAAGCAAATGATCAGCAATACCTGTTACTGTCTATGAGACAGAGATACAAGTATGCGGTGTATTGTTTCCGCGGCATCTTTTTTTGCGTTTATAGTATTCTTTAATGTGATAGATAAATGCTGTTCAAGGACAAAACATGACTATTCAAGGACAATATTGACATATTATGCAAAAGAATGGTATTATTTACCAATGTACTGATGAAATAATTTTAAATATTCCAATAGGTATTGCTTTTCCGGTAAAGTCATTAATTCAATATAATGATTGATTTGGTTCGTAATAGAAGAAGAGCCGTTGTCAGGTTCCTGGAAAAAATCGCATAATAAATCCTGCAGACCGACATTTAAGATATCGGAAAGCATATAAAGCCTGTCAATACTGGGTAATATTTTACCATTTTCAAGGCGGCTTATAAAACTGGACGACACGCTTGCTTTCTCAGCCAGAGCTTCCTGAGTCAGATTGGCATTGATGCGCGCTTGTTTTACGCGAAAACCAATTTCTTTAGAACCAATTTCTTTCTTCATAGCGACTCCTTTCGTCGTTTAGTTTATCAGTAATCACAAAAATTTTGAAATAACTAATATGCCTTGTTGTTTACAAATATGCACAGTGCAAATATAGAAAGAAAAAATGGAGACAGTATGGAAGAAAAAGAGATTCGTGTAGAAACAATCAAATTAGCTCTTACTGGAATAGAAGAGGTTGGCCTTAATTCTGAGGATGTATTAAGGGATAGTATCGACTGGTTATATGAAAGATATTCAGCAAGCAATACAAAAGCATTTCTGGAACAGGCGGCAAAACATATGCAGGCATATGTCCAGTTAGGTTTTCCCTATGAGAAAAATGAAGAAGTGTTTGATGAGATTCTGGACTTACTTCAGACAGACCGATCGCAGATTCAGTTTTTGGATAAAAATTGTACCAAGATCATCAGGCTGAATAAAAAGCAGGTGAGAAGTATGATTGGAAGATGGAGTCCACATCTTCATTCCATGACGATCAATGCTGTGGTAGATGATATTATTGATAAAGTAGAGCATGAGAAAGATGGTGTGTATACATATTCAAGTGGGAGGATGATTGATTGTGGAAGAGAACTTCCGAAAGATGAGTATCGCTTGATCGTAGATGGACAGACCGCCCAGTTTTTTGATTTGCGAAGGAAATTGTATTATACGATAGAAAAAGAGTAATAAGGTGAGTTGGGATATGGTTAAAATAGCAATTGTTGATGACAGTATAGAAATATTGGCAAGTATCCGGAAAATCGTAGAGAGCATTACTATAAAGTTTTTGGATGACCGAGAACTGGAGATACATACATATGCAAGAGCAGAATTGCTAATTTATGACTTAGAAGAGAATATGCAGTTTGATATATTTTTACTGGATGTTGAGATGCCGGGTATGAATGGAATTGAACTGGCAAAAAATATTAGAAAAATGCAGGAAAATGGTTACATCATCTTCCTGACCTCTCATCCGCAATTTGCAATTCGTGGATATGACAGGAAGGTTCGAGCTTATCAATATCTGTTAAAGGAAACCATGAACAGCAGGCTTCCGGAGGTGATGGAGGATGTAATCAGGCGCTGCCTCCGTGAGGAAAAACAATATTATTTTATTGTAAATCAACACCGTATGGAAAAGCTGAAGTACCAGAACATCATTCATATTAAAAAAGACGGGAAAAACTGCATGATTGTTATGAATGACGGTGTGCATACAGACAGAACCACACTGGAGAATATAATGGGTTTCCTGGATGCTGCCATGTTTCTTCCGATTGAGAGAGGATGTATCGTAAATATTGAGCATATTTGTAAGATTCAGCGGAATGAAGTTTACATGGACAATGGCGATATCCTGGAAATGAGCAGAAATAATATCCAGAAAGTGAAGAAACGGGTCAGTAGATATTGGGGTGAAAACGTATGACAATATGGGGGATTTTTCAGATAATCTTGACATTTTTGGAGGTTGCTGTATGTTTTGGGGTTTGTGATGCATTGATTTATAAGAAAGAGTTTATAAAGGAGCATTGGATTTATACACTACTATGTGTGGTTGTAATTACGTATTTTGTAATTATTAATAGAGAAATAATATTATTTTCGTATCTGGTTTTTGCAATTCAAGTGCTGTTAATTTGGGGATGCCTGTATTTAAAGGGAAGAAAAAAGGGAATCTTAAGTTTCGCACTCATATTAGATTACAACGTAGTAGTGATGTTGTTGGATTTTGCTTTTTCCTTTTTGACAATCAGCTTTCTTGATGAAGATTTCTGGGATATCATCTATTGTCAGGTTGGAGGGGGAAGAATTCTCATATATTTTCTTGCCAGGAGTTTTTTGTTTTGCAGCAGTTTCTCATTGCTGAGATATATGAAAAGAATGAGATTTGATATGGAAAACTATAAAGGAGTGTTGTGGGAAGTAGGAATCATTGGCATTATCTGGGGCTGGTGGCTTTTGACCACATTGATTGACCATGGAAGTAAAAATAATTTGTGGGATAGTTTTTTTATTATCACATGCCTGGTAATATTAACAGCGTTTATGGCAGTCAAATTGAAAAGTACACATTTAGAGGCACAATCTCAGATCATGCAGATGAAAAATGAGTTATTAGAGCAAAATTATAGTAATTTTCAAAGACTATATGAAAATAATCGTTATATTTATCACGACTTTAAAAATCATATGATTTTGCTTCAAAATTATTTGGAATATGGGGAGTATGAGAAAGCCAGAAGTTATTTGGGGCGTATTGCAGCGCCTATGGAGCAGATAAGTAAGTGTGCATATAGTAATTGTAAGGTTTTGGATCTTGTAATTAATTTAAAGGGATTTGAGGCGAGTCAGAAAGATATTTTATATCAGCTTGACATAGAGAAAGAGATGGTTTTCGATATCGATGAAAATGATATCGGTATTCTTCTATTTAATTTATTAGATAATGCTATAGAAGCATGTGAAAGGGTGAAAACAAAGGAAAGATGGATTCGAATTGCTGTTAAGAGAAAAAATCAGATTTCTATTATCAAAATCGTTAACAGTATAGAAAAGGAAGTTTTCAAAAAAGATGGGAGATATTTGACTGAAAAGAAAGATAAGGAAAAGCATGGATTTGGAATGAAATCGGTAGAGTCCATTGTTCAAAAATATGAAGGAGATGTTAGTTGGAATCATACAAAAGATACCTTTACGGCGGTAATTACATTCTTTGAGAATGAATTATAATAGATGGAAAAGGAGAATAAAAGATGCAAGGGAAAGAAGAAAATCTGGAATTGACAGGAAATCTGCACCAGGAATTTGAAGAGATGAAAAAATTTTCCGAGGCAGAAGATGGCGTACCATATTCTACCTGGACAAAATTATGTACAGAATTTTGTACGATTCTTTGTTGTTAATGAAGAGGGGTAAAGGCTTTTCAATGCCTTTACCCTTCTTTGCGAAATAGGAGGCATTTATGGAGAATAAAAAAAGTACTTATTTATACGAACGCAGTTATCAGCTGCACGAAGAGATAAAATCAAATGAAAAACTTATTGATCAGAGAAAATTAAGATTTTGGAATGAGAGCCTTGGAAGCTCTTTTTTTGAACGGTTGTATAGCAGCATTCCGGAAGTTTATGCCTATCTGACGAATCAAGAATATAAACTGCATAAATTCCGGAAGGAAATTTCGGATGTGTGTAAAGAATATCGCGTTGAGGAGATTGTGAGCAACTTTATGGTCAGGCAAGAAAAGGAAAACTTTATTCCGTTTTATAAGCAATATCTTACAGCAGGGTTATCCGAACTGTTAAGTAAGATCAGTGACTGCAGTCTTTGTACGCAGCAGATTTATGAAGACTATCTTAGGGTTCTGTTGGCGAAACTTGAAAAGATTTGCATCAGAATTCTCATATACGAGATACAGTCCTATAAAAGCATGGGCAAACTTCAGGGAACTGGGGCAAGGGAACAATATCTGTTTTTCTGCGAAGAGATTATCAGTCCTGCATGGCAGAACCGGATGGAAGAAAAGTATCCGCTTCTGAAAAGGAGTGTAAGGGAGGTGATCCACTCATCCGCTGAACTATATTCTGATGCATTAAACAGGCTTCAGGAGAACAAAAAAGAAATTGAGGAAAAATTGTGTGCAGGGAAGGTATTCCGGCAGGTTACAGGGATAGAGGGCAATCTATCGGATTCCCACAGAGGCGGAAAGGGTGTATTAAAATTCTGTCTGGATAATGGAGTTCGAGTGATATACAAGCCCCACGAGGTAAGAAATGAACAGTTATTTGATGAGATTGCGGGGAGAATCGGAAAGGAATGCGGACTTTCTATGTATACAATCCCCCGTGTAGCAGGAGATGATTATGGGTGGGTTGCCTGTGTCAAAAATCGGGATTGTAATACAGAAGAGGAGGTACGCCGATTTTACCAGAGAATGGGTATTTATATATTTATTTTTTACCTTTTAGGGACCAATGATATCCATGGGGAAAATATTATTGCCTGCGGGGAATATCCAGTTATCGTGGATATGGAAAATATACTTGGCATGCCGGATAATATCAAATGTAGCACGGTCATGGAAAAAATGAAATTATTTTTACATACATCAGTATTGTACTCCGGTGTGCTGCCGGGCTTCAAATGGCAGAAGCAGGGTGGAAATGCCAACATCAGCGGCATCGGCGGTAAAGGGAATTCCAAAATGTCATTTAAAATCCCAGGCATTGCAAATGGTGGAACTTCAGATATCAGAATACAGTATGTATATCCCGAGATAAAACCAGATGATAATGTTCCGCGGCGAGATGGAAAGCAGATGAATCCGTCACATTATAAATACTGGGTGGAGGATGGATTCCGGTGCGCCTATGTTTGGGCGATGGAGCATACAGACCAGGCACAACTGCTGATTCAGGGATTGGATCAGGTAGAAAGCAGATATCTGACTGCTGATACACAGCGCTATGCGATGTGTTTGAACAGTTCGTACCATCCGGCGTTGATGAGGGATGGTGCAGAAAGGCAGACATTTTTGTATACCATGTGGTATGGAAGGGATATGAACAGTCCAATGGAAAGAGAGATGGTGGAAAGCGAGGTCAGAGATCTTTCAGAACATGATATTCCTTACTTTTATTTTCATTCTTCCGGGAGACATTTGTATGATTCAAAGGGGAAGGCGATTGAAAAGTATTTTTCCTGTTCCGCTTATGAAATTCTGCTAAGAAAATTAAAGAAGCTGAATAAAGAGGATTTGATGCACCAGATTGACTTGATAGATATTACATTGACCATGCAGGAGCAGACAGGGGATACGATGATGAATCGAAGTATGATAAGCCCGGAATATGTTCAGGAAAGTAAAAACACAGAGAAAGACGGATACCTCCGTATCGCCATAAAGATTGCAGATTTTGCTTTGGAGAAGGCTGTCAAGTGCGGGAAGGATATCGGATGGTATCTGGTGAATGTGGCATCTTTTGGGAACAGTGGATGGCAGATTGAGCCGGCATCAATGTATCTGTATGGCGGTGTTATGGGGATAGCATTGTTTTATCATATGATATATCACTGTGCAAAACTGGAAAAATACCGGGATGTGTGCCGAAACTTAGATGAACAGCTTTTTACTTATACAGGAGAAATGGAAGGTAGGAAAAGCGGTCGTATGCGAACCGGGATATATAATGGAGAAACGTCGATTGTATATGGATATTTGTGCATCTATCGGATTACAAAGGATATACGTTACCTGGAATATGCGGTTCGCCATGCAGAGTTTGTAATCGAAGCGATAGACAATGAGGAAGGATGTGATCTACTGGAGGGTCTGGCAGGGGCTGTATGGGGAATGGTAATGTTGTATGAGGTAAAGGGAGAGGAAAAGTATCTGAAAGCGGCTGAAAAGGCAGGGGACAGGTTGTGGCAGAGGGCCAGAGTTATCGGAGATGGTGTGGGATGGAGTACACAAATAGAGGAACAGCCATTGCTTGGTATGGCGCATGGAAATGCAGGAATTATGACAGCGCTTGCAAAGCTTTATCATATAACGAAAGAGGAAAGGTATTATGCCCTGCTGAAGAAAGCATTGGTGTATGAAGATAATTATTATAGAGAAGAACTGGGGAATTGGCTGGACTTTCGGATTAAAGATAAGAGGGAACGTGATGAAATGGATACGGTGGCGTGGTGCCATGGAGCAGGTGGGATTTTGGTGTCACGGCTTATGATTTATGATTGGCTAGGAGAGGATCTTAGAGTAATTGTTGAAACAGATATTCAGAAGGCGGGACAGAAACTTAAGGAGAGGGCATTGCGTGACGGTATGTGTTTGTGCCATGGGAGTTGTGGCAATCTTTTGATATTTTCGGATTATGCAAAATTTAGTAAAGACCAGGATGGGGCATGGGGGAAACAATATGAAAGTTATATTTGCCAGAAGCTGAAAAGTGATAAATTCGAATTATTGCAGCAGGAGAAACATAATCCGGGATTGATGAGTGGTTATCTCGGAATAGCATATTACATGCTAATTAAATATGACAGAATGGGGATTGATATTTTGAGGTTAGAATGATTTAGAGTATCGAAAAAAGTATATTTTTGAGGGAGTTTTATCACTGGTCCTATGTCAAGAAAAAGTGCAAATTAAATGTAACCAATTTTCACATTTAATTTGCACTTTTTCTTGACATAGGACCTCCCTTTGATAAATAACGTATAATTAGTTTCGTAAATTTCTTAGGATATGAAATTCATTGAAGAATAGAGAGATCGTAAGCTTACGGAGAAATATCCTGATATCTTCGTGGATGGCATTTATCTGAAAAGATGTTAGGGTGGCGAGTTCGAAAACTATTCCGTACTGACAGCCATAGGTGATAACAACGATGGGTATCGTGAGCTTGCGATTGATGAAGCGCAGTGTTTGAAGTATAACATCCTGCGTGACCTGAAGATGTTGATGAATCACAGTTATGATTCCCTGAACTCGATCAGGGGGTACCGTACTACATCCGGCACAAGCTGGAGCTTGCGGGCGGCTGCCGATAATTAGTCCGTGACATTGTTGCGATAAAATGCTGTAACAGCGACTGAAACGTGGTTTAAAGATGCGATTCTGCCACTATTTTCAATTTCAGGGCTACAATAAAGTGCTGTTGGTGGTGGCGAGAATTTGCCGCTCAATATGTATAGGATCCTTCGTGTATTAAGAAAAAGTTATGGGGATTACTGTGTTGAAAATCGGAATTGTAATACGAAAGAGGAAGTATATCGATTTTACCGGAGAATGGGTATTTATATATTTATTTTTTATCTTTTAGAGAGTAATGATATCCACGGGGAAAATATGATCGCTTGCGGAGAATATCCGGTTATCGTGGATATGGAAAATATGCTTAGCATGTCAGATGATATCAAATGCAGCACGATCATGGAAAAAATGAAATTATTTTTACATACATCAGTATTCTACTCTGGTGTGTTGTCGGGGCTCAAATGGTAGAAGTATGGTGGAAATGCCAATACCAGCGGCAGCAGTGGCAAAGGCAATACAAAAGGGTCATTTAAAGTTCTGAAGGTTGTAAATCAAGAAATTTCGGATATCAGATACAGTATGTATACCCTGAGGTAAAAACGGATGCTAATGTTCCTCGGGGAAGTGGGAAGCAGATTAATTCGTTACATTATAAAGATTGGATGGAGGACGGCTTTCGGTATGCATATACTTGGTTAATGGAGCACATGGATTAGACCAAACTTATGATAAAGTGGTATGGAAAGGATATGAACAGTCTAAAGAAAAAAGAGATGGTGGAAAGTGAAGTCGGAGATCTTTCGGAACATGACATTCCTTACTTCTATTTTAAATTTTCCGAGAGGTATTTGTATAATTCAAAAGGGAAAGCGATTGAGAATTAAAATATTGGGATATATACCAAAACTTAGATGAGCAGATTTTTACTTATACAGAAAAGTAGGAAAAGCGGTCGTGTGCAAATAAATGGACAAGAAAAGTATCTAAAAGCGGCTAAAAGGCGGGGCAGAAACTTAAGGAACAGAAAAACTTGCGGATGAAGGAACGGTTTGGGAGGTATGTTGTGGAAAGGTTGCAAAAGGATGAGGTTGAATTATTGTTGTAGGAAAAATATAATCCGGGATTGATGAGTGATTATCTAGGAATAGCATATTATATGCTGAAAGAGTGTGATAAGGGGATATTAATATTCTGAAGTTGGAATGATTCGAGTAAAGTGTCGAAAAAAGTATTTTTTTGAGGACATTTTATTACCATTGAAGGACAAACGCACACAAAGGAAAATTTTAGGGTAATATATAAAATATACATGAGGTATAATTTTAACTTCTCTATGTACCTGGAGGGGAATGGAGCCTAAGAAATATTTCTGAATTGACATAAATCATTAGATTTTGGGTGTACCTTTATAAGCCCAAATAAGAATTATGGAAAGTGAATATTTTTTTAGGCAATTAGGGGTTTCAAGCTTTGGGTGCATTGTGGATAATTCACGGCATAAGCAACAATTACCGTCAGCTGTCTGGTGATGCCTGCAAGGAAAAAACTGTTTTTGTAGTAGTGTGATTTGCGGTTTTTCTCTAGGCAATTTACATGTTGGTCTTGAAGTGGTTAATGGTACGTTCTGCAATGCTTCTGATTTTATAAGTGCTGTTCCATTCTTCGGAATCACGCAGGATCATATTTACAGAGCCACTGTTCAAGGTATTTCCTTATTTTTATGCTAATACTGGATTTGGAGTAGAATGACCTAGTGTACTGTCTCATTCACATTTCACCAAATGACTTGACTAAATTTCCATCTGCTACCTTGTCGTCAATCGACGTAGCCACCGCTACGCCTCATTCCTCCGCCTTGCAGGCTGAAAATCCATTCTGCGTCATTTTGCTGAAAGTGAACGAGACAGCACACTAGACTCTTGACATAAGCGAAGCGCTTTCTGAAATTTAATGTTGTATTTTGGAACCGAAGAAAAATTTGCCACGCTGTTTTGAGCGAGATCTCTTTTTAAAAGAAGGGGCAATGTGATTCTCCATTTCGTTAAGCAGAGTAGTCTGAAAAACGTATGAAGAACACAGATGAAACAAGGGGCAAAGGTTTTAGATGTATTTATTTTGTGAAGTATACGGAGGATGGCACTACGAACAGCCTGAAAAGGAAGTTCAAAAGAGAAAGGTATTCAAGATTATTCAACTAGATTGGGAGAAAAGGGAATAATCCACTTTCTTCAAAAGAGGATAACTGGATTATACGTGAATTATGGTAATCTATATACTTATAAATGACAAAAGAACAAATAAAGCAATAAATGCAATAAGTAATCGAATACATAAAGGGAATTATTTGTCAAAAGCGCATAGTGGATTATACACTGTAATTGCAGTAAGTGATAAAGGCGAAGTTGGTGTTGATATTGAGAAAAAAGCGGAACGTTCAAAAGAGACTATCAGATATTTTTTTTCGAAGTACAGAAGTTTTGTTATTGAAGGAGAAATCGATGAAAGCTTATGTTCATTTTATAAGACGTGGACTGCAATGGAAAGCTATTTCAAATTAAGGAAGAAGGGTTTTTATACAGATAAGAACTTTTCTGTTGATTTAGATAGGAACAAAATAATAGTAGGCTCTAAAGAACATTATATTGCACATATTGATTATAATAACTATATAATCTGTATCTGTACACAGTATGAAGAAATTCGGAATATACAGGTGATTGATGATATGTCATGCGTGATAGCTTAGAAAAAGAAAGGAAAAATAGTAAAATGGAGTATTCGTTAATACTTTCAGGGCAAGGTTCTGAAAAAACGGCTATGCTAAGGGACGTAGTAGACAATAATGAATTTGCAAAGGAATTTATACAAAAGTCAGAAGAGATATTAAAAATTAGACTGATGGACATTATAAATTCAAATGATATCAAGAAAATAACAGATCCGAAAGTAAATCAGTTTATGCTTTTTCTATTTCATAATATTTATTCTAAGTTAATTATGGAGAGTTTTAATGAAATGCCCAATTTTATAGCAGGTCATAGTGTGGGGCAATTGTGTTCATACTCCGTATCTGGTGTGGCTTTAGTTGAGGATATGTTAGGATTTTTAAAGGAAAGGACAGACATTATCAATGATGTTAGTATACAGAATAGGGCCAAGTTTGTAAACTGTTTTGGAATTACATACGATGCCATGAATGAACTGATTCAGGAGAATCAGTTGGGTGAATATATAGATATAGGTTTACATAACGGTGAAACTAATATTGTTGTTGCAGTAACCGAAGAGGGTAGAGAAAAGTTGGGAGAACTCTCAGCAGTGCACAGATTTATAATAAAAGACTTGGCTATAGCAAGACCATATCATACTCATTTTATGGATGAATACAATGAAAAGCTTTTGCCATTCATTCAGAAAATGAATTTTAAAAATGCTGATTTTCCGATATTGCTCAATAATCGATGTGAATTAGAATGTGATGGAAGCGCAATAAAAGAAGAAACCAAAATTCAGATGATAAAACCTGTATTCTGGTATGAGAGTCTGAAAAAGTCAGAATGTGATAATTATCTGGTACTGGACCCAAGCAAAAATCAGTGCAAGATTTTGAGTAAGATTGTTAAGGGTAAGGTTATAAGCATTTCCAGTTTTGCATCAATAAAAAATATAAAAATTTACTGATAAGGTGTACAGGGAGGTATTCATGGAAAAGGTAGCATTAGTGACAGGTGCATCAAGAGGTATTGGTGCCGCCATTGCAAAAGTTCTGGCCAGTGATTACAGAGTAATTGTAAATTACAAGTCAAGTGAAAAACTGGCTGAAGAGGTTGTGAATGAAATTAGAGAAGCAGGAGGAGAAGCTGAAAGCTTTCAGGCAGATGTTTCTAAGGAAGAGGATGTTGTAAAGTTATTTAAGTACATCAAAACGATTTATAGGAGAATTGATGTTTTGGTAAATAATGCTGGAGTTACAGCAGATAACTTTTTAATGTCTATGAATCTTGATAATTGGAACAAAGTAATTAACAGCGATTTGACATCGGTTTTTCTTTGTTGCAGAGAAGCTTCGAAAATAATGCACTACTTTAAAATACCAGGAAGGATTGTGAATATTGCTTCTGTAAGTGGTCTCATAGGTTTAGAAGGTCAGGCAAACTATAGTGCGGCAAAAGGTGGAGTAATAGCATTAACAAAAGCAGTAGCCAAGGAACTGGTAGCGGATAAGGTAGTTGTCAATTGTGTTGCACCAGGTTTTATTGAAAGTGATATGACAAAGGCAGTCAATCAGAAACTTGTTCAGAAAATGCTTGAAAATGTTTCTGTGAAGCGCTATGGAACGGCTTTGGAAGTTGCAAAATTTGTGCAGTTTTTATGCAGCGATGATGTTGAGTATATTACTGGTAAGGTGTTTACAATAGATGGAGGCATGGTCTATTAACACAAATAATAAATGAAACAAGAAAGGATGTTTAAAAATGGATATGACGAAGTTAGTAGAACGGGAAGAATTATGTATGCGAATCAGAAAAATAATTCTGGATAGTTTAATGTTGGAGATACCAGTGGAATTTATCAGCAATGATCAGCCGTTAGTAGGTAGAGGGTTTGAGTTTGATTCCATTGATACTCTTGAAATTTCGGTTGCGGTTGAAATGGAGTTTGATGTAAGCATCTCCGATGGTAATTTTGATACATTTGGTTCTATTAATAAAATTGTTGATTATATAATGAGTGCAAAAGAAGTGAGAGGTGTTTGACTTGTTGATAAATGGAAATGAAGTGAGAAACTATTTAATGCATAGATGGCCATTTCTTCTTGTAGATGGTGTTACCAATATAACAGGACAGACAATCGAAGGATTTAAAAATGTGTCTATGTCTGATATCTGGTTTATGGGGCATTTTCCAGAAGTTGCAATACTGCCGGGAGTACTTATTATTGAGGCGTTAGCACAATTGAGTGGTATTTATATAGCAAAGGCTAGTCTGGAAAATGAGAAAATGGAAGATAAAATCGGAATGCTCATGACAGTTAAGAATTTTAAATGCATTAAACCGGTTATTCCTGGAAATAAACTTGTATTGAAAGCACAACTAAAGGGAATAAGTCGGTCTATTTACATATTTGACGTGAAAGCTAGTGTAGAGAATGATGTGGTTGGAGCTGGAATAATTCAGCTATATTTGCAGGAGAGTAGTGAAATCTTATAGGGCTCATTGGTGTGCAATAGAGAATGAACTATAGTCAGTCAAGGGAGGATAAAAAATGTTATCAATAGTGAAAGATATTTTTGGCGAAGATGCTTATAAGGTTAGTTTGATGAATGATGTAGAAGTGATTGCTCAGACAAATAATAATGGATATTCCTGCATTCGAGAAAATGTAGGATATACTGCGTTATCCTTTTTTAAATATTTAAAGATATCGGAGGATTTTAGTGAAACACTTGATAGTCTTGTGACGAAAAATGTTGTATTCATGAATGATGGACAAAACATGTGTGCGTACATTTTGACAGAAGAAGGTCAGATTAATAGTTGTGTATCCATTTATAAAAATGAAGATCATTTCATAATGGAAATCTATAGTTGGGATTATGAGAAAGTAAAAGAGGTTTTGAAAGAGGCAGAATGTGAACTTACAGAGATTGATCTAAACTGTGTTCTTATTGAGGGACCAAACAGCAGGCAGATACTATTAGATGTGTTTGATGTAGATTTAGAGTATATATCCTATCAGAATCATGAATATTTTGACTGCAACGGAGATGAACTTCTTATTGCCCGTACTGGCTACACCGGAGAATTTGGATATAAGGTACTTGGTAATAAGCAGCAGGTTGAAAATTTCCTGAAAAAGCTTGCAGAAGAGAAAGTCGACTGTTTTGTCGGTCTTGATGCAATCAAACAATGTATGGTAGAAGTAAAACAGCCTGATTTTGAGTTATCCTATACAAAATTCAGTAGCAATGTTTTTGAACTGGATTATCAATGGTTTATAGATTTTAAGAAAGACTCAGACTATTTAGGGAAAAATGCTTTATATGAGAAAGTAGCATCTGTGATAAAGAAAAATACAATCTGTGCATTATGCAATACAAGTGTTAAGGTTGGACAGGCGGTACATACAGGTGGAGAAGTCATTGGTCAGGTAATTGACTGCCAGTATTCAAAAACGTTAGGAAAATATATTGTAGTATTGTTCATTGATAAGAAATATGCACAATCAGGATTTGAATATTCAGTAAATGGTGAAGCTGTAAATACCGTGTCTGCACCCTATATTCTTCCTAAGAGTTGGACAGTTGGAAAGGAGGACAACTAGGTGACATCACAGGATATTGTAATCACAGGAGTTGGAGCAATTGTTTCAAATGGCTTAAGTTATGATGAATTTGTTGAAAGTTGTTTGTCAGGTAAATCTGGGATTAAAGTATCTAAAAGAATTGATATATCTTCTTTAAAAAGTCATCTTGTTGGAGAAATCGATTACAGTAAATTAGAAGAAAAGTGTCCAGAAGCATATGATAAGACAACGGTTTTGGCTTACTGTGCTGCTGCTGAAGCACTAGAACAGGCCAATATTCCAGATGGATATTTTGAAGGAAAAAACGTTGCCATAGTCATTGGAAGTCTATTTGCCGGTTTTAATAGTACATTTGAAATTCAAAAGGCATTTCATGATGGAATAGAATTGAAAGACGTTCCTGATAAAACATATGAGAATTACTATTCAAGTGCAATTCCTGATTTCCTGTGCAAGAAACTTGGAATTAATGGACCAAGAATCATTGTAAGTAATGCGTGTGCATCTGGCGGAAGTGCTGTGGGATTAGCGTATGATTTAATTAAATCAGGGGTAATCGATATGGCTATTGCCGGTGGTACAGATGAGTTAAATAAAATGTGTCTGGGGGGGTTCAATAGCCTAGGTGCAATTTCACCTAAGTTGTGTGCGCCTTATGTAAAGAGTAGTGGAATTAATATTGGTGAAGGTGCAGGTATGTTTATTCTTGAAAAAGGAGACAGTGCAGAGCAGAGGAATGCTACCGTTCATGCAAAAATTCTAGGTTATTACTTGAATTCAGATGCGTACCATATTACAACACCAAATCCAAAGGGAGAAGGTGCACAGAATCTGATGAAGAATGTATTAGAACTTAACAGGATTCCAATTGAAGATATTGATTTTATTAATGGTCATGGAACAGGAACGAAAGCAAATGATACTGCTGAAATCCGTGCCATAAACCAGTTGTTTAAAGATACAGATTTAAAGATAAAATTAACAAGTAACAAAGCCAATGTTGGACACTGTATGGGAGCTGCTGGTGCAGTTGAGCTTGCAGCTACAGTAGGTTCAATTGAGAAAAAGTTTGTAACACCGCTTTATGGAAAAGGGGAAAAGGAAGCAGATCATGTTCATGTTGTCCTTAAGCCAGAGAAAGTTGAAAGACCAGTGGCATTATCAAACTCATTTGCATTTGGAGGAAATAATGTTTCGTTGGCAATTTCAAGTGCTGATTATGATTTTAATTCTGTATTATATGAAGAGTGTCCAGTTGTAATTACTGGCGTAGACTGTATTGGTAATAATCATGATTCATTTGAAACATTTGAGGCTATATTAGCAGATGCTCCTGTTGAATTTTATAGAGATAGTGTTGTAGAAGGTACATATAAAACACAGATTCCCGAAATTAATTATAAGCAATATATGGCGCCCGACATGATACGAAAGACAGATCAGTTAACAAAATATGCAGTTGTTACATCACAACGTGCACTAATGGATGCCAATATTGAGATAAACAATGATAATACTAATTCAATTGGACATGTTTATTCTTCAGCAGTGGGGCCTATAAGTACGATAAAAGATATTAATGAAGGCATTTTCGAACGTGGAATAGGAAAAATGAATCCATTTTCTTTCCCCAATAGTGTTGATAATGCAGCGCCAGGTTATATTACGATGACTAGTAGAATTAAAGGGGCAACCATTACACTTGATGCAGGAAGTTCTTCTTTAATGTGTAGTCTAATTTATGCAAGAATTCTTATTTGTTCAAAAAAGGCAGAAAAAGTAGTTGTTACTTTGGCAGAGGATTTTGAAGATTTATATCAGATGGGATTCAACAATTTTGGTGTTCTTAGCAATAAGGCTGATATTAATGACTTTAGCAATAAAGAAAATACAGTTATTTTGACACCAGGTAGTGTATCTTTTGTTCTTGAAAGCAAAGAATCTGCACTTAAGAGAGGGCAGAAAATATATGCAGAACTTTTAGGTTGCGAGCTTGTAGGAAGTAATAATGGAGAAGACAAGGCATTACTTGATCCATCTTTAGACAATTATTATGATACACTTGAAGCAGGAATTAAAAAGTCTGGTTTGACTTGGTCAGAGATTGACTTATACTGTTCACCAAGTGCAGGGGTTGTAAAGAATGATATACGGGAGAAAGAGCAGGTATGGGATAAACTTCCTGAGAATGTAGATATTCTTTCTGTTAAGCCATACTGTGGATTTAATGTATCCATATTCTCCGCATACAATCTTGTAGCTGCTCTTCGGGCATTTCAAAAGGAAGATGCATATGTTGTAAAAGAGAGTGCATTGGAGAAGAAACAGAAAATATTTAAAACAGCAGTTGCGGGTTCCTATTATCTTGGAAATACTGTTGGATGCGTAGTAGTAAAAAAGGTTGATTAGCTTATTTAAACGAGGAAAGCTAGATGAAAAATATTATCAAAGTAAGTCATTTTCAAAAGAACTACAATTTGATTAAGGCTGTAAAAGATATAAGTTTTGAGGTCGAGGAAGGCAGTTTATTTGCCTTCCTCGGACCAAATGGTGCCGGAAAATCTACGACAATTAATACATTGTGTACCCTTTTAAAGGGGGATGGTGGGAACATTGAGATTAATGGTCATGTACTTGGAAAAGAGGACAATCAGATTAAATCAGATATCGGAATTGTATTTCAGGAGAGTCTATTAGATGATCAGTTGACCGTTGAAGAAAATTTACTTGTACGTGGTAATCTGTATTCCATGCATGGGGTACAGCTAAAAAAGCGTGTAGAAGAAGTTCTTGAAACCACAGGAATTAAAGAATACAAAAAACAGTTATATGGACTTTTGTCAGGTGGACAAAGAAGAAGAGCTGATATTGCCAGAGCCTTAATTAATACACCCAAAATACTTTTTTTAGATGAACCTACAACAGGACTTGATCCAAAAACTAGGTTGGCAATCTGGAGCCTGATTAAAGAGATGCAGAGAGAAATGGGGATGACAATATTTCTTACGACACATTACATGGAAGAAGCAGCAGAAGCAGATAGGGTTGTAATTATTAATAAGGGTCTGATTATTGAGGATGCCACACCGATTGATTTGAAGAATAGGTATACACAAGACAGAGTATTGCTCTACAATGTTAAGCCGGAAATTTATGAATATTTAGCACATAAACGGATTTGCTATGAATTGAATAGTGAAGGAATGAGCATTCCGATAAAAGATAAAGAAGAGGCAATTAATTTAATATATGAGTTGAAAGATTTATATGGATTTTTTGAAGTGAGAAAAGGAACCATGGATGATATGTTTCTTAATGTGCTGAAAGAAGAGGTGTAACATGTTAAGTTTGATAAGACGTAATTTACTGCTCTATTTTAGAGACATTTCAGACGTTATTCTATCAGTTCTCTCTGTAGTTATTGCAATTGGAGTATATGTTTTGTTTTTATCTAAGTTGCAGATAGACATGGTGAATGGAACTGTTAAAAATTTGAATGTTAGTCATAAAGATATTTTATGGCTTGTAAATAGTTGGGTTTTAGCTGGACTTTTGGCGATTACGCCAGTAACAAGTGGGTTAGGGGGACTTGGAACACTTGTTCATGACATGGATAAGAAGATTACAAAGGATTTTAAGTCTTCGCCAGTGGGAAAATGGAAATATCCATTATCCGTTTTAATCAGTTCCTGCATAATTGGTTCAGTTATGAGTTTTTTACCCTTAATCATATATAGTATTTACATTTATGTAGCAACTGGGCATGCGTTTTCTATATCGCAGTATGTGAAAGTATGTTTAATGATATTGTACACATCCTTTTTTTCTTGCAGTGTTATGGGAGTTATAACTTCATTATTAAAGAGCCGTCAGGCATTTACTTCGTTAAGTATAATAGCCGGTACAATCATCGGGTTCTTAGAAGGTGTGTATATGCCTATTGGAATGTTACCAAATAAAGTTCAGGATGTATTAAAGGTAATTCCGTTTGGTCATTGTGCAGTTGTATTTAGAAGTATATTAATGTCTAATTCGATTGATGGAGTAATGGGAAAAGTGCCAGAAAGTCTGCAGAGAGAATATTTGGAATGTTATGGAGTCAAGTATTATGTTGATGATAGTATATTATCTATTAGATTGAGTATTTTTTATATGCTGATGTGGGCTATTGTAGCACTTGTTCTTTATCTGATCCGTAGTAACAGGAAAGCACAAAAATATTGATAGTGAGGAGATATGTACTATGGTCAAGGAAATAGAATTTACAATATATGACAGGGAGAGAGATGTTGAGTCTGTTGTAAATCTCTTGAAAAGAAACAAATATTATCTAGGGAAGCTTGATCCAGATTTGACTGCTGAAAGATACATAGAATATCAGGACAGAAGAGGATTCCAGTTTGCTGTAGTTGCTAAAGTTGATGATGAGGTAATTGGCCATATCGCCTTGTATTTGAATGGTAATCAGGGGGTTGCACAAAAAAAACAGATTATTCTTGGGACTGCCTTGGTGGATGCCAGATATCAGAGATTAATGCCTTCCATTGGGGCTCTTTATATGCTTGCAATGGAAACTGCAATTAAGAATGGTTATAAGGTAGTCATATGTGACACATTGAAAGCAAATATGAATTCTCTCTATGTTCTAAGACGTCTTGGCGGTGTTCTGCTGAAGAATGAACCAAGTATATATGGTTTATATTTATTAAGAATATACACGCCACTTATCATCGAAACATTAGGGTCTGCTTCTATTGCGGAAGCAACGAAAGAGTTTGGGCAGATTTATGAGGTAACAAAACGGTTAGATAAGAGAACCGCCAAACAGAAAACAGAATTAATTGATAATAAATATGTGTTACAGGCATATCATGTTAAAGAAGCTAATTATAAGTTTTTTGTTAATATCATAAATGAAAATGTTGGAAAGATTTTGCTGGATGATTACTTCCAAGCAGTATTATTGGAAAATGATTCAAAATTGGCTATTACAGCTTATCAGAATCTTAATGTCCAGTTGGCTTTTTATGAAGGAGGAGATAAGATAAAAGAAGAAGCTGTTTTTCTAGCAGAAGGAGAAATAAAAGCGATTGCAATTAAGAAATCAATTGAGAAGATCCGGTTGGGATTTTCTGATTCAGACACAACGTTTTATATGTATCCTAGACCCAATATACAAAAGGAACAAAAATATCTTCAGGGAAGTTCTGCAGAGCAGATACTGGATTTGCAAACAGGATATTTGAGATTTTTTAAAGAAGGCAATCCATTGTTTGTGGAAATGTGGCCATGCATTACACGACCACTATTGTTTGGTTATTTAGTTCCAAAGGAGATTGCCTTAATACAGGAGAAATTAGAAGAAAACAGATATAGGATTACAGAAGAAAGCAAAAAATATACACTTTATCGTGAGTATACATTTGAAGAGAATAGAGTGAGAATCGATACATATGCGGATATTTTTGAAGAGATAATACGTGAACCAGTATTTCATTTAGCATTTGATGACTTAAGTTATAACTGTACGATTGTTACAGAGAGTGAAATCGTAAATAAGAGCTACAATGATAAAGATTACAGAGCATATTGTGATGAAATAATTTATGAGTATTTTGGAAATGAAGATTATACAAAGAGTTTTGTAAAGAAAGTGGAAGTAGTATTTGGACATGAAAAATATGAAATTGTTTCAGATCAGGATATATATTGCTTTCACCAGTACAATTATTTAGGATTCCGTTTCAGGAAACAGTCAGATGTGCTTGAAAAAAATATTGTAAGTGGAAGCACACGGATACAGCTTGGGACTATTACTATAGAAAGGAGCAGTATCTAGAGTATGAATGTATTTGAAAAGTTATTTATGATTAATAACTATCATGCTGGATTAAATCGTGTGTGCAAGATATCTTCCATTCTGAATTTTATACAAGAGATAACCATTGAGCAGGTACATCAAGTAGGCTCTATCAAAGAAAAAGTATCAAGGATGTTTAAAGAAATAGAAATGTTTGTCCTGTCAGTCAGGATTGAATTACAACGTCCAATTTATTTTGGTGAAGTATTGACATTAAGGGTATACCAATGCCCACTAATCAGTTCTAAACTATACAGAAAAGCAAAATTGTATATCGGAGAAGAATATGTGGGAAGTGCAGTTGTAGTTACAGTGTTGGTAAATCTTGAATCAAGAAAGTTGATTAATCCTAGATTACATACTGAGATCTTAGAACAGTATATATATTCCGGTGACACTGAGCATGTAAGAGTCAAAGAGGTTTGTCGGAAAAAGGTAGAAAATATCAAGAAGTATCATGTGGAGTATAGTGATATAGATAGAAATGGTCATATGAATAATGTCCGTTATGCAGAAATAATCAGTAATGTAATAAAAATGGAGCAGTACGAAGATCAATATATTAACAAGCTACAGATTGATTTTATCTCAGAGTGTTATGTAAATGATGAGATAAATTTAGGAAAGATAAACGAAGGAAATAAATTTTATGTACAAGGATCTGATAGCAGAAACAGATTAAAATTTAAAGGGGAAGCATATTTACAATATATTGATTAGGATAGATAATCAGTTGATTTTTACGGGAGGAAAGTATAATGAATGCAAAGAGTCGCGAGATTTTAAGAGCAGAGAATATTTTTAAAAGTTATGGGAATGGAGAGGCAAAGACTCAGGTATTAAAAGGGATTAGTGCTACATTTGAGGAAGGGAAAATGTATACAATTCTTGGCCAGTCTGGTAGTGGAAAGTCCACTTTTATGAATATTCTAGGTGGATTGGATACGGTAGACAGTGGAAGCGTTTTCTGTGAAGGCAAAGATATTACAAAAATGAGACCAAAGAAACTGGTGGAATATAGAAGAGCAAATCTGGGCTTTATTTTTCAGATGTACAATCTGATACCTAATTTGACAGTCCGTGAAAATATACAGGTGTGTGAATATCTTTCTAAATCACCAATTGAAATAGATGGAATCCTTAAGGTGTTAGGTATGGAACAGCATCAGGATAAGTTTCCATCCCAACTTTCAGGAGGACAGCAGCAACGATGTGCAATTGGGCGTGCATTGGTGAAGAATCCAAAAGTTTTATTATGCGATGAGCCAACTGGTGCTTTGGATTACAAAACCAGTAAAGATATACTAGTTCTTCTTGAAAAGATAAATAGGGAATATGGTACAACCATGTTAATTATTACACATAACACAGCAATAAAGGATATGACCCATAATGTAATTACCATCAAGGATGGTTTGATTTCAGATGCATACGAAAATAAGGTGATAATACCGGCTAAGGATTTGGAGTGGTAGAAGATGAGGATATTAAGAAAACAAACTCTAAGAAACTTAAGGAAAGAATGGTTCCAGTATTTTGCAGTATTTGTGCTTATTGCAGTGGGACTTGCTTTAATCATTTCAGTTAGTGATGCATCGGATTCTATCAGCTATGCATTGAATGATCTAGAGAAAGAAACAAATGTGGAAGATGGCAATTTTTCTTTATTTGTTCCGTTAAATGATAGCCAGAAGGCAGAGTTAAAAGAGCATGGAGTAGAGTTGGAAGAAAGTTTTTATATAAATTTTTCATATAAGAATACTACACTTCGTGTATTCAAAGATCGACAAAAGATAAACTTAGTTAAATTGCGTAAGGGAAATATGGCAAAAAAGGATAATGAAATTGTAATTGAGCAGCATTATGCCGAGAAGCATTCAATGAATGTTGGCGATACTATTTCATTAGCTGGAAAGACATTTTATATAACTGGTTGGGGATACTCAATTGATTATGATGCATCTTTAAAGCAGATTGATTCTGCATATCCAAATTCTGAAATGTTTGGTACCGCCTTTGTTGCCGATTCGAGTTTTGATGCCATGATGGATAACTATAGGGCGGAATATAGTTATGCATATCAATTGAAGGGAGAATATAATCATGCCCAGCTACAGGACTGGCTTAGTGAAATGAAATTTGATGAAACAAAAGTTTCGGATAAATACATGAAGAAAACAATTGATGATGTAAATGACGAAATCAGTGAATTTACGAACGGTGCAGATGATGTGGCAGATGGAGCAAAGGATTTATATGATGCCATTAAGAAGATCAATGAGAATCCTCAAATGAATCCAATGATGAATCCACTTAACGAGGGGGCAGAGACATTATATAAACGTTCTAAAGATTTGCGTGAAGCTGTTTATGATGTGACAGATGAGTATTTAGAGGTTGAGTGGCAAAACTTAATCAGCATAACTCCAAAAGATAAAAATGCTAGAATTGGTGATTACAGAGACTTTGCGGCTACAAATAAGTATTGCGCATTGCCAATTGGAGTAGCACTGTTCTTGTCCCTAGCCTTTTTAATTGCTGTGATATCTGCCAATGATATTAAGAAGCAGAGCCGGACAATTGGAACTCTTTATGCAATGGGATATAAAAGTAATGAGTTAGCTTGTACCTTTATTGTAACGCCAGTACTTGTTGTATTTTTGGCTTCTTTGGTTGGTACAATAGCAGGATTTAATTTAATCTTCCTGTTTACAAAGGATTATGTAGCAAATGGATGTATCGTTGACTTGCCTACAGCATATCCGGTCTACCTAATACTGTATGGTCTTGTTGTACCAACACTCTTGGCAATTATTGTAAACTGGATTGTCATTAAGGTTGCATTATCAAAACCAGTATTAAACATGCTTCGTAATACCAACATTGAAACAAAGAATCTGGAAGTTGGTTTAGTCAATATGAAGTTTAAGAAGAAGTTTCAGTTCCGTTTGTTTTTACGTGAAATGCCAAGCTTCCTATTACTATTTATATCATTAATCATGACAATCTTTATGATGGTATTTAGTGCTACTCTGTATGGTACTTTAGATACCTGGGTAAAAGGCTGTGAAGAAGATATTCACTATGCATACAAGTATTATTACAAATTCCCATCAGAGGATGTACCAACGGGAGGCGAAGCTGTTTTCTATAAGGGACTGGAGGCAACATTGGACTTAACCAATAGCCAGCTGGATGTAGAAGTCTGGGGCCTATCTAAAAACAGTAAATATTTTGATTATAACCTGACAGGAAGCAGGAAGGAAATCTATATTACAGATTCCACAAAGGATAAGTTTGGATGGGATGTTGGAGATAAGATTTATCTTTCAAGCAGAATGGGAAATGAAGCTTACTGCTTTACGGTTGCAGGGGTTGTTGATTATTCGACAGGACTTTATTTATTCATGGACATCGACAATATGCGAGAAGTCTTTGGAGAAGAGGAGAATTACTGGAATCTTGTTTTATCGGATAAAAAACTGGATATTGATGAGAGCAGACTTGGTGCTACAATCACAAAAGACGATACTGTAATTGGTGCAGAACGTAGAACAGATTCATTAATGGGGATTGTTTATATGCTTATGGGAATGGGGATCTTTATTTTCGTAGGTATCTTCTATATGATGATGAAGTTAATTACCGAAAAGTCAATGAATGCGATTTCACTGCTTAAAATTATGGGTTATAGTCAAGGAGAAGTTCAGCAGTTGTATTTGGTAAATCCTATTTTTGTGATCATATTAAGCAGCGCCATTTCGATTCCATTCAGTAAATGGATTGTGTCTCTGATCTATCCATTGATTATTTCAAGTGTTACAACTGGAATGCCGGTTGTACTGCCATTAAGATTGCTTCTTATGTTAATTGGAATTATTTTTGTTTCTTGGCTTGCTGTTCATATTTTGCTAAACAAGAAGATATACAATATTTCGCCAGAACAAATTTTGAGAAATAATGAGTAAGTAACATGATTATATATTTCAAATGTATATGAGTAATTTCACGCATATACATTTGAAATATGAATAAAGAGTAGTCATGTTTCTTATACAAGTCCAGCTAATAAATATGCGTAGAAGCAATATTCTATGGTGTTGGCACCTCCTTTAAAAGGGGATAGATAGATTTTTGATGCAGATTGGATTTGAAGAAGTACTGCAATCTGGGAACATCTGATTTACATAAGAAGCATCATAAGTGTTTTAGCAATAGTGTATGCGTCGATCACGTCCGTCTTAGTTTTGCGAATGTTATTCTTTCGTATTGTAGATGTCTTGATAGGGTTGAACACACACTTTAAAGTAACTGGCAACAAGGTATCGTATGAGGTTGTCGCCATAGTGTGCCGTTGACTCAAGAACGGTGATGAGACTGTCATCTCCATTAGCGTCATTTGTGAATTTGAACGGCTCCATGAGTATTTCACCATCAGAAGATATGGTTGAGGCAAGATGGTTGGGTTTGGCAGTATATATACCAACGCAAATCATGAGGTAGTACCTCACTTTCTAAAAGTCAAATACCGTGATATCCACCAGCGATTATCATCGTAGACTTGATTAAAATAAGTACACAGGAGAAATACTTCCGGCAACATCCAGCACATAAATGATTCGGATAAAGGTAATAACAATATATCTCAATCAAGTATTAGAGATGCAGGGAAAAATCAAAAGTCTACAATATTTGAATGCATTGAACCACGATACTTATTAAAAAGAAAGGAAACATGGTGTTTTTACTTCTGAAAACATCATATAAGGGAAGAATATGGAAAGTTCCATATTGTCAACTATTGGAGATACACCAGTAATAGAATTAAAGAAAGTATTTGATAAGGAAGACTTTCAACTGTTTATGAAAATGGAAGCAATGAATCCAGGAGGGAGTGCAAAAGACAGAAGTGGTTACAGTATGCTTATGCAAGCCATAGAGGAAGGCAAAGTAAATAAGGATACTGTTATAATAGAATCCAGTTCTGGAAATCTTGGAATAGCACTTGCACAGATATGTTGTTATTTTGACTTGCGGTTTATATGTGTAGTTGATGTCAAAACAACAGAGCAGAACATAAAAATGTTAAAAGTATATGGTGCGGAAATTGATTATGTTAATGAACCAGATGCAGTTACAGGTGAATACTTGCAGGCAAGGTTAAATAGAGTAAAAGAACTGTTGGAGAAAATTCCTAATAGTTATCGTCCTAACCAGTACAATAACATATATAATCCTCTGGGACATAAGAATGCAATGAAAGAACTGGATGAATATTTTAACGGAGATATTGATTATGTTTTTTGTGCAACCAGTACATGTGGAACAATCCGTGGATATTCAGAATACATAAGAGGGCACAAACTTTCAACTAGAATAATTGCGGTTGATGCGGTTGGAAGCGTTATTTTTGGTGGTGAAAGAAAGAAGAGAATGATTCCAGGTCATGGAGCTGCTGTTGTTCCTGGATTGTTTTATGATGGAATGGTAGATGAGAGTATTTTCGTTACAGATATGGACTGTATTAAGGGATGTCGGACGCTTGTTGATCGGGAAGCTATATTAGCAGGTGGTTCTACAGGGGCAATACTAAGTGCAATAAAGAAGATAAAAGATAAAATACCTAGTGGTTCTAAATGCGTCATGATTATGCATGATAGAGGAGAAAGATATTTAGATACGATATATTCAGATCAATGGGTAAAGGAACACTTCGGAGAAAAGTCTTTAGATTATAGTTGGGATGACAAATTAGTCACAGCAGACAGATAGTACAAAAATGAGGAGAGTGAAAATGAGTAAGGATATTAAAATTATAATTGCTGATGAAGTAAACAGTATTTTAGAAGGAAAAGAACAACAGATTATTGATATTGTAAGTCAGACATATGTCTTGCACAATGATGGCCTTTCTTCTATGCCACATTCAATTTTTTTAAGATTTCCCAATCGCGATTCAGACCGAATTATTGGACTTCCTGCTTATATTGGTGGAGAGTTTGATATTGCAGGGATGAAATGGATATCTTCTTTTCCTGAAAATATCCAGAAAGGAATGGAAAGAGCATCAGCAGCATTTATTCTGAATGATATGAGTACAGGTCAAGTAAGTGCATTTATGGAATCTTCAATTATAAGTGCGAAGAGAACCGCGGCAAGTGCAGCTTTAGCAGCAAAAGAACTACATTCAAATTCAGATGAAAGAAAAATCGGTCTTGTTGGATGTGGAAGAATTAATAGTGAAATATTAAAATTCTTACATACGGTATTTCCTGATTTGGAAGAAGTATATGTATTTGATAAGTCTGAAGAGCGTGCAAAAGACTTTACAGAAAGATTCAAAGAAGAAAAGTTTAATATGACAGTAGTAGGATCTGTAAATGAAGTTTTCGAAAATGCAAAACTTGTCTGCTTTGCAACAACTGCAGGCGTACCTTATATAAGTGAAATTCCTGCATGTGATAAAAATACGACTATTTTAAACATTTCTTTGAGAGATTTTTCACCTGAATTCGTAGAACAGTGTGACAATATTGTAGATGATTTAGATCATGTATGCCGAGAGAGAACATCAATTCATCTTACAGAACAAAAGCTTAATACGAGAAGTTTTGTAAGAGGTACACTGGCTGATGTTGTTTCAAAGAAGATTGAGAAGCGTGTTTCAGATAAGCGGGTTCTATTTAGTCCGTTTGGCTTAGGTATATTGGATTTAGCTCTTGCCAATGTAGTTAAGATGGAAGCGGATAAAGAAAATATAGGAACAATGATAAAGAACTTTATGCGATAATAATTATTAAGTAGTGTCCAGTGATTGGTGTATAATCTCTTAAAACCAAATTTGATATTGATAAAAAGAAAAACAAGAATAAAATAATACAAACACATGCAAAACAACAGGAAGTCGCTGATATATATGAGCAGTTAGGAATGGACTTACCTACGGCATTTCGTATGTTTATGGTTAGAAGTAAGTTTTTGGATCGTTTCAACGTCTAAGATTTCAAGGAAAGCGTTGGCGTGCATGCGGTCATAACAGGTAATCGTACTTTAAATCTTATCAGCATATTTATCTGTAAGTAACATGAACACATTCTTCAACGTTTTTTTATTGTACTTGAAACTTGAAGAAAATGAGAAACACTATCCGGTAAAGAATTTTAAGTATTAGAAGACGAATTTATTGCACAGGAGTATTCAACCCTGGAAATCGACTTTATTTTAAAAAGAGTTGTGAAATGGAGTCGAAAAACTATTTTTAAGGAAATTTTATAACTGTTGGCGGACGAGCGCACACAAGAGAAACTTTATAGGGTAACATATATCGTGATTTATAGACATCTTCTTAAGGAAAAAAGAAGAGGACAAATGGCGCATATGTTATCCCTTTTTTTCTGTATAGAGCGTGTCATAACTAATGAGTGGCTGTGTTTTCCAGACACAGTATTGATGTACTTGGAAAGAGGGAAATTATGAATATGGCAAATGGTCGAATATGTAAAGTATGTGGAGCAGAAATTACCAGAGAAAAATTAGACAGTAATCTATCGGTTTGTCCGTTTTGCGGAAATTATATGCGGTTTCATGCATACAAGCGTATCCGCTCTTTAGCAGATGAGCATTCCTTTCATGAATGGAAAGATGATATCCTTTTCTCTAATCCGCTCAATGATCGTTCATACGAAGAATTGATAGGCAAAATGAAAAAGAAACATAATTTAAAAGAAGCAATTGTTGCAGGAGAAATGAAAATAAATGGTAGTTCTGTGGCAATTGGTGTCATGGATACGCGATTCATAATGGCCAGTATGGGTCGTTATGTTGGTGAAAAAATAACATGTATGTTTGAAAAGGCTATGAAAAAAAGATTGCCGGTTATTGTATTTTGCTGTTCTGGCGGAGCAAGGATGCAGGAAGGAATTATTTCCTTAATGCAAATGGAAAAAACGGCAGCGGCAGTAAAAAAACATAGTGACGCAGGCCTACTATATATTTCTGTTCTGACAAATCCTACGATGGGTGGTGTCAGCGCAAGTTTTGCCTTATCAGCAGATATCGTGTTAGCGGAAAAGGGAGCGATGATAGGCTTTGCCGGACCGCGGGTTATTGAACAAAATACCGGTGTAAAATTACCAAAAGGTTTTCAGACCGCAGAATTTCAACTCTCACATGGTTTTGTTGATGATATAGTAGCACGTGTGGAGATGAGGGAGTATTTAGGCAGGCTGATTCAGTTACATGGCAAGAAACATAGGTACATAAATAGCTTCAAATTATTGAGTACAAACAATAATAAGCAGTATCATTCATGTAGTCTTAGCGCCTGGCAGACGGTACAGAAAGCACGTGCAAATGGACGACCAACCAGTCTCGATTATATTGAAAAAATTTTCGATTACTTTTTGGAACTTCATGGTGACCGAACATTTAGCGATGATCATGCAATTGTTGGAGGAATTGGCAGTTTAGGCGGACAGGCAGTTACAGTAATAGGAGAACAGAAAGGGAAAAAAAGTCTTGACGAAGCAATCTATCGTAATTGGGGCATGCCGTCTCCGGCCGGATATCGAAAAGCATTAAGATTAATGAAGCAGGCAGAGAAATTCAAACGTCCAATCATATGTTTTGTTGATACCATTGGGGCCGCATGCGGAAAAGAAGCGGAAGAACAGGGCCAGGGGTATGTAATTGCAGAACTTCTGAAGGAAATGTCTGCGATCGAAGTTCCAATCTTATCGATCATTCATAGTGAAGGAGGAAGCGGAGGAGCTTTGGCGTTAGGCGTTGCAAATGAAGTCTGGATGCTGGAAAATGCAGTATATTCAGTATTGACTCCGGAAGGATATGCAAGTATCCTGTGGAAGGACAGCACAAGAGCTGATGAGGCTGCGGAATTAATGAAGTTGAAATCAGGAGATTTATACCAAATGCAAGTTGTGGATAAGGTTTTTTCAGAACCCGATGTATTAAACATTGAAAGTATGGAACGGCTGTGTTTGCAGTTGAAAGGTGAAATTATGATGTTTCTGAAAAAGTACCAAAAGAAAAAAGGAAAATACATTTTAACTAATCGGTATGAGCGATTTCGCAAGTTTTAAGGCTTTTGAAAATGCCTGAAAACGCGATTTATTTTGAGTGCTATAGAAAAGTTCTATTTAAGATCTAATGACAGGGGGGAGTGTATGATTATTAATTGTCTGAATATATCAGAACTAAGTATTGATAGTTATCAACTGTTTAGAAATGAAGTTTCCAGAGAAAGAAGAAGAAAAGCAGACCGTTTTCGTTTTATGATTGATGCATATAGAAGTGTATGTGCGGAATTATTACTTCAATACAGTTTATTTGAAGCAACCAATCAATATGGTGAAATGACTTTTTCTTATAATAAGTATGGTAAGCCGACTTTGAAAAATGTAAATGATTTTTTCTTTAATTTATCTCACTCAGGGGATTGGGTTGTGCTTGCTTATGGAGCTTCGGAAGTTGGAGTTGATATTGAAAAAATCCGATCTGGAAATGAAAGAATTGTCGAGGGGATTTTTAAAGAAGAGGAAAAAGAGTATATTTATTCTGTGGCAGGTATGGAACGGAATAAAAGATTTACTCAAATTTGGACTCTGAAGGAAAGCTATATAAAATATTTAGGGACAGGTTTTTCGACAGGAATGAATACATTTTCTGTGGGTGCATTAAATAATGTTGTAATTGATGATAATAGAGAGTTGAATGAAAACCTGTTTTTAAAAAGCATTCTATATAAACCAGATTACTATTTAGCAATATGCGGAGAAGAACAAAAGGTCACTGTTAAGGAAGTGGCATTAGAAGAGTTGATTCATATGGTAGGTAGGAAAAACAGGCAATTGTATGGACAGATGGATTGTATTGATAAAGGGGTATGAAAATGGCACAAGAAGATATTTGTTTTAACGAAGGTGATATGAAGTTTAATTTTCGAGTATCTTGCATCATTGAAAACAACGGCAGATTTTTGCTGCATAAGAGGAAAGCAGATTCTTTTTGGAATTTTCTTGGAGGGCGTGTAAAACTTGGAGAATTATGTGAAGATGCCATAAAAAGAGAAATCAGGGAAGAAATTGGTTGTAAGTGTAAGATTGATCAATTAGTAAAAGTATGTGAGAATTTTTATAAGTTTAAAGATACTACATTTCACGAAATTTTAGTGATATTTAAAGTTACGCTGTTAGATGAATTAAAAGAAGAATGTGTGGAAAACAAATTAGTCATTGGGTGGTTTTCTAAGGATGATTTAGATTCTATTTTAATAAAACCTGAATTTACAAAGGAAATATTATTGGAGGATGAATACAGCATGGGTTGGTTGGTGAATGATGAAATCAAAGGAGTGTAATTTATTTGGTTTCTTTTCAAAAGAACGGATATGAGCGGGAAAGAAAGTGATTTGTTTATTGTTAAATATATACTTTTCGAATGATTTCTAAGATGTAGGAGGTTAGGGAATGTGAGGTGTCCCGAGTAATATCATAAATGTTGCGAGGGTATTAAAGTTCGTGATGAATTGCAAAAACTGATATAAGATATGGCATTAGTTACTGAAGGGCAAAGCTATTTTTTCGAGCTTTGTCCTTGTTTGGGTTAGAATGAAGGTAAGTGTCAAATAAGTATAGTATATATAAAAAATATATCTTTGAATCTGCTAAACAACTTTGATAAGCATAAAGTAGATTCAAGGATATATTTTATAAAGGTGATATTCATATAGCATAACTGCTATATGAATAAGTATAACAAAGAAACTGAATTCTGACAAGCGAAAATTTCTTTTTTGGTGGTCAAATATTCAGAGAATGTTGTTTATCATTACGCTGTTTTACGGTATAATGAAAGAAAAAACAACACAGGAGGAGCATGTATGAAAAGAGGTTTAAAAACGTTATTGGCAATACTGTTGATCTCGTCACTCGTTACACCATCAGCGGTTTATGCGGCGCAGCCGGAAGAATCGGAAACAGCATCAGAACCCGAGAATATAACGGAAGCTTACGCCATAGAGAAGCCGCCGGTCTTTGAACTGCCTTCCGATGAAGAGGACATGCAGGCAGCCGCATTTGCAGCGGACGAAGTGTATGATGAGACGGAATTACTTTTTGAATTGGAGAGCAAAGTAAAGGAAGCCGTGTTAAAACAGCAATCCTCTGTAGATTTGTCGGATATGCAGATTAACAGGCAGCAGTATGCAATTGCAGATCTTCTTTATTTCTCCCCATATTTCAGTAATGGAATTGATTTGGTATTTTGGTATCGGGGCAGTTATTATTCAAACATTGCAATCACCAATACGATGACACAAGAAGAGACAGAAGCTTATTTCCGGAAAGTGGATGAAAAAGTATCCGAAATGAAACGGTTGGTTTCGGAGGATATGTCGGAGGAAAGAAAGGCGCTTGTCATTCATGACTATTTTGTCTACGAGTATGAGTATGATTATGAGAATCTTTTAAATGGTACATTGCCGAATGATTCCTATCGAAGTGGCGGCCTTTTTCTAAAAGGGACCGGTGTCTGTCAGGCCTATGCCTATGGTTATAAATATATTATGAATTTACTGGGAATTGAGTGCCATGTCACAGCCAGCAGTGGTATGGGGCATGCGTGGAATATCATTAAGATAGACGGTTCTTATTATCATGTGGATTGTACCTGGGATGATCCGGTCCCAGATAGTCTGGGGAAGGTCTATCATGCATATTTTCTGGTAAGCGATTCGGCAATACAGGAGGCAAGGCTGGGAACAAGTGTACACTATGGCTGGGATTTGACGGAGCTAGTCTGTGACAGCAAAACGTATGATGATGCATATTGGGTAAATACACGATCTCAGATTATTATAGAAGATGATTATGCCTATTATATTGAAGGAACTTCTATTTATAAAAGAAACCTGAGAGATCAAAGTATAACAACCTTAAAGAATTTAGGAAGATGGAATGTCTGGGGATCGTCCGGCTCGTACTGGGTAGGAGCATTTTCGGGATTGTTTTTACATAACCATGAATTATATTATAATACGGCGACTGAAATAAGAAAAATAACTCTGGATGGTCAGGAAGATTCACTTGTGTATAAACCAGATACATCCAACGGTTATATTTATGCAAGTGCAAAACATGGAGATACGCTTCAGTATGTATTGAAACAGTCTCCGAATGAATCTGCTGACAGTATTACTGCACCTGTGGATTTGACAGTGAAGCCAACGGATATTGTGATTCGTGACAATGTGCTGCAGATGGAAGTTGGTGATACAAGAACTATTTATTACACCGTAATTCCGGCAGCAGCATCTTCAAAGGTGAACTGGAACTCTGATAATTCCGAAGTGGCATCTGTCAATGAAAAGGGAGAGGTATCGGCAGTGGGTGTGGGAAATGCCACGATTACAGTAACCACAAGTAATGGGAAAACTGCTTCCTGTAATGTAACCGTATTGGAGAAACTTCCTTTTGCAGATGTTATGAGAGACCAGTGGTATTATGGTTCGGTTCGTTATGCATATCAGAATTATATTATGACGGGGTTGTCAGAGAAGATTTTTGGAACCAATGCTGCTCTTTCACGTGCGCAGTTTGCTGTAATTTTATATCGTATGAATGGGGTGTCAAAAGTAGAATTCCGGCATGAGTTTCAGGATGTAGAGGAAAATATCTGGTATACAGATGCCGTTCTGTGGGCAAATAGTATAGGAGTAGTAACTGGTTATAGTAATGGGAACTTTGGTCCCGCTGATAATATTAGCCGTGAGCAGATGGCAGTCATGATGTATCGTTATGCTGGCAAAAAGGGGTATGATACCAGTGAGGCCATAGAACTTGGCAAATTTCAGGATGCATCGAAGGTGAGTGAGTTTGCGAAAGAGGCTATGCGTTGGGCGGTAGGAAGTGGAATCCTTACGGGTAAGTCAGATGGGACGCAGCTTGATCCACAGGGAAATGCCATTCGTGTAGAATGTGCAGCAATTATTCAGAGATTCATGGAGAAATATAAGTAAACAGATGTGTGAAAAGAGGAGATGTTTTTTTGAATAAAAAATGTTTCCTCTTTTTGTATTCTGTTGATACAAACAATTTATAACTGTAAAAGCAAAGGGGTCACAATGATATCCTGATGAAGTCTGAAAATGAACGACCAGAAAAAGAGATCTTAAGTAGAGGATATATATGAAAATAAAAGTATAAATAAAATGCTCGAAAAAAGTAAAAAAAGTGTTGACATAGCGTAAAGGCTGTGGTATTCTAATTAAGCTGTCGCTGAGACATGTGGAAACAACTTCATGAATTGTAAAAAAGTTGAAAAAATATGTTGACAATTTACGACAACTTGTGTTATATTAGATGAGCTGTCAGAAAGAACTACAGAACAGCACAAAAAACTTTGAAAAAAGTTAAAAAAGTTCTTGACAAACAGAAAACAACATGATAGAATATTAGAGTTGCTGTTGGACAGGAACACAGAGAACCTTGATAACTGAACAGTGAAACAC
>OBAR01000391.1_pt1 | contig 55438 bp, 40 predicted proteins | sample 1517911 | NCBI WGS metagenome assembly OBAR01 (sample SAMN04571709, study PRJEB22368) | human gut metagenome | biome: human gut; material: stool | host: Homo sapiens | place: Luxembourg | collected 2012-10-26
CGCAGACATCACCATCCATGAAAGTCGATTGCTCCGCACCTTGTGCTCCCGCAATCGCCGCCAGTATTCGTAATCCGGACTATCGTCCTCCTTACTCATACTGGCTTGCCCGTCCAATATCCATGTCCCTGCGCGTGCAAGCACGCTCCGGGTCATGGCTGCTGTCCGGGACTTTCATAGTAAATAAGATTAGAAGAGGGATGTGGGATGAAAAAAACAGCAGTTATTGCAGGAATCATAGCGGTGGTTACCTGTATTATGGGCGCATCTGCTTATCTGATATTAAGTAGTGACCGGACTGGACCTGAGATTTTCATTGAAGAGAATGGGAACTTGTTGTACCGGGCAGGTATGGAGAATTCGGAATTGCTTGATGGAGTGAAGGCAACTGATAAGAAGGATGGAGATGTAACGGATTCGCTCATTGTAGAATCTGTGGTGGTTGACAGGGCGGGGCTATCCGCAGAGGTTACTTATGTGGCCATGGACAGCCGTCATAATGTGACAAAATTAAAGAGAAGTCTTGCGGTTGCTGATGATGCCGGGGAAGAAGATACTGTAGAAGTATCATTACCGATAGAACCAGCCCCGGTTTCTCAGGAAGAAACGAATGATCCTGAGGAGACTGTCTCTCAACTGCCAGCGGAGAATCCTAGGATAAGGCTGAACGAACATGAAGTTCTGCTTCCGCTTGGAAGTAAGTTCAATGTGCTGAAGTATGTGGAAGATATTCAGGATGACGATGATGACAGAGATGCTTTGTACCGTGATATTCAGGTCAGCGGAGAGGTCGATGTAAATACTGCGGGAATTTATGAGCTTTCCTACTACGTAACTGACAGTGATGGGAATCAGTCAAATATCGAGGTGTTGAAGGTCACGGTCCAGTAGATTTTTTATATGATGGAGATGAGATGTGTTTGATTTACATTGCCATATTTTACCGGGTGTAGACGACGGTGCCAAAGATAAAAAAGAATCGGAAAAGATGCTGAGAATAGCTTATAAAGAAGGAATTCGGAAAATTGTAGCGACACCTCATTATTATTGCGGGATGGAAGCAGGGGAACTGGAGAAAAGAACTGCCGCGTATCAGTGGCTTTGTTCCAGGGCGGCTGAAGTCAGCAGTGATATGGAGATTTATCTGGGGGCAGAGATATATTATGAATCCGGGATTCTGGATGAGTTGAAAATGGGCAGAGTACCGACAGTAAATGACACAAGATATGTTCTGGTAGAATTTCCTGTAAACATTGATTATAATTATATATTTCATGCAGTACAAAATTTGCAGTATACCGGATTCCGGCCAGTGCTTGCACATATAGAGCGTTATGATGCGCTGCAAAGAGAGGAACGCGTGAGTTCACTGGTGGATTCGGGGGTTTATATGCAGGTGAATGCAAGCAGTGTTTCAGGGAAAAATGGCTGGTCAACAAAGAAGTATTTGCTGCGGTTGATGAAATTAGATCTCATTCACCTGATTGGTACAGACGCACACAGTTCGGCCAAACGCCAGCCGTTGATGCGGGATTGTATCAATTATATAGACAAGAAGATGGGACGAAGTTACCGGGACAGAATCTGTTATGATAATCCAGCAAGAATCGTTAAAGGAGAATATTTAAGTGGAGAAAGTTACAATTAATGCGGAAGTAGATATGAGCCGACAGGAGAGAGAGATTTTTCGAACTCTTCGTACCAACATTGAGTTTACGGGAGTTGAGAACCGTATTATCGCAGTGACAAGTTGTATGCCGAATGATGGTAAATCAACAGTTGCTTTTAATATGGCCTGCATATTTGCAGAGTCGGGTAAGAAAACCTTGCTGATGGACGCAGATCTAAGGAAGTCTGTATTGTTGAAGCGTCTGCGTGTGAGTGGAAACATGAAGGGACTCAGTCACCTTTTATCCGGACAGGCATCAGCTGCGGATGCCATATATAGTACAAATATTGAAAAGTTATATCTGATGCCGACAGGAGTTTTCCCGTCTAATCCCACCGAACTGCTTGGGAATGAGCGGTTTCAGCAGTTGATTGCGGCGCTTAGGGACAACTTTGAATATGTAATTGTAGATACTCCACCAGTAGGAAATGTCATTGATGCGGCAGTGGTAGCTAAGCAATGTGACGGTACTATATTGGTGCTGGCTGCAGACCGGATATCCAAAGGTGATGCAATTGCAGTCACCGAACAGATGCGGGCAGCCAATGAAAATATTCTTGGTGTAGTTCTCAATAAAGTGGATTTGAAGAGCAGCGGCTATTATGGAAAATACGGAAATTATCGTAACAGATACGATAAGTATAGTTACTGAAAAGAGGTTGAAGATGAACGAGTATTACGAAAATGATGAGATTGAAATTGATTTACGGGCTCTTTTCCATACATTGATGCGGCGTTGGTGGTTGATTTTGCTTTGCGCCATTGTGGGCGGAGCATCAGCGCTTGGGATTACCGTTGGTTTGATCACTCCCCAGTATCGATCAACTTCACTTCTGTATATTCTTTCCAAGACAACCAGTGTTACTTCCATGGCAGATTTGCAGATAGGCGGTGAACTCGCGGAGGATTTTATCGTGATCGCCAAGAGCAAACCAGTGATTGACGGGGCGATAGAGCGAATTCAGGCGCAGGAAGGCAAGACTTTTACCAGGGAGCAGATTCGGAGTATGCTTTCGGTGTCGGATCAGGCAACCCGTATTTTAGCTATCAGTGCGACCAGTACCAATCCTATGGATGCCAGTATGGTAGCCAATGCAGTTGCAGAGGAGACGGTGGAGCAGATGGCAGAGATTACAAAAACCGATCCGCCATCTATCATGGAAAGAGCAGAGGTAGAGACATCTCCCGTCAGTCCTGGTGTAAAGAAAAATGTGGTGATAGGAATTCTGCTGGGAGTTCTGTTGAGCTTAAGTGTTCTTGTTATTCAGTTTCTGTTGAATGATCATATCAAGACGGAAGAAGATGTAGCGAAGTATCTGAGGCTGAGTACTTTGGCTGTGATTCCGACAGACAGGAGAAGAGAACAGCACAACATGAAAGCGGTTAAGAAGAGTGAAAAGAATAAATAGATTTTTGTTTATCAGCTTTTTCGTGGTTTTTCTTGGTGCCGTTATTTTTGCAGTCTTTTATCAGGTGACACTTGATAGAAGAGAAGAGTCGTATAAGGAATTAGCAGAGGAAGTCCGCACGGCAGATTCTGCGTCTGTGATACCAACAGAGATGCCAACAGATGTACCGGAGACAGTATCAATGTCGCAGACGGTAGAAATTCCTATTGATTTTTCTGTATTGCAGGAAAAGAATCCGGATATTTACGCCTGGATTCTGATTCCGGGAACCGGGGTGGATTATCCGATTCTCCAAAGCAGTACGGATCAGGCATATTACCTGAATCATACGGCAGAAGGTGCGGAAGGTTATCCCGGCTCTATCTATACGGAGAACCTGAACAAGAAAGATTTTACGGACAAAAACACTGTGATTTATGGACATAATATGAAAGATGATTCTATGTTTGGAAGCTTGAAGAAGTATGTGGACAGTGATTACATGAAGGAACATCCTCAGATTATCATCTATACGCCGGAGCATAAACTGACGTATCAGATTTATGCGGGTATCACGTATGATGACCGTCACATCCTTGGCAGTTTTGATTTTACAGATACGCAGCAGTATCAGGCATATCTGAATTCCATCGATTCCGTTCGTAATATGGCTTCTTATAGGAATCCGGAAGTAGAAGTTACAACCGAGGATAAAATTATTACATTATCTACCTGTAACAGTAATCAGGAACAACGTTTTTTGGTGGAGGCGGTTTTGATCAGTGAAGAGTAAAGATAAGAAAAATTTTATGATTGCTTTGTGTGTGCTTGTAATTCTGCTGGTCGTTGCAGGAGTTGGATTTTATATTGCGGGCAATCTGAAAAGAGAAGAAAAGTCTGAGACGAATTTACAGCCGGGAGAAACAGGGGATTCCCAGGATATAGGTGATACGATCTTTTATAAAGGCAAGGAATATCGGTATAATAAAGATCTTAACAACATCTTATTTATGGGTGTGGATAAGACAGACGAGGTTTCTATTCAGCAGATGGTGGGTAAATCCGGACAGGCAGACTGTATCATGATTATCTCGATCAACAGAGCGGATCAGACAGCCAGAATACTGCAGATTTCCAGAGATGCGATGACAGATATCGATTTATATGATGTCTCAGGAAATTATTTTACTTCGGTGAAGGCGCAGATTGCAACACAATATGCTTATGGGAATGGAGCACAAAGCAGCTGTTGGGCTACGAAAAAAACAGTCTCAGAGCTTTTGTATGATCTTCCGATAGACGGATATCTTTCGATGAATCTGGAGGGTATTCAGATTATGAATGATGCAGTCGGAGGCGTGACTTTGACCATTCCGCAGGATTATACCTCTGTTGATCCTCTCTTTGTTCAGGGATGTACGCTGACACTTACAGGTGAACAAGCAGAGCGATATGTGCGTTATCGTGATATTGAACAGACGGGCAGTAATATGGGCAGAATGGAGCGGCAGCTTCAATATATACCGGCTTTGCTGGAGGCAGCCAAAACCAGAGTTGGAGAAGCCGGTGATTTTTATGGAACTTACAGTTCACTTCTTGACCCTTATCTGGTTACCGATATGAGTGCAAAGCAGATCAATGCGTTGGCACGCTGTAAATTGTTGACAGATGAAACAGAGATGGTGCCGGGAGAGGTTGTTGAAGGATATGAGCATGATGAGTTTTATGTGGATGACGAGAAATTATATGAGATTATAATGAAATTATTTTACAAGCCTGTTGATTAGTGATATAATGGACCTATGTTTTGATGAGAAAGGGTCTCATCAGGAGATTGAGAGGAGGAAATTATTATGAAAAAAATGAAAAAATTACTCGCAGTTTTGTCGGCAGCAGTGATGACAGTAGGGATGGCTGCTACAGTATTCGCAGCACCGAGTCCATCCGTCAGCGGAATCGTGACTGGTATTGCAAAAGCAGTGGACAAGAATGGAGCTGATGCCAGAATTATTGTAGAGTCAGTGGATGTACTTACAGGTGCAGAGAAGACTGCGGCGGAAGAGATTAAAGACATTGCGAAAGTGAAAGAAGTGATGGGCTCAGCTTTTGCGGAAGGTATGCAGGTTGTAGATGTTAAGAATGTAAGAGCAGAAGGAGATGTTGCATATCCTGTAACAATTACTTTTAAGGTAACAGGTATTACATCTACATCTAAAGTTGCTATTCTGCATTATGATGCGGAAAAAGCTGCCTGGGAAGTTTTGGAAGCGAAAGCAGGTGAAGGAACAATTGAAGCTACTTTTAATTCTTTATCACCGGTTGCTTTTGTAGCTGATAAGGATACCGCAGCTTCTGTTACAACAAGCACCACTACTTCACCGAAGACTGGAGAGGTGAATGTACTTGGCTGGGCAGGTGCCGTAGCTGTACTTGGCTTGGTTGGTATGGCTGTTACATATAAGAAAAGAGAACAGGCGTAATCAGAAAGTACGGTTCATATATCAATGATGTTGGGGTCAAAAGGTATTTTGACCCCTATGATACACGGATTGCTCCGCATTTCATGCTCCCGCAATCCTAAAAACATTCGAAATTCGCCCTGTTCGGGTTACTTTCTCATGTTTTACGGGTCCCAAAGTTATGCTTTTTCATGCTTGCATGAAAAAGCATAACCTTTTGACCCTGGTATCATATCAATACTAATATTGCAGGCGATTGACCCGGTAATCATGAAAGGATTATTCATGGTTACCGGGCTTTTGATTAAAAAACTCTTAATTTTTTCTTGACAAATCTTTTGTTTTTATAAAAAAGAAGATATCATGAATAAAGTATGTTATAATGAGTTTGATAGTTTTAAGTGATTTTCGAAGAGTTTCACAATCGCTTATTTAAAAATCTATGGAAAGGGGCTATGTATTTTCTATGTTAAAGAGAAAGTTAAAACGGGGAATAGCAGTTTTATTAACTGCAGCGATGGTGTTATCTGCATTTTGTTTTCCAGTAGCGGCTGACAGTGAGACGGATAAACCGTACCTGGCATTGGGGGCGGATTTGAAAGCGGACGAAAAGGCAACCGTTTTGAATCTGTTGGATGTCAAAGAGGAAGATTTGGATAACTATAAGGTGGTAACTGTTACAAATGAGGACGAGCATAAGTATCTGGATTCTTATCTGAGTGCGAATGTGATCGGTAGCCGTGCATTGTCGTCCGTAAAAGTAGTAAGTAAGGAATCCGGTTACGGTCTTCAGGTTACAACGAAGAATATTACGTATTGTACCAAGGTCATGTATCAGAATGCCCTGGCAACAGCAGGTGTGGAGAATGCTGAGATTACGGTGGCAGGACCGTTTAATATCTCCGGAACTGCTGCTCTTGTGGGGGCGATGGAGGCTTATTCCGATATGACCGGGGAGGCTTTAAAGCCGGAGAATGTAGAGACAGCGACCAATGAACTTGTGACTACCAGCCAGATTGCAGAACAGATTGGAGATCAGGACAAGGCAGAGGAATTGATTGGTGCCGTTAAGGACGTGATTGTATCAGAGGAGGTAAAAGATCCGGAGAAAATGGATGAAGTAATCGAAGACACTGCTCAAAAGCTGGAAGTTACTCTAACAGAAGAGCAGGTGCAGATGATCCGGGAACTAATGGAGAAAATATCCAGTCTGGATCTGGATATCAATAGTCTGAAGGAACAGGCACAGGGGTTATATGAAAAGTTGGAGAACCTGAATATTGACCTTGGTATCAGCCAAGAAGAGGTAGATGGAATTCTTGCACAAATCGGAAATTGGTTTAGCGGGATTTGGGAACAAATCAAGTCATGGTTTTCGTGATGTATGAAATACGATAGTGTATAATGCACAATAAATGCGTAGAAAATAGAAGAAATTTGGATAAATTTAAAAAGAAGTCATTGTTTGTTCATATCATGTTCACAAATAACTGTTATTATATAAACAGTTCAGAAAAGAACATGCTGATAAGCAATATGTTGTAAAGTATATTACACATAAAATTTTTTCATAATAATTGCCCAGGTGCTGAAAGGCATCTGGGCACTCCTCATTTTGCGGAAAATTAAAATTCAGCGTTCGATCCCTTTTCGGGCAGGCAGTCCCCGGTCAAAAGGATGTTTTTGTTTTTGAATATTGGATACATAGTCTGCCGCATCTATGAGAGCGTTACTGGGATTCTGACCGGTAAGTATAACTTCCAGATGAGCAGGTTTTTGTTCCAGATAATGCAATAGAATTGTCTCGTCAAAAAGTCCGGCACGGATGGTATAAATAATTTCATCCAGGAATAATACATCATAATTGTCTGTCTCAGCCAGTTTCGTTACGCTTTTGAATTGGGATTCATAGTAGGATTTTCGCTCTGCTTTTTCTTCCGGTGTCATCTGAAAACTGAATTTTTCCGATTCCAGGCCATCTATAAAAGTCACATTGTCCAAAGCTTCCAGAACTCTTCGTTCACTGGTTTTATTATCTTTCATAAACTGATAAATCAAGACTCTATATCCATAGCCCGCTGCGCGTGTACAAAGCCCCATACCGCAGGTGGTCTTTCCTTTTCCGTCTCCACAGTAAATATGGATGTATCCGGTTTGCTTTTCCATAAATAGATTCTCCCTTCCGCAAATCCTCGCATCATTTGGATCGATCAAGGTAATATCCAGTATCAATATATGTTGAATTATACTGAATAATATTTTAAAAGTCAATGAATGGAAATGAATGATTTCCGAGGAGTTTCACAATTGCCTAACTAGTGTATTATTTGATTAAATATAAATCAGACAGCACACTGGTGAAAAAATTTAATATGTCGCTCTTTTTTTATGAATAATTTTAAATTTTGTCGTATAATACATTTATTTGTCGAAAAATGCGATTGTTTTTTGTTGATTATATAATAAAAAAGATATATAATAGCAAAGAAAGTAATACAAGAACTTTATTGAGAAATATATGTCGTTTGTGAATTAGAAAATTCAAATAGCTATCTGCATGGTTTCCTATGATAGTGAGAATAGTGAAAGAATATAAGGATCTAGAAAGACAACCATAAAGTAGCTACTATTTTACGGCGTACTAAAAATTCTGATGGGAGTTGTACAATGATTAGTTATGCTTACAAGAAGTGTACAAAGTGTGAGGATATATCAACAGTTATATACAAGAGATACCTATATTAGATAGGTGTTGTTGACGGAATTGTCTGAACGGAGTGTAAACATCTTGTATTTATTAGATCAGTTTTAGTAAATGCAAGGTAAAAATAGGCGCAATGTACTAAGAATGGAGATAGTAGTGAATTGGATTGTCAACACTTTTTTAGACAACTTTTTTAAGGTTGTTTTGTCTGTATTGTACAGGAGTCTGATATCCTAAAGAGGAATGTATCCTGTGATGGTTATACCAGTGTACATAATCCCACAGCTTTAGTTTCAGTTCCTCCAGACTGGCAAATGTTTCATTCCATACGAATTCCGTTTTTATGATTTTAAATGTCGCTTCCGCCACCGCGTTGTCATATGGACATCCTTTATGACTCAGTGAACGCCCTATATCAAACGTTTCCAGCAGTTCCTCAATTGTCTGGTTTTTGAATTCATTTCCGCGGTCTGTGTGGAACAGGCGGATATCTTCAAGGCTTCCTTCCACTCTTTGGAAGGCTTCTTTTACCAGTTCTGCTGTTTTATATTTGCCTGCGCTGTATCCTATGATTTCTCGGTTAAAGAGGTCCACAAGCACACATATGTAATTCCAACGTGCTCCCACTCTTACATATGTCAAATCGCTTATTACAACGTTTCGGTATCCCAGCCCCTGGAACTGGCGGTTCAGGATATTCTCCGTCCCGGATTCGTTGCAGCTGTCTTTGTGTGGTTTGAATTGTGCGGTTGTGTAATTGGAAACCAGTCCTTCCCGCTTCATGATCCGCCCGATCCGGCGTCTGGATACCTGCTTCCCTGTCTTCACCAGCTCCTTCTTTATTTTGCGTGTTCCGTAATTGTTACGGCTTGCTTTAAAAATTTCCGTGATTTCAGATGGAAGTTCGGACTCATCCGGCTTTCGCTTTGCCTCGTAATAATAAGTGCTTCTGTTTACCTGCAGGACGCGGCACATTGCTGATACAGAGTATTTGTGGGCATTTGCCTTAATCACATTTACTTTCGTCCTAAGATCAGCGCCGCCTGTTTTAAAATGTCGTTCTCCATCTTAAGCTTCTGGTTTTCTTTCCTGAGTTTCAGCAGTTCTTCCTGCTCCGGCGTACGATTGTCTTTTTCATGGAAAGAGCCGGAATTTTCCGCCTGTTTCACCCATTTATCAAATAGGGAATGGGCGATATCATATTCCCGGCAGATATCACATCTGCGCTTACCAGAATGGTATAGATCGACTAACTGCTGTTTGAATTCATCTGTGTATTTACGCGGTTTTCTTCTCTGCTTTGATTCGGTCATACTGGCTGCTCCTTTATTTATTAATTTTATTTTATATGACCTTAAAAAATCTGTCCAGTTTATTGTAACCTATCCATCTTTTATCTTGGTCTCGGAGTAAATAAAGTTACATTTGCACCTATCGTTCATGAAGGAAATATAAACAACATCAGTTGGATCAAGATGCGTAATGAGGTTGAAAACAGCTTTATCGATGAAAATATCGATATCAATTTAAGTGATTTTGCAAACTATCCATATGCAAGTCTATACAAATACTGTGGTACAAATGTTTTCTTCATCAGCCATTTAGGAGAGTTTGCTCCATGTGGATTACATACACGCAGCAAGAGTACATTTGGTAACCTTTACTCAGAGAGCCTTGATACAATTGTAGAGAAGGATATCTTCAAAGAATATCATGAGTACTGGAAGAATAAGAAGTATGACGAAGAGTGTCCAAAAATCTGTAAAAACTGCTATTTACTTAGAGCTTCATATTTCACCTATTGTCTTGATGACGGATATGGTGCAATGAAGGTATTTAGTCAAGATAATTTGAAGAATTGTTAATTTAGTGGGGTTATGGAAAAATAATTAAAAATAAAGTATATATAAGAGTTAGTGTGAAGGAAAGTAGAGGGCAGCCAAAAAGTGGCACACTAAACAGGTTATTCAAGGGTAGCGTAAAGGTTGCTTGGATTTCATACCTCGCCAGTAGACAGCAGAAGATTAGAGATAGGAATCTGGTATCTACCAGTAAATTCCATACAAATGTCAAGGCATTCATTTTCAATTGCTCATTGTTTGAATGCAAGAATAGACTTGTTAAAAGTAAAAACCTTTCTTCTGATAGGAAGGGTCAATACTGGAAGACGTTTTGATGATTGTGGCAATGAGAAATGATTTGTCAACATCAACACTACAACAGGTATAGAGCCACATATTTGTGCTTGAAAAGGTAGAACTTATACTGATTAGTATGCTGTCTAAAACGAGAAAGAATTTACAACTTCTCCTCCCGTGCTTTACAGTGCAGTTTCTTACAAGCTATTTTACACCAAGGAGTAGAAGTTTAAAATCTTTCATTACTAATTTGTGCCGCCAACTAAAAGGCGGCGGAATGGAGATTATTATGAAAAAAATTGTATTAGCTGGATTAATTAACATTGAGACAACAGTTGCAGTTGGAGCTTTCCCAATTGAGTATTCTCCAATTGATTATCGTTTCTTCGGAGTAGAATCGACAGTTTCAGGAGTAGGCTATAATTTATCAAAGGCTATGAAAACACTTGGAACGGATGTAGAGATTCTTTCTCTTGCCGGAAAAGATATGTTCAAGCCAATTATTGATAATGAGTTCAAAAAAGAGGGAATTAGCACAGAACATGTTATTGAGGAGCTTGATAATATTCCTCAGTCTGTAATTCTTTATGATTCAGAAGGAAAGAGAAAAATTAACTTAGACTTAAAGGACATTCAGGACAAGGCTTATCCAACTGAAAAGGTTAGCCATGTAATTGCTGATGCTGATGTAGTAATTCCATGTAATATCAATTTTGCAAGATCCGTAATGAGAGAGGCAAAGAAGCTTGGAAAATTGATTGCTACAGATGTACATGTAATTGATAACACAGAGGATGAATACAATAAGGAGTTCATGGAAGCTGCAGATATTCTCTTTTTCAGTAACGAGAACATTCTTGGCAGAGAAGAAAAGTTTGTAAAAGAAGTAATTGAAAAATATGACAATGAGATCATTGTTGTAGGTCTTGGAAAAGAGGGTGCGCTTCTTTATGTTAAGGCCGATGATACGATTGTCAAGTATCCAGCTGTTGATATAAGAAAGGTTGTAAGTACTATTGGAGCTGGAGATGCATTATTTTCTGCTTTCATCCATTTCTATATCAACGGAGCTACACCATACGATGCGATTCAGAATGCTATCGTATTTGCTTCTTATAAGATTGGTGAGAAGGGTGGAGCGAAAGGCTTCTTAAGTGAATCAGAATTAATAGAGTTAAAAGCAAAGCTTTAATTAGGTAAAACGTAAGCGCTTAATTTTCGGGTCTATTCCAAAGATTGTGTAAACCTTCAAACTGATGTAAGATAAAATTACACAGTTTGGCGGTTACCTATAAACTAAACAAAGTGTGTAAGTTTTGAAATTTGTTTTTCTCAACTTACACACTTTATATTTAAATATTTTTAACCAAAATATCTCTTGAGCAGACCTTCAAATGCCTTTCCGTGTCTTGCCTCATCACGAGCCATCTCATGTACGGTATCATGGATTGCATCCAGATTAGCAGCTTTTGCACGTTTTGCAAGATCTGTCTTGCCAGCGGTTGCGCCGTTCTCAGCTTCTACACGCATCTCAAGGTTTTTCTTTGTGCTGTCAGTTACAACTTCACCTAACAGTTCAGCAAATTTTGCTGCATGTTCAGCTTCTTCGTAAGCAGCTTTCTCCCAGTATAAACCGATTTCCGGATATCCCTCTCTGTGAGCCACACGAGCCATAGCAAGGTACATACCAACTTCTGAACATTCTCCTTCAAAGTTTGCTCTTAAGTCAGCTTTGATATCTTCCGGAACATCTGCAGCAACGCCTACAACATGCTCTGCCGCCCAGGACATCTCTCCGCTCTGCTCTACGAACTTGGATGCCGGTGCCTTACAGACTGGGCATACCTCCGGTGCTGCTTCTCCTTCGTAAACGTAACCACATACACTGCATACAAATTTTTTCATGTCTTTTACTTCCTTTCTTTTTATATGATAATTATATCCCAAACATCAATTTCCGATGTATGGATTGCTTTTTGAAAACGATATTAGTAATTGTTACTGATTTAATCATACATGCAAACCTGAATTTTGTCAAGCAGTTTTTAGAATCTTTCAAGTATTCAGGATTCCTTTTTATCCTTACATGTTTCACACAAACCGTAAAAATTAACGGAATAATCTTCAATCACTCCATGAAAATTTTTTTCTGCAAGAGCCTTAATCGCTCCGATATCTTCCATCTCCAAATCCATAACTGCTTTACAATGACGGCAGATAAAATGATTATGGGGAGCAGTAACCGCATCGTAGCGGTCAACACCGTCTCCGGTGGAAAGTTTCTTGATTTCTCCGATTTCAGACAAGAGAGAAAGATTCCTGTAGACAGTTCCCAGGCTGATGTTGGGGAAGCTTTTACGCATATCTGTATAAATCATATCAGCAGTCGGGTGATCCTTACGGGATATCAGTAATTCTTTGATAGATTCGCGCTGTCTGCTATATTTTAGTGTTTGCATATGGCCTCCTTTCTGATAATGATAATAGTTACTGAGATTATGATATAGTATTTTAAAAGAAAAGTCAATGAAAAAGTTTTTGGACGCTCTTTCCAAAAAAGATTTCATATGATATCATGATACAAGGGTCAAAAGGTTATGCGTTTCATGCTTGCATGAAAAAGCATGACTTTGGGACCCGTAAAACATGAGAAAGTAGCCCGAACAGGGCGGATTTCGAATGTTTTCAGGATTGCGGGAGCATGAAATGCGGAGCAATCCGTGTATCATAGGGGTCAAAAGGTTATGCGTTTCATGCTTGCGGGAGCATAAAGTGCGCAGCAATTCGTGTACCATAGAAGTATTGACGAGAACAGCGGTATTGCGTAAATAAATGTAAGGAGAGATATAACGTGAAAAAGAAAGAATATTATATAACGACTGCAATTGCCTATACATCCGGCAAACCACATATTGGGAATACCTATGAGATTGTTCTGGCTGACAGTATTGCGAGATTCAAACGTCAGCAGGGATATGATGTGTTCTTCCAGACAGGAACGGACGAGCATGGACAGAAGATTGAACTGAAGGCAGATGAGAAAGGGATTACACCGAAGGAATTTGTGGATGAGGTGTCCGGAGAGATTAAGAGAATCTGGGATCTGATGAATACTTCCTATGATAAGTTCATCCGTACCACAGATACAGACCATGAGGCACAGGTGCAGAAAATCTTTAAAAAGCTTTATGACCAGGGGGATATCTATAAAGGATATTACGAAGGAATGTATTGTACACCTTGTGAGTCTTTCTTTACCGAGTCCCAGCTTGTGGATGGAAAGTGTCCGGACTGCGGACGTGAGGTAACACCTGCCAGAGAAGAGGCTTATTTCTTTAAGATGAGCAAATATGCACCGAGATTGATTGCGTATATCAATGAGCATCCGGAGTTTATCCAGCCGGTATCCCGTAAGAATGAGATGATGAACAACTTTCTTCTTCCGGGCCTGCAGGATCTCTGTGTATCCCGTACCTCTTTCCGTTGGGGCATTCCGGTAGATTTTGATCCGAAGCATGTTATTTATGTATGGCTGGATGCGCTTACAAATTATATTACCGGAATCGGATACGACTGTGATGGGAATTCTGCGGAACAATTCGGTAAGCTGTGGCCGGCGGATCTGCATTTGATAGGAAAAGATATTATTCGTTTCCATACGATTTACTGGCCAATTTTCCTGATGGCTCTGGACCTTCCGCTGCCGAAGCAGGTCTTTGGACATCCGTGGCTGCTGCAGGGTGACGGTAAGATGAGTAAATCGAAAGGAAATGTCATTTATGCAGATGATCTGGTAGAATTGTTTGGTGTAGATGCGGTACGCTACTTTGTACTGCATGAGATGCCGTTTGAAAATGACGGTGTTATCACCTGGGAATTGATGGTAGAGAGACTGAATTCCGAACTTGCGAATACATTGGGTAATCTGGTGAATCGTACGATCTCCATGTCCAATAAATATTTTGGCGGTGTGGTATGTGACAAGCATGTAACAGAGGAAGTGGATCAGGACTTTAAAGCAGTAATTACGGGAACTCGTGATAAAGTAGCAGCAAAAATGGAGGATTTGAGAGTTGCAGATGCATTGACAGAGATTTTCAATCTTTTCAAACGCTGCAACAAATATATTGATGAAACCATGCCATGGGCGCTTGCGAAGGATGAGTCTAAGCAGGATCGTCTGTCTACGGTTCTGTATCATCTGGTGGAGGGAATCTGTATTGGTGCAAGTCTTCTGGAATCCTATATGCCGGAGACGACAGAGCGAATCCTGAATCAGTTAAATGCCTCCAGACGTGAGTTTGAGGATCTGACCACCTTTGGTATGTATCCATCAGGCGGCAAAGTGACGGATACGCCGGAGATCTTGTTCCAGAGACTGGATGTGAAAGAAGTGCTGGAAAAAGTGGAAGCTATGAAACCAGCTTCTGAGGAAGTGCAGGAGGATGAGGAAACAGTGATCGATATTGAGCCGAAAGAAGAGATTACTTTCGAAGATTTTGAGAAAATGCAGTTCCAGGTGGGAGAGATTATCGCCTGCGAGGCTGTTAAGAAATCGAAAAAGCTGCTGTGCTCTCAGGTGAAGATTGGAAGTCAGGTAAAACAGATCGTATCGGGAATCAAAGCACATTATACGCCGGAAGAGATGGTAGGAAAGAAAGTAATGGTTCTGGTGAATCTGAAGCCGGCGAAACTGGCAGGTGTATTGTCTGAGGGTATGTTGCTTTGTGCGGAGGATGCGGACGGAAATCTGGCTTTGATGACACCGGAAAAAGAGATGCCCGCAGGTGCGGAAATCTGTTGAGATAGAATCCGTCAGAAGATTGTTTGTGATAGATGGAACAATCGGTTGAAGTGAATATGGAATGCCCGGGGAATAGCCGTTGTTTTACGGAACCGTTTCCCGGGTATTTTTTTGAGGAGATATTGTGAAGAAATTGTGAAATTTACACAAATCCGGTCAATGACTTGTTGACTAGTTTTGCGACTAGTTCTATAATGGAATATGTGAAAGTCCCGAACAGCGGCCATGAGGAGTGCATGCTTGCATGCGGCAAGTTATGGACATGGGACGGGAAAGCCGGTATAAGTAAGGAAGGTAAGTTATGATTTTTGAGACACATGCACACTATGATGATGAAGCATTTCAGGAGGATAGAGAGATTCTTCTGCGTTCCATGGAAGGGCATGGGATCGGACGGATCATCAATGTATGTGCCAGTTTGGACAGTCTGACGAGTACGGAACGTTTAATGGAGACCTATCCTTTTATCTATGGAGCATTTGGTCTGCATCCGGATGAGGTGGGGGATTTGAGTGAGGAAGTTCTTAAGAGAATCCGGACACTCAGTCGAAAGGAAAAAGCTGTTGCAGTAGGAGAGATCGGACTGGACTATTATTGGAATAAGGAGAATCATAAGACACAGATTTACTGGTTTGAACGCCAGATGCTGCTTGCAAAAGAGGAAGGCCTGCCAATCATCATACATAGCAGGGAAGCTGCCGCCGATACACTGGATACGATGAAACGTGTACATGCGGAAGCGATTGGAGGAGTATGTCATTGTTTTTCTTATACGAAAGAGATGGCGAGGGAATATCTGAACATGGGTTTTTATCTTGGAATTGGAGGAGTAGTTACCTTTCAAAATGCAAAAAAGTTAAAAGAGGTAGTTGGTTATACACCATTGGACCGCATTTTGTTAGAGACGGACAGCCCGTATCTGTCTCCCGTTCCGAATCGCGGAAAAAGAAATTCTTCAATAAACCTTCCATATATTGCCCGAATGATTTCGGAGATCAAGCAGATTGATTACGAAGAGGTTATTGCAGTAACAGAGAACAGCGCAGAACAGCTATTTTTGAGGAGAAAGATAGAATGATCAGAAAAGATGTAAAAAAGAGAGTTTCCAGACAAAAAGTTCTGGTTGCCTCATTGATGCTGAGCATCGCAATCACTATGCCAGCACCTTTTTCGGTGCTGGCAGATACGATCGGTGCCGCATCTGATAATCAGACAACAGTTTCTTCCAGCAGTGGCAGAGAAGGGGGAAATTCTGGTGTACCTGGAAGTACAGTACCGGAAGTGACACCCACGGTAACCCCGGAGCCAACACCAACGCCGGAAGTGACACCGACTCCGGAGCCAACCCCGGAAGCAACACCAACACCGGCGGTAACCCCGGAAGCGACACCGATGCCGGTACCGCCGACGCCTGTACCGGAACCCACCCCGGACACGCAGACACAGACACCGGTTGATAACAGTGACCAGACACCGATTGATCTGGATATCACTTCTTATGCAACACCAGTGTTGTTCCACACAATTCCAAAGGATTATGCACTTTCTAAAGTTGAAACATTTGTAAATATCCGGGAGGATAAGGATGACGGTTCCAGAATTGTCGGTACGATGAATCGCGGAAGTATCTGTTACATAATTGCAGATAAAGATCAGGAATGGATTTATGTAGAGTCCGGGGACGCACGTGGATTTGTAAAGCGTGAGTATCTGATGATGGATGAAGATGCTTCCATGCAGGTGGAAGCAATCGGAGAGGATAAGTTTACTTTGGCAGAATGCCTGATTCCATCCGAGGAAAATGCGGCCTATACGTATTCTATGGACACTGTGAAAGATGTAAATACCAGCAGCGAACTTAGAAATTCTCTGCTTCAGTTTTCCCAGCAGTTTCTTGGGAATCCATATGTATGGGGTGGAACCAGCCTGACAGAAGGGTGTGATTGTTCCGGATATGTGATGCAGATTTACAGAGAGTATGGATATACCTTGCCCCGTACTTCTGAGGAACAGTCTCAGTGCGGTATAAAGATTCCTGCGGCAGAAGCCAGACCGGGTGACCTGCTTTTCTATCAGAAAAACGGCAAGATTTATCATGTACTGATTTATATGGGTGACGGAAAAGCAATCAATGCACAGAGCACCAATACCGGTATTGTAATTTCAGATGTGGATTACAGTAAAGTTCCGTGGGCAGTCAGAGTGATTGACGATGTGAATGATACCTTAAGCATTCGGATAAATAACGGCGGAATAGAACCTAACGGACAGTATCTCGGCCGATTTAAACTGACAGCATATTGCAATTGTCCACAGTGCTGCGGTAAATGGTCCGGTGGTCCGACAGCAAGCGGAACAATGCCCACACAGGGTGTAACCGTTGCTATGGGAGGCATGGAATTTGGTACAAAATTAAACATCGGCGGTCAGGTATTTACATTGGAGGATCGCGGAACACCCTATGGGCATATTGATATCTATATGAACAGCCATGAGGAATGTAATAATTTTGGTGTTCAGTATGCAGATGTTTATATTCAGAATTAGTGATACCATGAAATGCGGAGCAATCCGTGTATCATAGGATAATTAAGAACAGCAGTTACAGTAAGAGAACATGATTCTTTTGTAACTGCTGTTTTTTGTATTTAAACCAGTGTACTGACCTGTTTACATTTCATCAAATGACTTGCCTGAATTTCCGTTTGCGGCGTTGTCGTCAATCGACGTAGCCACCGCTACGCCTCATTCCTCCGCCTTGCAAGACGAAAATTCATTCTTCGTCATTTGGCTGAAAGTAAACAGGCCAGTACACTGGAGGATGTACAAAGAGAAAGGTGGTTTTTCGGTTTTTTTGCTTATTGACAGTCTGTATACCGATTGGTATAATCGTCATATGGAATACTCAGAATTCAGAGTGTGACACCGTATGAAGGGAGACAGACATGGACAATCGGGAGAAGATTTTATCTTGTGCTCTGGAATCGTTTTATGAGTGGGGATATGATGCAGTCGGCGTACAGGAGATTGTAGAAAAGGCAGGCGTTACGAAGCCCACGCTTTATTATTATTTTGGAAGTAAACGGGGGCTTTTGGAGTGTGTAATGAATGAGCACTTCTCCCGTCTGGAGGAAAAGCTGATAAAAGCAGCGGAGCATAATGCCAGAATACCGGAGGTTTTGTACCGGGTGGCAAGAGTTTTTTTTGACGGTGCAACAGGGGATCCACAGTTTTTCCTTTTGATGCTGTCCTTGTTTTACTCAGGAAGGAAAAGCGAAGGATTTCAGGTGGTTTATCCTTTGATCGAACGATATTACAGACTTTATGTGTCTATCTTTGAGCGGGCATCCGATGAACTGGGGAATATGAATGGGCGGCAGGAACAATTTGCCGTAGGATTTTCAGGAATTTTAAACCATCATCTTATGATGGCAGCGAAGAACATGGATGACTTATCAAAACTTAAAATTACAGATGAACAGACAGCAAGTATTGTAAAGCAATTTATGTATGGAATTTATTCATAGAAAGGCAGGAACCGTATATGGCAGCATGGTATGAAGAAGCAGAATTTTATCATATTTATCCCATTGGACTGACTGGGGCACCGAGAAAGAATGAAGGAGGTGAAGTTGTTCACCGATTCCCAATGTTGACAGAGGAATGGCTTCCTCACATTGCAGAACTGGGGTGCCGTGGAATCTATATCGGACCGTTGTTTGAGTCAACGACTCATGGTTATGATACGAAGGATTATAAAACGGTGGATCGCAGGCTGGGAGATAATCAGGACTTTAAGGCGTTTGTCAGGCGGGCACATGAACTGGGTATTAAAGTGGTGGTGGATGGAGTTTTTAATCACACCGGCAGAGAATTTTTTGCATTTACTGATATACAGAAGAACAGGGAAAATTCCCGTTATTGCGGTTGGTATAAAGGGATCTGGTTTGGGGGAAATACACATTATAATGATGGATTTTCTTATGAGGCATGGAGAAATTGTTTTGAACTTGTGAATTTGAATCTTCAGAATCAGGAAGTACGGGATTATCTTCTGGAGGTAATTGAAGGGTGGATTGATGAGTTTGATATCGATGGTGTCCGTCTTGATTGTGCAGATTGTCTGGATTTTGGTTTTATGGAGCAGATGAGGGACCGTACGCAGGCGAGAAAGATGGATTTCTGGCTGATGGGCGAAGTGATCCATGGGGATTACGGCAGATACATCCAGGATGGTCAGCGTCTGCTTCACAGTGTGACAAATTATGAACTTCATAAAGGTCTATATTCTGGACATAATGATCATAATTACTTTGAGATCGCCCATACGATACGGAGAGAATTCGATGCGAATGGAGGCATTTACAAAGGAATGAAGTTGTATTCTTTTGTAGATAATCATGATGTAGACAGGATTGCAAGCAAGTTGAATGTGAAGGCAAATCTGATTCCGATTCATGCGTTGCTTTATATGCTTCCGGGGATTCCTTCTATCTATTATGGGTCAGAGTTTGGTATTGAAGGCAGAAAAGAGGGCGGTAATGATGATCCGCTGCGTCCGGCGCTGGAACTTAAGAAACTGAAAGAAGAGGCTCCGTTTCCTGAACTGGAAGTCTGGATTAAGGAACTTAGTCGGATCAGAAAAGAACATCCGGCTTGTGTGAACGGCGCATATCAGGAATTGATGCTCACTAATCGCCAGTATGCATTTGCGCGGACTGGAGATGGCGATGCAGTGATTGTAGTTGTTAATAATGATGAACAGGAGGCGGGAGTTTCTGTCCGTGTGCCGGATGCATCTGTTTCCTATCAGGATGCAGTGACCGGGGAGGCTGCAGAATCTGTAAATGGTCAGATTCAGGTAAAGCTTCCTGCTAATGGCTGCAGAATTATTGTAAAGGAACTATGAAATACTTTTACATGATGCGTGAAAGGAATTGGGGTTTGCGTGCAAGGTATTTTTGAGATAAAAGAAATAGGAAATTGAAAAAGGAGACAGGTTTATGGCAGCGGGAACAGGAAAAACAAAAAAAAATACGGCGGGAGCAGCCACAGAGAATGAGCGGCAGGAAAATTCTGCACGTTTTAGTGCGTTGGACCAGTATCTGTTTGGGCAGGCGACCCATTATGATTTATATAGGAAGATGGGATCCCATCTTGAGAAAAAGAATGGAGTGGACGGGGTATGGTTTACTGTGTGGGCACCGGCCGCCAGAGCTGTCTCTGTAATCGGAGAGTTTAACGGTTGGGATGAGTGTAAGAATATCATGGAGAAAGTATCCGATGGCGGTGTCTATGAGTTGTTTGTTCCTGAGGCAAGAGAAGGGCATTTGTACAAATATTGTATTACAAGTCAGACAGGAGAACTTCTGTATAAGGCCGACCCTTATGCCTTCTCTTCCGAGAAGCGTCCCGGCAATGCATCGAGGATTGCAGATATCAACGGGTTTAAGTGGAGCGATGCAGCATGGCTGAAAAAGCGTGAAAAGTTTGACCCGAAAACATCGGCAATGTCAATCTATGAGGTACATCCAGGTTCCTGGAAGAAGCATCCTTACAGCGATGAAAACCCGGAAGGTTTTTATGATTATGAATATTTTGCAAAGGCACTGGTGGATTATGTTAAGGATATGGGATATACCCATGTGGAACTGATGGGAATCGCAGAGCATCCTTTTGATGGTTCCTGGGGATATCAGGTTACAGGGTATTATGCTCCGACCTCTCGTTATGGGACACCGAAGCAGTTTAAGTTCCTGATTGATTATCTCCATAAGAATAAAATCGGTGTAATTCTGGACTGGGTTCCGGCACATTTTCCGAAGGATGCCCATGGTCTTGCAATGTTTGATGGAACAGCAGTGTATGAGCATGCAGATCCGCGTCAGGGGGAGCATCCGGACTGGGGAACAAAGATCTTCAATTACGGACGCCCGGAGGTAAAGAACTTTCTGTTGGCCAATGCATTGTACTGGATTGAAGAATATCACATTGATGGGCTGCGTGTGGATGCGGTCGCATCCATGTTGTATCTTAATTACGGAAAGAATGACGGTCAGTGGGTTGCAAATAAGTACGGCGGATGTGAGAATCTGGAGGCAATTGAATTCTTTAAGCATCTGAATTCTTTAGTAACCGGAAGAAATAAGGGTGTTGCCATGATTGCAGAGGAATCTACAGCATGGCCGAAAGTGACAGGAGATGTGCATGATGACGGGCTTGGTTTTACTTTGAAATGGAATATGGGATGGATGCATGATTTTCTGGAATATATGAAGCTTGATCCATATTTCCGGAAATATAATCATAACAAGATGACATTCTCTTTGACGTATGCGTTCAGTGAAAACTATGTTCTGGTGTTGTCTCATGATGAGGTGGTGCATCTGAAGTGTTCCATGTTGAATAAAATGCCGGGTCTGGAAGATGATAAATTTAAGAATCTGATGGCTGGTTATTCTTTCATGTTTGGGCATCCGGGAAAGAAGCTTCTGTTTATGGGACAAGATTTTGGTCAGCTCCGGGAATGGTCTGAGGAACGGGAGTTGGACTGGTATCTGCTGGGTGAGAAGAATCATGAGCATCTGCAGGCCTATGTCAGGGATTTGCTGCATATGTATACAAAATATCCGGCATTATATGGAAACGATGGTGGTTATGAGGGCTTTGAGTGGATCAATGCAGATGACGGGGATCGGAGCATCTATAGTTTTGTGAGATATTCACCTACAGGTACGGGGAATTTGTTGTTTGTATGTAACTTTACACCGGTGGCACGGCCGGATTACAGGGTTGGTGTGCCGAAGAGAAAGCAGTATCGGTTGATTTTGGATAGTTCCAGTATCAAGTATGGCGGAGAGACGGTGGAGCGGCAGGCCGCTTACAGGGCCGTTAAGAAAGAGTGCGATGGAAGAGCGTTTTCCATTGGATATGATTTGCCGGCCTATGGGGTGGCGGTGTTTAGCTTCTAAGTGTGGGTGGCCCCTCGGAAGTGGGATGGGGACGGACGCAAGCGGCTCCGGTCAGTACCTCCCGGCAGGCGAAGGCTGCAGACGCTGAAACGGCGTGCAGGGATGCGGTTTCGCGGTGCTGGAAGTTCTAAGAGTGAAACGGGCACGGAATTACGGAATCGAAGCAATTCGGCGTAAAATCCTGATGGATTTTACACCTCAGTGCTTCTTAAAAATGGGTTTGGTCAACCCATTTTTATCCGTAATTTCGTGCCCGTTTCGCTCTAAGAACTTCTGGCACCGCTGCAAATACATCCTTGCACTGCCGTTTCAGCGTCTGTAGCCTTCGCCTGCGGGAGGTGCTGACCGGAGCGCTTGCTAGAGCGTGTTTGAAAATTGCTTTCCGTGAGCTGTGCGTCCAAGTTTGTGGGAGATTTGCCTCAAATGAGGGAGACGTAGCGGGCTACGTTGACCGAAGGCGGGGTAAATATACCGCAAAGTGGGGCGTGCAGATCGCGGGAATGAATATCCAAACACGCTCTAGTACAGCATTGTCGATTGACGACAACGCAGTAGATGGAAATTTAGACAAGTGAAACGTGTTGCTAATTACCGTGGCTCATACTAGAATTTAATCTCTTTTAGAAAGATTATTTCAAGCAGAAGGGGATAGCAACTAAGAGATTCATGAGTATTTAGGTGTAGCCAGTGATTATTTTTACTTGCTTTATGTTGGTTAATGTTGGTCAACGCTAACAGGGGATATGGTTAGGGAAGGGGGCAGGCGGCTTCAGCGGCAGAGCCGACGGAAGCGCCTGCAGGGTGGGTTAGAGGAGCAGGGTGGCTATTCCGGCGAGAATTAGCAGGTGGACGGGGTAGAAGGCGTAAAAGAGGTATTTTAGTTTTAGTCCGCGTTTGCCGTTGTAGAGGCGGATGGGGATAAGTGACAGAAAGGCGGAGATTTCGGAGAGGCTCATTACTGTCAGGGTTGTGCAGCCAAGGGCGGCGCATAGAAATTTTTGTGTGCGGAACATGTACATAATGATGATGGTAAGGACTCCGAAGGCGCCGTAGTCGGTTTTGAGCAGGGTGGCAAGGGCGCAGGCGGAGACGGTAGTGAGCAGGGTCAGCAGGAGCTGAACGGGTTGTGGGTAGTGTTTTTGGGCAATCAGTTCCAGGAGGCAGAGAGCTGCCAGAGCGATTCCGAGGGTGAAAAATATGTTCTGGTAAGTGAATTCCAGGAGTTTTCGGTTGAATGCCAGATCAAAGGGAATCTCGGAGATCAGGGCGAAGAGGAGCAGATTGCCGCAGTATTTCAGGCGGCTGTGGGTGTAGCAGAAGCCTTGAATCAGGAGGAAGCAGAAGATTGGGAAGGCGATGCGGCCGATCACACGGCAGGTGATGTCTGCCAGATAGAGGGTATTGTTGGCGGCAATGAATGTGTCGAATTGTTCTTGTGTGGTGAGGGTTGACAGGCCGCGGGCGTAGAGGATTTGTTCCAGGATGGCTGCACCGAAGTGGTCGATGAGCATGCAGACCATGGCGATAATTTTCAGAGTGCTTCCGGATATGCCGCGGGATGGGTTAGCTGAGACTGTTTTTGCGTTCATAGAGTTGGTTCCTTTCTGATTTTCATGTTTCACAATCGCCTGTTTCATGTTTGATAAGCAATTGTGTAACTATCATAGCATACTATGATACCAGGGTCAAAAGGTTATGCGTTTCATGCTTGCATGAAAAAGCATGACTTTGGGACCCGTAAAACATGAGAAAGTAGCCCGAACAGGGCGGATTTCGAATGTTTTTAGGATTGCGGGAGCATGAAATGCGGAGCAATCCGTGTATCATAGGGGGCAAAATACCTTTTGACCCCAACATCATCATTATAGTGATGCAATCGACTTTCATGTATGGTGATGTTTGTGTCAGCGGACAAGTCTGTTTTGAGAGAGGGCGGGAGCTCGGAAAGGAATGGATGGTAATGGGGTATCAGGTTCTGAAAAGACAGGAGGCAATCGCTCAAGCTGCGGAAACGTTTCAGACCGACGGGAACATTCGTGTTATGGGACCGGGGGCCTTGCGTAATAACATACGGGTAAAGCACGTGACATTGCCGGATGTTTATTCTGTGGAGATGCAGGCGTTTTATAATTGTACTTCTCTGCGTTCGGTTTCTTTTCCGAAGCTGAGAAGTGTAAAAAGGGAGGCGTTCAGCGGTTGCAGCCATCTGAAGGAGGTTGTTTTGCCGAGAAGCGTCAATCATGTAGAGAAAGCAGTATTTTGTGACTGCAGGAGGATGGAGCAGGCACTGTTCGATAAGCGGGTGAGCTGTCGGGAGTTGCCGGATGAATTTTTCAGCGGCTGCCGGGGCTTAAGACGGGTTGCGCTGCCTTCAGGGGTGGTAGTAATCGGACGGCGTGCATTTTATAAATGTGAATCACTGGAGCGAATAAAACTTCCGGATGGACTCAGGAAAATAGGCATAGAGGCATTTTATCAATGTGGTCTGACAAGTCTGAAATTGCCGGAGCATCTGGAAATCATTTCAGACAGTGCATTTTTAAAGTGCAAAAGACTGGAGTATGTGAAGGTGCCGCCCTCGGTGAATGTGATCGGAAAATGGGCATTTCACGGATGTACACGCCTTCAGGTATTGGAAATCGGTCATGATCCCCAGGAGGTGGGAGAATGGCTGACCAATAAGAATTGCATCATCCGCTGTCATAAGGGGAGCAGGATGGAAGCGTATGCCAGAACGTATGGTATACAGGTAGAGTATCTCTAAAAATGTATTGAATGATTTGGAAAGTACATATATAATGAAGTTATAGATTTATATTGAACTGCTGCCGTTAAAAAGGATTGCTTTTAGCGGCAAGGAATCCGGTGTGAATCCGGAACAGCTAATCCCTACTGTAAGGGGGACAAAAGGGCAGGAGACCACTGCGGAGTGATTTCGTGGGAAGGTGCCCGAGTAGGAAGAACCCAAGTCAGGACACAAAAGGCAGGAATTATATGGATATCGTAGGCATAGCGATTTATATCCGTTTTTTTCTGGCGCAAAAAGCTATTGTCTGTTGAGGCAATAGCTTTTTTTGATGTGTCGGGCAATTCATAAATTGGAATTCAGTCGTGATGAAAACGATAACAGGGAATCCGGTCAGGTTCCGGAGTCGAGCGGAAAATTTATGTAAAAAGAAATGCAATACGGAATGCGGAGGTTTCGTTTCAGATAGATCATCATAGGGGATTGGGAAACGCATCTGTAGTTATAATTGTAACTCTCTAAACTGGCTGCGGAAGAGTTTTGTAATCACCTGAGATTATTAAGAAAGCAAGGAGGTAGCAAATTATGTATGTAAGGAAAACAAAAGTAATATCATTTTTGATGGCGTTGATTTTTTTTGTTGTGTCATTACTGGGCGGTATTCAGACAGTGCAGGCGGATGCACAGTCGACAGTAAAAACAGCGGTCTCTGATGAATGTGTGGAAGATATTCAGGTGACGTTGTCTATAGTTTCGGCAGATAATCTGATAGCATTGCCCACAGAGCTTACGGTATCCTACAGTACCTACAGTGCCCTTGGACTTACCGGTATTGCGGAGGATGATCCGGGTTATATTACTCCGCTGCATGTTCTGGCTGCGTACTATACACAGATAAGAGAGGTGTCCATAGATAACATGGATCAGTATATCCAGACGGATGCGGATGGTGTGGTTACATTGTTGGAGGGCATGAACGGTACGGAAGACAACCGCGAAGGGGGCGCCTGGAGAATTGCCGTGAACGATATTCTTCCGGCAGCAGAGGGAGAAGGTCTGGTGCCTTATACAACTGCCAATGCACCCCTGACGGATAAAGATCAACTGACGGTATTCGGGATTGAGCGTGATATAACGAAATATTATATGACCTTCAAAAGCGCAGAATATACGGTTTTAAAGGATACCACGTATACATCAGGTACTTCCAATAGTGCCGTTGCAATTGAATTGGGCACCTATAACACGAATCCTACCATGGGAAAGGCGAATTCTGTAAAAAGTGCAAAAGTACTGGTATGTTCTGTAGATGATTCAGGGAAACTGCAGCCAGTGGATGACAGTCTTTATACTGCATCCTGGATATCCCTTGGCCGTTTCAGAGTGACAATGTCTCAGCCGGGGGATTATTATATTATGGTTGGAGGTTCACTCAGCCAGAGAGACAGCAGTGTATCCATCACAAAGCTCCATGTACTGGAAGATGCGGATCAGTATGCGGTGGACAGCCATCTTGCAGGAATTAATTTTTATCCGGCGGGGAAATATGTGGCAGGTAGTTCCAGTTTTAGTTTCCCGTGGACTTCCGGAAACAGTGAAATTACATCCATCGTTACAGATACGGAACGTGTGACATTTGCTCCCAACGGTGCTTTGAACAGTATGATGGTAAACAGAAGCGGGCTGGAGGAAGATCTGAATGTAACAGTAACAATAACCGCAAAATGCGGAGAAGCAACAGGAACCCGTCAGTTTCAGTTTGTGTTGTTGGCTGCATTGGAGCTTGAGGATATGGAAGTAACCAATGTGGATGATTTTCGGTTTGAGCCAGGTGTTTCACAGATGAGTTTTGGAATGCCGGAAGCGTCTGAGATAGGTATCCGTGTCATAACAAAAGGGAATTATCCTGTAACGGTTTCCATTGGAGAGGAAATGGTAGAAGATTTGTCGGTTCCCTATCTATATCAGATTGACAAAGAAAAATTCATGGATTCTGTTCAGGTAAAGATTACCAGAAGTGGGATTCCAGGTGAAATTTACAGCGGTAGTTCGGAACCCCATGCAATCAGCTCCATTTATACCCTGAATTTTTGTAAGCCGGCGACCGGGCGTCCCGCCTATGAAAGTAACTGGCCCATGGCTCGTGTGGACAACTGGAACCGGGCAGCCGTAAATTCATTGACTCCACGTTCGGCAGAAGAGATTGATTTTGATGCGTCCTGGGCAGTAGAGACCGGCGGCAATGAATTTTATGAGAATGGCAATGTCTCCAAGTGGGGGAAATGGTCTTATCCGATGATTGTGAATAACAATATTTATCTGGCTGTCAATTCTACTCTCTATAAATATGATATGGATGGTAAAATTCTTGCACAGGCATCCATGGGGAGTACCGTACTTGGACCCGGATATACGGGATGGCTGGCATACGGAGACGGGATGATCTTTGTTCCGTCCGGCAGTGATATTCTTGCATTTAATGCAGACGATCTGACAAAATTATGGGTCGGTTCTTCCGGGGTTACGTCCGGAATGCAGAGCAGTTGTCCCATCATTTATAAGGATGGTTATATATACAGCGGAACGACCTATGGAACAGCGGGAGGCGGCGGATATTATTGCTTTGATACGACAGATGAGGATCCTCGTTTTCCTAACGAAATAAAGCGGCCGGTATGGTGTATGGAGGCAGGGAAGGGGCTGGACAACAGTGCATCCTTCTACTGGGCCGGAGCAGCAGTAATCGGAAACTATCTGGTAGTTCCCTGCGATGACGGATATGTATATTCTGTTGATCTGGAAGCTTCCAAATCGGCGGACGGAGGAATGCCGACTTTTGCAGATAAGCTTTGCCCGGGAGGAGAAGGAAAGAAAATCCGCAACAGCATTGTATATGATGAAGAACGGGGAAGGATCATGTTCAATGCGGCAGTTAGCGGGGGAATCAGTGAAGCCGCGCTCTTTGTAGTTCCGTTTGACGAAAAACAGGGTACGTTCGGTGAGGCAGTCCAGGTTGCGGATTTTGGAACTGCACAGAATTCCACGGTTGCTTACTGCTATGGCAGAATTTACGCTTATGATGCTGTGGAAAGAGGAATTGCTGTAATTGATGCTGATACACTTAAGGTTATTTATGTTGCGGATTCTTCCATGGATGATAAGGCTTTGGGTCTGAGCAGTCTGTCAATTTCTACGGCTTATGCGACGCAGGAGAATGATTATACGGTATATCTGTACGGTAATACCAATACGAACCCAAATGGACAGGCAGTATTGAAGGACAGTCAGACGACAACACAGGGTGATCTGACATTTTTAAATGAAGTGACGTTCCATCCGCAGTATTCAACTTCTCAGGTATATATCGCAGATGACGGTTCTCTGGTATTTGTAAATGATAGTTCCTGTCTGTATTGCCTGCGCTCCAAGGTGACCAGGGAGCAGGTGGCCGTTGAGCAGGTCATTGACAAGATTGCTGCATTGCCGAAGGCAGAGGATTTGACATTGGAGGATGAGGCGTTGGTTTGCAAGGTACGCAGTGCTTATGATGACTTGACAGAGGAACAGCAGGCACAGGTGATCAACGTTGAGGTTCTGAATTCTGCCGAAGCAAAAGTTGCAGAACTTAAAGGGGCAGAAAAGCATGTCTTTACGGATGTAAACGAAAGTGACTGGTTTCATAAAGCTGTCGGCTATGTATATGAAGCCGGCCTTATGACCGGAACAGACGAAGCAAAGAGCATCTTTGCACCGTATGAATCCTTGTCACGTGCCGAGGCAACAGTGGTCCTGTACCGGATGGCGGGATCGCCGGGAGTTACATATAAAGATATTTTTACGGATGTTGAGGATCATACATGGTATACGGATGCGGTTCTCTGGGCAGATGAAGCGGGAATTATCACGAGAAGCGCAGACGGACGGTTCAATCCTGCAGGCAGGGCCAGCCGCGAGCAGATGGTGACAATGCTGTATCGTTATGCAGTGTATAAGGGGTATGATACCTCTGCGACAGCAGAGATCAGCCGGTATCAGGATTCGGGAGAAGTCAGCAGTTTTGCAGAAGATGCAGTTGTATGGGCAGTGGGAAACCGGATTTTGATGGGAAAATACGAAGAAACAATTCTGGATCCCAGAGGAGGCGTCAGTCGGGCGGAAAGTGCGGCGCTTCTGATGCGTTTTATGAAAACATTCCAGTTATGACTTTCAGAAGCGTATGGTATACAGGTGGAGTATCTCTAAAAATGTATTGAATGATTTGGAAAGTATATATATAATGAATCTATAGATTTATATTGAACTGCTGCCGTTAAAACGATTGCTTTTAACGGCAAGGAATCCGGTGTGAATCCGGAACAGCTAATCCCTACTGTAAGGGGGACAAAAGGGCAGGAAACCACTGCGGATTGATTTCGTGGGAAGGTGCCCGAGTAGGAAGAACCCAAGTCAGGACACGAAAGGCAGGAATTTATGGATATCGTAGGCATAGCGATTTATATCCGTTTTTTTGTGGTACAAAAAGCTATTGTCTGTTGCGGCAATAGCTTTTTTTGATGTCTTAGTATGCGGAAAAGCTGTCGGTGGCAGGTTTTCCGTATTGTCTGATGCTTTATGGGAGTTTGGTATGATCTATGTTCTGTAATGGTTTAAAAACAAACGTAAGATGAAAGGAGAAGGGTATGAAGAAAAAAGTAACGAAGATTCTGTCGATGGTAATGACGATGCTTATGGTTATTACCATGTTTATTACGGCTGTTCCGGTGATGGCGGAGGAGCATCAGCTGCCGGTGGGGGCAACGATCCGGTTTGAGATGGACGACGGAACGGTAATCGCAAAGTATGAATTTAAGGAGGATCATTATACCCCTGCAAAAGATCTTGGTATCACAGGGGGGTATGAAGAGAATGATCCTGGTTATGTGACACCTCTTCATATGTTGGCACAGGCGATGATTGATAATGATGTGCCGGTAAATATTGAAGTGAGCAGCAATGGATGGGTCTATGACTGTAATGGAACCGGAGGAGATTTGATGTATTATGTCAATGGTGCTGACAGCTCGGCATTATTTGGCGGATATGAGGTTAAGGACGGAGATAATATCACAGTCATCGAATGTAATTTCAAAAGTGGTCTTTACACTGCCTTCGGATATTTTGGTGAAGTGGTAGAGGATACTTTTGAGCCGGTTGATATGACCGAGGAGGCAGTGCTGGCACCCGGCGAGGAGCTGACATTAAAATATTCTTATAAAGGTTGGAATACGGGGAATGATGTGGCTGTTGGAGCTGAGGTATATGTCAGTGAGAAAGATGGAATATTGGCGGATCAGAAGACGGATATCGTAACAGATGAAAATGGTGAATTTACCATCAGCTTTAAAGAAGCAGGTACCTATATCGTTTCGGCCAGAAGTTATCTGAATGACGGACGTCTGGCAAGTAATCCATATTGTAAAGTGACGGTAAAAGAGAATCAGACGCCGCCTTTTGCAGATGTAACACCGGAAGACTGGTTTTATGATGCGGTTCGTTATGTTTATGAAAACGGAATTATGACGGGGATACAGCCCACAGTGTTTGACACGGCTGCAGAGCTTTCCCGTGCCCAGTTTACCGTGACACTGTATCGCATGAATGGGCAGCCGGAGGTAACGAATAAAAATATATTCGCAGATGTATCGGATGGCACGTGGTATACGGATGCGGTTTTATGGGCAAACAGTGTCGGCATTGTAAATGGATATCGTACAGGAGACTTCGGTCCCGCTGATTCCATCACCCGTGAACAGATGGCAGTGATGATGTATCGATATGCCGGATATAAGGGGTATGATACGGAAGAAAAAGGGGAACTCAGTCAATTTCAGGATGGAAGTGAAGTCAGTGCTTTCGCAGAAGAAGCAATGAAATGGGCGGTAGGAAATCATTTAATCAGCGGCAAAGAGAATCAGACAAAAATTGATCCTCAGGGAAATACCAATCGTGCCGAATGTGCTGCAATTATTATGAGATTTATGAAAACCTTTGAATCCGGGAAATAGATGAAGCTGTAAATCAGTAAAAAACAGATCCCTCAGAAAGTGATGCAGGGCGTCGCTTTCTGAGGGATTAAAGCAACTTTGGAGAATTCGGAAACGTGTGTTGTGGAGAAGGGGATATGGAGGAATAGGATGAGAAACAGGAAACAATTCACAGCGGTAATGCTTGCAATTTTGATGACAGGAACTCAGTTTGCGGTTTCAGCGGCGCCGATGACCGTATCAGCTGCAGCAGAGGAAGCGGTTGGATACGGTGCTTTTGACCAGAATCAGGTATCGCTGAATGCAAACAGTTCTTTGGACTTATTGTACCAATATTATGAAGATCAGAATCAGCCGGTGGAGGGCGCTCAGATTTTTATCAGTGAATCAGGGGACACAGAACCTCTTTATGATACCGGACTTAAAACAGACAATTATGGAAAGATAACACTTTCCTTTAATATACCGGGGAATTATACCATAGAAGCACGGTATCCCGGAAGCGAGTCAGGAGACAGAAAAAATGCGGTCTGCCAGGTGAACGTAACTGGAGACAGCGGTGCAGCAGGCAGTTTTCAGCCTTCCGATGCAGCTTTAAAGATCATACAGGCTGTGGAAGCCCTGCCTTCTTCGGGCGACATTACGTTGGCAGATCAGTATGAACTGGAAGCGGTAAAGTGGAGTTATAAAAAAACAGCAGCGAAAAACAAAAAAATGCTGGGTGTGGATACAAAGTCCAGACTGGAAGCAGCGGATCAGGGAATCAACAGAATTCTGGAGTCTTTTGAAGTTTCACCTGTCACTGAGAATACCACACTGAACTGGAGCCAGTTCCTCGGCAATGAGGGGCTGAAGGGTGTCTCGGACGGAAAATCTCCCCGTACTGCTTCTGAGATCACCTTAAAATGGGAGTTTAATATTTCCGGCTTTGCTACGGATTGGGATGCCACACCGGGAACTCCGATTGTGGTTGGTGACTATACGTATTGTTACGTAGGGGAGAAACTAAGAAAATTCAGGACTTCGGACGGCGTTCAGGTTGCATCGGCGGAAGCGCCGGGAAGCGCTATGTTCTTTATTAATCTGGCTTACGGAGATGGTAAGATCTTTGTTCCCCGGTATAACAGGGGAAAATCAAATCTGATGGTCTATGATGCGGATACATTGGAACTTCTGGGAACCTCTTCTTATCTGAGACTGGGAACACAGTGCGAGGGACAGACCAGTTATCATGACGGTTATGTGTATCTTTGTACCTATGGGCAGCCTGCAATGTTTGCATGTTTTAAGGTTTCGGATTTTACCGGAGGCGCAGTGTCCGTAGACCCGGTGTGGACCATGGAGCGGCCGGATACTTCGGATGGTTTTGCCGCAAATGTGGGAGCGGCGTTTGTCGGGGATACCTGTATCTTTGCTACCAGCGGTTCCTATCAGAAAGACAACCCCAACCCCAGTACCATTTATTCGGTGGATGCAAAGACGGGTGAGGTGATTTCCTCTTTCAAGCTTCCCGGGCAGGAACATGTTTCTTCTACGTTGGTCTATTATGAGGCAAATAACCGTCTGTATATAGCAGCAAGCGGTAATCCGGGATGTGTGGTACGGTCTTATGAAGTGCTGGAGGATGGAAGTCTGGATCAGAAAAGTATGAAGGCCTACATATCTGATGTGGAAGACGGGGGTACACAGTCCACACCTGTCATTTATAACGGACGTCTTTACCTGGGCGGCGGAGGAAAGACGATGGGGAGTGAAGAGCCGTTCCGTGTCATTGATGCTTATACAATGGAGGAGATCTACCGGATTGATGAGATTATCACCAAGGGCACCCCTACCCTGACAACAGCCTATGCCACGGCGGAGAATCAGCAGACGGTATACCTGTATCTGGTTCCATATGCACCGGAGATGATAAAACATGATAATAATTCTGTGGAGTATATCAACTCCTATCTCTATATTGTAAAAGATTCCATAGGACAGACGGAACCTTCTTTTGAAAAACTGGAGCATATCGGCACCCCGGAATTTGCATCCCAGAGTGTAATTATAGATAAGGACGGAAATCTGATTTTTTATAACGATGCGAAGGGATTGTACTGCTATGGCAGGATCGATGATACTTCCATTACCCGCGAAGATGTGAACCAGCAGGTTGCAAGACTTCCAAAACCGGAGGAGTATCGCTATTACAATCGTGTTGAGATTGCAAGAATCAGGGAGCGTTCGAAGGTCTGCGGGATCTCGGATGAGATGGACAGAAAACTCAGTAACATTGAGAATGTTCTGTCACTGGAGGGCAGCGGACTGAATGCTTACATTCGGCAGGGCCTGCATGCTTTATCCGGTAAGCTGACCGAAAAAGACGCTGAGAAGGTTTATTATCTCTGGCAGCTGGCTATGAAAAACAGAGGTGTGCTGGCGGAAGAAGATGTTCTGCTTCTGGAAGAAAAGAAACAGGATATGGATAAAAAAATCCAGAATGGGCCTCTGCAGAATACAATTGATGCCATCCATGATATTCCGGAGAGAATTACTTCCTCCGATGAGTCAGTGATCGCTTATGCCTGGAGCCTGTATCGTAATCTGGACGGGGAATTGCAGGGACAGGTTACCAATTTTGCAAGACTGCAGGAGGCTCAGGAAAGACTTTCTGAAATTAAGCAATGGATGAGTGACTTTAAGAAGCAGTTGGATGATTTGTACCAACTGAATACTTCAGAGCTTTCCGACAGGGAAAAGCTGAATCAGGCAGTTGCTGCTGTAGATGCAGCCTCTGACCAATTGCGTAAAGTCAAAGAGATGCTTCCGGATGAGGATGATGAACTGGTTCAGAAGATGTATGAAGACAGTGTGGTTTCTTATAAAAAGAATGAGATAATCAAATATCTGTTGGAGAATGTTCTGCTGCCGGAAGGGAGATTTCCGGAAATCACGAAAGAAAATGCAGATGCATTGATTGCAGATGCCAATCTGGTGCAGCGGTTCTATAGTGAGTTTACACAGGAAGATAAAGAGATGTGGAACCATGACGGGGATATGAAGAAGCTGGACAAATTGCTGCAGGCGATCGACAAAGTAAAGCAGGGAACGAAAAAGTCAGAAACAGAGAAAACGTCTGAAAAAGGTTCCTCTTCCAAGGCTAAAAATGTGAAAACAGGAGACAACAGTCAGCCATTTGCGTGGATAGCCAGTCTGGCGGGAGCATCCGAAATATTGATTCTGTTGATCTGGCTCAGACGGAGAAGGAAAGCAGACTGACAGAGGATGGGGAGTGCAAAGATGAGACAGAAAAAAATAAAAAGCAGAATCATTGCAGGAATTATTGCTCTGCTGGCAATTCTTGCAATTATCAGAATCAATATTGAGCCATCGGATTATCAGAAAGCAATTGCAGAAAAAGTAGAGACGGCGGTAGAACTGTATCAGAAAGCGGAATCCGGTAATGAAGATGGAATGTATTCCTGGTATACCCTGGGCATGTTTAAAAGCGAAATTGTAAAGGCGAGGGAGATCGCGGAATCGGATACGGCAGTTTATGAGGATACCAGGGAATTTTATAAGGAATTCAAAAAAGCCATATCCAAATTTAAAAAGTCTTCCAACAAGGATTGCCTGTCGGCGGAGGCGGTATCTGAAATTAAGAAAGAAGCCTCTTATGAATATGAAACCGAAACCTCTGAGGGGTTGAAGGTAACGTTCCGGATGAATGGGACGAAAATTGAAAAAGAGGAGCCAATGAATTTACAGGTGGAAGGGGATTCCCCCTGGGATGGCAGAATTCAAAAGCTTCTGGAAGATGGGGACTGTGATTATCAGGTGTTGTCATTTTTGCAGAATGACGAATATCCGGTTATGGCAGAAATTACAGTTGACCGGGATGCAGATACTTCCGATCTTCAGATTTATGCTTATAATGCTTCCGATAAAGCATTTGATACGCTTTTGCGGGGAGAAGTAAACGATGGCAGGACGGTTTTTACGATACAAAGAGGCGGTACGTATGTACTGACAGACCGCAGTTTTACGGATGAAAGCCTGATCCGTAAGAAGGGAAGGGATTCAGGAGAAGTTTCTAAAGACGAAAAGAAAGAGGATCCTTCGAAGAGCGGGGAAATCAGCGTAGACGATCCGGAGCCTGGTGAGAGTCAGAGTCAATCGGAAGGCAGTTCAAAGGAGAGCGAAGGGACACAGCATAAGGGCAGTACAGACGGTGAAAATAGCGGAACCGCTCAGGCGAATGGAAATTCGGAAAGTAAAGGTCAGGAACAGCAGCCGGCAGCTCCTTCGGACAGCACAGAAGGAAACGGTTCTTCGGATGATGATTTCTGGAGTGATGAAGACCTCTGGAATGACAGTGAGATTAATGGAGATAACAATGGAGACGCCAACAGCAGTCGTGTTACCCTGGAGGTTCGCTGTGATACGATTGTGGATACCAGTAAACTGACGAATCAATCTGTGGCGCCTTATGTGCCGTCAGACGGGGTGATTTTTCCGAAAACAGAAGTGAAGGTTACAGAAGGGGAAAGCGTCTTTGAGGTGCTGCGGCGCACGATGAGAAATGCCGGAATTCAGATGGAATTCAGGGACGATCCCCTTTACAGCGGAGCTTATATCGAGGGAATCAACCATATTTATGAATTTGACGGCGGAAGCGGTTCCGGCTGGATGTATAAGGTAAACGGATGGTTCCCCAATTACGGATGCAGCAACTATTATGTAAAAGACGGTGAAGAAATCGTATGGTGTTATACCTGCGATATCGGTAAGGATGTAGGTGATCAGTATTGGGATACACATTGAGAAAGCAGGGGATTGGTGAGGATGGAACATTTGCATCCTATCATCCCTTTGTAACCCTGGTATATTTTCTAAGTGTTTTGATTGTAGCAATGATGTCCATGCATCCGGTTTTCCTGATTCTGGGGTTTACTGCTGTCTTAAGTTACCATCTCCTGCTTCGGGGGAGAAAGGGACTGAAGTTTGCGGCGGGTGTGGCTGTACCGATTATGACGCTGACCATGATTATCAATCCCCTTTTTAACCACCGGGGAGTGACGGTATTGTTTTACTTAAACGGGAATCAGATGACATTGGAAGCATATATTTACGGTCTGGCGGCAGGTACGATGATGGTGACGGTGCTTTTATGGTTTGCCTGCCTGCAGGTAATTATGGGCCCGGATAAATTTATTTATTTGTTTGGACGGGTGATACCGGTGACAGGGCTTCTGATTTCGATGGTATTCCGGTTCATTCCGCTTTTGAAAAATCGTTTTTCCGAGATCAGGGAGGGACAGAAAGGAATGGGAATGCGCTATGGAAAAATGAGTCTGTTCAAGCGGGCCAGGCAGTTTGCCAAAGAATTTTCCATACTGATTTCCTGGTCACTGGAAGCGGCGATTGAGACCTCAGACTCTATGGAGGCGAGGGGATACGGCCTGCATGGCAGGACCAGTTTTCATCTGTTCCGGTTTCGAAAGAGAGATGTCCGTCTTCTTGTACTGATCCTTTTGCTGGGCGTGGTTTTGATCGTAAGTGCAGGAAAGGGATACGGGGATATCTACTATTATCCGGCTGTTTCTTATCCTCATCCGTGGAGCAGTCTGATTTTGCCGTCAGCGGCTTATGCCGTGATGTTGTGGGTACCATTTATCATTGATGTGAAAGGAGAATTAAGATGGAAGAAATTGAGTTCCGGGATTTCAGCTTCGCCTACCCCGGATGTGACGAATATGTGCTGAAGCAGATTTCCCTGACGGTTCATCCATCTGAATTTATCGTGATCTGCGGAAAATCCGGCTGTGGGAAAAGTACATTGCTGCGGCAGTTGAAAAAAAGTATGATTCCCTATGGACGCTCGGAAGGAAAGGTTTTGTACCGGGGGCAGCCGGTGGAAGAGATGGGACAGCGGGAGGCTGTATCTGAAATCGGTTTTGTCAGTCAGAGTCCGGAGAATCAGGTGGTGACCAATAAGGTCTGGCATGAGATGGCATTTGGTCTGGAAAGCCTGGGATATAAAAATGATGTGGTTCAAAAAAAGGTGGCGGAGATGGCAAGCTATTTTGGAATCCAGACCTGGTTCCGAAAAAATGTATATGAGCTTTCCGGCGGACAAAAACAGATTCTGAATCTGGCATCGATTATGGTGATGCAGCCGAAAGTGTTGGTACTGGATGAACCCACCTCCCAGTTAGATCCCATCACTGCCTCGGAATTTATTGATACGCTTGTGAAAATCAATCGTGAACTGGGGACTACGATTATCTTGTCGGAGCATCGCCTGGAGGATTTGTTTCCGGCAGCGGACAGGATTCTGGTGATGTCTGAGGGCAGTACGGATATTTTTGATACACCGTCCAACGTGGGGAATTATCTTTCCCGGGACGGCAAACGTCATGAGATGTATTATGGATTGCCTGCGATTATGAAGATTTATACGGAAATCGGAGAGCACAGGGCGTACAGGGGTTGTCCGATTACGGTAAAAGAAGGAAGATACTGGCTGAGAGAACTGTTGGGAGACCAGATCTCCTGTAACAGTGTAAAGGAGCTTGAGGGGGAAGAAAAAGACAGTGAACAGGCAGAGGAAAAAAAGAGCGGGTTCTTTTCAAACCTCAGAAAGCAAAAGGCTGGTATCATAAAGCTGGAGGACGTCTGGTTCCGTTATGACAGACAGTCGGAGGATGTGGTCCGGGGACTGAATCTGGAGGTGGACAGGGGAGAATTTCTTTGTATTCTGGGTGGAAACGGTGTGGGAAAAAGTACCTCCATGCGGTTAATTGGCGGGCTTTTGACACCTTATCAGGGAAAAGTTCTGATTGATGGGAAATCAGTTAAGAATTCGGCACAGAAGCTGGGGGTTCTTCCCCAGAATCCCCAGTCAGTTTTTACGGAGATCACGGTTTGGGAAGAATTATATGAGGTTTTTTATTATGCCAGTCTGAAGGAGGAAGAGAAGCTTCAGAGGATTGACTCCATGTTGGAGCTTTTGGGACTTCTGCCTCTGAAAAAAAGCCATCCGTATGACTTAAGCGGAGGGGAGCAGCAGCGTCTGGCGCTGGGGAAGATTCTTCTGACCGAGCCGGAGATTTTGTTATTGGATGAACCAACCAAGGGACTGGACCCTTTCTTTAAGAAAAGATTGGCGGAGATTCTGTTGGGATTGAAGGAGAAAGGAATTACAATCGTTATGGTAAGCCATGATATCGAATTTTCGGCAGAATTTGCCGATCGGTGTGCGATGTTTTTTGACGGAAGGATTGTGAGTTCAGATACGCCGCGGGCATTTTTCAGCGGCAACCGTTTTTATACGACAACCAGTCATCGAGTGTCTCATGAATACTTTGACGATGCGATTATTTATCAGGATGTGGTGAGATTATGCCGGGAAAATATGATTTAAGTCAGTATATGGCTGCAAGGAAGAAGCGGACGATTCTGTCTGCAGCGATTATTTTTGCTTTGGTTCCCCTTACGATCTATGCAGGAATCCGTTTTCTCGGAGACCGGAAGTATCTGCTGATGTGTATGTTGATTTTGGTTTATACCATGGCTCCCTTTTTTATCTCTTTTGAACGGAGAAAACCAAGGGCAAGAGAAATCGTGATGATTGCGGTCATGGCAGCTTTGACGGCTCTGGGGAATCTCTGTTGTTATATGATTGCGCCGTTTCAGGCGGGAACGGCGATGGTGATCATATCCGGTATTGCTCTGGGACCGGAAGCAGGATTTCTGACGGGAGCGTTGGCAAGATTTGTGTGTAATTTTTTTGCGGGACATGGTCCCTGGTCACCCTGGCAGATGTTCTGTTGGGGGATTATCGGATTTTTGTCCGGTCTGATTTTCAATAAAGTGGAACTGGATAAATTAAAGTCCCGGAGTTTCCAGATTGTACAGGGACCAGTGCTGTGTATCGCCATAGCGGAAGCGGTGGGATATCTCTCCTGGTATCTTGCAGGAGAAGGACAGTTTATCGGATGGCGCCTCTATGTGTTTGGCGCTGTCGGAATGATTGCCGGGCTTCTCCTTCAGAGAAAGCGTCTGCCCATTGATGATGTGACGCTGTGTATCTATGGGTTTATGGCAACGTTTATTATTTACGGCGGAATTATGAATATTGCAACCATGGTCATGGCAAGCGAGATTCCGGATACGGGAATCACCATAAGCTGGCAGTCTCTGGTGACCTTGTATATATCGGGAGCGCCCTATGATTTCAGTCATGCACTTGGAACTGCATTTTTTCTGTTCGTGATGGGAGACCGGGTCATCCGAAAGGTGGAAAGGGTGAAAATCAAGTATGGATTTTATCGATGAGATCAGGCGTACCCCAAAAGCCCTGATTGCTACATTTAAAACAAAGGTCCGGACATTAAGCACCTCTCCGCTTTGCGGAGGCATATCAGATGAGATACGTTTTGTATTTAATTATGACGGAAAAGAAGAGGCGGTAAGAAATGCCGGATTGCGCGGGAAAAATTACGAAGAACATATGCGGGCGCTGGCGAAGGAGCTGCAGCTTGATCCGGAGCATGCCACCGGGCTTCTCACTGCGGCACAGATGGAACATGCAGCAGTTGCGGATAAGGTCTGGGAGGACTTTTCCGTCAAAGCGGTTGTAACCGGGGGAGTCGAGGTAAATGCAGGCCGCGTGGGAGATCCTGCCGTCTGGCACGAGCATGACGGTGTCTGGGAGAGCGTTCCGGCAGGAACCATCAATATTCTGCTGTTTATTGATGCACATTTGACGAAGGGAGCCATAACCAGAGCGCTTGTTACCTGTACGGAGGCAAAGACGGCTGCGCTTTGGGAACTTTGTATCTCCAGCCGTTCCTCTGGCGGACTGGCGACAGGAAGCGGAACAGACGGAACCATTATCGTCAGTAATCAGGAATCACCGGTTCATCTGACCGAGGCGGGAAAGCACTGTAAGCTGGGAGAATATATCGGCAAGGCTGTGAAAGAGGCTGTGAAAGAAGCCTTGTACCGTCAGACCGGCGTGGGACCGGAGATGCAGTCATCTGTTTTCCGCAGATTGGAACGGTTTGGAATCTGTGAGAAAAGTAGTCTGGACCGGGATATGTATCGGGTAACAAAGGCTGTATTGTACGCGCATCTGCTGGATGAGATTCAATGGGGCCTGTTGGACCCTAAGAATCCTTCGGTGAGGGAAATCAAGGAAGAACTGGAACAGGCGCTGGAACTGAAAACGGGCGGACATTTTGTAAAAAAACAATCAGACATACGCTGCAGCGGGGAGGAATGAAGTGTGAACAGAAAAAAGAGGAAAGAGATTCTGGCGGTAACGCTTGCAGGAATCATTGGTTTGTCTCCGTCTTTGGCAGTTTTCGGTTCCCAAGGGGATGAGGATCATCCGGAGGATTTGTATGAGCAGGAAGCAGAAGCGCTGTACCAGGAGTGGCTGAGGGCGTTTGAAAAGGAATATGAGACAGAGAATGAAACGGAAGATGAAACAGAGGAAGAGTCAGGGTATAGGAGTCAGAATGAGGAAGCAAGTCTCCCCGCGCTTTCCGAAGTGGAAGCAGCGTTGTTTTCTCTGATAAAGAGTAAATTGCAGGAGGATGGGGTCTGGAAGGATACCAGATTCCGGGATTGGCTTTGGCTTGCAGCCGCCAGAGCGGGGCTGAGCGAAGAAGTAGCTTCTGTCCGTTACTGTGACCTGTTGGAGCAGGAAGTAAAGGATGGAGAGATGAATTCCGGCGATTATGCCCGGGCGGTTCTGGCACTGACTGCAGGCGCAGATCCGGATCAGATGATTTCAGGATATGACCTGCTCAGTCATCTGGATTACCTTGCAGCGCTGAAGCAAAAGGATTGGGAGACTGCAGCACTGATTTTGTTAGCGTTGGATTCTCATAGTTATGGAGATGAAGAAGGAAAAGAAAAGCTGGTTTCCGGACTTTTGTCTGCACAGAAGAAAGACGGGTACTGGGAATCAGTGGGGAACGAATCAAGGGTATCGGTGACGGCACTGGTGCTGATGGCACTGTCCCCTTATCGCAGAAAATTTCCGAAGGCAGAGCAGGCAGCAGTATCCGGCAGCAACTGGCTGTTCGAAGAGCGAAACAGCCGGGGCGGCTATGACGGGGGAATCCATGAGGAGGGGCGGGTGCTTACGCTGCTTTGTACATGGAATACGTTGTCGCTGGGAATCTATGATACAGAGATTGCAAAACTTTATGAAGAGATGACCGCAGAGGGTGCATGGAATTCGGACCGGGCAGATGAGAGCAGTATTGCCGGGCTGACGGCATTGCTTCGGATGCAGAATGGGCAGCTTCCTCTCTATGGGATGGCAGATGTCAATCTGGAAACATCCGCGGAAATGACTGTCGAAGAGTGGAAGGCAAGGGTGAACCGCCTGCCGTTTGCAGTCGATACTGCATACGAAGATGAAATTATGGATTTGAAGGATGCCCGGAAACAGTTGGGAAGATTCTTCGAAAAAGAAACGTATATAGAGAAATTAGAAGATGCAGCTGCCCGGCTGGAACAGCAGAAGCATATGCTCCGGCAGTTTGATCAGCGAATACAGGATGCGATTGATCTGGATGCGCTGGATCAGTCAGACCGGGCTGCGGTGCGGTTGCTGATGGGACAGTATGCACAGCTCAGTATGGCGGACAGAAGTTTTCTGACTTCGGAAACTGCGTTGCTTACAGCAGATTGTCTGACAGAGAAATTAAACAAGGATATTATTCCAAAGGAAATTTTTGAACGGATACAGCAAAGTGGAAAAAGTTTTACCTACCAGGGGAGTGTCAACGCTTCCTACCGTTACCAATTGAAGGCAGCAGGGGCAGAGGTAAAGAATCCGGCAGATATGGATACGCATATTTATCTGATCAGTGCTGCTGGGGCGGAAGTTCCGGCGGGTTCCTTTGGATTTGCACTGGAAACAGAAGGAAGCCTGCCTTCCGTAGTAGAGATAAGGATGAATTCCAACCTGGAGAATGGAGTGTATCACTTATATCATCAGGACAGCAGCGGAACAATCCTTCCCATGGGAGAGACAGAAGTAAATAATGGGAGCTTTACGGTTCGGATCACAGAGGGTGGTTCCTACTATGTTGGAGAATACGAAAAAGTGGAGGAAAAAAAGTCAGATACACAGGCAGAAAATCCTAAGGCTCCCACGCCTTCCCCCACTGCTTCAGCAAAGAAGTCTTCCTCTTCTGTAAAAACAAGGGTTTCTTCAGCAAAGAAAAGTACTTCTTCGAAAGCCGCCTCGTCAGAGAAGAAAAGCACAACGTCAGAGACGGTGGAGCCCAGTCATGGAATTGTTGGAAAAAGCTTTTTTGAAAAAATCAAAGGACAGAAATCTGGTATTGAGATAAAAGGAAAGACAGAAGACAGCAGAGAATTCAAGTTTGGGTTCAAGGGAGCAGACATTACGGAAGCAAAGGATACGAATGTGGAAATTGAAACAGGAAGTGCATATGAGGAGGAGATCCGGAAACTTTCTGAAAATCCATCGATTCTGCATCTGAAGCAGGAGGGTGCATATCCGGGTAAAGCCAATGTAAAAATACAGATTGACCGGGAAGACGGACCGTATCTGCTGCTTTGGTATAATCCCGAAGAGCGGAAAGCAGAATATGTCCAGAGAGTGCATGTGGAGAATGGAGAAACAACGTTCACTGTGGAAAAGGGCGGACATTATTTTATCGATACCAGAGCAAAGACCGACTCTTTGAATGATCTTGAGGAAGACGGAAGTGTTATGGTTTCGGAAAACAGGGTAAATCCGATCAAAGGAGAACTGCGGGAGTCGGAGGAGACACTATCCGGTGAGGTACATCTTTCCCAAAATTCCGGATATCAAGGCCGTGCGAATCAGCGGAAAAAGCTGGTACTTACACTGGATGTACTGCTGGGAGCAGCGGCATTGATCGGAGGGACGGTGTATTTATCAAAGAGAAAGCAGAAAAAGGAGAGGGCGGGGGAATGACTCCAGCCTTTTCCTTTTTTTTCATAAACTGGAACGCACATCCTGCAGAGAGCAAGATTCAGACACGCTTCGGAGGTTTCAGGTCTTTGCACTCTGAATAAACGGATCATCACTCTTTTGGCAGAAGTGGGCGTACATCCTGTACTCCAGATTGGTAAGATGTTTATTGCAGGCGCAGAAATAGCGGTACCAGCGGCAGTAATCTTCCCATGCGATGGAGGCCGCTTCTTTGGAAATCAGAAATGTATGGGCAATATCCGATGAATTTTGGCAGCCGGAATAGTAGATGATTACTCTGGGGGCAAGCAGATGTCCGGCGAAGTAATTGGCTTCGATCTCATTTCTGCGGGAGCTCCCCTGATGTTTTAATACATGATGTCCAAGTTCGTGTGCGAGAGAAAACCTCACACGGGCTTTGGGCATCGCATTGTTATATGCAACAATTCTCTCTGAACCTGCCCGGAAAGCATCCTTTGAAAAGGAACAGCAGATGTCATATAAGCGTCTGCTCCTCCGGGAAAGTTCCTGATAGGTATAGATCGAATATCCATAATGTTCCAATAATTTCCGACAGTCTATCGGAAAAGAATCTACGTTACATTCTGTAAATACTTCTAAAATATGGTTCTGAATCTCATAATATTCCAATCGAAATCAATGCTCCTCTGTCTTGTGAAATTCGGACAGGAGTTTAATCAACTGCATTTTCTGTTCTATGGAAAATTCTTTGCCATTGCGGGCAATCAACTGTTCCACGTCTTCATAGGAAGGTGCGGATACTTCTTTTTGGCTGCCCTTTGCCATCTCTTCCAGATCTTCAATCGTAATTCCAAGATTCCTGCAAAGCAGGCTTACATTATTCACACTGGCACGTCCGACTCCTTTTTTCAGGATCGTATATACCGTGCTTTCCGGAATTTCGCACTTCTGTGCAAAAGAGCGGACAGAATATCCCTTCTCCTTGATCAAACGTTCTAAAACAGATGCCTTTTCCATCTATGATTCCTCGCATTCTTTTTTTGATTGCGGGAGCAAAATACCTTTTGAACCCAACTTCATTATATGCGAAAATCCGAGAAAAGTAAACAGATTGCAGAAAGAAAAATAAATAAATTTGCGGAAATCCGTAAAATATGCTTGACAATATGCGGAATACCGAGTATTATACAAGCAAGGATTACGGAATTCAGCAAACAAACACCCGTTCGATAACTAAAATATACCATTCGAAAAGGGGAATGTCAAGAGAGAAGCAATGGATTTTCAGGAATGGCGATGTCTGTTTGCTGGTGAGGTAATGCTGGTGCAGAAATCTCGAGAAAACGTACCGTTAACAAAAAACTGGTTTTGAAAGACATGGAGGTGAGAAAAACATGAAAACAATCGTCTGCACAATTTCCGGGATGGCGGCAAGTGCCGCGGCAATGTTATTCGGCGGCTGGAATGCAGGACTTACGACGCTTGTACTGTTTATGGGGATTGATTACATATCCGGAATTATCGTGGCAGGGGTTTTCCGGCGCAGTAAGAAAACGAAAAACGGAGGCCTGGAATCCAAAGCGGGATTTAAAGGATTATGCAGAAAATCCATGATGCTGCTGTTTGTTCTGACAGCGGCGAGGCTGGATCTGATGCTTTCGACTACCTACATCCGGGATGCAGTCACAATCGGATTCGCATTGAATGAATTGCTGTCCATCATGGAAAATGCGGGATTGATGGGAATTCCCCTTCCCAAAGGGCTGACAGCGGCCGTGGAGCTGTTGACAGAAAAAGAACAGAAAACAATGAAACCTACCAAATAAAAAGGAGAATGAAAGAATATGAATCGAGAAAAGATTTTACAGGAAGTATTGGAAAAAAGAGACCGGTGTATCAAACATTTCCAGATGGAAAAGAAAGGAATGGCGGCAGCCGTCTATCCTATGCCGGTACATTTTGAAGAAGACGGAGTGTGGAAAGAAATTGACAACCGTCTGAACTATCAGGAGAAAGATGGGAAAGGCACGTATCAGAATCAGGCTTCTGCATTAAAAGTACAGTTTGCAAAAAGTCCCCAGGAAGAAGACCTGGTTACCATCGAGAAAGACGGATGCAGGATCAGCTGGGGATTTGGAGCCGGACAGGAAGAAAGCAGCAGGAAAAAAGCTGCCGGAACTAAGAATACTGCGGCAGCCATCACAAGACAGCCGAAAGATTTCCGGGTGCTGGGCCAGGAAGAGGAGAGCGATCATCCAGAAGAAATGACTGCGGAAAGTATCCCGGAAAGTACCACCGCATTCACAGGAGTGAATGAGGAAACTGCGGCAGAGCCGTCAGCTGTGACTACGGAAAGCAGCGAAGCATCTGCTTCGGAGGAGGAAACACAGGAAGAGGAAATCCGCCGCCTTATGGAAGTTTTGCATCTGAACGGGGAAGGAATCTATGAGGATATTCTTGCCGATGTCGACTTACATTATCAGATTCAGGGGGAACGGATCAAAGAAGATATCCGTCTGAAATCCCAGGAAGCGGCACAGATACCGCTGACATTTACGATCTGCCATGAAGGGTTGTCTCTGAAAGAAAACGCAGACGGAAGTCTTGGACTCTATCAGGAGCTTCCGGGAGAAGGAGAACCGGATCCGGACACTTGCGTCTATGAGCTTGTGAAACCGTTTATGTACGATGCGGCAGGAAGCAAAAGCGAGGATGTTCATTTTGAGACCGTGCGTCTGGAAAACCGTACACAGGTTACGGTCGTACCGGATCAGACCTGGCTACAGTCAGAGGAACGTGTCTACCCGGTTGTCATTGACCCGATGACAGAGACAAGTAAGGATACCAAAAATATTGAGGATACCTTTATCTGTCAGAAAAACCAGAGTGCAGTTTATGGGAACGGAAGCTTTGTCGTTGGTCAGAGTAATGAATATGGACAGAGCCGGGCATTGCTGAAATTCAAAAATCTGCCGAAGCTCGGCAACGGCTGTATTGTCTATGCGGCCAAAATGTATCTCTGGCAGTATGGATACTCCACCTATGGAATCAGCAAGATTCCAATCCTTGCACATGAAGTAACAGGAAGCTGGAACCAGAAAAGTGTAAACTGGAGCAATCAGCCGGCTCATGCGTCAGAGGCGCTAGATTACAAGGAGGTTAAAGAGGTACTTTCCGGAAACCAGATCACCATCACGCCGGTTGCCTTCGATATCACGAAACTGATGAGAAAATGGTATGACGGCGGTGTGGATGCAAACAAAGGAATTTTAATCCGATCCCAGGAGGAAGCAACCACCACACTGGCGAACCGTGCATACGCAAGATTTATCGCATCGGATTATCCGTCAAGCGGCGGTTATCAGATTACGGCTTCCCAGTATCCCTGCGGTGTGATCTATTACCGCAATGTCAGCGGTCTTGAGGATTATCAGAGCTACCATGAACAGCCTGCGGGACGTGCCGGCTGCGGTTATACCAATGACTATACAGGAAATATCGTCTGGATTCATCCGGATGCCCAGACAAGCGGAAGCATCCTTCCGGCCAGTATTAGCCACGTATATAACCTGAGCGAGGCAGGTACAGAAGGGTTCAGCGGTTACGGCTGGAGACTGAGCGCGATGCAGGAGCTGAAGGAAACTGGAATCAGTGATTATCCATACGTTTATATCGATGAGGACGGGACAAAGCATTATTTCTATAAGGATAAAGAAGATGGAGATAAGCTGAAGGATGAGGATGGACTTGGGCTTACCATCGTCCAGACCAGCGGCAGCGGTTACGATACTTATCGTATCATGGAGACAAAAGACAAGATGAGATATACCTTCGGGCAGGATAATTACTTGAGGGAGATCAAAGACCCCGACGGCAATACACAGACATACCACTACAGTCCGGCATCGGGTCCCGGAAAAAGTAATCAGCTACGCCAGATCAAAGACGGGACAGGCGCATACCTGCATCTGAATTATAATGCGGCGGGGGACCGGCTGACGGAAATCGTTGATGAAGCAGGAAGGAAAACAACCTTTGCTTATGATAGTGTTGGTGATCTTCAGAAGGTGACATATCCCGACGGAAAAGTATCAAAGTTTTACCAGAACGGAGAGGCGCACCAGTTGCTGGCAATCCGAAATGTGGATAATTATAAAGTCGAATACACATTGACCAATGATTTTCAGGTGCCGAGGGTAAGCAAGATTCTGGAACGCGGAGATGACAGTGGCTTGAACGGCGCCCCGGGGGCTGTCGGACAGGTACTGAAGATCTCTTATCAGAATGGAAATACCACAGTTTTTGAGGAAGCAGGACTGGACGGCGATATTGAAGCAACTGCCGATAACCGGAAGATGACATACCATTTTGATCATATGGGACGTCCGTCCGATGTGATAGATGATGACGGTTTTGCAAACAGTTATCAGTATTATTCCCAGGGAATGAAAAATCACAAACTGAGTAAATCCGGTTCCACCCAGAAAACAGTTTACAGTCTGCTGAGGAATCCATGTCTGGATCCCGGTCATGCTCAGGGAGATGGCTGGTCATCATATCCAAGACCGGTATCCGGAGGCGCTTATGGAGTATACCGGGAAGAAAAGGGAAATAAAGAACTTGGAATTACGGCTGTACGTATTGAAAGCCGGCAGACAGAGGAAAAGTGTGGAATCCAACAGAATGTGGAATTGGAGAAAGGCGTGTACACATTCTCCGCTTATGTTAAGACTGGAGAGTTGTCCGGAGAGGCAACCGGCGGAAACGGGGTCAGCCTGCAGATTTTGAAGACAGACCAAAGTGTTTTGGCAAAGAGTCAGGTTCTTACGGCAAAGACGGATGAAGCAATAAACGGCGGATGGGAACGTCTGTGTGTAACCTTCCAGTTAAGCGAGAGTCAGAGAATTACTGCTTTAGGCGCTGTGGAAGGAATGACAGGGAATGCGTACTTCTCCGGTCTGCAGTTGGAGTCGGGCAATGTTGCCAACAAATTAAATCTGATCAATAATCCGGGCTTCCGCAAAATTGAGAACGGTGCGCCGACGGCATGGCGCTATTCTGAGACGGGAACAGCAGCAAAATATGAAATCACAAGTGACCGTCAGGCATGTGCAAAAATTTCCGGCGGTATCGGCAAGAATCAGAATATCAGCCAGCGCGTGAATATCAGCCGGTCAGAGGGAGATATCTATACGCTCAGCGGATGGGCAAAGGGCGCAGGTATTCCGGACAAACCTTTCAAGTTGGCGGCGGCAGTTCTTTATGAGGACGGCAGTGTAAAGTGGCATGAATTCCCATTTAATCAGAACATTGAGCAATGGCAGTTTGTCAGCGGCGTGTTCAGTACGGCAGATGATGATACAGGAACAGTAAAGAGTTATAAATCCATTGATATCTATCTGTTCTTCTATGATCAGGTGAATCCGGTTCTTTTCGATGGAATCCAACTGACCCGTGATGACGGCGAGAGTTATGTATATGATGATGACGGAAATCTGGTCAGTGCAAAAAGTGCAGCAGAGAAGGGACATTTTTCCAGCGACAAGAACAGTAATATCACAAAAATGAGCGAAATTGACGGAACTTCCTTTGAGTATGCTTATGACGACAAGCAGCATATTGATGCGGCAAAAAGCTCCGAGGGTATCCGCTACCAGTTTGGATATGACGGCACAGGCAGCCCCAATGCGCTGAATGTTCAGGGAGGAAAAAGAAACTGTGCGGTGAGCGCCGGAAAGACTTACTACATCCGGGAGAAAATGTCAGGAAATTACCTCACAGTGAAAGATGGGGGAACAGGAAATGAAACTCCGGTCGTACTTCAGGAATTTTCCGGAAGCACGTCACAAAAGTGGAAGCTGGTGCAGAATAACAACGGCCAGTATCAGCTGGTTCCCCAGCATGCACAGAACATGTGTCTGGATCTGAAAGCGGCTTCGGACACCGATCAGGCAGTCATCCAGGTGGCAGTGAAAAACCAGACGGATGCGCAGTCCTGGCAGATCCATCCGATGGAAAACAACGCCTACCATATCAGCTGTAAGGCAACAAAGAATAAAAAAGGAATGACCAATGTGGGAAGCAATACCGCGAACGGCCATCCGGTACTGAATTATACGCTTCATGATGAATATGCCAACCAGAAGTGGTATTTCGAACCGGCAGAAGCTCCCGGGGAGACAATCTCCGATGCTCCGGCCGACGGAAAGATCTTTTCTTTCCGCGTGCGCCACAGCGGCCAGTATCTGGATATTACAGATGGAGGAAAAACGGAAGGAACAAAGGCGCGCAGTTATTACCACAGCGCGCGCAGACCGCAGCAGTTTTATCTGGAGGGCGCGGGAGATGGTTATTATTATTTTCATCCGCTGTGCGTTGCGGAAATTGTTCCGGAGCTGGTGCTGGCGAGAGGCCCGCTGAATTCGGCAGGACATACTACACTCTGCCTGGCACGGAAGGATCTTTCTTCGGATGCGCAGAAATTTAAATTTGCACCGGTTGTGAACGGACAGACGTATCTGATTGTCTGCAAGGACGGGGAACGCTCCCTGGATGTCATGAACAGCTCTTATGCGGCAGGCACTGATATTATCCTGACCGGGCAGCCGGAAGGTGTGACTCCGGTCAGAAATAAGCAGTGGATTGTGGAAGCCTGCGGCAGCCGGATCGAATCCCTCATGACCTATACGGGAAAAAGAAAGCAGGTGGCAACGGTCACCGACAGCCGCGGATACACAACAACCAACACCTATGATGCGGATGACCGTCTGCTCACCCAGGTAAAGGATGCCAATGGCAGCGTCACGAATTATACCTATGAGAGCAATACCGACCAGCTGACCAGTGTATCAAAGACGGTCGGAGGAAAGGAAGTCAAAGTTACCTACACATATGATAAGGACCGGCTGAAAACCATCGGACATAACGGATTCACTTACGGTTATACCTATGATGTATACGGCAACCAGACGTCCGTCAGTGCAGGAGGAACCACGCTGGAGCGAACCGAATACCGGAACAATAACGGTCTGGTGAATAAAGTGATCTACGGCGATGGAAGCGAGATCCGCAATGCATACGACAAATACGGACAGGTGACCGCCCAGTATCTGAAAGACAGTTCTGCGGCAGAGACGAAGCTGTATGAGAACGTGTACGACAATTACGGAAATGTGCTGAGCCATAAAGATGAGCAGAACGGAATCACTTACCGCTACCAGTATGACCTGATCGACCGTATTATCGGAGTGGATACCACAGACGGCCTGACCCTGCGGACCGAATATGATAAGAAGAACCGGGTATCCTCCATGATCCAGAAAGCGGGAGGCGTTACTTCCAGCACCGGATATCTCTACGGCGATGCGGAGAAAAACCAGATGCCGGGATTATTCTACGGACTGACCGTGGACGGAACACAGCGTGTGGAATATACCTACGATGAACTGGGAAGAGTAGAAAAACGGACTGTGAAGCTGGACGGCGGAAAGGAATACCACACAGCCTATACGTACGTGGCAGGAAACGGAAGAGGAAAGACCACGACCCTGGTAGAATCCGTAACGAACGGTACACAGACTCTGTACTATACATATGACGGACTTGGAAATATCACACACATCCATGAAAAGAATTCCGATGCGGCTGCCAAAACAGAAAAGGTGAGATATACCTATGATGAACTGAGCCAACTGGTTCGTGAGGATAACAGATGGCTGGACAAAACCATCGTTTACACCTATGATGCGGGCGGCAACCTGACCAGTAAGGAAGAATATGCTTACACTACGGGAAGTGTGGGAACAGCAGAAGACAGTAAGACGTATGCATACCGGACAACCGGATGGGAAGACCAGCTGACCGCATATGACGGGCAGAGCATTACCTACGATACGATGGGAAATCCGCTTTCCTACCGGGGTATGCAGATGACTTGGCAGAAGGGCCGGGAACTGAAAGGCGTGGAAAAAGACGGTACATCGGTTACCTACGCTTATGATCAGGAAGGCATCCGAATCCGGAAAATGGTTGGCGATACGGAGACAAGATATTATCTGAATGGAAGTAAAATTGTGGCGTTGGAGACCGGAAGTGAGAAGCTTCATTTTATCTATGACCAGTCAGGAAATCTGTTTGCTATGAAAGTCGGAAGTGAGCTGTATTATTACCTGCATAATTGTCAGAATGATATCACAGGTCTGGTTGACAGTATGGGAACACAAGTGGTAAGCTATCAGTATGACAGTTGGGGTAAACCGGTTGGTATGACAGACTCGACTGCGGACGGAGTGGGAAGTAAAAACCCGTTCCGGTATCGGGAGTATTGCTGGGATGAAGAGACGGGAATGTATTATGTGAATAGCCGCTATTATGATTCGGAGACTTGTCGGTTTATCAGTGCGGATGATATAAGCCTTGTGAGTGCATCACCAATGGAATTGACAGATAAGAATCTGTATGCTTACTGTGATAATAATCCAATTGCCAGATTGGACTCAGATGGAATGTTTTGGATGCATGTAGCTGCAGCGCTTACAGGCGCAGTGGTTAATGTAGCAATAACTTATGTATCAAAGAAAGTAACGGGGCAAGATTTCACTCCAGGTGATTTTTGGCTTGCAGCAGCGACCGGTGCAATTAATACAATTCCAAAAGTTGGTCCTTGGTTAAACGGTGCAATTAATACATATTTTACTTATAAAGGTCTTAAAGATAAAGTGGGTAATGGGACAGCCCTTTTTTTGGGGGGATTAAGTGGAGTAGCTTCAAAGTGGAGTATCAGTAATATGGCCAATATTACAAAAGATACGATAACAGTTGAGAAAATAAAAGTCAATGCAGCAATGGATTTGACTTTCGGTACAGGTGTCAGTTTGATTACGACAGCAGTATCTAGAGGTGTCGTTTTAACAAGTGAGAACAGAACTGTTAAATCTGGGAATACGGGTAAAAAAGTCAGTTCAAAGAAAGCTGTGAAAAAAACGGTGAAAAAATCAAATGTAAATGTTGCTCTTTCAGCAAGTTGTGCTGCAGTTGTTGCAATCGGTGTGTCATCAATGATTGGGGTTGGTATGATAACTGGGCTTCGTTGTATGCGGAGAAAATAAATCCGAAAGTGATGAAATGAAACAGCTTCTTGCAAGTTAGAGAGAAGAAGAATTGCCGGTCATGCGGTTTACATCAATTCAGTTAAGGGGATACGTTCTCCATATATAATTTGTGGGACCATTTCTTAGAGAATTAAGGAATTTATAAAGAAGGGTAGTAAAAAACATGGTAGTAAAATCCGGAAAAGGAAATAGAGTTATTTGTATTGCGTCAGTTTTAATTATTATTATTTTGATGTATAATGATATCGAGGTACTTGTGGGAACACTCGTGCTTTTTACTAGACTTTGGATAGCGCTAGATCGTACTTTGATTATGGATGAGGAAGGATGCACTGTGTCTTTTCTTGGATTCAGGAAAAAGTATTTGTGGAAAAACCTCAGTATTAAACGTATCGAGCATTATTATTATGATGTGGGTGCTTATAACTATTATGCTGATTCAGATGCTATTGTCTTTTCTGTTCACCGAATACATAAGCCAAGGTGGATGCAGGCATACGATTATAGTTTTCTTATACATCCTTTTTCTTTCTTTTTTGTATATTGTCCTTCCTTGCATTCAGATGAAAAGGAAAACAATAAAAGATGGTATTCAGTGTATGAGGTAAATGAGAAAGAGTTTTTGGAGCAAATGAAAAACTGGAATGTACAATTGGAGGATACCAGAAGAAAGGCGAGAGTATAAAAATTTCCTGTTTCCGGAGAATGCAGTATCAAAAATAAATAAGTATTATCAATGTATCTATAGTGAGGAAGCGGTCAAATTAATTTTAACGGCTGCTTCCCTTTTTGTACCCTTTTAAGTGGTTTGTTTTTACGAATGTGAAGGAAAAAAATGAACGTGAAATTGATCAAACAGTATAACAATATAAAACGAAAGAGGCGATAAAAATGAGAAGCAGAAATGCAGTTGTTACTCTTGCCAGATCCTGGCTTGGTAAGAACGAAGCGGATGGATCTTATAAATCCATCATTGACATTTATAACAGTTACACCGGGAAATTTCCACGGGGTATAAAGATGGCTTATGGCTGGGCCTGGTGTGCCGCAACATGGTCTGCATTGGCGATCAAGTTGGGCTATACTGATATTATGCCTGTTGAGATCAGCTGCTATTACCTGATCGAAGCGGCTAAGAAAATGGGTATCTGGGTTGAGGATGACAGATATACACCAAAACCTGCGGACGCAGTTTTGTATGATTGGAATGATTCGGGCAGAGGTGACAATACCGGAACCCCTGATCATATCGGAACAGTAGAAAGTGTAAATACAGCAGCAGGAACGTTCACTGTCATTGAGGGCAATTATTCCGATGCTGTAAAACGCAGGACAATGAAAATCAATGGCAGGTACATAAGGGGCTTCATTTGCCCGAGGTACGATACTGACGGTACTGTACCGGGAAGTTCTGACCCTGCAAAGAAATCAGTTGCAGAGGTGGCTAAGGAAGTGATCAGCGGTTCATGGGGGAACGGCAATGAGAGAGTAGCAGCTCTGACGAATGCCGGATATAACTTTTCAGAAGTTCAGGAGAAGGTGAACACGTTGTTGAAAACCCCTGATGTGGCGAAGATTGCAAAAGAAGTAATTGCCGGGAAATGGTAAGGAAAGAAGAAAAAAACTGGAAGCAGCCGGATTTGATTATGAAGCAGTTCAGGCAAAGGTAAATGATTTGTTAAAATAATGCGGGAAACTGTTGGATTATGAGCGGGGATCCAAAGCTTTATAGGATGCACGACCTACATGAATTAAGTACCAGAATTCTAACGATGGACTTTTATCCGGAACTGATGCTGGCGAGAGGTCCGCTGAAGTCGGAAGGACATACCACACTTTGTCTGGCACGGAAGGATACTTCCTTGGATGCGCAGAAATTTAAGTTCTCACCGGTTGTGAGCGGACAGACGTATCTGATTACCTGTAAGGATGGAGAAGTATCACTGGATGTTATGTATTCTTACATTATACCTATGAGAGCAATACCGACCAGCTGGCCAGCGTATCAAAGAATGTCGGAGGAAAGGAAGTCAGGGTTACTTACACATATGATAAGGACAGGCTGAAAACCATCGGACATAACGGATTCACTTACGGTTATACCTATGATGTATACGGCAACCAGACGTCCGTCAGTGCAGGAGGAACCACGCTGGAGCGAACCGAATACCGGAACAATAACGGTCTGGTGAATAAAGTGATCTACGGCGATGGAAGTGAGATCCGCAATGCGTACGACAAATACGGACAGGTGACCGCCCAGTATCTGAAAGACAGTTCTGCGGCGGAGACGAAGCTGTATGAGAACGTGTACGATAATTACGGAAATGTGCTGAGTCATAAAGATGAGCAGAACGGAATTACTTACCGCTACCAGTATGACCTGATTGACCGGATCATCGGAGTGGATACTACAGACGGCCTGACCCTGCGGACTGAGTATGACAAGAAGAACCGGGTATCCTCCATGATCCAGAAAGCGGGAGGCCTTACTTCCAGCACCGGATATCTCTACGGCGATGCGGAGAAAAACCAGATGCCCGGATTATTCTATGGACTGACCGTGGACGGAACACAGCGTGTGGAATATACCTACGATGGACTGGGAAGAGTGGAAAAACGGACCGTGAAGCTGGACGGCGGAAAGGAATACCACACAACCTATACGTACGTGGCAGGAAACGGAAGAGGAAAGACCACGCCCCTGGTAGAATCCGTAACGAACGGTACACAGACCCTGTACTATACGTATGACGGACTTGGAAATATCACACACATCCATGAAAAGAGTTCAGATGCGGCTGCCAAAACAGAAAAGGTGAGATATACCTATGATGAACTGAGCCAGCTGGTTCGTGAAGATAACAGATGGCTGGACAAAACCATCGTTTACACCTATGATGCGGGCGGCAACCTGACCAGTAAGGAAGAATATGCTTACACTACGGGAAGTGTGGGAACAGCAGAAGACAGTAAGACGTATGCATACCGGACAACCGGATGGGAAGACCAGCTGACCGCATATGACGGGCAGAGCATTACCTACGATACGATGGGAAATCCGCTTTCCTACCGGGGTATGCAGATGACTTGGCAGAAGGGCCGGGAACTGAAAGGCGTGGAAAAAGACGGTACATCGGTTACCTACGCTTATGATCAGGAAGGCATCCGAATCCAGAAAACGGTTGGCGATACGGAGACGAGATATTATCTGAATGGAAGTAAGATTGTAGCGGTGGAGACCGGAAGTGAGAAGCTTCATTTCATCTATGACCAGTCAGGAAATCTGTTTGCCATGAAAGCTGGCAGTGAGCTGTATTATTACCTGCATAACTGTTAGAATGATATCATAGGTCTGGTTGACAGTATGGGAACACAGGTGCTAAGCTATCAGTATGACAGTTGGGGTAAACCGATTGGTATGACAGACGAGACTGCGGACGGAGTGGGAAGTAAAAACCCGTTCCGGT
>OBAR01000395.1_pt1 | contig 55360 bp, 44 predicted proteins | sample 1517911 | NCBI WGS metagenome assembly OBAR01 (sample SAMN04571709, study PRJEB22368) | human gut metagenome | biome: human gut; material: stool | host: Homo sapiens | place: Luxembourg | collected 2012-10-26
AAAACATTCGAAATCCGCCCTATTCGGGCTACTTTCTCATGTTTTACGGGTCCCAAAGTCATGCTTTTTCATGCAAGCATGAAAAGCATAACCTTTTGACCCTGGTATCATTATAATGTTGCTAAGTGGAAAGTATATAGACAAGAAAGAAGAGCATCAGAAGTGATTTTTCTGATGTTCTTTTTTGTGATGAAGAGAAATTTTGAACGAGATTTTCAGGGATGTACAAAGTGCATAAAAAGAAAAAATAAAATTTGTATGATAATGGAAGAAGTTATGACTTGCAAATTGTGAAATGATGTGGTAATCTAGCATTGTGATTACTGGAAACGTTACCGGAAACGTTCCTGGAATTGTTGCCGGAGTAGTTGCCGAAACGGGAATGAAGAGTCGAAACAGGACAGGAGAGTCCTTGCGTGAATTGGTGGAGATAACTTTCGGAACCGGAAATCACAAAGATTAAAAAAGGAGAATTCATTGTTATGAGAACAAGTGGTGTGCTGCTTCCGATCACGTCATTGCCATCCAGATATGGAATCGGCAGTTTCTCAAAGGAAGCTTTTGAATTCGTGGATCAGCTGAAAAAAGGCGGTCAGAAGAATTGGCAGATTCTTCCGCTTGGGCCTACCGGATATGGAGACTCCCCTTATCAGTCATTCTCCACTTATGCGGGTAATCCTTATTACATTGACCTGGAGGCACTGATTGAGGAAGGACTCTTGACGAGAGAAGAGTGTGACAGTTATGATTTTGGCTCGAATCCCCAGTATGTTGATTATGAAAAGATTTATTTTTCCAGATTTGACATTTTGAGAAAAGCATTTTATCGTTTTCAGCCAAATGAAGATTTTGCAGCATTTGTAGAGGAGAACAGTTTCTGGCTGGAGGATTACAGCCTGTATATGGCGATTAAGAACAGCTGCGGCGGTATCAGTTGGAGTGAATGGGATGAGGATCTTAAACACCGGAATCCGGATGCGTTGGCAAGAAAGCGCGAAGAACTGGCTGATGAAATTCAGTTTTTCCGTTTCCAGCAGTACGAGTTCAGGAAACAGTGGAAGAAGCTGAAAACTTATGCCAATGAGAACGGAATCCGTATCATAGGGGATATTCCGATTTATGTGGCATTTGACAGTGCAGATACCTGGGCAAATCCCCAATTGTTCCAGTTTGATAAAGAAGGAACACCAATTGCAGTGGCTGGATGCCCGCCGGATGCATTTTCTGCTACCGGACAACTTTGGGGAAATCCGCTGTATCGTTGGGAATATCACAAGGAAACCGGATACCAGTGGTGGATTCAGCGTCTGCGTTACTGCTTTACTTTATATGATGTAGTACGTGTGGATCATTTCCGTGGATTTGATGAATACTATGCAATTCCTTATGGGGATAAGACCGCCGAATTCGGTAAGTGGGAGCCGGGACCTGGGCTGGAACTGTTTGAGGCTGCAAAGAGAGAACTGGGAGAGATGGATATCATCGCTGAGGATCTGGGATATCTGACGGAGAGTGTTCTGCAGCTTGTGAAGGATACCGGATATCCGGGCATGAAGATTTTGCAGTTCGCATTTGATTCCAGAGAAGAGAGCGATTATCTGCCTCATAATTACAGTAGTAATTGTGTTGTTTATACAGGAACCCATGATAACGATACCGTACTTGGATGGCTGGATGAGATGGCAGCGGAAGATCTGGAATTTGCAAAACAGTATATGAATAATGCAGATACCGCCAAAGAAGACCTGCCGTGGGATTTTATACGGCTGGCATTGGCTTCTGTTGCAGATAAGGCGATTATTCCAATTCAGGATTATCTTTGCCTGGGTGGGGAGGCACGGATTAACCGTCCGTCCACACTTGGAATCAACTGGAAGTGGAGGCTGCTCCCAGGTCAGATCAAGGATGAGATGTTGGAAAAGATGAAAGAAATGACGAAGCTTTACGGACGTCTGCCTGCGGAAAAAGCAGAATAGGCTGCCGGGAAAACAGGATTATGGAGTAAGAGTCGTCATTTGAACAGTGGGGTGCATAAAAAGCATGGGAACCATGACGATTAAAGATATAGCAAAGAAGTGTAAGGTGGGAGTCAGTACCGTATCAAGGGCGATGAATAATCATCCCGATATCAATCCTGAGACGAAAGAGATGATTATGCGCGTGATTGAAGAATCCAATTACGTTCCGAATAACAGCGCACGGAATCTCAAGCGGGCGGATGCAAAGGCGATTGCGGTATTGATTAAAGGAATTGGAAATACCTTCTTCAATCAGTTAATCAATGTATTGGAGCGGGAATGCCAGGAAAAGAAATACAGTTGCATTCTGCAGCGTGTGGAAGAAGGAGAAAATGAAGTGGATGTGGCGCTTGGGATCGCCAAAGAGAAGAAATTGCGGGGAATCGTTTTTCTGGGCGGTAATTTTTCACAGCCCCAGGAGAAGATGGAACAATTGGAAGTTCCCTATGTATTAAGTACTATTTATACTACAGAAGAACAGAAAAGCATATGTGCCAGTGTTTCAGTGGATGATTTCAGGGAAAGCTATAAGATGACAGAGTATCTGATCGGGCTGGGACATAAGCAAATCGCGATTATTACAGCACGGAAGGAAGATGAGAGCATCGGAAAGCTGCGTCTGTTAGGGTACCGGAAGGCCTTGGAGGATCATGGGATACCATTTGATGAGAATCTTGTCTGCTATATGGAGTTGAATGTGGACCAGTATTCCTTCAAATCCGGATACAAAATCACGAAAAAACTGTTGAAGCGGAATGTGCCGTTTACGGCATTGTATGCGACTTCGGATACATTGGCAATCGGAGCCTGCAGGGCTTTGAAGGAGGCGGGAATCCGGGTTCCTGAAGATTGTTCGGTAGCCGGTTTTGACGGTATGGATGCAGGAGAATTTTATATTCCAAGCATTACGACCATCCGCCAGCCAGTTGAGGAAATCGCACAGGCTTCTGCCAAGCTTCTGTTTGATATGATAAAAAAGAAAGAACAGCCCAAACGGATGATCTTCGAGGGCGAACTTATGGTTCGGGAATCCACCGGAGCGCCGGGAAAAGGCTGATGTGCCGCCATAAAGAAGGCACAATGACAAAATAAAACCATACCAAGAAGAGTTATTTAGGAGGAAATCAGGCATGGAAGAAAGATTACAGAAAATTTTGAAAGAGCGTTTTGGAAGAGATTTGGATGCATGTACGAAAGCTGAGATTTTCGAAGCTTTGATGGTAATCACCAAAGAAGAAAATGCAAAACTTCCGAGAAATGAAGGAAAGAAAAAACTTTATTACATTTCCGCAGAGTTCCTGATCGGAAAGCTGCTGTCTAACAATCTGATTAATCTGGGTCTTTATGAGGAAGCAGAGAAAGCATTGGAAGCACACGGATTGAAACTGTGTGATATTGAAGAGATGGAGATGGAGCCATCACTGGGTAATGGAGGACTTGGACGTCTGGCAGCTTGTTTTCTGGATTCTATTGCAACTCTGGGACTGCCGGGAGATGGTATCGGTCTGAACTATCATTTCGGATTGTTCCGTCAGATGTTAGTTGACAATAAGCAGAAAGCAGTAAAAAATCCATGGATTACAAAAGAAAGCTGGCTGGTACGTCAGCCGGAGACATTTACTGTGCCGTTCAAAAACTTTTCCATGAAGTCCGTATTGTACGATATTGATGTTCCGGGTTATGAATCTGGATGCAACCGTCTGCATTTGTTTGATGTGGATACGATTGATGAGAGTATCGTACCGGAAGACAGCATTGATTTTGACAAGAACAAGATCCAGAAGAACCTGACCCTCTTCCTGTATCCGGATGATTCCGATGATGCCGGACGTATGCTGCGTATCTATCAGCAGTACTTTATGGTCAGCAACGGTGCACAGTTAATTCTGAAAGAGTGTGAACAAAAGGGTTATGATCTGCATAAATTATATGACCATGTCGTAATCCAGATCAACGATACCCATCCGTCTATGGTAATTCCGGAACTGATCCGTCTGCTTCAGCAGAAAGGTTTCTCTATGGACGAAGCAATCAAAGTTGTAAGCAAGACCTGTGCATACACAAACCATACAATTCTTGCAGAAGCACTGGAGAAATGGCCGATGTCCTATCTGGAAGAGGTAGTGCCGCATCTGATCCCGATCATCAAAGAGCTGGATGCAAGAGTACGTGCGAACTGCAAGGACGAGACTACTTATATTATTGACAAAGATGATCGTGTACACATGGCACATATGGATATCCATTATGGATTCTCTGTAAATGGTGTTGCTGCCCTGCATACCGATATACTGAAGGATTCCGAGCTGAAGAATTTCTACGAACTGTATCCGGAGAAGTTCAACAATAAGACCAATGGTATTACCTTCCGCCGCTGGCTGCTTCACTGCAACAGAGAACTGTCTGCATTTATCGAAAGCCTGATCGGAAGCGGATTCAAGAAAGATGCCAATGAACTGGAAAAACTGCTGGCCTACCAGGATGATAAAGATGTGCTGAACAAATTGGCAGAGATCAAACTGCACAAGAAAGAAGAATTCAAGCAGTTCTTATATGAGACACAGAATATTCTGGTTGATGAGAATTCGATCTTTGATGTTCAGGTAAAACGTCTCCATGAGTACAAACGTCAGCAGATGAACGCACTGTATGCGATTTATAAATATCTGGAAATCAAGAAAGGCAATAAACCGGAAACTCCGATTACAATGATCTTTGGTGCAAAAGCAGCTCCGGCTTACGTGATTGCAAAAGATATCATTCATCTGATTCTCTGCCTGCAGCATCTGATCGAAAATGATCCGGAGGTAAGTCCATACTTCCGTGTGCTGATGATTGAGAACTACAACGTATCCAAAGCAGCGAAAGTGATTCCGGCAGCAAATATTTCTGAGCAGATTTCTCTGGCATCTAAGGAGGCGTCCGGAACAGGTAATATGAAGTTCATGCTGAACGGCGCACTTACACTGGGTACTGAGGATGGTGCGAACGTGGAAATCGGTGAACTTGTCGGAGAGGATAATATCTATATCTTTGGTAAGAAACCGCAGGATGTTATTGATTTGTATGCGGAAGCAGGATATTGTTCGAAAGATATCTATGAAGAAGACGAGATGATTCATGAACTGGTTGACTTTATTATCAGTGATGAATTGATGGCACTTGGTGATGAGGAGAATCTGAAACGTCTTCATAACGAGCTGATTGGAAAAGACTGGTTTATGACACTTCTGGATACCAGAGAATATATTGAGACAAAAGAGAAGGTATATGCAGATTACGAGGATCAGGCAGCATGGAATAAGAAAGCGCTGATCAACATCGCAAAAGCAGGATTCTTCTCATCTGACAGAACAATTGAACAGTATAACGAGGATATCTGGCACTTAAGATAATCCGATAAGGATTCAAATGAGCCAACATTCATCATTGGGATTGAGTGTTGGCTCATTTTTTATGGCTATTTGCCAGGGCACATGCAGGTGCTGCATGTATAAGGCGCCAGTTCCAGGCGGACAAAGTATCCCTTGTCATGGCCGCAGACCGGACACTTTTCCGGGACAGAAGTACCGGAGTAGATATGACCGCAGGCAAGACACATCCAGGAGGTTTCTACATCGGAGACAAACAGTTTGTTTTGTTCCAGGAGATCTGCGAAGAGACCAAAGCGTTCTCCATGTATCTTCTCAATTTCTCCAATCATATGGAAAGAAGCAGCGATTTTCGGAAATCCTTCCTCCCTTGCCTTTTCTTCGAAGTTCTTATACACATCGTCATGCTCTTCGAATTCATTGTGCTGGGCGTAGCGGAGGAGTTGTACCACATCCTTGGAAAGATCGACGGGGTAAGTACCGTCTATGGCTATCGTTTGACCGGCAAATTCACTGAGATGTTTGTAGAAAACTTCAGCATGTTCTCTTTCCTGATTGGCGGTAAAATTGAAAGCGCTTTCGATTACGATCAGTCCGTTTTTGCGTGCCTGGTATGCGGCAAAGGTATAACGATTTCTGGCCTGGCTTTCTCCTGCGAAAGCACGCATGAGGTTTTCTTTGGTTTCACTGTTGTTGAATGCTACTGGCATATAGATCTTCCTTTCTTCTTTGATGATGCTTTTTAGGATAACCAGGAAAATAAAAAAAAATACGGTTTGATCCGCATTTCATGCTCCCGCAATCCTAAAAACATTCGAAATCCGCCCTGTTCGGGCTACTTTCTCATGTTTTATGGGTCTCAAAGTCATACTTTTTCATGTAAGCATGAAACGCATATCCTTTTGACCCTGGTATCATATTATGTATATTTTCCAGTACAGTTTTGACAATTAATATGGTACAATAGTAGAAGTATGAGACGTGTGTTGGAGAGGAGACCAAGATGAATAATAAGATGACGTATTCTGTGAGGATTGTAGCTGGTTTGTATCTGATCTATACATCCTACAATTTATTAAAGGATGTGATTAACGGAGTCAGCAAAAATCCAGTGGTGTTTTCCGCAGCAGGAGTAATTTTCTTAGGATTTGCGATAGCCTTTATTGCAACAGGAATTCGGGGATTGCGGCAGTCACAGGAAGTGCAGCAAAAGAAAGAACAGGAGGATGCAGCAGAGATATTAAAGCCGTTGGAAGACAATATAGATCAGATAGAAGAAACAGAAGAGTGAGCAATGGGTACAACAGCCGATCGTTATATTCTTCTGGTCAAATAAAGGAAAGATTGATATAATATTTGTAAGATACCAGGGTCAAAAGGTTATGCGTTTCATGCCTGCATGAAAAAGCATGACTTTGGGACCCGTAAAACATGAGAAAGTAGCCCGAACAGGGCGGATTTCGAATGTTTTTAGGATTGCGGGAGCATGAAATGCGGAGCAATCCGTGTATCATAGGGGGCAAAATACCTTTTGCCCCCAACATCTTTGTAATAGGGTACTGACATATCCGTTTAAGGAGAAAACAGGAAGAAAAAGGGATGGAGTAGGGTTATATGAAGAAATTGTTGATAGTGGACGATGAGAGGATCGAACGTGAGGGTATTAAGATGCTTCTCAAGAACATGGGGCAGGAACTTGATATTGTAGAAGCCAGCAACGGTAAAAGGGCCTATCAGATCCTGAGTGAGCAGGAGATAGACCTTTTACTGACAGATGTCAAGATGCCGTTTATGTCGGGATTGGATCTGGTGAAGCTTGCAAGAGAATTGAAGCCGGATCTGCAGATTGCCATTTTCAGTGGGTTTGGAGAATTTACATATGCCCAGGAAGCAATTAAGTATGGGGTAACAGATTATATATTAAAGCCTGTGCGTCCTCAGGAGTTTCGCCAAACTTTGGAACGGATGCTGGAAAACTGCAGGCTGAAGGAAGTCCAGGAAGAACAGAAGAGGAGTAATACAAGTTTCTTATATAAGTATTTTTTGCAGAAATATTTATACACCGGGAAAAGCGAGTATCTGGAGAAGCTGTCTGCGAATGATAATATGAATGGTATAAAATGCTTTGGCGTGAACAATATTCAGAATATCATGCTTTTGGATACGGACAACAATTTTTTTGAAGAGCATGGAACAGAGCTGGTAGAACGTCTGCAGGAAGATATGGGAAGAAAGATCGAGTATCTGGATTTGAATATGAATCAGATGCTTCTGATCTTTTATCAGAGTGCCACGGATAATTATCCGAGAATTGCCCAGGCGATTTATGAAATTATCCTGAAGCAGTACGGTGTAAAATGTTATATAGCAGTGAGTAAGAAACTGCAAAGTATAGAGGCGCTTCCGAAGGCATATCAGGATCTGGAGAGCCAGATGGAGAATAAATTTTACTGTTCGGATGAGTGGATTTTTCTGCATGATGCGGAAAGTGAACAGAGCAGTCCGGGAGAGCAGCGGGCAGACTATCAGAAGAAGATCCGGGAGAATATTAAGCTGAAAGATATCGCTCATCTGTGGGACAACTATCGAAAATTACAGGAGCAGATTCGGTTAGAGTGTATGGATTCACAGATGTATGTGAAGTTTATCTATTCGGAGCTTGTGAGAGATCTTTATGATGGCATGCAGGCATCCGGAAGTACGCAGATGAGAGAGACAGTGGAAGCAATCTATCAGGCAGGAAATCTGGGTTCAATCCATAAGTTGGTGGAGGAATGTATTCAGGAATTTGAAGACAAGAGTATTCAGACGGAGAATGGGGTGCGAAGCGATATTGATCAGGTGAAGCAGTATATCGCATACCATGTGGATGAGGATTTGAGCATTGACAAGCTGGCGGGAAAAGTATATCTTTCCCAGGGATATCTCAGTTACATCTTTAAAAAAGAGACAGGTATGAACCTAAGCCGGTACATCAAGCAGTGCCGGATGGAAAAAGCGAAGGAACTGCTGAAGGGTACGAATATGAAAATTGTTCAGATCTGTGAGCGGGTAGGTTTTTCCAATGTTTCTTATTTCTGCCAGAGTTTTCGGGAGTACTGCGGTATGAGTCCGGATAAGTATCGGAAAGGCGAAGCGGAATATGAAGAGGTGGATTGAGAAAGGAGTAGACTGGATTCGGAATCTTAAGTACCGGAGAAAGTTGAATCTGGTACTGATTCTGGTCGGGCTTCTTCCGGTTATTATTATCGGCGGTTATATGATATATGGATTCCGTGAACTGTTGGGGGAGAAGGAATATGAATCTATGGAAGTATCTCTGAATCAGGCGAGCGCAACGATTGATAAGCAGCTTGAGATTTACTCCAACTTATTGAATTATATTGTATTTGACCGCGATTTACAGGAGATTCTGGATCGGGAACAGACACAGGACTATGCGTCTTACAGTAACTATGTTAATGTCGTGGATCCAATTCTGAACACACCCAAATTCTACCATGACAGTATCAAGAAGATTACTATCTTTTCAGAAGATATTAAGATTCCCCATGATATTACGTTGGCTCCGCTTGCTGATATTCAGGGGAAAAACTGGTTTAAACAATTACGGCAGGCATCAGACGCAATCTGGGTGTGGCCGGATGAAAACCACGACGAGATTCTTGCAATACGGAGTTTTCCCGGATATAGAACAACGGAGGCATATTTGGGTATTTATTGTGAGCTGAACCGGCTGATGGAGCCGCTACAGTATTTTGAGAAAGAAGGGGCAGGAATCCTACTGGTGGATGAGAAGAACCAGACGCTGTTCTGCAATGCATTAGGGGATGAAGAAAGTGAAGTACAGGGTGTCGAGGAGATTGAAAGCAGCTATCGTTATATGAAGCGGCGAATTCAGGATCTTCCCTTATATATTTATATCTATATGGGAGAAGAGGCAATTTATTCCGGATTTTATGAAATGTTGGGCAGAATTGTTTTTGTAGTGATTGTCAGCTTGCTTTCCATCCTGGTTATCAGCAAGGCTATGAGTGGCTTATTGGTAAAACGGATTGAAAATCTTACTACCTGTGTCAATCAGATGGATACAGGAAATATGAAAATCAATGTGGAAGACCGCAGTTTGGATGAAGTAGGAATTTTAATCCGGAGTTTTCATAAGATGCTGAACCAGATTCAGCGTCTGATCAGTGAGGTGTATCAGAGTAAGATTACACAGCAGGAGTTGGAGATGCAGGCATTGCAGGCACAGATTAATCCCCATTTTCTGTATAATACGCTTTCTATGATTAACTGGAAGGCAATCAGTGCAGGTGAGGAGGATATCAGTAAGATTACATTGGCGCTTTCGGATTTCTATCGGACGACTCTGAACAAAGGGAACAACTTTATCACAATCGCCGGGGAGGTCTTGAATATAAAATCTTATCTGGAGATTCAGTTGATGATGCACGATTATGAGTTCGAGGTGGAATATCAGATTGATGAGTCTGTGGGATCTTATCAGATGCCAAAGCTGATTTTGCAGCCGCTTGTGGAAAATGCACTGGAACATGGTCTTGATATGAAAGAGGATGGAGAGAAGAGACTGGTTCTTTCCTGTCAGCAGAATCAGGAAGATGTTGTCTGGACGGTTCAGGATAATGGGGTAGGAATGAATGAGGGTATGGTTTCGAATCTGGTGAAGACTCATGCTACCGGATATGGAGTAAAGAATGTAAATGATCGACTGGCATTATTGTATGGGGAGAGTTATGTGCTGCACATCGAAAGTTATCCCGGGGAGGGAACCAGAGTAAAAATCCATATACCAAAGGACGGTCCTGTTGTGAGAAGAGGTGTTTCTGATGAGCATATATAAGAAATCTATGATAAGGGGTGTTGCAGGGGCAACAATCCTCTCAATGCTGGCAGCCTGTACACTGCCGGGTGAAAATATGAGTAACGAAAAAGAGACCAGAGAGACGGGCGGTCAGACAGAGACGGATAAAGAACAGGAGGCAGCGTGGAAGAATGCAATGACGACTCCATTCGGAAAATATCCGAAACTGGTGACGTATACATTGGGAAAAGTGACAGCGGAGAATAACTCGAACATGCCAGAGGGTGATACCTATGAAAATAACAACTATACCCGTTATATCAAAGAGATGCTGAATATCCAGAATTGGGATATTATTGAGGGACAGGATCACAGCCAGTATGAGCAGCTGGAACTTATGGCAGTTTCAGATGGGAGGATTCCGGATATTATGGTGGTGACCAGCGATGAGGTTCTGGACACATTGGTGGAGAACGATTTGATTCAGGACTTGACAGAGGTTTATGAAAATTGTACCAGTGACCGCGTGAAGGAGATGTACGAAAGTTACGGAGAAGATAAGTTGGGGGCTGTTACATATGATGGGAAACTTATGGCATTTCCGGAAACAGAGGTCTATACGGGTCCGGCACTTCTGTGGCTTCGTAAGGATTGGATTGATCAGCTGGGGGTGGAAGAACCACAGTCGATGGCAGAAGCCATGAATATCATAAAGAAATTTACGGAAGTGAATCCCGGCGGACATCCGGAGGGTAATGTAGGATTGGTGTTTGATCCATCCATGGTGGGTCAGTCGGATCAATGTTTTTCTTTGGATCCGATCTTTTGCTGGTATCATGCTTATCCTGGAAAGTGGCTGAAGGATGAGGATGGCAATATGGTTTACGGATCTGTGACCCAGGAGATGAAAAGGGCGTTAGAAGATTTACATCAGCAGTATCAGGATGGGGTGTTGGATCAGAATTTTATGATCCGAAATGCCAAAAATCTGCCAGAATTGCTTAGTAATGGACAGAGCGGTGCATTTTTTGGCTGGTGGTGGGCGCCGAATAATCCGCTTTCTGCTATCTATGATGGGGAGGCAGAATGGAAACCATATCTGTTCTCTGATGAGAATGGAAATGTAGAGACGGCCCTTTCTTATGGACGGCATTATTCTGTTGTGGCGCGAAAAGGATTTGAACATCCGGAGATTATTCCTAAAATTTTGTCAGTATTGTTTGATTATGCCAGGTACGATGGAAAAGAAGAGGCAGAAGGGGTAGGTCAATATCTGGGAATGAATGTAGATCCGACCGCTACTCCCTTTGTTATCAATATGGATTACAGTGATGCGATTTTTCGTGTGACCAAAAGTATTCAGGATGTATTCGATGGTAAAAAGGATTATGCGGAACTGACAGTGCTGGAGCAGGGATATTATAATAGCTGCAGGGAATATTTAGAAGAGGATGAGCCGGAAGGATGGCAGTGGGCAGCTTATGCATCCCGGGTGACAGCTGTTAAGCAGTTAACTCAGGCAAATATTGTCTACGTCAATGAGGGATATACGCAGGAATATGACCAGTTGACAGAAGATGGTTTAAAAGCTTTGGAGAAAGAAGCATTTCTTACGATCATCACAGGGGAAAAACCATTGGAATATTTTGATACTTTTGTGGAGACATGGTACAATAGCGGAGGGAGAGAACTGACGGAGGAAGCCAATCGAATTGCAACTGAAGGATAATCATACGAGTGTACGGTCTCGTTCACTTTCAGGCAAGGAACCTATTCTGTTTTTCAGGGAAACGGGATGGGTTCTTTTGGTTCACAATCATCTGGAGTTATAAGTAGATAAAACATGAAAAAACAACATAATTCTAACAAAATTAATATTTACAATCGGAATAGTGTTGACATGTGAATTATATTTGAGGTATAATTCTTTAGGAGTAGATGGACATGTCTGCTGCCGCAGACATCACCATATATGAAAAATAAGGTTATAATAAGAACGTATTTTGAAATTGGGGATGATAAGATTGAACACTCATCGAAAATTAATGAAAACGTTAGTAAAACAGTGGAGCATAGTGTTGGCTGCTGTTTTTATTTTTTCTTTACCAGGATGCGGATACGAGGAGACAGAGAATCTAACCGAAGAGACGATGGAGAAATTGTGGCAGGAAGCGCAGACCACCCCTCTGGGGAAGTATCCGGAATTGGTAACTTATACGATAGGGAGGTTGGGTACGCAGAATAGGTTAGGTATGCCGGCGGAAGATACTTACGAGAATAATAATTATACCCGGTATCTGCGTCGGATTCTGAATGTCCAAAATAAAGATATATTTGAGCTGGCAAATGTAGAAGAATATCAGGAAAAGCTGGAGTTTTTGGTGGGAGAAAAAAATCTTCCGGATGTCATGCTGGTGACAGATAAAACATTGCTGGATTGGATGGTAGAGGAAGATCTGCTGGAGGATTTGTCTCAAGTGTACGAGCAGTGTACCAGTGAGAGAATTAAGGATATGTATGAGAGTTATGGTGAAGGTTTGCTGGCAGAATATACGTATGATGGCAAGCTGATGGCTATGCCGGGCACGGAAGTGGATTATGGGACAAGTATGCTTTGGCTTCGCAAAGATTGGATGGATAAATTAGGTCTTGCAGAGCCACAGACTCCAGAGGAGGCGTATGAAATCATTCGGATTTTTGCGGAGGAGAATCCGGGAGAGTGTGCGGAAGGGAATGTTGGATTAGCATTTACATTACCGGGACAGCTGCAGTCTGATCCGGTATTTTCTGTACAGCCAATATTCAATACGGTGAATTCTTTTCCAGGAATATGGAGAAAGGACGAGAGCGGACAGTTTGTTTATGGTTCTGTGACCCCAAATACCCGGGTTGCGCTCGAACTTGCAAATCACCTTTATATGGAAGGAGTATTGGATGAAGGCTTTATGCTGCGAACATCGAATAATATTATCAATTTGATAGATACCGGAGCATGTGGTGCCGTGTGCGGTTTGTGGTGGCTTCCATATGGTTACCTTCAAGGCTCCAGAGAAAGACAGGGTGCAGACTGGCAGCCTTATGTTCTGTGTGATGAGAATAATTTTGTGAGAACCCCTTCCTCCTATGAACATATTTCATGTGTAGTGGTGAGAAAAGGATATGAACATCCGGAGGTGGTTCCTAAGATTTTAACAGCATTCTATGACTATGCAAGAAACGCAGGTTCAGAAACGGCAGAAGAAGTAAATGCTTACCGCAGCATGTCAGTAAGACCGGAAGCACTGCCTCTGACAATTAACGTGGATTATAAAGATGGATTGTTTCGATGTACGGAGAATGTAAAGGCAGCACTGGATGGTAAGGTAACCGGATGGGATGAGATTGGAGTTGATCATTTAATTGCAGAAAAGTGCCGGGATTATCTGGGAGGAGATCAAACGGATATCCATGCATGGGCTACGTATCTGGCAAGGGTAACAGCGGTAGAAAAACTGGCTCAGGTGAAAATTGAATACGTCAATGAAGACTATCCGATGACAAGGAATATAAAAATGCCGGATGCGTTGATGCGCATGGAGGAGGAGATTTTCATCCAGGTCATTACAGGAGAGAAAGGTCTGGAAAGCTTTGATGAATTTGTAGAGGAGTGGTATGAAAACGGCGGAGCAGCGCTGACAGAAGAGGTGAATAGTCTGAAGGAGCAAAGTGACAGAGGTAAAGGGGTTGAGTAAGCAATCCCCCTTGAATCAAAGCTTTTTTGGGGCCTAAGGACGTGAAAAAGTAATATATTTCTGATGATTCTGATATATCAACAAAAAAGTTCTTTCACTATAATAACAGATAGTGCAAGAACTTTTTTTATGGATTTTTTTATGCGGAGGAGGTTGGAAAATGAGGTTACTATTGAATGAATTGGGATTAAGAACAGCGATTTCCAGAAAAGAATTACATGTATATCTTCAACCGCAGGTTTCTATGGACAGTTGGCGTACCGTCAGCGTGGAAGCATTGGTAAAAACATATGGAGAGCGCGCGTTGAGTGATGATTTTACGATGGAATTGGAGCGGGGTGGTCTGATTCATCTGTTGGATTTGTATGTATTACAGGAGGTCTGCCGGATGTTGGTTCGCTGGCAGAAAGAGTATCTTGTGCCGCAGCAGGTTTCTGTAAAATTTTCCAGACATACCATGGGGATGGAGCATATTCCGGAACGGGTAGAGCGTATTCTGAAGGAATATCCGGGTGCAGCTTCCATGCTGTCTATTGAGGTTACCGGAACATATGAGGGCAGGAACTGGAAGTGTTTCCGTCAGAACTGCCAGAAGTTCTGCCAGATGGGAATCCGGTTGATACTTGGTAATTATGGTGCCCGGACTACCGATTGCTGCCTGTTATCAGAAGTATGGTTTGACGAGGTAAAGATCGACCGGAGTCTGATCAGACAGTTGGAAAGAAGGACGATGGATTATCTGAAAGTCAGGGTGATTGTTGACCTGTGTAAAAAGATGAATCGGCAGGTGACAGCGGTTGGAGTTGAGAACTGGGAACAATATCGCGAGCTGGAGAAGCTGGGTTGTGACAAGATGCAGGGATTCTTTGCAGACCAGGCTATAAGCATCAACGAATTTGAACATAAATATCTGAGTAAAAAGTTAGAGAGGATTATCATATGAATTATGGTGCAGTTTATCATCGGGCGGGGGGGCAGTATTGTTATCCCAAGAACCAGGATGAATTGATTATTAATCTGAAGACCGGATACGAGGTAGAGCAGGTCTGGTTGGTCTCCGGAGATCCGTATGAGGCTGGAATTGCCGGAGGAGCAGAGCGGTGGAAGGGAACAAAAGAGGAGATTTTTTTTAAAAAAGATCTTAAATTTCAGCGTTGGTGGACAACGACTGTGCGTCCGCCTTATAAGCGTCTGAAGTATTACTTTATCTTGAGAGCTGGTGAGGAATACTATTATTACTTTGAAAATGGATTTCTGACGGAAGAGCAGATGGAGAAAGAAGGAAGAATGCTCCAATACTTTATCTGCCCATGGATGAATGAGTCGGATATCAGTATGACACCTGACTGGGTACAGCGTACAGTCTGGTATCAGATTTTTCCAGAAAGATTCTGCAACGGAAATCCGGATAGAAATCAACCGGGTACGAAACCGTGGGAGACTCGTCCGGTAACGAATGAAGAATTTTTCGGCGGTGATCTGGAAGGAATTTTGATGAAGTTGGATTATCTTCAGATGGTGGGAATCACTGGTATTTATCTGACTCCGATTTTTGATTCGCCTTCCTCGCACAAGTATGATACCAGGGATTATTATCAGATTGATGGGGCATTTGGCGATCAGGAGGTTTTCCGCAAGCTGATTTCAGAGGCACATCGCAGAGGTATCCGGATTATGATTGATATGGTATTCAATCATTGCGGTGCGCTGTTTTCCAAATGGCAGGATGTTGTCCAGTATGGTCCGAACAGCGGATTTTATGATTGGTTCATGATAAATAAGTGGCCTTTAGAACAGGAAGGCGGAAGCACCAGAGACAGACGCTACTATTCTTTTGCATTCCATGAAGCTATGCCGAAGCTGAATACCAATAATCCGGAAGTCGTAAATTATCTGACAAATATCTGTATTTATTGGGTAAAAGAATATGGTGTGGACGGACTTCGGTTTGATGTGGGCAACGAGGTTTCCCATTCCTTTATCCGTAGCCTGCGGAGTAAGATGAAAGCATTAAAACCGGATTTGTATCTGCTTGGGGAAATTTGGCATGATGCGGGAGAATGGCTGGACGGTACACAGTATGACGGAGTTATGAATTATCCATTGACGGAGAGTATCAATGATTTCTGGGTTGACCGCCAGTTGACAAACCGGGATTTTGCACACATGGTAAACAGAAGTTATACGATGTATCGGGAAGCACATAATCAGGCATTATTCAATCTGTTGGATTCTCATGATACAGATCGGTTGTTTACCAGGGTGGGAGAGAATAAAGATTCTTTCTATCAACAGCTTACCGTACTGTTTACAATGCCCGGAAGTCCCTGTATTTTTTATGGAACGGAAGTAGCTCTTCCTGGCGGACATGATCCGGACTGTCGCCGTTGTATGCCGTGGGATGATATCAAGAAAGGCGTCTACCGCGACCGGATGGACACGATACGTAAGCTGATTCGGCTGCGGAGGGAAAATAGCTGCTTTATCAGTCCTTATTTCCATTTTCCGGAGTTGGGTACGAATCCACGGGTAATTGTGTATGAAAAGCTGAGTGGTTTCGGTGAGAAGAATATCGTTGTGCTGAATTGTTCGGATGAGCCGGTGAAACTTGTCAGCAGAGAAGTGCTGTTTTCCTGGAAATATGAGGATGAGACTCTGGAACCGGGAGGAATCCTGGTAACGGGAGATTATGTGAAAGGATATCAGTAATAAAAAGTAGAAGGATGTGGAGTCGGAGTATCGGGAAGAGTCTGATGCTGCGGCTCCTTTTTGCATTTTGTTCGTTTGCAGCCGCAATCACGAATCTCTAAACCAACTCCGGAAGAGTTTCATAATTGCCTGTTCTGGAATTTGGTTTGAGGGTTGCTATTTTCAGGGGAAAATTATAGAATAGAAAATAAAGTTTAGAGGTCAGCTTGAGAAAAAATATGGAAGACAAATGGGAGAGAGGGCATAGAAAAATATGGATATAGATAAAAAGAATACCAGGAAAGAGATCCCGCAGATGGTGATCAATGGACTGCTTTTTATTGTGAATGGGTTTGTACTGGCAATGATTATCTGTCTATTTTTATTTCAGTCGAGGGAAAAAGCCAGTGTGAAGGCTACCATTCATGATTTCAAGGAGAATGTGCAGCAGTATTACGAGGAAGACGAAGCTTATCGGCAGGTGAATGATAACATAGACACTTATAAGGCTTCGGGAAGACCGGATTAGCACGTGTGTCAGTATATGAAGAGGAAGGAAGAGGCATAAGATGGAAGAACAGAAGAGAATACGGCAGTTTTCGCCAATACAGTGGTTGAAAGGACGGCAGCCCTGGGTTCGGGGGATGCTCATAAATGGTGCAGTGTTTTTGTTGCTGATCGTAGTTTTCTTTATGACAGGAAGTTATATGTACGGACCAGCGAAAAATGCAAGAGCTTATTATGAAGCAAAATCAGCGGGAGATTGGAATCGTATGTATGATTGCTGTGTGTTTCCGGAATCTTCATTTTTAAGTAAACAGAATTTTGTCAATGCCATGTCTTACCGTACAAATCAAGATACCGATGAGCAGGAGTTACCAGAGATTACTTCCTATATGATGCGCAAAAAGGGGAAGAATGGTAATCAGGTAAATTATCAGGTGAATTACTCTTTGAAGGATGATGGAGATGCTCATATTGAGAGTCTTGTGATGGAACGAGGGAGCAGTGTACTGCGTGTATTCTCCAATTGGTATGTTCTTCCGGAAGATTTATATGTGCAGGATATATCTGTCACTGTGCCGAAGAGGGCAAGGCTTTCGATTGACGGCACAGAGGTGGCAGAGAAGTATCTAACAGAAAGTCAGGATGAGGAGAAGGCGGTCTATCAGATTCCCTATTTGTTTTTGGGGTATCACACGATAGAGTTGAAAGAACGGGGAAAGGAAGATTATCGGGAGATTTTTGAACTGACGGAGAAGAGGAGCCTGAAATTTATACCAGAGATGCAGTTAAGTAATAAGTCCGGGAAAGAAATCTGTGACCGTGTTGAGGAAGCGGTAGATGCTATCTGCCGGGCAGCGGCAGCTCACAAAGACTTCGGGGAAATCAGCGGCTATTTCTCTGCTGATACTGCAACGCAGAAGGCGGCAAGAGCTGCATATGAAAATCTGGAAAGTCAGTTTTCAACGAAAAAGAAAGTAGGAATCGCTACACTCAGTGTTACAAGAGTAACCACATCTGTCCGAAATCAAAGTGAGGCAATGACTGCGGACATTGAAATCAATTACGCCGCGGACAAGGTGAATAAGAAATTTTTCTTTTTCTATAAAACGAAAAGTTATCAGGAGCAGATGCAGTTGAAAACTACTGTAACAAAAGAAGATGGTCAATGGTTGTTTGATGAAGGTGTAATTCCTTCTTTCTAGTGTGCTGTCTCGTTCACTTTCAGCAAAATGACGCAGAATGGATTTTCAGCCTGCAAGGCGGAGGAATGAGGCGTAGCGGTGGCTACGTCGATTGACGACAACGCAGCAGATGGAAATTCAGGCAAGTCATTTGGTGAAATGTGAATGAGGCGGCACACCAGGTTGAGATGGCTGTGTTTTCTAAAGGAAGGATATTTGATAAGGATAAAGTAAGTATATAGGCAGGGGGATATGTTCTCCTGCTTTTTTTTGCAGCAGAGTAGAGGACAGTGCAGAGGAAAATCTGAATATGGAAGTATTAAGAGAGCAGGAAACGCAAAACCAACCTCCTCAAAGCCAGCAAACCCAACAATATGAACTCTCGTATAAGCAGCAGGGAGAAGCTATTGTGATGGAAAATTATAAAAGTTCTCAGAACATGATTTTTATGGACAGGTTTTCGTATATTGCTGTTCCATGTGTGCTGGTCGTTTTGGCGGTTGTGCTGGCTGCATTCAAGAGAAAAAAGTAATTCTTAAACACGTTTTAGAGGAAGTTGAAGCAGATTCCCTTTCATATCAATTCGCAGGAGTGCATAAACTGATGTAGATTGAAGGTACAAGTTGGCTGAGATGCTGCAGCGGATCAAGATGAGGGGGAGGAATGCATGTTTGAACAATTATCGCTGAAAGAGATGGAAGAGCAGCTGCATACGGATCTGGAACATGGTCTTACGGAAGAGGAGGCAGAGCGCAGAAGAAGGGAGCAGGGGAGCAATGTTCTTGCGCAGCCGAAAAAGAAATCGGTGTTCGGTATGTTTGCAGAACAGTTGAATGATCCCTTGATTTTCATTCTTCTGGTGGCTGCGGGAATCTCCATGGCTCTGCATGAGATGGGGGATGCGGCAATTATTCTGGTTGTAATTGTACTAAATGGCGTGGTCGGTGTGATACAGGAGGGAAAAGCTCAGAAAGCGTTGGAAGCGCTGAAGCAGATGACCAGTCCCAGAGCAATCGTGAAGCGGGCAGGAATCTATCGGGAGATTCATGCGTCAGATCTGGTCGTAGGAGATGTGGTGGCGCTGGAGACTGGGTGTCAGGTTCCGGCGGATCTTCGTCTGACAGCTTCCTTCAGCATGAAAACGGAAGAATCCGCTCTGACCGGTGAATCCCTTCCGGTGCGGAAGGATGCAGGATATGTTGCTGATAAAGAGAAGGCAATCGGTGACCGGAAAAATATGGTCTATATGTCCACAAGTATCGTCTATGGACGGGGAGAGGGAGTTGTTGCAGCGACCGGCATGGATACGGAAATCGGTAAAATTGCCGGGATGCTGAGTGAATCGCCCCAGGAGGCGACGCCTTTACAGCGAAGACTGGGGGAACTGGGAAAGGTTTTGAGTGCGTGTGCAGTAATTCTATGCGCGGCACTTTTTCTAATTGCTGTAATTCAGAAAAGAAATATTCCGGAAATGTTGATTACGGCCATATCTCTGGCAGTGGCGGCGGTTCCGGAAGGGCTGCCGGCGGTGGTTACGATTGTATTGGCACTGAGTGTTTCCAAGATGGTTAAGGTCAATACCATTGTCCGAAGGCTTCCGGCAGTTGAAACTTTGGGTTCTGTCAATGTAGTCTGCTCGGACAAGACGGGAACACTGACACAGAATAAGATGAAAGTGGTGCAGTGCTATACACAGGGGCAGTTTATTCCGGCAGAGCAATTGGACCGTACGGGCAACCGTGAATTTTTGGAAGGATTTCTGTTATGTAATGATGCCTTTGTTTCCGGCGGTGTCTCTATGGGGGATCCTACCGAAATTGCTTTGATGGAGATGAGCCGGTCTTATGGACTGGATAAGAAATTATTGGAAGAGAAGAAGCCGAGGGTAGATGAAAAGCCCTTTGATTCCAAACGGAAAATGATGACTACGGTACATAGGGAGGGGGATCGTCGGATTGCTTATACAAAAGGCTCTGCAGACGTCCTGCTGAAACACTGTACTCGTATATGGAAGAATGGTAAGATCACCGATATCAGCGGTGAGGATCGGCGGAAGATTCAAACTGCCATGGAGGAGATGAGCAGTCAGGCACTGCGTGTACTGGGGCTTGCCATGCGCCCGGAAGCGGCCTCTCCGGAAGAAAATCATCTGGTGTTTCTGGGTTTGGCAGGTATGATAGATCCGCCGCGTGAGGAAGCGGCTCAGGCGATTTCTCTATTCCGGCAGGCAGGGGTAAAGACAGTTATGATCACCGGGGATCATGTAGATACAGCATATGCCATCGCAAAACAGCTTGGAATTACCGATTCCATGAAGGCCTGCATTACCGGCGAAGAACTGGAGCGTATGCCGGATGAGAAGCTGAGGGAAAGATGTGAAGACCTGCGCGTATTTGCCAGGGTTTCCCCGCAGCACAAGGTTCGGATCGTAAAAGCTTTTCGTGCCAATGGCAATGTGGCGGCCATGACCGGGGACGGTGTCAATGATGCTCCGTCTCTGAAAGCTGCCGATATCGGAATTGCTATGGGAAAATGCGGAACAGATGTGGCAAAGAATGCTGCTGATATTATATTGACAGACGATAATTTTGCCACGATAGAACGTGCAATCGAGGAAGGACGGGGCATCTATGAAAATATCAAAAAGTCGGTGCTTTTCCTGCTGTCTTCTAATTTCGGTGAAATTATCACAATGTTTCTTGCAGTGATTGCAGGTCTTGGTTCTCCGTTGAAAGCCAGTCATATCCTGTGGGTGAATCTGATCACGGATTCTCTTCCGGCATTGGCGCTTGGAGTGGATGAAAACGACAGAAAACTTCTGATGCAGAAACCACCCCGCAGCTCCAGGGAAAGCCTGTTTGCGGGGGGAGGTCTGTTCTGTACGTTGTTCTATGGCTGCCTGATCGCAGCGGTCAGCCTGATTGCGTTTTTCAGCGTACCGTACGCCTGGCTGAACAGTCAGGGTGCGGCAGTTACCCTTGGGAACCTGCGGGCTTCTCTGGCACATGGGGAAATTCTGATCCGCGCCCAGACGTATGCCTTTACGGTACTTGGGATATCGGAATTGTTCCATGCAGTAGGGATGCGGAATATTGAAAAGTCGTTTTTCCGTAACCATCCGCTGTCCAATAAACTGATGATTGCTGCATTTTTCCTGGGATTGGCGCTGCAGATTTCTGTGACTGAGATTCCGTATTTTAACGTTGTATTTGAGACGGTACATCTTTCTATTGCAGAGTGGCTGAATCTGATTTTTCTTTCCTCCATGCCTCTTCTTGCCCACGAGGTATTTTTGCTGGACCCAACCTCCTGGATTCACCGGAAGGGCGGCGAATCAAAGAAATTTCAGAAAGGCAAGAAGAATCAGCAGAAGACCGCTGAGCCAGGACAGATTTAGGGAGCTTCGCTTTGCCACCTGATTTCCCAGAAAGCAGCCGGAAAAGATGGCACATGCGCCCACCGTCAGAGAGAATAGTGCAGTCCATCCTGCATGAAGCGGCAGAATACCTGCTCCAAAGCCTACGGCAGCGCTGTCTAAAGACAAGGCGGTACCCAGAGAAACGGCCTCCCTCGGAGAAAGACTGCTGCTTGCGTCTGTGTCAGCTTTATTGGGATCGGCATAGACGGTCAGGATAAACCGAAATTTCAGGAAAGAAAAAGAAAGCTGAGGTGTAGTCTGTCCGTTTTTTCGAATCAGTGCTTTCAGAGAACTATCGAAGAGTTTTACGATTCCAAGTCCAAACAAAACGGCAAAGCAGAAGAGCTTTACCAATGGTTCCGGCAGAAGCGGACCGATGATACTGCCGGCGAGTAAAAAGAGAAACAGGATTCCACTGGAAATTCCGTCCAGTACGGCTGCGGATAAAAGTGGAATCCTGATTTTATTGGTACCATATGCAAAACAGGCCACAAAAGCATCTATGGAAAGCGCAGTGACCAGAATAAGAGATTCAAATAAAATTGCTCGTGACATCCATAATTACCATAGTATGATTTTTTATTATAATATGATACCAGGGTCAAAAGGTTATACTTTTTCATGCTGGCATGAAAAAGCATAACTTTGGGACCCGTAAAACATGAGAAAGTGGCCTAAATAGGGCGGATTTCGAATGTTTTTAGGATTGCGGGAGCATGAAATGGGGAGCAATCCGTGTATCATAATATGATGGAGTGGATTTATTCGTTATAAATCTCATGTGTCTGAAAACGGAGAACAGATTTTTCGAGAAGATGCCCACAAAATTTATATTGTGGAAAAAGTATCGTCCCGATATAATGAAAGTGGAAGACGTTATTGATCTGCCGACAAAAGGTAGTTAAGAACTTGAGAACAGTAACGAAATATCGGATGTATTGTGGAGGTAATGGAATGAATAGAGAATATCATGTGGCAGTCTATGGGTGTGACTGCGGACAGGGAAGTAAGGAACAGCCGTTTCGGACGATTTCGCAGGCAGCAAAGCTTGCGATGCCCGGAGATACGATCATTGTCCATGAAGGAGAATATCGGGAGTGGGTAAAGCCTGCCCACGGAGGGACGAGCGATACCAACCGTATTACCTATCAGGCAGCAGAAGGTGAAAAAGTTGTGATCAAAGGTTCGGAGAGGATTCAAAACTGGGAATTGGTGGAGGGGGATATGTGGAAAGCAGTCATCCCCAATACCTTGTTTGGACATTATAATCCATATCGGGAGACGTTGGGGGGAGACTGGCTGATCTATCCGGATTCCGATGTACTGCATACAGGCGATGTCTACCTCAACGGAGTTTCTTTTTTTGAAGCATTGTCACTGGATGAAGTGAAGAATCCTGTGATGCGCACGGAAGGTTATAACCCGCCATGGACAAAGCACGCAGAAAAGATTCCCCATCCGGAACGTACCTTATATCAGTGGTATGCCCAAGTGGATGATAACAATACGACTATTTATGCAAATTTCCAGGGGGCTGATCCAAACGCGGAACTGGTGGAAATCAATGTGCGCCGAAGCTGTTTTTATCCTGCAAAAACCGGAAGAAATTATATTACGGTCCGGGGATTTGAGATGGCACAGGCAGCCTGTCCATGGACGCCCCCTACCGCAGATCAGCCGGGACTTTTGGGTGTAAATTGGAGCAAGGGCTGGATCATCGAGAATAATACGATTCATGATGCAAAATGCAGTGGAATCAGTATTGGAAAAGAAGCATCCACCGGACATAATCTCTGTACCAGAACCCATCGTAAACCAGGTTATCAGTACCAGATGGAAGCGGTATTCCGTGCCCGCAAGATCGGATGGAGCAAGGAAACCATCGGTTCCCATATCATCCGCAATAATGTGATTTATGACTGCGGACAGAACGGTATCGTGGGACATATGGGATGTGTATTCAGTCAGATTTACAAGAACCATATTTACAATATAGCCGTAAAACATGAATATTTTGGTTATGAGATAGCCGGAATCAAGCTCCATGCGGCAATTGACGTGCAGATTATGCAGAACAATATTCACGACTGCACGCTGGGAACCTGGCTGGACTGGCAGGCACAGGGAACCCGTGTCAGCAAAAATCTGTACTACAACAATGACCGCGACCTGATGGTGGAAGTAACCCACGGTCCTTATCTGGTGGACAATAATATCTTTGCATCCGATTACAATTTTGATAACATTGCCCAGGGCGGAGCTTATGTTGCAAACCTGTGCTGCGGAACCATGCGCCGTGAGGAAGTCCTTGACCGTGCCACTCCGTATCATTTTCCTCACTCTACAGAAGTTGCAGGAACCGCCGTTGTATTCAGCGCCGATGACCGCCTGTACCAGAATATCTTCCTTGGAGAAACCGAGACTTATACCGAACAGTCCCAAAACGGAACCGCCGGCTACGATGGCTGTCCAACATCCATGGACGAATATGTGGAAGAAGTCACTTCTCACGGAAACGGAGATCATGAGATGTTTGCCCTTGTAAAACAACCCGTCTATATCAACGGAAACTGTTACTTAAAAGGCGCTCCTGCGTTTGCAAGGGAACAGGAAAACTATAAAAGTCCGGCTGACCCACAGGTGAAAATCATAACAGAAGGAGAAGAGACCTATCTGGAATTGGATGCCGATCCCGGTCTTTTCGATCTGAATACAGAAATTATCACAACTGAAAAACTGGGTATGGTCCGCATCGTGGAAGCCGCCTACGAAGATCCCACCGGCGCACCCATCACTCTGGATACCGATTACAATAATAATCCGAGAAAAACCAGACCCACAGTTGGTCCTCTGGAAAATCTGAAAGAAGGATATAACCGCATCAAAATCTGGGGTTGAAAAAACAAAATTCAAAGTGTTATATGGAAATCTTACTTTGTGGGATAGGTGAATGATATTGTTACTTATTGCATACAATTTTAATAGAAAGTCCTATTGACTTTCCTCTTTGCGCCTGCTAGAATGTAGTTAGAAAGAAAGTTTAACACTGACTGATATGTGGTATATAAGTGGTCGGGTTGAAAGTTTACCGCTGACCGATATGCGGTATATAAATGGTTGGGTCGAAAGTATAGTCCTTCGCCGCAAGGCGGAGGACTTTTTCCATAATGAGGACAGGCAAATGAAGAAAACAGGCTTTTATATTATTAAGGACAAATTTTTTGAAGATATGCCAGACCCGTATCTCAAAGGCAATAAGGCAGGAAATAGACCACATGAACCATATAAATACAATCAAAAAAAGAATGAACAGAATCGTTTAGATTTATAATAGCGTAAAAAGAAGAATTGCCAGACGGAAAACAGCAGTGCCGGGTCCGCGGAGCGTACGGCTACGGGCAGGGTGCATTTGCAGGAGTTCTAAGTATCTTAACGCCTGGAGATTTTGCGTTGCGTCACAAGATAACACTGTCTGAGCGTAGCAAGTTTGTTATCTTGCGACGCGTATTTAGCAAAATTTTCAGACGTTTAGATACTCTTGAACTCCGAAACCGCACCCTGCCCGTAGCCGTACGCTCCGCGGACCCGGCACTGTTGTTTTCCGCTCTTCCGAGGGGCCACTAAGAAACCTTCGCCTTATCCAACGCCGTCTTCACCGCCTCCAACAGCAGCATCGAAGTATATTTATTATCATCGGAATACGTAATATTCTCCGTGGACTGTGTCGTATAGATCTGGCTTGCAATATCCTCCAGTGTGGGTTCCATCAGAGGATACATGGCTGTGGTAACGTCGCTCAAATTGATCAATTCGATGGAATTGATATGGTCTTTATCTACTGTCACCTGTACGTCAAATGAGTTGCCATTCAATTCGATGGAAGCCGTATAGACGCCTGGAGTATAAAGAGTTTCAGTGACGGAAGCCGGAGAGGCTGCACTTGTTTCTTTGGAATCTTTACTGCCAAACATGACAAAAAGCAGAATCATGGTCACGAGGGCAAGCAGAAGAAAGATTGCGGTATAAATCACTTCTTTCATATGTAATACGACGATTTTGGTTTTTGAACTCATAGACAGTACACTCCTTTTGCATTCTCTATAAAAGATATGATGGGAAAACAAAAAATATACCAGTGATTCCCCATCATTTCAATCTTGGAATCTATCATTTATTCTTCCGGAAAAAAGAAAAAGTTAAGATTTTTATAGAAACCTGACATGATATTTGATATCTTAAGGAACAATATTTTCTTATAATTATGATACCAGGGTCAAAAGGTTATGCGTTTCATGCTTGCATGAAAAAGCATGACTTTGGGACCCGTAAAACATGAGAAAGTAGCCCGAATAGGGCGGATTTCGAATGTTTTCAGGATTGCGGGAGCATGAAATGCGGAGCAATCCGTGTATCATAGAGGGCAAAATACCTTTTGACCCCAACATCATAATCAGTGTAAGAGATGCTGAAATTTGGAACAGCAAAAAGAGAGGAGAAGAGAAAATGAAGATTCAAAATCCTATTTTGAAAGGGTTTAATCCGGATCCAAGTATCGTAAGAGTCGAAGATACGTATTACATAGCTACTTCCACCTTTGAATGGTGGCCGGGAGTTCAGATTCATGAGTCCAAGGATCTGGTTCATTGGAGGTTAATTACCCATCCGTTAAATGAAACCAGACTTCTGGATATGACCGGTAATCCGGATTCGGGCGGAATCTGGGCACCGGATTTAACATACTGGAATGGAAAATTTTATTTGATTTATACGGATGTAAAAGTAACTGACGGATCATTTAAGGATTGTATCAACTATTTGATTACTGCGGAAGATATCCGGGGACCGTGGTCCGATCCGATTGTGCTGAATACTGCAGGATTTGATGCTTCCCTCTTTCATGACGAGGATGGAAGAAAGTATCTGATTAACCAATACTGGGATCCGCGGAGCTATCATCATCCGTTCTACGGAATCATGTGTACGGAATTTTCGGAAGAAGAGGGAAAACTGATCGGAGAACCCTGGGTAATCTACAAGGGAACAGAAGATAAATTTACAGAAGGTCCTCATCTGTATCAATGGAATGGCTATTATTATCTGTTTGTTGCCCAGGGTGGAACGGTATATGCACATCAGGAGCGTGTGGCAAGGGCAAAAAATCTGCGGGATGAATTTGAGACCCAGCCGGGTGCTCCATTCCTGACGACACTGGATGCGCCATATCATCCAATACAGAAGGCCGGGCACGGTTCTCTGATGTGTACAAAGAAAGGAGAATGGTATTTTGCCCATCTGACCGGACGTCCGCTGCATCACAGCACGGAATCTATCGTAGATCCCAGAGGCTGGTGTCCCCTTGGAAGAGAAACTGCGATCCAGAAAGTAGAGTGGGATGAGGAAGGCTGGCCTCACATCGTAGGCGGTCACAACGGACTTGTCCAGGTTGATGCGCCGAAAGATGCTTCAGAACACATCTGGGAACCCACGTGTCCGGAGAAAGATGACTTTGACAGCGCAGAGTTGAATATCAATTTCCAGAGTCTCAGAATTCCCCTTGGAGAAGATGTGGTATCTTTGAAAGACCGACCGGGTCATCTGAGATTATATGGACATCAGTCACTGGCATCTACGTTTAAACAGGCGCATATTGCCAGAAGATGGCAGTCCTTTAACTTTGATGCGGAAGTTAAGGTGGATTATGTTCCTAAGACGATTCAGCAGTTTGCAGGTCTGACCTGTTACTATAATACACAGAACTGGTCCTGTATTCAGATTACCTGGAATGAAAAGTATGGACGTGTGATCGATGTTGTCAGCACGGATCTGGGCAAAACCTTCAGCGTGTATGGAGAAAATCCGGTTCCGGTTCCGGAGGATGCAGCATACGTTTATCTGAAAGTGGAAGTGCGGGGAATCTCTTATCGGTATGTATATTCCTTTGACGGGGAAAACTGGCTTGAGGCACCGTATGTCTTTGACTCTGCGAAATTATCAGATGAATATATCAAGGCGGTGTATGATGCGGCGTTTACAGGGGCATTTGTCGGTATGATGAGTGTTGATGGACTGGGTACCAGAATCCCGGCGGATTTTGATTACTTTATCTATAAAGAGTATGAGCTGGAGAAGACAGATGGGAGATATACAGGAGTAAAATAAGGATAGAATCATCTTTGCTATCGGGTAAGAAAATTATAGATTTTGGTAACTTTATTAAATTCCGATATTAAAAACATCGTGGTATGATAAATCTATCAAAACGAAAGAAGCAAAACATAAAACGGGAGGAAATGATAATGAAAAGAAGAGCAGCGAAATTGATGGCATTGTCATTGGCAGCAACCATGAGTTTATCTATGGCAGCATGTGGAGATGGTTCTGAAGCATCATCCAAGAGTACATCTGATAACTCCACAGCAAGCACAAGCAACAAGGGAAATGAAAGCAGTGATGACGATAAAGTCATTACATACTGGAATATCGGAACCGAGGGAGCTGACAAGGAAGCTTTACAGTATGCGGTAGATGAGTTCAATAAGAATACAGAGTCAGGATATACGGTAGAGTATGTTCCTACCCAGAATGATAATTACAAAGAGAAACTTGTAATTGCCATGAGTTCCGGAGAATGCCCGGATATGTACACCAGCTGGTCCGGCGGTCCGATGAATGAGTATATCGATTCCGGTTTTGCACAGCCTCTGGATGATCTGTATGAAGAGTATGGTCTGAAGGATATCTATATGGATGCAGCGCTTGCACAGGCAACATATAATGGAAAACTGTATGCCGTACCTACCTATAACGTATCTCTGGCAGGTATCTTCTACAACAAAGAGATGTTTGAGAAGTACAATATGGAAGTTCCGACAACTGTTTCCGAACTGGAAGCAATCTGTGATAAGTTTGTTGAAGAAGGCATTACACCATTCGCACTGGCAAATGCACCAAAGTGGACAGGTTCCATGTACTTCCAGTGTCTGGCAGCAAGAAAGGGCGGTCTGAAACCGTTCCAGGATGCAGTTGCAGGAACAGGTACATTTGAAGATGAGTGCTTCCAGTACGCAGGCGAGAAGATTCAGGAGTGGGTAAACAAGAACTACTTCCCGGAAGGTGTTAACTCCTTGAGTGAGGATGACGGGCAGGCAAAACAGTTGATGTATCAGGAAACAGCAGCTATGTTGCTTTGCGGCTCCTGGTATACAGGAACCTTCTCATCCGACAGCCCGGAATTCTATGAGAAGATTGGCTGGTTCTCCTTCCCTGCAGTTGACGGATCTGATGCAGACGCATCCATCCAGATTGGTACCATCGGTGACCAGTTCGTATCCTTTAACTGTACAGGCGAAAAACTGAAAGCTGCATTCGAATGTGCAAGCTACTATTCATCCGAAGGCGCTCTGGATCTGATGGTTGAAGTTGGCAAGATTCCGCCGACAAAGAATGCAGGTGATCTGGTAACAGACGGTGTTACAAAACAGATTCTGGATGCTGCAACAGGCGCATCTTCCGTACAGCTCTGGTATGACCAGTATCTGCCGCCGGCAGTAGCACAGGCTCATCTGGATAGCTGCCAGGAACTGTTTGGTCTGACCACAACACCGGAAGAGGCAGGAAAGACCTTCCAGACGGCAATGCAGGACTATCTTGCAGAGCAGGAATAATTTAAAAAGTCATACAAAGGGGCTGCTGCTGGTGACGCAGCGGCTCCCTTTTTACCCTGATTCATAAAATATCAACAGGCGATTGCGAAACTCTTCCGGAGTGAGAGCAAATTCTAAACCGACTCCGGAAGAGTTTCGCAATCGCCTATAAAAAATCAATGCAGAAAGGAGGAGTACCAGATGAAAAAAAGCAGCTCATCTCTTGCAAAAAAAAGACAGAGAGATATCAATGTTGTGGCAGCTGTCTTTCTGGCTCCCGTAGTAATTTTATTAATTCTTTATATCTTCTATCCAATCGTGGATACCTTTCGTGTGAGTGCGTATAAGTGGAATGGTATCTCGTCGAATCCTCAGTTTATCGGATTCAAGAACTGGTCTGTTTTGCTGAAAGATACACAATTCTGGACCGCATTTTTGAACAATATTGTTGTCATGATATTGTCTATCGTAATTCAGATTCCATTGGGGCTTGCGATGGCTACCTTTGTGGAATTTGCAGGAAAGAAATCAACCATATTTAAGGTGCTGTGGTTTATTCCTATGCTGATGTCATCGGTTGCAATCGGTTTTCTGTTTACCTATGCGCTGGCAACCAACGGAGGTATCATCAGCAGCATCTCCCAGTTGTTCGGAGGAGGAAATATCGACCTGCTGGGGAATCCGAAACTGGCACTGTTTACCGTAATAGCAGTAATCGCATGGCAGTTTACTCCATTTTATATGGTATACAGTGTGGCTGGTTATACAAATGTTTCAGAAGATGTCTATGAAGCATCTCTGATTGACGGAGCAAATAAGAGACAGTATTTCTTTAAGATCGCACTTCCTTTGATGATGCCTACTTTGAAGAGTGCAGCAATCATGTCTATGGTTGGTTCTCTGAAGTACTTTGATCTGGTATACGTTATGACCGGAGGAGGTCCGGGAACTTCTACGGAACTGATGGCAACTTATATGTATAAGCTGTCATTCGCCCAGTTTAACATGGGTTACGGTTCAGCTGTTGCCGGAGGTATGTTTATCTTGATTTCGTTGATTTCTCTGGTGACCATGAGGGTATTGAACGGAAAGAAGGAGGCTTAAAAGGATATGGAACAACAATATAAGAAAAGTAGAATCAAAAGCAGAATATCCTGGGCTATCGCAATCATCCTTGCTCTGTTTGCAGTGGTAGTTTCCATAACGCCCTTTATCTTTATGGTATTGAACTCTTTCAAGGATAAATTCGAGATGCTGACCAAGGGTGTGTTTGCCCTTCCGGACAAACTGAATATCGGCAATTACACGGAAGTAATTCAAGGCAATTTCTGGAGTTATTTTTTCAACAGTGTCGTTGTCTTAGTGGTTTCGCTTGTGTTGCTGCTGATGATTTCGGCATTTGCGTCTTATCCATTGTCACGGTTTAAATTCCGTCTGAACGGTTTCCTGTATGGTCTTATCGTGGCATGTATGTCAATTCCGATACATATTACTTTGATTCCGGTCTTTAAGATGAGCCAGCAGTTGAATCTGTATGATAAAATCTGGGCTTTGATCGGACCGTATGTGGCCATGGGAATTCCGATTTCCGTGTTTATTCTTACCGGTTTCATGAAAGGGATCCCGAGAGAAATTGAAGAAGCTGCCGAGATTGACGGATGCGGAAAGTTCAAGATGTTTTTTAAAATTATTCTGCCGATGGCAAAGCCGGGATTATCTACACTGGCAATTTATAATGGTGTTAATATGTGGAATGAGTTCAGTTTTGCTTATACACTGACACAGAGTTCACAGAACCGTACACTTCCCCTTGCTGTATGGGAATTCCGCGGACAGTACTCCATGAATACACCGTTGATTATGGCAGTTCTGACATTGACTGTTCTTCCAATGATTATTCTGTTCATTTTTGCTCAGGATAAACTGGTAAAGGGTATGGCAGCCGGGGCAGTCAAAGGTTGATGAAAATCTTAAAAGCTGAAAGAAATAAGCGGCGGATTCATAGCAAATGGGAGGGAGCCTGGAAAACCGGAAAAGAGAAACAACGGTTTTTCAGGCTAATACTGATTTCAAGAAAAATATATTCAATCGGTTGGAATTTTTGTATAATAGACCTATAGATTTAAGAAAATGGGGAAGAAAAGATGAAGAAACGTGACGTAAAAGAGCAGATCACCAATTGGAATCTGAAGAAAAAAATCAGTTTTTTTATATCGCTGCTTATTATGGGAACTTCGTTGATCATATTGACTGCTTCCACATTTTCTGCATTTTATTATATGACAAATCAGACCAGAGAGATGGCAACTTCCCAGTTGGAAACATTGGCATCGAATTACGATGATACATTGGAGCAGTACCAGAATCTGGCGGTTGCCCTGGTGATCAATGACAGTGTGCAGAAGTACTGTGCCAGCGATGTAAAGCGGGGACTGCAGTACGAGCAGCAGGCAAGCAATGTCTATAATATTCTGCTGAATATGTTGAATGTGCAGAACAATATGAACTTTGCGGTGGTGAGCCGGGATGATACAGAAGATTATGTTTATAAAGGCAACAGCAGCGTAGTGGATGCACGTTTTGAAGTGGTATATGAACAGGATTATGAGGAAAGCATTTCGGCAAAAGAAGGCAGTACGGTGAGGATGAGCTTTGCAAATCATTATTTCCGCAATGAAGGATATACGCTGACTTTATATCATCCGATTTATGCAACCACCAGAATGGTGCATAAAAATGGAATGCTGGTTATGAATCTGAGTGATAATCTGGTAGAGCAGCTTCGGGAGGATACCACGCAGTCCCTGGATTCGGAGTTATTCCTTATGGACATTAACGGAAAACGGGTGTCCATTGCAGATAAGAAGAAAATCGGGAAACAGGTTGATTATCTGAAACGTATAAAAGGAAGCAGAGGAAGCTTCCAGGCAGACGGAGCGCTGATTATCTACCAGAGAATCGGAAAATGGAATTACTATCTGGTCAATGAGATTCCCATGTTCGAGTTATACAAAGGAAGTTTTGGAAACATAACGATTTTGCTTGGTGTAATTGTCCTGATGAGCGTCTTGAGCATTGCCCTTTTAAGACGAATGATTCAGACATTTTACCGGCCAATCGACAGGGTTGTCTCTGTCATGGATCAGGTAGCCGAGGGAACTTTGGAAGTTCGGATTGATACCGAGAGCATGGATGCAGACAGCAGGAAACTGGCAGTGGGATTTAATTCCATGATGGATGAGATTGCTGTGCTTATGGAGCAGGTGAAAGTGGAGCAGCATCAGTTGGAGCAAATTCGGTTTAATGCACTGCAGTCGCAGATACAGCCTCATTTTCTATATAATACATTGGAATGTATTCACTGGCAGGCAATTGCTGACGGGAATAAAGAGATTTCAACGATGGTCAAGGCGTTGGCGCAGTATTACCGCGTATGTTTGAGCAGAGGGAAGGAAATCATTTCACTGAAGCAGGAGCTGGATCATATCCGATCTTATCTGATTATCCAGAATATGCGTTATGATAATATCATAGAGCTGGATGTGCAGGTAGATGCGTGTTATGATGATGTCAAGATTCCCAAAATGACGCTGCAGCCGTTGATTGAAAATTCTATTTATCACGGAATACGTGTAAAGGAAGGGAAAAGAGGCGTTGTAGAGATCCGGATACGGCAGGAAGATTCGGATGTATGGATTGTTGTTGCAGACAGTGGTACCGGTATGAGCCAGGAGGAAATTGATGAGATGAATCAGTCAATCTCTGTCTATGATGAATCCTTTGGCTACGGAGTCAGAAATGTGAACAAGCGGATTGAGATTATGTTTGGTCCGAAGTATGGCCTGCATTTCCGGAAGAATGAGCACGAAGGTGTTTCGGTGGAGATACATCTTCCCAGAGAGGCAGATATTGAATACAAGGGGGTTCTATGATGTATAAAGCGCTGGTGGTTGATGATGAGAAGATGATCCGTATGGGGATTAAGGGTGGAATACCCTGGAAAGAAATCGGCATTGGTGAGGTGTATACTGCAGCATCGGCAAGAGAAGCTTTGCTGTTGATTGAAGAACATCGGCCGGAGATTCTGCTGACAGATATCAGTATGACTGAGATGACAGGATTAAGTCTGATTGAACAGATCCGGAAAGAGAATGAGGAGATGCGGATTCTGGTGCTGACAGGATATGATCGTTTTGATTATGCAAGGCAGTGTCTTCAGATGCGGGTGCAGAACTTCCTGTTAAAGCCGATTGATGAGGAGGAATTGACGGCAGCTATCAAAGAACAGGTGGACATTCTGGAAAGTCTGCGGGTCAGCCGTGAAGAAAACAGCAGGCAGAGGAGAACCGAAGGCGCCAGGCAGCAGATGGAGCTGGAGCGGTATATGCGGGATCGGGTTCACCAGAGAAAGAATACCGGAAGAGAAGCCTGTCTTCCTGAGGAGCTGGTGCAGGACAGAAATCAGGAGATGCAGATTGCGATTTTGATTCCGGATCTGTATCTGGATCAGTCGAAGCCAGAAGAGAATTTAAGAGGGCTGACAATAAAAAATATCTGTATCGGACTGATCGATTCCAGAAGGAGCGGTGTCACCTTTATGGATGAGGATGGGAAATTGGTTCTGATGTTTTATACCGGACGGGAAGAGGTGGATGTTACCAGTGAAATTCAGGAATTGAGCCAGATTCTGGAAGATGAATATGAGATGAAGCCGCGGATTGTACTGGGCGGGAAGGTTATGGGACTGGATTCGATTCATATCTCTTATAATGATGCAGTCTACCTGTTGGAGCATGAGAGGGAAGGAATTCAGGGGATTGTCCGTTCCAACAAGGAGCAGAGCCGGGAAAATCTGTTTCAGGATGCCTATCGGGAGATGAAACAGTCGATGGCATCGGGGATTGCCAATGGTGATTATGTGATGCATGTTTATGAGAGCTTTCAGAAAGCAACGGTTTCCTACAATCTTTCCCGGATACAGGTTCAGAAATGTTGTTTTGAGATTGCGGCGTCTGTCTATTATTCTTATATTACAGAGACCGGAGAGGGAATTGATAATAAGTTGGAAGCATTGATGAAATCGCTGATGGGTGTTGACCGGGAGGAAAGTCTGGAAGTAACGGGGATGTTTCTGAAGCAGCTGCTGTTTAAGGAGGAGGGTGACCGTCATGAGATTATCGCGAAAGCAAAGCGTTATATTGATGAGCATCTGGAATGTGATCTTTCGGTGGCAAGCCTTGCGGAAGCATTTTATGTTTCTCCGAATTACTTTTCCCGGCTCTTTAAGAAGGTAATGGGAGAAGGGTGCAACGAATACATTGTACGGAAACGAATTGATAAGTCCAAATCGTTGTTAGAGACTACTACGATCAAGGCTGGTAAGATCGCGTTGATGGTTGGTTATAATGATACAAATTATTTTTCCATGGCATTTAAGAAACATACGGGCATGTCTCCTACGAAGTATCGTGAGATGATGCAGGAAAAGGAGAGAAGTTGATAGAAGAAAGGCAGTGAAATCGTGAAGAATAAGAGGTACATGAAAAAATTGGCGGAACGTGCAGTGTTCCTGTTGACTGCAGGAATGATGCTTGCCGGGTGTCAGAAATCAGATCAGGGAAATATCAGAGAACTAAGGATACGGGAAGAAACCAGCCGCATGGAAGAATGGCAGGAAAAGCTTGAACAGGATGATGGTCAGGAGACTTTAACGGCGAATGCAATCAGAGGTTTGAATGTGGTGAAAGACGGCGAAACTGTTTTTGATGTTTCCTATGAACCAAAGACTTATAAAGAGGCATTTGATTTTTGGAATATTGCGGTTCCTTATGAATCTATGGTCTCTGTAGATACAGAAAGTCTGTATGACCTGTTCGAAACGGTGGCACAGCTTCCATGTATTCCGGTTTCTGGGATCAGCAGCGAGGAGGCGGGAATCGAAGGCAGCCAGACATCGCTGTTTATCGCTTATAACGGTGAGCAGAGAGAAGGAGAAAAGGGCGGAGCCGATCCTACCAAGGCCAGAAAAATTCTTGTGGGAAATCAGGATGGAAATGGTAATTATTACGTGGAGATTGAGGGAAACGATTCTATCTGTCAGGTGAATCAGCTATGGTTGGATACGATCTTAGAGTTAGATCCTTATCAGTATATTCTCAAAATCCCGTTTCTTGCAGGCATCGATACTGTGGAACAGGTGAAGGTAAGTATCGGGGATGACACGTTGTTATTGCAGAAGACAGAAGATACTTGTAAAATCGGCAAAGAAAAAGTTGAGAGGTCAGAGTATAATGCGTTTTATAACCAGTTATTAAGTGTATTGGTCAGCGGAGAGGTTGAGAAAAAAGGAGTAGATCCGGGACAGAGGAAACCGGTCTTGACAATGCAGTTTTATCGAAATACGGAAGATGCCCCAGATGTGGAAGTGACGTATTATGAATATAATGAAGAATACATGTCTATCAATGTCAATGGAAAGGAATTTTTCCTGGCAGAGCGTCAGGATGTAGAGAATTTGCAACAACTGATAAAAGAGCATTTGTAAAATCATTCTATGGAGTGAGAGAGTCATTAAGTGCAGTGGTTGGGAGATTCAGATATATGAAAAGAGCAGGCTGTGATTTACGTACAGCCTGCTTTTTTCATAAGAGACTAAGCTTCGCCGGGAAAACGTATGCCCCATGCTGTACGAAGTCCATCCATCAGTTCCATGATCCGAATGGTTTCCCTATGCGGCATTTGCGGGCATTCAATTGCTCCCTGTTCCAGTGCCTTTTTACATGCCAGAACTTCGTATTCGTATCCATTAATTTGTTTTGGGATTTCATACCGGACAGTAAGTTCATAATCCAGATTATAAACGCGAATTTCTTCACAATTATTAATATTTTGAACTTCAATAAATCCCTTGTCGCCATGAATGACGCCTTCCCGGTTTGACTGGGCCAGCATCGTTGCATAGAGATAGGCTGCTTTGCCGTCCTCATAGATCAGCGTGATGCTGTCCTGACTGTCCACGCCGGTTTCTGTCTTCACACAAGTAGAACTGATTTCTTTTACGTTGGTTCCGAATACCATGGAGGCAAAATTAATCGGGTATACGCCCAGATCCAACAGTGCGCCTCCGGCAAGTTCCGGTCTTTTCATACGTTCCAGATGTCCGTTCGCATATCCCAGATTTGCGCTTAAGGATGTGACATTGCCGATGATTCCGCTGGCTACAAGATCGTCAATCATCTTGCGGCTTGGCATATAACGTGTCCAGATTGCTTCCGTAACCAGGACATTCTTTTCTTCTGCCAATGTAAGCAATTCTTTTGCCTGTTTTGCATTCATGGTAAATGCTTTTTCTACAAGTGCAGCTTTTCCGTGTTCCACACAAAGCTTTGCCGGTTCAAAGTGATGACTGTGCGGCGTTGCAATATATACAAGATCCACCATAGGATCTTCGATCAGTGCTTGATAGCTGCCGTATGCTTTTTGAAATCCCCACTGTACTGCGAATGCTTCTGCCTTTTCAAGGTTTCTGGAAGCAATGGCATATGCTTCTACAGAATCATCCAGACCGTTGATTGCCTCTGCCATTTTACAGGCGATATTTCCTGCTCCTAAAATACCTACTTTCATTAGCTGCCTCCAATTATATAGATCATTTTTCCTTATGTTATCATCATACCACGTCCGCTGCACAATTACTACAGCAACAAATAAGATTATCTGTTACTTTGGGCTTTGGAATGCTATAATGAACAATAGAAGAAAATCTTAACCCATGTATGATTGGAGAAAAAGAATGTCGTTACAGTTGATTCTCGGAAGTTCAGGAGTGGGAAAATCCTACTATAGTTTTACAAAAATAATTGAGGAATCCAGGAAAAATCCGGAGAAAAATTATCTGGTAATTGTTCCGGAGCAGTTTACGATGCAGACGCAAAAAGAGCTGGTGTCACTTCATCCGGATCAGGGAATTATGAATATTGATGTGCTCAGTTTTCAGCGTCTGGCTTATCGTGTATTTGAGGAAGTCGGAGGCGGGACCAATCCTGTTCTGGAGGAGACGGGCAAGACGTTAGTATTGCAGCGTGTTGCTCAGGAACAGCAGAAAAAGTTGAAGGTATTAGGCACGAATCTGAAGCGGACGGGAGCGGTTGCACAGATGAAATCGCTGGTGTCAGAATTGATGCAGTATCAGGTGAACCCGGAAAGTCTGGAACAATGGGCGAGGGAGGCGGAAGGGAAGCAGATGCTGTCCTGTAAGCTGCAGGATATCAGTACGATATATGACGGTTTTCTGAAATTTATGGAAGGAAGATACATTGCGGGAGAAGAAGTACTGGATGTCCTTTGTCAGCGGATCGGGCAGTCAGAACTGGTGAAAGGAAGCACGGTACTTCTGGATGGATTTACAGGATTTACACCGGTTCAAAATCAGGTGGTGGGAGAATTGCTGCGGCTGAGTGAGAGGGTTTATGTGACAGCAGCGATTGATGAAAAGGAAGACCCTTTTCACTATGACGGACCGCACCGGCTTTTTTCCATGACGAAAAAGATGATTGGCAAATTAGTGCAGACCTGTCAGGAATCAAAGGTTGACATAGAAGACCCTGTTCGATTAAAGTTCCATAAAAACAGCCGTTTTGCGCATGCACCTGCGCTGGGGGCGTTGGAAGCGAATCTCTTCCGATACCGGAATTACAGCTATCCTTCCCAGCAGGAAGAAATCGTTATCCGGGCAGCGGAAGATCCGCAGTCTGAACTTGAGGCTGCAGCCATTACGATTCACAGGCTCGTAAGAGAGCAGGGATATCGTTACAAAGATTTTGCGGTTGTTACAGGTGATCTGACAACTTACGGGCATTATGCGGAGCAAGTTTTCGGGAAACTGCAGATTCCCTGCTTTGTCGATGAGAAGCATTCAGTATTGATGAATCCATTGGTGGAATTTATGCGTTCTGCGGTAGATCTTGCGGTTCAGAATTTCAGTTATGAAAGTGTGTTTCGGTATCTGCGTTGCGGAATGAGCAGTCTGACCATGGAGGAAGTTGATGAACTGGAGAACTACTGTATTGCCCTTGGTATCCGCGGAAAGAAGAAGTATGAAGAGAAATGGGTCCGTGTATACAGAGGAATGAACAAGGCGAAATTGGAAGAGATTAATACATTGCGGGAGCGGTTTCTGGATGAAGTATCCGAATTTATACAGGGATTCAAAGAGAAAAATCTGACTGTGGAGAAACGAACCAGAGTGCTGTATCAGTTTATCTGTGCAAATAATATACAGGAGAAATTGAAGATCAGAGAACTGGAATTCAAGGCAGCAGGCAATACTGCCATGGAGCGGGAGTATGGTCAGATTTATGGGATTATCATGAATCTGCTGGATAAACTTGTGGAGGTTCTGGGAACAGAGACAATTCGTATTGCCCACTATCAGGAGATTCTGGAAGCCGGTTTTCTGGAGGTGCAGGTAGGGTTGATTCCGCCTGCGGCAGATCAGGTGATGATTGGAGATATTGAGCGTACCAGATTGAAAGATGTAAAGATTCTGTTCTTTGTGGGAATCAATGAGGGTGTGATTCCAAAACCGGTTTCCAGGGCGGGAATTCTCTCAGAACCGGATCGGGAATATCTCCAGAAGCAGGAGATTGAACTGGCTCCCACCGCCCGGGAAGAGATGTATATGCAGCGGTTTTATTTGTATCTGAATCTCACAAAACCTTCAGAAAAATTGTATCTTTCCTATTGCAAATCCAATAGTAAAGGCGAGGCTATGCTGCCCTCTTATCTGATTGGTATGATTCGGAAACTATATCCTGAAATTCAGACGGAGGATCTGAAAGCGTGTGATCTGCTGTGGCGGTTGGAGACGCCTGACAGCGCGCTGAAACCCCTGGCGGAGGGGTTACGGCAATGGAAGGAGGGAGAGCGGGATCCGGTATGGGAGGAACTTTACAGTTGGTATTACAGCGATAAGAATTGGAAGAAAGCGGCGGAAGAATTGGTAACAGCGGCATTTTATGAAAATCCGGGAGAAGCTATCAGCAAGGCGGTTGCGAAGGCGATGTATGGCAATGTGTTGGTTAATTCTGCTACACGTCTGGAACAGTTTGCTGCCTGTGCGTTTGCTCATTTCGTAAAATATGGGTTGGAATTGGAGAAACGTCCTACTTATGAATTCAATGACGCCGACATGGGAAGTATTATGCACACCGCACTGGAACATTTCTCTCAGAAACTATCTGTAAATGGGCTGCATTGGAGAGATCTGACAGAGGAATTGCGGGAAAAACTGATCGATGAGAGTGTGGAGGAATTGGTACACGATTATGGAAATACCATTCTTCACAGCAGCAGCCGGAATCTGTATATGATCACCCGGGTGAAACGGATGCTGCGCCGGACGGTCTGGGCGCTGCAGACACAGGTGGAAAAAGGCCGGTTTGAGCCGGGAGGATTCGAGGTCTCATTTGCGATGGAAGACAATCTGGATGCCATCAATTTTGAACTTGCGCCGGATGAAAAAGTCAAGTTAAGAGGGCGTATTGACCGGATGGATGTCTGTGAGACGGAAGATAAGGTTTATGTGAAAATTATCGATTATAAATCCGGAAATACCTCCTTGAATCTGGTGGAATTATATTATGGATTACAGATTCAGCTTGTGGTATACATGAATGCTGCCGTAGAGTTGGAACAGAAAAAGCATCCGGGTAAGCAGGTAGAACCGGCAGGAATCTTTTACTATCAGATTAAGGACCCACTGGTATCGGCAGAGGGGGATGAAAGTCAGGAAGAAGTGCTGCAGAAAGTGCTTCAGGCATTAAAACTGGATGGGCTTTCCAGGGCGGAAGATGAGGTGATTTTCCTGATGGATACCACACTGGGAGCAGGGAGCACTTCTGCGGTAATTCCGGTGGGTTACAATAAGAATGGAAGTCTGTCGCGTTATTCTCATGTAGCAGAAAAGAAAGATTTTGAGACGATCAGCAGGTTTACCAACCGGAAAATACAGGAGATCGGCAGGCAGATTCTGGATGGCGCAGTGCAGGTGTCTCCTTACCGGATGGAGAAAAAAGAGGCATGCACCTACTGCCCTTACGGAGGTATCTGCGGCTTTGACGAACGAATCGACGGCTTTTCATACCGGGATCTGAAGAAGGAAAAGCAGGAAGAAATCCTGGCAAAGATGAGGGAGGAGATATAAGAATGGGAGTATCATGGACGGAAGATCAGCGGAAAGTAATCGAACTGCGAAACCGTAATATACTGGTCAGTGCAGCTGCGGGATCCGGCAAAACAGCCGTGTTGGTAGAGCGTATTCTTTCTATGGTGACAGATAAAGAACATCCGATTGATATTGATTCCCTGTTGGTGGTGACGTTTACAAGAGCCGCTGCTGCTGAGATGAAAGAGCGTATTCGGATAGCTCTTGAGAATGCCCTTGAGGCGAATCCGGAGGATGAACACCTGCAAAAGCAGGGGGCTTTGATTCATCATGCCCAGATTACGACGATTCATGGGTTTTGCAGCTATGTGATTCAGAATTATTTTCATCTGATCGATCTGGACCCTGCTTACCGGATTGCAGAAGAAGGAGAATTGAAGATGCTGAAAAATGAGGTGCTGGAACAGGTACTTGAAGAAGCTTTTGCCGCAAAAGAGGAAGCGTATCTGAATTTTGTAGAGTGTTATGCGCCAGGAAAGAACGACAAGCGGATTGGAGATCTGGTGCTGAAGCTTTATGAATTTGCAGTCAGCTATCCCTATCCCGGGGAATGGCTGGAACAGTGTCTGGAAACTTATGAGATAGAAACCGCTTATGACCTGGAACAGACAGACTGGATGCAGGAACTGATTGAAGAGATACACACACAGTTGGAAAATGCACTGGCAATGACCCGGCAGAATCAGAAAATTGCGGCAGCTCCGGGAGGACCCTATCTATATCTGCCGATGTTGGAGGCGGATGAAGAGATGCTTGATAAGATGACCGGAATGGAGACTTATGATGAACTTTGTGAAGCATTGCGGGCAGCTGATTTCCGGGCATTAGCGCGGAAAAAGGATGATTCGGTAAATCCGGAATTAAAGGAGCGGGTCAAAGCGCTGCGTGATGATGTAAAGAAGCTGGTGCATGAAATCCGGGACAAATGTGCTCTTAAGACAACAGCACAGATTCTGGAGGAACTGTCTTATTGCCGTGTCCCCATATCGGTGTTTGTAAGGCTTACAAGAACATTTATGGAGGCATTTTCTCAGGCAAAAAGAAAGAAAAATATCATGGACTTCTCAGATCTGGAGCATTTTGCACTGCAGATTCTGGTGAAAAAGGAAGGCGATTCCTATATTCGAACGGAAGCGGCAGAAGAGCTTGCTCAAGGCTTTTTTGAGGTGATGATTGATGAATATCAGGATAGTAATTATATTCAGGAATTTCTGCTGAATGCGGTTTCACGGGTGTCAGACGGTGTCTATAACCGCTTTATGGTGGGAGATGTAAAGCAAAGCATCTATGGTTTCCGTCTTGCACGTCCGGAACTATTTTTGGAAAAGCAGGAACATTATGGTCTGGAGGACGGTGTCGAGCAGAGGGTTGATCTGCATAAGAATTTCCGAAGCAGGAGAAATGTTCTGGATACGGTGAATTTTATCTTTGGGCAGATTATGGAACGTGAACTGGGGGGAATCGAGTATGATGAGACGGAGGCATTGTATGTGGGCGCCGATTACCCGGAAGGCAGCAGTGCGCAGTTTACAGAAGCACAGTTGCTGTTGATTGACAGTAAATCTCCGGAATTTGAGGATAACAAGACCAGACAGCAGATGATTGCAACAGAGGCGTTGGCTGTAGCGCAGAGCATCCGCTCGTTGGTCGGGCAGGAGCAGGTCTGGGACAGAGCACAGAATGCTTACCGACCTTTGGAATACCGGGATTGTGTGGTTTTGTTGAGGACGGTCAGTGAGTGGGCGGATGTGTTCTCAAAAGTACTGCAGAGTCAGGGAATTCCGGCGTATACGACTTCTAAGACAGGATATTTTTCCGCTCTGGAGGTGGTTACAGTTATGAATTATCTGAGAATCTGTGATAATCCGGGTCAGGAGATTCCATTTGCGGCAGCACTGCATTCTGCGATTGGAAAATGTTCGGCGGAGGAACTGGCAATCATAAGAAGCACGTATCCAAAGCAGAAGCTTTACGATGCCTGCAGGTTGTATGCACAGGAGGGAAGCCGGGAGTCTCTGCGGAAAAAACTAATCCGATTTTTAGAACAGCTTCGGGGATTCCGGCGCAGAGTTTTCGATACCCCCATTCACGAATTCATCACGCAGATTCTGGAGGAGACGGGATATGCTTCTTATGCGGCGGCTATGCCCGCAGGGCAGCAAAGAGAAGCCAATCTGCAGATGTTGGTGGAGAAGGCGGTGGATTTTGAGGGTACCAGCTATCGCGGACTCTTCAATTTTATCCGGTATATAGAACAGATTCAGAAATATGAAGTAGATTATGGAGAAGTAAATATCTATGGGGAGACTGCGGATACAGTACGCATTATGAGTATCCATAAGAGCAAAGGGCTTGAGTTTCCGGTAGTCTATGTGGCAGGACTTGGCAAACAGTTTAATTTTATGGATGGCAACGGTTCCATTGTACTGCATTCAAAACTGGGAATCGGTTCTGATGTGATCGACAGTGCGCTTCGCACCAGAGAATCTTCTCTTCTAAAGCAGGTGATTCGTCAGAAAATGGTAAAGGAAACCCTTGGAGAAGAACTGAGAATTCTGTATGTGGCGATGACCAGGGCAAAAGAAAAGTTGGTTTTATGTGGTTTGGGTGACTTGAAAAAGTGGGTGGAAAGCTGCGGATATCTGCTGTACGACCGGCGGATGCATCTGTATTACAGACGCCTTGCGGGGGCAAAATGTTATATGGACTGGGTGCTTCCGGCAATTGCCGGGCATCGCTGCTTTGACCCTGTTTACGAGATGTTCGGGATTACGAGGCAGGAGGAAAGTGACCTATATCAGGCTGCTCCCAGAATCCGGGTGCAGGTTATCACACCTGCCAATCTGCTGAAAACAGAGATGTTTCATCAGATGGACGCTGTAGTAAAAAAGAAAGAACTTCTGGAGTGGGATACCGATAAGATTCGCGATACGAAGACAAAAACTGCCTTGCAGGAGCGCTTTTCTTACCGATATCCGTATGAGAATCTGGAAATGATTCCCGTGAAGATGACGGTTTCCGAATTAAAAAAGGCAGGAGACGAGGAGCCGGGTGAGGAACTCTATTTTGAATCCGATCTTGTTCCGTTGATTCCGGAATTTATTAAGGATGCGAAAGAGCCGCCGGAGGGCGCGGCAAGGGGTACGGTATATCACAAGGTGCTGGAATGTCTGAATTATGGAAGATTGGAGACATGTCTGGAACAGCCGCGTACCGAATTGGAATTCCAGGTAGAGCAGATGATTCAGGCTGGGAAGCTGTCGAAGGAGGATGCAGGCTGCTTGAATTTAGCGGATCTGGAAGGATTTCTTCATACGGGATTAGGCAGTCGGATGTATCAGGCCGATTTGAATGGGACACTCTTCCGGGAGCAGCCCTTTGTCATAGGAATATCTGCCAGTGAAGTGCATCCATCCTGGCCTGCACAGGAGAAGATTCTGGTACAGGGAATCATCGATGCATTTTTTGAAGAAGAGGGGCAGTTGGTTATCGTAGACTATAAGACGGACAAAGTATCTGACCGAAGCGGGCAGGAGCTGGTGGAGAAATATCGGAAGCAGCTCTTGTACTATAAACGTGCGTTGGAAAAGGTGATGGGGAAAATTGTGAAAGAGATGTATATTTATTCCATTACTCTGGGCAGAGAAATTCTTGTTTCATAAATTCCGCAAGATCATTTTGTATCTTTATGAGAAAACCAGTGATTTTCCTGCAAAATGGGATATAATATCCTGAGTTTTGCAGGAAAATTTTGAGAATATCTTATGAAGAGGGAGATACCGGAATGCTTGATGTTTCTTTCACCAAGTCACAGTCAGTTAAATAATTTTTTGCAAACAAAAAATTGATTTTCCCACCGTCCTTTTGTACGTCATATAACAAGATGCCCGTTTGGGTTTCAGTGTAGATCTTTTTATTTCTCAGTTTCTTAAAGTCTTTATCGAATTTACTTTCGTAGATATTACCTCCCATGTAAGACTTTCCTGGATTTTCCCTGTCACAGCTGTAATATAGGGAATATGTATGATCCCCATTATATATCATACTTGCAGGTTCGTGGTCGCAGTCGGGACTTTCGAGTATAGTTTTAGCATTCCAGTTCTTATAATCTTTTCCGTTGGAACTTATTATTTCTATAGAAGAATTCCCCTTATCAACTGTTTCTTTTTCATATATCAGTCCCAGTCCGTTATCAAATTCTATTAAATCGACATCTTCAATGTTATACTGTTCCGATATAATGTCCGTTATGTATTCTATATTTAGTAGGTTGGATGTCTTGTATAGCTTTACGGTATATCGACCATTTTCTTGGTTCACGTCAGCATTATTTACATTTCCTACTATTTCCGTTGCAGTAAAATAATATTCTCCGTGTATCTTGATAATAGCAGGGTCAATGTGTAAGTTATCTGATTTCAAAATGATATTGTTTTTTATAAGATTGTATTGTTCATCAAACTGCGCTATGCCTATTTCATTTTCAAAATTACCATAGATAACGACCTTATCTTCAGGATATGTATCTACCCAATTTGAATGAATCCCATAATCGTTTTTAAAAAGTTCTCCATTTTTATTGTAGATACACATTTCTCCGTTAACACTAGTTATTATTTTATCATTAAAAAACTTGGCATCTCCATTGTGGAGTTTTTCTATATTAAATACAATATTTGTGTTAATGTCTTCAGGGATATTGCCTGTACACCTATTTCCATTTACTGAGAAAAAAATACTTATTACAACACCGAATGCTATTTTTCCTTTCATTCTTATTCACTCTTTCATATTTTAATCCTTTGAGTATAGCATTCTTTTCCTGCTTACACAACCTAAAAAAGCCATTACCTTGACATTTTTTATGTAACATGGAAGATAAGCTACAAGGGTTATGAGATTGCATTGATCGACTACGATATCCCGAGATCATTTTCTGTCATTAGCGGATGTATGTCTTTGTAAAATTGTGGGGGATTTTGAATTCAGTCTGGGTCCTGAAAAGATACAAATTCAAAGTGCTGATAGTCTTTTGCATGTGTCCAGTTGCCGCCCCATGAAAAGCCGTGGGCAGTAAAGATTTGATAACAGGGATCAAATTCGTCTATTTTATGGTCAAATGAGGCGGTCCGATCTGTGTAGGCAGAGGCATTGGCAGGTTCACAGACCTCTGTTCCGGTATTGGAATGGACGTACGGATTGTAGAGTGGATTAATATCAATTGCCAGACCTCTGCTGTGGTTGGAGAGTTTATTGGTGCCGGAGATTGTGCGGTAGTTAAAGGCGGAGGAGTTATTGTCAGCCATAGAACGTTCGTCATCGGCATCATAGTCATCCACCAGACGGATCTTTTCAATCGGATACCGGATCGCATACAGCTCCTGGAAGATTTCCAGCACTTCATCCGCAATTGCAGCATTTACAACCATTTCTCCAAGGTGGATTTCACCGTCAAATCCATAATGAGGAATTGACAGATACCGAAGTTCTTCTCTGGGAATTGTACAGTCTGTCTTATAGGATTTGCCATATATCCGTTCAAAGACCGCATCTGTAATTTCCGTACTTTCAAAGGAAGGTTCAATAGGTTCTGCACTGGCAGGCGCTTTTGCAGGTTCGGGAGTTGGTCCGGAAGTGTCTTTATATATCGCTTCTGTATGGGGGGCGGTCTGTATACCCTCTTTTGATGATGTTTTCTTCGAAGGGGAAGATTCTTTGTCATTCGTTTTTGGATTCTGTGACAATTCCTGTCTGATCCATAGTGCTGAGAAGAGGAGAACTCCTGTAATCATCAAAAGTCCGGTAAATTTCTTCTTTTTCATTCATGCGATCCTTTCTTTTTCTAGATTTTATAAGCGGTGAAATTATTATAATGAAGGAAATAACAGTTGTCAAATTTTTGCTCACTTGAGTTTCCGCGGTGTTGTAGATAAAATTGCGGAGAGAATCTGAAAAAATATCTGCAACCATGACATACAGGTGTCATGGTTGCTTTGATAGAATAGAACCATTAAAAGAAAGGGTGGTCTTATTTATGGAATATGAGATTGTAACACTGGAAGAAAAAATTGCAGCAGGTGTATCAGCACGTACAAACAATACCGCTTCTGACATGGGAGCTGTTATCGGCGGACTGTGGAGTCGTTTTTATAACGAGGGTGTCTACGCTTCTCTTCCCGGCAAGGTAAGCGAAAAGGCGTTGGGAATTTATACGGACTATGCTGGAGACGAAAAAGCCGATTACACAGCGATGGTTGCCTGCGAAACATCAGAGCAGTTGCTGGGAGAAGAATATGCCATTTGTCGGATTCCTGCAGGACGGTATGCAAAATTTGTCATTCACGGGGATGTGGTTCATGCAGTGGCTGCGGCATGGCAGGAAATCTGGCAGATGAATTTGCCCAGAGCATTTCGATGTGATTTTGAGGAATACCAGAATGGCTGCATGGAAAATGCAGAAATCCATATTTATGTAGGGTTGAAGGATGACAGTGAGGATAGGATCAAGTCGAGATGCGGACTTTTGTGCAGTGCTTGCTCCTATCGTGCCCAGATGGGCTGTACAGGTTGTGTACATATCGAAAAGCCGTTTTGGGGAGACAGTTGTCCTGTGAAAGCCTGTTGTGAAGCAAAACAGCACGAGCATTGCGGAGGGTGTGACAACTTTCCCTGCAATCTGCTGAAGGGTTTTGCTTATGATGAAGATCAGGGGGATAACGGAAAACGGATTGAGCAATGCAGGGTTTGGACGGAGGAGTAAAAATGGCGTTTGACTATAAGAAGGAATATAAGGAATTCTACCTGCCGAAGAACAAGCCGGGACTGGTAACAGTGCCGCCCATGAACTTTATCGCTGTTCGCGGGAAAGGGAATCCAAACGAGGAAGGCGGTGCGTATAAGCAGTCTATTGGGTTGCTTTACGGAATTGCATTTACGATAAAAATGAGCAAAATGGGGGATCATCGTATTGAGGGATATTTTGATTATGTTGTGCCGCCTCTGGAGGGTCTTTGGTGGCAGAAGGGCACAAAAAAAGGTATTGATTATTCACGTAAAGAGGATTTCCAGTGGATTTCCATGATCCGTCTGCCGGAGTTCGTGACAAAGGAAGAATTTGAGTGGGCAGTAACAGAAGCCTCTGAAAAGAAAAAAACCGATTTTTCCAAGGTGGAGTTTTTTACCTACGAGGAAGGCTTATGTGTGCAGTGTATGCATATCGGTCCCTATGACGATGAGCCGGTCACCATAGAGGCTATGGATGTCTTTACAGAAGCGCAGGGCTTTATACCGGACATGGAAGGTCCTCGTTATCATCATGAGATTTATCTGAGTGATGTGCGAAAATGCAGACCGGAGAATCTGAAGACGGTAATCCGACATCCGATACGAATTGGAACAGGTAAAAATCATTAGAAAGATCCTGCTGTGTTCACGTGAAAATACAGCAGGATCTTGTTTGTTGTGTCACAGGAATTGTTTTCAGGTTCAAAAATTACCGGAAGTTAACATCCAATCTTCAGAAATTCTTAACGTTTCTCCTATTGACATCTTAATAATTATATAATATTATATAGCATATAATATAAAACAACAAATAATATAAGAGCAAAAATAATATCTGTTGGAAAATAATATGATACAAGCGTCAAAAGGTCATGCTTTTCATGCTTGCATGAAAAGGCATGACTTTGGGACGCGAAAAACACCGAAAAGTAGCCATTTTTCGTAGAAAAATGAGCGAATTTGAGGTGTTTTAGGATTGCGTGAGCATGAAATGCGAAGCAATCCGTATATCATAAGCGTCAAAATACCTTTTGACGCTTTCATCATGATATCAGGAACGGAGGGATTGCATGGTTTTTAATACGGGTGCAGCACTTCTCGATGCAATTGTGCTGGCGGTTGTTTCCCGGGAAAAGGAAGGAACTTACGGATACAAGATTACACAGGATGTGCGGCAGGTCATTGATGTATCGGAATCCACTTTATATCCGGTGCTGCGGAGATTGCAGAAGGATGAATGCCTTATGGTCTATGATATGGAATTTGGCGGGAGAAACCGCAGATACTATAAGTTGACCGAGAAAGGAGAGGTACAACTGAGGTTGTACAAGATGGAATGGAAGAGTTATTCCAATAAGATTACGTTGTTATTTGAAGAGGGGAGGACAGGTGCATGAACAGAGTAGAATTTATGGCGCAGTTAGAACGTCTGCTCATCGACCTGCCGGAGAACGAAAGGCAGGATGCCCTATGTTATTATAATGATTATTTTGATGATGCCGGAGAGGAAAATGAGGGTAAAGTTATTCAGGAACTGGGAAGCCCCGGTAAAGTCGCAGCTATCATACGAGCCAGCTACCGGAATGGTTCATCGGGGGAAGATCAGGGAGAGTATACAGAGAATGGATACCGGGACACACAGTTTTCTGAGAAAGGTCAGATGCCTGCTCCCCATCGGAACAGGAACCAGAACCAACAGGAGGAGAGACGATCCTGGTGGGAAGAGCAGCGTGAGAAGCGGAAGGAAGAGCAGCATTTTTACAGCGAATCAGCGGAGTTTCAGAAAGAAGACTGGCGGGCTCAGGGACACCAGCGCAGAGGTGTCGGCGGCTGGGTATTGCTTATCATTGCATTAATTTTCCTGTCCCCCGTGATTCTGGGGATCGGCGGCGGATTGCTGGGGTTATTCGGAGGAATTTTCGGTGCGGTTATTGCGCTGTTCTGTTTCGGTATTGGTTTGGCTGCAGGCGGAATTGCAGGAATTGTAAAAGGGGCTTTTCTGACCGTGACTGCTCCCGGTGCGGGATTAGTTACCATTGGTACAGGGCTTTTGTTACTGGCAATCGGACTGTTGCTGATCGTATTATTTTCCTGTCTGCTGTTTAAAGGTGTACCCAAGGTATTCCGGGCAATTGTCAATTTTCTCTCCAGAGTTTTTCATCATGGGAGAGGAAAAAATGAAGGAGGTACATGGGAATGAAAACATGGAAAAAAGTACTTCTTATAATCAGCAGTATTGCTGCTGGCATTGGTATCGGCTGTATTATCATTGGTTTGATACTTGGTGTGAACTGGAGAGAAATCAAAAGTATGGTAACGAATGGGTATTTCAGCTTCACAATGTTTGACTGGGAAGATGGTTCGGGAATACGTTGGGATTCTGAAACCGGTGATAAAGAAGAATCATTTTCCGGAATAAAAAATCTGGAGGTTGACGTAGACTATAGCAGTGTGGTATTAAAAAATTATGATGGCTCTGACGTAAAAGTAGATGCCAGGGGTATTGCAGCTACGAAATTTAAAGTGAGAGAAAAAGGGAATACACTCTATATTGAGGATAAAACCCACAGACCGGTTGACAGTTCAGAAATCACAATCTATCTGCCAAAAGACGGTCAAATGCAGGAGGTATCTTTGGATGCCGGGGCAGGAGAGATTATTCTGGATACATTGAATACACATAAGTTTTCCAGTGAAATCGGAGGAGGGCGTCTCTATATCAGTGAAAAACTGACGGCTCATGAGATTGATTGTTCTGTAGGAGCCGGTCAGATGGATTTGGCAAGCCTCTCCGGCGTAAGTATCGAACTGGACTGCGGAGCCGGTCAGATTACAGCAACCCTGGAGGGAACACAGGAAGATTATTCTCTGGAAGCAGAATGCGGGTTAGGGCAGATCCAGTTTGGAGATGAAAGTTATGGTTCCCTGAATGATCAGATTTCCAGCGGTGACGGGAATCGGAGGATCGAATTAGACTGCGGTGTCGGTCAGATTGACATTCAGTTTTCACATTCATAAAATAAAATGATATCAGGGTCAAAAGGTTATGCGTTTCATGCCTGCATGAAAAGGCATGACTTTGGGACCCGTAAAACATGAGAAAGTAGCCTGAACAGGGCGGATTTCGAATGATTTTAGGATTGCGGGAGCATGAAATGCGGAGCAATCCGTGTATCATAGGGGGCAAAATACCTTTTGACCCCAACATCATAAAATGAGCAAGTCTGCGGAAGCAGACATCAACATTCATGAAAGAAAGGAAGTATCATTATGGATAACAATAAAAGATTATATCGTTCTTCAACAAATTACATGCTCTGCGGCGTATGCGGAGGAATTGCAGAATATTTTAATATCGATCCGACTCTGGTCAGATTAGCATGGGTTATTTTGAGCGTTTTCGGTATGGGTGCAGGAATCTTTGCTTATATTGTAGCTGCAATTATTATTCCCCGATAGATATTTTTATCGGAAAACCGTATAAAAAAATTCTTCCTGGCTACACTCCAAATAGAGACAGGCGGTTTCGGAGAATTCTGTGATCGCCTATAAGACAGAGATTCAGAAAGGAGTGGGCGTTGTGGGCAGAAAGAAAGAGAAAAAAATTGATCTGAACAATCTGACTCCCGAAGAGGTCATGAAATATGAAATCGCCAGGGAGCTGGGTCTGCTGGATAAAGTTCTGGAGAGTGGATGGAGAACACTGACAGCGAAAGAAACCGGGCGTATCGGCGGTCTTGTGACAAAACGGAAGCGCGAAGCAAGCGCTGACAAAGCAGAAAAAACGACAGAAGAGTAGAAAGAACTATAGAAAGCGGAAAAGGGCGGCATCGATGGATGCGGTCCTTTTTCTGTCGTGATTCTCTTTACTTCTCATCCAAAAAACATTATAATATTATGATATGATGATACTAGGATCAAAAGGTTATGCGTTTCATGCTTGCATGAAAAAGCATGACTTTGGGACCCGTAAAACATGAGAAAGTAGCCCGAATAGGGCGGATTTCGAATGTTTTTAGGATTGCGGGAGCATGAAATGCGGAGCAATCCTTGTATCATAGGGGGCAAAGGGAGAAATATGAAAGTTTTGATTTTATCCTGCAACACAGGAGAGGGACATAACGCTGCAGGGAAAGCAGTAAAAGAGTGTCTGGAGCGGCGGGGGCATCAGGCAGATATGGTGGATATGATGCTGCTGAAGGGGAAGCGGACATCGAAAGTGATCGGAGGAGCTTATGTGGAACTTGTAAAACATGCTCCCAGGATTTTTGGATTGGTGTACAAAGCAGGCGAGGCGATCCGCTCGGCAAAACGCAAATCGCCGGTATATCAGGCCAACAAATTGCTGGCAAAATCTCTGAAAGATTATCTGGATCAGGAAAATTATGATGTGATTGCGACACCGCATCTGTATCCGGCAGAGACCCTTACTTATATGAAAAAAAAGGGGTGGCTGAAGCAGAAAGTGGTGGCAATCGGTACCGATTATACTTGTATTCCTTTTTGGGAAGAAACAGCGTGCGATTATTATGTGATTCCCCATAAGGAGGCCGTTGAGGAATGGGCTTCCTACGGGCTTCCCCGAGAAAAATTGTGTCCTTTGGGAATACCGGTAAAACCAGAGTTTGCAGTAGAGGCGAATCAGGAGAAAGCCAGAAGCGTATGCGGGCTTCCTCTGGATAAACCGGCATATCTGGTTATGAGCGGAAGTATGGGGTTTGGGAAAATTCATATTTTTGCTCAGGAGTTGAGTCGTCGCTGCAAAGATGGAGAACAGATCATCATCATCTGCGGCAATAACAGGAGGCGGGAATATGCCATGAAGCTGCAGTTTTTCAAGAACCCGGATGTCCATGTACTGGGGTATACTTCACATGTCGCTGTCTATATGGAGGCATGTGATGTGATTTTTACAAAGCCGGGAGGATTGAGCAGTACTGAGGCGGCTGTAAAGCAGATTCCTATTGTGCATACAGCGCCGATACCGGGATGTGAGACGAAGAATGTGGAATTTTTTACTTCTCACGGCATGTCCATTGGGGAGAAGACGATTGAAAAGCAGATACGTGCAGGCCAGTTTCTGATGCGTGATGAAAATGCCAGAGTAAAGATGAAAAAAGCGCAGCGCGAGAATACAAATCCCCGGTCAGGATATGAGATAGTAACATTGCTGGAAAAATTATGCCAGAATGTGTCCGGAAATTCATAACTGTAATTTTCATACATGTTCTAAGAGGAAAATTATGTCAGAGAAATGTTGGTTTTTTATAATTGTGGGCTATCTGGCGGGCAGTATCCGGTTTGGATACTATTTGCCGAAATATTTCAGTCATGTGGATGTAACAAAGGTGAGTCAGGACGGTAACCCGGGAGCCGCCAATGCGTTCCAATACGGCGGTATTTTAGTGGGGATTGCGGTGCTTCTGGGAGATATGGCAAAAGGATTCCTTCCGGTTAGAGCGGCTCTCGCGGCAGGAATTCCCATGACGATACCATTATTTACTTTTGTGATGGCAGCTCCGGTGCTAGGTCATGCCTATCCTTTTTGGCATTTTATGCAGGGAGGAAAAGCAATCGCAGTGTCTTTTGGGGTTTTGCTTGGGTTGTTTCCAATGTGGACGCCTTTGTGGACACTGATCAGCTGTTATTTGATGTTTTCTGTTTTTATCGTTATTCAGCCGCACCTGCACCGGACGATTATAACATTTGTATTATCTGCGTTGTTGATCATTCGGAAGGTAACAATCAGACCTGTGGTCTGGGGATGTGTGCTGATCTCCGGACTGGTGATCTGGCGCCATGTTGTAAAGTATCAGGGAGAAAAATTAGAATATAGAGGAATCTGGAGGAGAAAATTATGATATCAAGGGAAATGTTTTTGCTTGGAAGTAACCGTTCTGTCATCAGGGAGATTTTTGAGTACAGCAAGAAGCGTGCTGCCGAAATAGGAGCAGAGAACGTGTTTGACTTTAGTATTGGTAATCCCAATGTTCCGGCGCCGGAAGGTGTACATCAGGCGGTACGGGAGTTGTTGGAATCTGAGGATGATATCTATCTGCACGGTTATACTTCTGCTCAGGGCGACACAGGTGTCAGAAATGCGATCGCGGAAAACCTGAATCACCGGTTCGGTACCGATTTTAAGGCAGAAAATCTGTATATGACCTGCGGAGCGGCAGCTTCACTGAAAATCTGTATTACTGCACTGCGGGAGGAAGGAGACGAATTCATAACGTTTACTCCATTTTTTCCGGAATACAGAGTCTTTGTGGAGACGGCAGGGGCAAAACTGGTTCCGGTGTCTACGAATCCCGACAGTTTCCAGATTAACTTTGAAAGATTGGACGAGGCGATCAATGAGCACACAAAAGCAGTGATTGTCAATTCACCGAACAATCCTTCCGGCGTGGTGTTTCAGGAGGAGACTGTTAAAAAACTGTCAGAGATGCTGAAAACAAAGGCTCACCGGTATGGGCATCCGATTTATCTTATTGCGGACGAACCGTATCGGGAGTTGGTGTATGACGGTACTGAAGTACCTTATATGACGAAATATTATGCAAATACATTGGTCTGCTATTCTTACAGCAAATCCCTGTCACTTCCGGGAGAACGGATCGGCTACATACTGGTTCCGGATGCGGTTGATGAGTCGGCGATGGTATATGCGGCAGTCTGCGGGGCAGGACGTGCATTGGGATTCGTATGTGCGCCGAGTCTGTTCCAGCACGTTATTGAACGTTGTGTGGGGCAGGTGTCCGATCTGAGTGTCTACAAGAAGAACCGGGATCTTCTTTATAACGCATTGACGGAATATGGATATACCTGTATTTATCCGGACGGAGCTTTCTATCTGTTTGTGAAAGCGCTGGAACCGGACGCTTATGCATTCTGTGAGAAGGCAAAAGAGCAGGAGCTGTTGTTAGTGCCAAGTGATGATTTTGGATGCCCGGGATATGTGAGAATTGCATACTGTGTAACGACAGAGCAGATTGAGCGGGCACTTCCGGCATTTAAGGCTTTGGCTCAGTCTTATCAGCAGGCGTAAGATTGCGGGAAATGATGTTATGAGTCTTTGTAAAGTATGCCCCAGGAGGTGTCAGGCTGACCGTGAACAGGGAAGTGCAGGGTTCTGTGGGGCAGATAACCGTATTTTTGCCGCAAGGGCAGCGCTGCATCTGTGGGAGGAACCCTGTATCTCAGGAGTAAACGGATCGGGAGCGGTGTTTTTCAGCGGGTGCGCGCTGCGCTGTGTTTATTGCCAGAATCATGAGATTGCATCCATGAAAGTGGGCAGGGAAATTACGGAACAGCGGCTTGTAAGGATCTTCCTGGAATTGCAGGAAAAGGGAGCTGAAAATATCAATCTGGTAACACCGAGCCACTATGTTTGTCAGTTGATACCGGCACTTCGGAAGGCGAAGAAACTGGGGCTTTATCTTCCGATTGTGTATAATTGCAGTGGATACGAGTCTGTGGAATCTCTGAGACTGCTGAGTGGAATGATAGATATTTATCTGACGGATTTTAAATACATGGATGAAAGGACGGCTGCCCGTTATTCCAAAGCACCTGATTATCCCAGAATTGCAAAGGCGGCTCTGGAAGAAATGGTGCAGCAGACGGGGAGTGCTGAATTTTCAGCAGACGGTATGATGAAACGAGGCGTAATCGTCCGTCATCTTCTTCTGCCGGGGCATGTGCGGGAGGCGAAAGCAGTAGTGGAGTACGTCTATCGGACGTATGGGGAAAAGGTGTATTTAAGTCTGATGAATCAGTTTACACCTTTTGAGAGACTGAAAGAGACGTATCCGGAGATTGCCAGAAAAGTTACGAAACGAGAATATAACGCCCTATTGGAATATGTCCTGGATCTTGGTGTGGAACAGGCATATTTCCAGGAGGGCGAAACAGCCAAAGAAAGCTTCATCCCGGCCTTCAATTATGAGGGGATTTAAGGGGGAGAGGGGA